>SXGQ01099473.1_pt1 | contig 15484 bp, 8 predicted proteins | sample 3178371 | NCBI WGS metagenome assembly SXGQ01 (sample SAMN11356859, study PRJNA531348) | freshwater metagenome | isolation source: freshwater sample F1-20 | place: China: Fuxian Lake, Yuxi | collected 2017-12-25
AGGCGCAAGATGCCTTCAATATCTGCCGCGGGTTTTCCTAAAACGGTCGAGAGCGATGCGGCGGCATCCGCGAATGGATCGCTGGAAAATGATGCTTGCGGATCGCTCTTCAAGCCTTCGCGAATTTTCTCGTTGCCTCGTTTCCATATCGTCGCCGGATCTGCGAAGAGGCGATATCCCACAACACTCGTCGCCAGAATCCTGCCGCGGCGATCAAGAATTCTGCCGCGTGCTGCGAGTTCAGTTGAAGTCGATGTCCTCGATCCCATTGCAGGAAGCAACTTCGATGGCGGAAGAGTTTTCAGTTGGGCTGTTCGCAAGAGCGTCGCGCCGAGTGCGACAATTGTCACAATCACAACTCCGCGAGACAATCCGCGGATGCGCGATGATGGATTCATCCTCCAAGCTCCACGCGCGTCGATCGATCGTCTTCTTGTCCTTGAACACCTGACGGCACTTCTTCGATTCGATATGGAATCGCACGCCAGCGTCGATCAAGGCGTTGAACGGCGGTTCGTATTTCGTCAGGCCGCGTTCTGCGCGCGATTTCTGAGCGGAGTGACCAGAGCGTTCGTTCTTGTTCCAACATTCGCCAGTGGGCGCGTGATATATCGCGCGCAAGTTCGTATCTCTGCTGGCGCTGAACAAGAACGCCACACGCGAGTATGCCAATTCCAACTATAATTGCAGTGATTTTTGCGAACAACTGATGGGTTCCGGATCAGATGCCCAGTGGAATTCGCAGTGACTTTCCGATCTTGAGATCGGTCGGGTTCTTCAGTCGATCACGATTTGCTTCATAGATCGATTCCCACTTCTTCGCTGTTCCAAGTTCGCGTGTTGAGATTGAACCAAGCGTGTCGCCTTTCTGAACAACATACTCTCTCGTTGTTGGCTGCTGCACTGGTTGCTGCAATTGTTCTTGAATAGGATTGGTGATCGTCAGCATTTGAGGCGCAGGCACGACGGTTGCAACTGCGGGTGGAGTCACTTCGCCTCGAAGCACACTGACTGATGGCAAGCGAATCGTAGATCCCTTGCGAAGCTTGGTTGGATTTGAAATTGTCGCTTTGTTGAAATCGGCGAGTTCCTTCCAGAGATTTCCATTTCCATATTTCGCCTGACAGATTTTATAAAGCGTCTCGCCATCCTTGAGCGTGTAAAGTTCCGCTGGCACACCGACCAACGCAGCTTGTGGGGCAGGTGTTGGAATCAACCCTGTTGGAATGGCGGACGTTTCTCCACCTACAAGCATTTGTCCATTTGGAAGTTGGCCATTTCCAGCATTCACACCAGCCCGATTGTTGACCTGAATCGTCTGAATGGAAACCGGAGGAGCTGGTCGAACTTCGCGAATTGTGTTGGCAGCAAGATCGGCTGGGCTGCGCCGCTGTGTTGCCGAAAAATGATCTGAAACAAGAATTCCTACGAAGAGCAGGAGTCCGAATCCGAGTACGACGGCGAGTTTGTGTTCACGTGTCATTGTTGCAACGTCCTTGTTGTCTTGGGTGAGATTGTCGAGCGAGTGAGCGAGCGAGTTACTGTTGAGCGATGCGGCTGACTGTGCGAAGCTTTGCTGATCTTGCCCTTGAATTGTCGGAGATTTCAGAATCACCGGCGATCAATGGCTTGCGATTCACCCTGTGAACGAGTCCCTCGTCCGCAAGGCTGACGAATGTTCGCTTGACTTGACGGTCCTCCAATGAATGGAAGGAAATCACCGCAACCCGCGCTTCCGACGAAAGCCACCCAACACTCGTGGAGCGAATCGCCGAAGCGATCGACTTCAGAAGATCTTCCAAAGCCTTCAGTTCGTCGTTGACCGCGATCCTGAGGGCCATGAAGGTCCGAGTAGCTGGATGCAATCTGGAATCACGGGCGCGCGAGCCATATGCCTCGCGCACAAGTCGAGCCAAATGCGCCGTCGTAATAATCGGCGCTTGCGAGCGACTTTGTGCAATTTTCCGCGCAATCAATCTTGCGAAAGGATCTTCGCCAAGATTGAAAATCAAGTCAGCAATATCGGACTCTGAAAGATCGCGAACGATGTCCGCGGCCGAGTATGGAGAGGAACGATCGAGCCGCATATCGAGCGGACCATCTTTCTGAAATCCGAAACCTCGTTCTGGTTGATCGAGTTGATTGCTTGAGATGCCGAGATCCGCCAGCACAATATCTGCACAAATCCCCTGCTTTTTCGCGATTTCAGCGACATTTCGAAAATCGCCATGAACCGCATCGACCTGCGAATCGGGCGCCGCCGCCCGAACACATGATTCGGCATACACAAGATTTTCCTTGTCGCGATCCAAGAGAAGAATGCGACCAGGATTGATTGCGGCGGCGATCGCACTGGCGTGTCCTGCGCGTCCAGCGGTCGCATCGACAAAACAATCACCCCGCTTGGGCGCAATTGACTGCAGAACATCGTTCAAAAGGACTGGGATATGACCCGAATCGCCGTCGCTCACGCCGGTTGATCCGAACTCGCGGGTGTACTTGTCTGAGTACTTGACTTCGTACTTGTCCTGACAGAGATACTTTCACTTGCCGTTTGCAAATCTTGATCAGCAAATTCGGACTTCGCGCGTTGAATCAAGGCGATCTTGACTGCAACAGATATGACAAATCCGAAGAAAGCGATTCCAATCGAATAGACAACCAAGACGCGCGTTCCCGTCAAGAGCAACACAGATGCGATTGCAACTCCAATCACGGTAAAGATGGATGTGATGCCATAGAGCGCGAAAACTGATTTCTTCACTGATCCAAAGAGTCGTTTGATCTGATGATGAATGTGCTGCGCGTCTGGAGTGCTCATTGACACTCCCGCGACCTTGCGTCGGATGATTGCGAGAGTCGTATCAGTAATTGGTAATCCAAAGATGATGAAGCCAGCGACCACGAGGCTTGGCGCTCCTTGCTCGCCGAAGAGCAAGATTGTTGTGACGCAGAGATAGCCAATCAGCAAACTCCCACAATCTCCTAGAAAAATAACCGCGGGATTGAAGTTCCACGGAAGAAAGCCGAGCATGGTTCCAAGGAGTGCGAGTGATAATGCGACACGAACTCCAACAAAACTCGTCGATGGATCTTCAATCATCACTGTCGACGCGAGGAGCAAGCTGATTGCAAGGAATCCAGAAGACATAATTGCGGTTGTGCCAGTGAGCAGACCATCGAGTCCATCAATCAAATTCGCTGAATTACATCCGCCGATGATGACGAATCCCAAGAACGCGGTTCCCACCCAGTAATAAAGCGTTGCGTTGAGAATGACTATCGAACCCACATGGCAGAGTTCATCATTGGCAGGCCCCAAGAATGGCTGAAGAAAACCAGTGACTACGCCGATTCCTATTTCGGAATACGCCAATGCCGCAGCTGCCACAAGCTGACCTGCGATTTTCAATCGAGCGTCCCACTTCCAAATATCGTCCGCAAGACCGGTCAAAGCAATTGCCGTCGCTCCGACAAGAATTGAAATTGGCACAGGAGCAAGATCTGCAGATTCGCCATCGAGAGCGATAGAACCGACGAGCATTGCTGCCATAAAACCGATAAAGACGGCCACTCCACCGAGATACGCCACTGGCGCTTTATGCTGTTTGCGATGCGCGTCAGGAGTGTCAATGACACCAACGATGAGCGCCAAATGACGAACAACTGGAGTCGCAGCAAGCGTGATGAGAAAGCCCGCGATAAACACCGGAGCAAAGACATTCAACATTTCAACGGCATCAACGAAGACTGTGTGCACAGGGACAACCGCTGGTGAAAGCACTTCAATCTTAGTTAGGAGGTCCTGAGACGACATAATGTCAGGCAGTTCCCGCTGCAGGAGTCGCTTTTGAAGGTGATGCTCCATATCCGACCATGACTTGTGCGTTCTTGCGGTAATAACCGCCAGCAGTTTGCTCGGGGCGATTCAGAATTGCTCCAATAAACTTACCTCTTTGCGCTGAAAGTTGACCGACAAGTCGAGTGACAAGTCCTCGCTGATCGCGCATCGCGCGGACAACAAGGATCGAAGCGTCGACTCGATTCGCAACGACAATCGCTTCAGCCGCGATGCCGGCTGGAGCAGTATCGAGGAAAATGATGTCATACTTTTCGCGAGCCATATCCATCATTTCTGACATCTTGGATGTGTTGAGAAGTTCGATCATTCGACCTTGCCCTGCATTGATGACATCAATGCTATATGCAGATGACTGAATCACATTATTGAATTCTGCTTTCCCTGAGAGCAGGTCGCTCAGTCCTGGAACGTCTTCTGAGACGCCGAAGATGCGAGCCACTTCGGGCTTTCGGAAATTTGTATCAATGACCAACACTTTCTTGCCAACAACCTTCGCACTCGATGCGAGATTGGAGATGATGGTGGTCACTCCAGATTCAGGCATCGCAGAGAAAATTCCAATAACTCCGCCAATATCATCAGAAAGTGCTTTCAGTAAATTGGTCGAAATTTGGCGATAATTTTCCGCCAAAACTGACTGGGGCGATTCACGCACGACGAAGTCCACTTTGTTTGGGCTTGATTCATCGTCGGCCAAATCTGGAATAACGCCAAGGATTTTTCCATTTGCCAAGCTAGCGAGTTCACTGGCGAATCGAACTCTTTGATCGAGAAACTCTCGTAAAAAAATTACGCCAATACCGATCGCGAAGACTGCAAACCATGCTCCTGGGAGAACAATCTTCCAATAGGGAAAGGAAATTTCGCGTGGTGTCAATGCTTTTTGTGCAATTGATACTGGGATCGAATCCTCTCGAGCTCGCGCAAGATCTAGTTCGCTGATCGTCTTGGTAATGATGCCCCGCTCCTCTTCCAATCGATCTTGGCGATCCTTCATCGCCTCCAAATCAGAAATGCGGGCGGCCAATTCCTCAATTCGTTTTCGTTCAACCTCAAAGTCTCCTGTCTGTTTGATCAGAAGGTCTTCCAGACCACCTTGACGATCGGAAATACTTTTGAATTGTCCGTTCAGATCCCGCCGCACAATATCTTCGAGGACTTTCTCTTTTTGAGCTACGGCGGAAGCTAATGTTTGCTCGCCAGAGCGAACCTCGGGATGCATCTGTCCAAACCGAGCCTTCTTGCTCTGCATGCTGATCGTGAGATCGTTGATATCTCGCATCAACTGTAAAAGCGCTGGATCTCCTTCGGCCTTGCGAACATCGTCCTGTGACGCTTCGAGTCGCCCTTTCAACTTCGCATCGATCTGTCCTCTTTGGGACTTCACTAGACTGAGATCCATCGTTGTTTCTGCGATCAATCTCTGAAGCTCTTGAAGCCCCTGCTGTGATTGTTGCGAGTCCTCAACAAATGATGGGATGTTCCCATCAACAATGAATCGCCGAACCGCCGACTTTGATTCATCAATTTTCGTGTCAAGTTCCGACTGTTTCTTCAGGAAGACGGACTTAATTTCGTTAAATTTTCGGCTGCTTTCGCCCTTCAATTCTGCAAGATATGTTTCTGAAATCGAATTCAGCAAAATAGGAACATCTCCTGGAACATGCGCCGACCAATACAGCGCGAAGAACTGAGTCCCACGCTTATGCCCAGATGAAATTTCACGAATGAGATCGTCAACTGCTTCTTCAGTATCAAACCGACCATTTTCATCAAGGTAATATTCATGCCACTTTGTCTTGAGGACATCTCGATTTGACACAGCATTGACCAAGACGCTGCGCATCACCATTTGCTGCGCTTCGGTTTGAGCGAGTCGAGCGACGGTTTCTTCCTGAGTGGTGGCCTCTCCAAAAATTTCCTTGGCATCTCCCAACTGGGGACGTAATCGCAAAACAACCTGACCACTATAAATGGGATACAGATAGAAAGACCCGACATAAAAGATGCCAGAGAAAAAGACGCCACCGATTGCCAGATAAATGATCGCCTTCCATTTTTGGCGGAGGATACGGATCGGATCAATCGTGACACCACGATTGGGGGTGCGACTCGGCTGATTCGTTGATCGCGCAGGCGTTGAGGAAGTTGTTGCGTTGGATGGGCTTGGTGGCATTGTAATTTCTGTTTCCAATCAGCCGCCAGATCCGGCGGCAAGTGATTTAGCGACGAGGTCAATCTGTTCCTGTGCTTCAGCATCTGGCCGAAGTGCCCGAGCGCGCTCGAGTGATTCTTGCGCTTCCACTTTTCGACCAGAAATGAATTGCGCTTCAGCAAGATGCCCATACGCCATAGCAGTAGGCTGAGCCCGAGCCGAACGCCGAATCAGGCTTAACGCCTCTGGAATATTCCCAGCCTTCATAAGTGCGAATCCAAGAGTGTCCATTAGATCTGGATTACTTTGATTCGTCGCAAATGCTTTGCGCGCTCTTTCGACCGCCTGCGGAATTTTATTGAGGACCTTGGCTTCGAGAAATGCCAAGTTATTTATTGCGGCCAAATCGTCACTCTTAATTGTTAGAGACTGCTCAAACCACTTCGCCGCTTCAACTTTGTTTCCAGCTTTATATTCCGCGCCACCCAAGACGCGGTATGCATTGAACTTCTCCTCGTCGTTTGTGGCGAGCTCAAGAGCTCGCTTCGCATATTCAAGCGCCTTTGGAATTCCAGAACTGCCCGCATCCAGGAATCTCTGTGCAAGAGCTCGGCAAAGAGGGCTATCTGGGTTGTTAGCGCAAGCTTCTAAGACGAATGGTTCCAACTTTTGAGATGTTTCTGGAGGGAAGAGCGTCCCTGCAGCAATAATCCACGGATCAGTGATCGTACCCTTCGCAGGCCCGACCAGTTTGTACATCTCACGCAATTGAACTATGCCTTGGTTTTTCTGCGCCTCGGTCGTCGCAGTACCTGCGATTGCCGCCGCTCCAATCATTTGGAAAAAGGGTGTTGTTGGAACAAGTGCTGGAGCTAGTTTCAACGCATTCAGAATTCCCTCGAAATCAGGCGGAGAATTCATTGCACGAAGCAAAATCGATTGTGTCAATGCGCCAGGATTCCTGGTAAGTGAAAATATCAACTCGTTGTCTTTGGCTGCCTCTAGCCGAAGCGATGCGGTGTTATGCGTTTCAGCCAAAGTGGCAATCCACGATGGATTTCTCGGCTCCAATACAAGAATGTCTTGCACTGTTTGAATGGCTCCAACATAATCACCAGCTGTCAACTGATATGCAATCAAAGCTCGGCGCGCTTCATCCGAACGAGGGTTTTGCTCAATGAATTTGCGTGCAGTTTGTATCGCGCCCGCAATGTCGTTGCTGTCAAGTTGAATCGAAGCGAGCAATCTTGTAGCAGGCCAATAATTACCCTCTAATTCGATTGCTCGCTCAACATCGGAGATTGCCTTGCGCGCAAATTCGACATCGCCACTGCGCTGAAACTGTCGTTGGAAAGATGATGAGCGCAGAATGAATGGCAACGCACTTGAGGGTTGAATTCGAATGGATTCGTCAATGGCTTTCAGGAATTCTGCGGTGATGCGCTTGGTTTCGGCTGCGTCTGATTTAGAAAAGGACTCTTCCAATTCCGCGTTGGCGATATCCGCCACCAACAACTTATCGCCAAACGATGAATTTTCACCTGCCAACTTTGCAACTTCCGCACTCATCGCGCGCGCGCCGGCAAAGTCTCTTGTTTCTAAACGCAGAGCGGAAATTTTTCGGGACATATCAATATTCGGCTGCTTGGCATTTGCGGGTTCCAACACCTGAAGAGCAAGCCTTGGCTCGCGCCGTTCAATCCATATTCCAGCGATGACACGCGCCGCGTCTGATGATTTACTTGTGTCGAGTTCAAGCGCTTTATTGAAGTTCGTGCTCGCATCGGTAGCGCGCCCCATTGAAACTTGCAACTCCGCTAATTCCGCCCAATATTGCCAAGCATCAACGCCGCTGGCTTTCTGCGCGGCAGCGAGAAGGAGTGCTTCCCCTTCTGTGCCACGACCAGCGCGCTGCATCGAGGAGGCATAAATCCGCGTGGAATTATGGTCGCTGGGGTTGATCTTCAGTAAAGATTCATACAACATCTGCGCTTCGGCTTCATTTGCCTGAGCGATAAGTTCAAGTTCTCGCTGTTGACTTGCCTTATCCATCGCATCCCATGCTGCCTGAGGAAACACGGCAGTACCGTCTGCGTTAACAATGAATTCTCGAGTTGGAGTTGACTCAACGAGCAGCTTCATTAACTGGCGCGCATTATCAACATCTGCCGGGCGAACAGCAAACATTCTCTTGCGTTCTAGAATGCTCTCTGCGCGATTGCCATAGATTGCCTCGAGATCGAGGTGCGCATTTCGAATTCCGTTCGATTCTGGCATTGCGAGCATCGCGCTTCGCATTACTGCACGCGCTTTTTGCATTTGGCCAGAACGAACCAAATTCTGCACATAAAGCTGAATTGTCACGAGATCGTTCGGACGGCGCTCATATGAAGTTGCGAATGCTTCGGTTGCTCCCTCAATATCACCATTTTTATCACGAGCAATACCCAACAATCTGTACACGGCTGCGGATGCTCCTGGCATCGAGGCGGCCTCTTCAAAAAATTCCGCCGCCTTGACCGAATCATTCTTTTCAAGAGCAATCCGACCTCGAAGAAGAACGGCAATTGTTGGATCCTTGCAATTCTTTTCCGCGAGTGAGACCAACTGATCAGCAGCAGCTGGATTTTTATCCGCGACTGACTCTGAATAAAGTTTATCCAACAATGTAATGTCTCCAGGCGCCAACTGCGTCGCCTTTGCGAGAGCAACCTTCGCAGCGGCGGTGATCTCCGCGAGTTCGGCTGTAATCGCAGGCTTAGTCTCTTCGCTTGCCGCTTGAAGTCGTTGCTTTAAACTGTCACGCAAATTTGTAAGCGCCACTGCTAATACAACAGCCTTTTCATCCTCTTGAGCGAATGTTCCGTCGAGTTTTGGCTGGTTGACAAACGCATTAAGTCGATCCAAAGCAGATGGCATCGTTGCAAGAATTTGCAACTGCTTCAGAGTTTGATCGTCTGGAGAGTCCACCAAAAACTGCGCAAGAGAATCCTGCACTTCCTTGTTTTTTCCTTGAAAAAGAAGCCACTGACATAGGGTTCGCTGGAGGCGCAAGTCTTTTGGATAGGTGACCATTGCATCACGAATTTGCTGCACGGCAGATTCGATATTCCCTTCGTTTGCCGATAGTTCGGCATCACCCATTATCTTGACAACTTGGTCGGTCAGATTGACCGCGCCATCGCTTGAAACTTTCTTTAGCTCCGCCATAATTTTCAACCCCTCGACATTCTCTGGATCGCGTGCGAGCAAACTTGCGATCGTGCGCTTTGCATCCATCAACCGACCGAGCCTTATTTCAATCCCTGCGCGAACCAAATAAAACTGCCCAACTTGCGGATATTCATCCAGCGCTTGGATGATCTTTGTGAGTGCCGCCCCCTGCTCGCCGCGGGAATTCAAGCTGACGACAGAAAGGTAATACAGATCGGCAGGGACATCCTTCTGCCTAGCAAAAATCTCCTCAAGCTTTGTTACAGTTGTTAAATAGTCTGCACGGGCAAATGCCAATTTGGCATCCAAGCGAAGCAGTGCTAGATCGGTATCGCGTCCTGCGAGAACTTTACCAAGGCGATCTCGAGCACTTTGGGCTTTCACCAATTGAGCTGCCTTTTCAGCTGGCAGAGTCGCGATTTCCCACCTTGTAAATTCCAGTCCGAAGATCTCTTGGAGCGCTTCTGATTTGATTTCATCAGCGAATGCCGCAAGCATCGACACTTTCGGAGATGGCATGGCGAGCACTTTCTCGAATGTGGCTTCGGCTTTCTGGACTTGATCTGACTTCGCCTGAAGTTTTCCAAGTGTATTTAACTCAACAAGCGAATTAGGAAATCGATCACAATAACCCTGCAGAGATTCCATCGAACGCTCAACAGCGATATTGTCATTGACAGCGGCCGCAATATTTGCAAGATTGACTAATTGATTCCCATTCAGAGTTGAACATTCTCCAAACTCCTTTGCATCTCGGTTGCCACCTTTCCACAAGAGAGCGTCGAGAATCGACTGAATGGCTTTCGGAGTGGCGAGTGGATTTTGGCTTTTTCTTTGGAAGAGAAGATTCTGCAATTCCGCGACACTAATTTCACCACTGAATGGCAAGTTCAACTTTGCCTGAACAAGCAATTCGTTAAATTTGTTGGACCGAGCCATTGCTTCGGAAGTTCGATTTGCCAGCATGATGCGTTGGGTATCAAATGCGATTTCGCGAAGAAGAGTTGACCAAACGAGAGCGTCTTTGGGATTTGTCTTGAGAAACTCTTCTGCAGCTACTTCTGCCGCCGTTCGTTCTTCGGCCGTTAAAATTTCGCTTCGATTCAATTCTGCGCAAATTCCCAAACTTTGAATAGTGGCAGTCTGCGGGTTTGATGGAGAAACTCGTTCAAGTGCATCTTGAGAAACTTCCGCGACTCTCTTCCACATATCCATTTGATTAAACAACTCCGCTCGCTCGTTGAGAGAATAGATGAGTTGCAACCAGACTTCTCCATTCTCTGGGGCAGAACGCGTACGCCTTTGCATATACGCTTCTCGCTTTTGATAAAGTTCTTGAGCATCTCCTGAAGTTTTTGGCGTCATGAGAGCAAGCGCATCGATCACTTTCTGGACATACTCCAAGTTGTTTGGCTTCTTACTGATGGCCCGGCCATATCGTCCGATCGCATCCTGATACTTCTTGTACGCCTCATCCAAATTTCCCGCACCTTCTGCGGCCTTCGCTTCCAAAACCAGTGCATCACCCATCTTGACATTCCGTTCTGGTGCTGCGCTGTATGACCAATAGAAGATGCCCCCAAGAACGACAGCTGCGAACAAAACGAATCCACTAACAAGCATGATGAACTTTTTATTTATCTTTGATTTCTTTGAGAGTGTTGCCATTGTTTATAATTCCTTAGATTGCGAGGCTTCGATCAGTGTCCAGTCGGGCAGTCGACGCATGAGTGTCGGGAGTAATTCTGAGAGAAAATCTGTGGTGAGCTCAGCCCATTTTTCGACTTGCTGATCTCCACCTTTGACAACCATTGAGCATTGAACTTTACAGTAATACGAATAGCGACTGGTGAGGTCAAAGGCATAGGTCTTCACGACATAGGGCGAAGAAGTAAGTCGAGCATTTGCGATAAATAAATAGCCACCAACTAGGCGAAAATCGGGCTTGGCGTCGTCCTGAAAGACTGTGACCGACATTTCGGTCTCGCCGATTGGTAAATAGACTGATTCCTCGCGCCGAGTTACTGGATCAACAACAGGCGCTGATGGATAAATCTCTCCAGTGGCCATATTCGTTGGCCCAGAAACCAAATCCCACTTTGATCGATCGATGGAAATGAGTCTTTTCACAGGTTGGTTGACCATTTGAAAGCCCGCAGCTCCCCAGCAACGCTCTGGAACATGTGGAACTGCATCGACCATTCCTGTGTAATAGGCGATGTGCAATGCCAACACACCGTTGGCGGGATTGCCATCGATTGCATATTGCCGATCCAAATAGAAGCGAGTGCCAAGACTTTCGACCATCGTTTCGCCGAGACGCGAGTCGATTCCGACGCGCTTCCATTGACCTACTTTCGTTGGGATGGTGTCGAGAGATTCGCGAAGCGGGACCGCTTCCTTGCGAAGATAGAAATTGAGCGAAGAGACGGTGGCACGGAAACCAATCGCTGATGCAATCAACACAATCACAATAGAAGCGAATGCCAGTCGAATGGCAGGATTAAACCGCAAGTTTCACCTCTGTTTCATCAACCATCAGATTGCGGATCACCCACAGTGTCCCCAGATAAAGAAAAAGCGCGGGCAACATCCAAACAACTCCGACGAGTTCGTGAAATTCTCCGTCAATAAAGTTTTGATCGTATTGCGTCAGTATTCCCATTGATGCGATACGAATCATATTGACCAGAATGGCGATCGGCACGCCACATACAACGAGCAGAGTTCTCTGCCACCAAACCTTCAGATTCGTATACGCAAGAAAAACTCCAAGCGCCAAGAAGGCGACAAGCATTCTCATTCCAGAACAAGCTTCGGCAACATTCAGTGGATGAGCGACGCCATCGGACCAAACAGTCAACGTATTTCCGCTTCGATCGACTTCGGTTCCGATCACGGTCAACAAGAAATGCGCTCCATATGCGGCAATATCCTGCATCTGAAAGGTGACCTTATTGAGCAAGACTTCGGAAAGGGTTTGCCCAAAGATGCAAGTAAAAGCAAGTGGAAACCAGAGCCAACGCATCGCGGCGGTTCCGAAGAACAGCCAAGCAGATCCAAAGATCACTGACGCCACGCCTGCAGAAATAATGTTGTGGTGAAACAAAGGCTTTGGGCCAAAGACACAGACCATATACCAACCGACCCCAATCGCCACCAACAACAATCCCCACCAGCACTGCTTGAATGGTTCAAGTCGAGTCAATTCCGCGCGCCGTAGCCATATGAAATACCCAGAAACCACGGGGATCAGAAGCGTGTGACCCCAATCACTAGGCTGAGTCCACGCGAACATAAATTGCCTTCGGAAGAAATCGAAGAAGACCACGCCAAAGAGTGCGAGCAGAATGCACAACGCAGTGATGAGTTTCGTATTGGATACAGTGACCCCCGCAGTTGGATCGGCGGGCTTCGATAAATGAGATTGGCTTATGGTTGCTGACAATGTGAATGCACTATTGTGACATTGAAATGCGACGAACAACTGAGAGTTACATCATTAGGTAGTAAATAGTTCGACCGTTTCAACTATCCGCTTGCAATCAAACCCTCCGAATTGACTTGATTTCACCTGCTTATACTGAGATTGTCAGGCGGTGGACCGAAGACGTCGTTACCAAAATTTCTGTCCAATAAAAAGCCGAATCCATAAGTAATGCGCAGTCCATTGCGGAATACAGCGAGCGGGGTTGCCCAAAAGTTGGTTCCGATAATCACATGATCATCCTTTTTCAGAATGATGTCCGGTTCTGACATATTTCGGATCGCCCCCAAATTGACCCGAATTGCTGCTTCTCGACCGCCAGGAAGTCGACGAACCAAGTCAACACGTTCTGGAATTGCGATTTCAGTCAATCCGCCAGCTGCGGCAACGAGGCGGCTGAGAGTCAGACGACCGTACGAAGGCAACTGAAAAACTCCAGGTCGGCTGATTTCGCCATCAATATAAACAACACCGATCGGTGGAAATTGCAAGAAAATTTCGTCGCCTGGTCGGACAACGACATTCTGTGATGGATCGCCACGAACAAGTCGGTCATAGTCAACTTCGATGATTCGAGTCTTGAAGATTGCGCGCGGATCTTTCGTGTTCGCACTCGAACTGTCACCCAATTTGGCCGCCTCGCCAGTAATTGCGGTTCCAGTTGGAGTTGGTTTCGTTTGATCTGAAACAATTTCTGTTTGCTTTGGAATATTCGCTCCGCGGATTCGAACCCATTGTTGACTGTTCACATCGAAGATGAATGAGTCACCTTCGTTGGAAAGTTGCGAAGCTGGTGTCTGTTGAGTTGCATTCTGCGCGTTGACTTTGGGGGCATCGGTGACAGAAATAGGTTCGAGGGTATCGATGTCAACAAGAGGAGGAGTTTGCGTGCCGCTGACAGCACCTGGACTTGGTGCGGGTGCGGGTGCGGGCGCGGGTGCGGACTCGGGCTCGATTCCCGGCACGGGTTCGAGTGCAGACCCAGATGTTGGAACTGGCGCTGGCGTTGGCGTTGGCGTGGGCGTTGGCGCTGGCGTTGGCGCTGGCGCTGGCGTTGGCGTTGGCGCTGGCGCTGGCGCTGGCGTTGGTGTTGGCGTTGGCGTTGTCGTTGGCGTTGGCGCTGGTGTTGGTGTTAGCGCTGGTTCCCCTTCACTCAATTTATTGATCAGCGATTCGATATCCACTGGAGCCGCAGTCGTACCTGAAGGTGAAGATGGGGTTGAAGGCGGCGTAATTTGCCCTGAATTTGAGGGATTCGCGCCACTAGATCCATCTGTTGTCTGCGGTGTAACACCTGACGAATTTGCCGCGGAGTCGATCTTTGAAGCGCTTTCAACATCCTCTTCCGTTGACATCGCTCGCACAACAAGCACGCGTTCAGCAACGACATCTGCTCCACCCGCCAAGGCGATTGCATTTGTCAGTCGAAAATTTGGTTTGTTGAGAGCGAAGATTCCTGCATTCTGAATCGCCCCCTGAATTGTGAATTCAAAACTTCGCCCCTTCTGAATATCAACAGTCACGACTGGGTTTTTAATGAAGGCTTCCAACTTCACTCGGATAGCTTCGCGCAACTCTTCAAGAGTCAGTCCCGCTGCCTTGACTTCATTGATCGTCGGTAGACGGATGTAGCCGCCTTGATCGACAATTCGAAGCGCCGATTCTGTTCTACCAACAGTGATCAACTCGTAGATTTCGACTCCAATTTCGTCACCAGCAGCAAGACGATATTGAAGAGTGTTCGCGATCAGATCCTGTGCCTCTGGTGGACCAGTCACTCCAAGTGGCTCTTCTGGCGCTTCGATCACATCAATTCGATCCAAAACCGGCATGGTTGTTGGTGTGTTTTCGTAATACCCGGTGACACTTGGATTCATATACGAATCGGTTTCGCAACCAATTGCGAAGATCAATGCAACAGTTGCCAAGCAAGAAAGAATTGGATGAGTGGGTTTGAATTGTTCTTTCGATATGCAAGACATATGGGGCAACATCAGTTTGAAATCAATTCGTTTCGAAAGCAAAATAATAGCGAGAAAGATCGTTAAGGGTTATAGACTTATTTCAAGAGCGGTTTCAAAGAATCGACCATTGAAGCATCAGACTTCAATACGGTTTGCGACCGTTGAAATGGCGGTTGCCCCAACGGACTTTTCTGAACCAAAATCCGACAAAACCATTTCCAATACTGCCATTCGAGCCGCAACACCGTGGGTGACTTGACGGAGAATTCGGCTTCGCTGAGGGTCATCGGCAACTCGATCGTCAATTTCAATCCCTCGGTTCATTGGTCCAGGATGCAGGATAATGACATGAGGAGCGAGCTTTGCGATTCTCTGCGGTGTGAGCCCAAACATCTGGCGATAATCACTGGAAACTGCTCCTCCTGCCGCACGCTCGAATTGAACGCGCAGCATCATTACAGCATCAACCCCATCGAGGGCAGAATCCAAATTACTCATCGTCGAAATACTGCCAGGACCTTGCGTTATTCGCTCAAAAGATTTTGAGACCAGCGTCGGTGGACCGACCAAACGCACATGCGCTCCCATCGTTGAAAGCGCGTGAGTGGCTGATCGAGCAACTCGACTGTTGGTGATGTCGCCGACGATCGCGACCGTTCGGCCTTCGACAGAACCGAATTCCTCCATCAAAGTGGAGACATCGAGTATTGCCTGCGTCGGATGTTCGTGGCGTCCATCACCAGCGTTGATGACTGGACACTTCACTCCATCCGCCACCATTTTCGCTCCACCTGATACTGCGC
>SXGQ01304070.1_pt1 | contig 15480 bp, 11 predicted proteins | sample 3178371 | NCBI WGS metagenome assembly SXGQ01 (sample SAMN11356859, study PRJNA531348) | freshwater metagenome | isolation source: freshwater sample F1-20 | place: China: Fuxian Lake, Yuxi | collected 2017-12-25
CCGTGCCGAGCGCTAGGCGCCTGGCGCGCGAGTTGGGCATCGATCTCGCCGCCGTGTCCGGCTCGGGCCGCCACGGCGTCGTGCGCCGCGCCGACATCGAGGCCTACGCGGCCTCGGGCGCGTCGAAGACCGTCGCCACGCCCGCCGCCGCGTCGACCGTGGCGGCTCCCGCGCGCGCGAGCGCCGCACCGATCTCCTTCGCCGCCGGCGAACGCGAGACGCGCGTGCCGTTCCGTGGCGTGCGCAAGAAGATCAGCGAGGCGATGGTGCGCTCGAAGTACACCGCGCCGCACTTCACCGTCGTCGAGGAGCTCGACGTGACCGAGCTGGTCGCGTTGCGCGAGAAGGCCAAGGCCATGGGCGCCGAAGTCGGCGTCAAGGTCACCTTCATGCCGTTCATCATGAAGGCAGTCGCGCTGGGACTCGCCAAGTATCCGCAGCTCAACGCGCACCTCGACGAGGCGGCGCAGGAGATCGTGCGCTACGGCTACGTGAACCTCGGCATCGCCATGGACACCGATCAGGGCCTGATCGTGCCGGTGGTCAAGGAAGTCCAGGCCAAGGGCGTGCTGCAGCTCGCCGCCGAGCTGGCCGACCTCGCCGACCGCACGCGCGCCGGCAAGGTCAAGCCCGACGAGCTCAAGGGCAGCACCTTCTCGATCAGCAACGCCGGCAACATCGGCGGCACGCTGGCCACGCCGATCATCAACTTCCCCGATGTCGCCATCCTCGGCGTGCATCGCATCGTCAAGCGTCCCGGCGTCGTCGAGACGCCGCAGGGCGACAAGATCGAGGTGCGCCAGTACATGAACCTGTCGTGCAGCGTCGACCACCGTCTCGCCGACGGCGCGGATGGCGCGCGCTTCCTGGTGCACGTCAAGCGCCTGCTCGAGAACCCCGGCCTGCTCGCGCTCTGATCCGGATGGCGAAGGCGACCACGAAGACGAAGGCCGGCCGCGTGGCGACGAAGTCCGCGGCCCACTCCGCGTCGAAAGCCGCGCCGGCGAAGCAGCCCGCCGCGGCCTCCGCGCGCCTGTCGAAGGCGGAGGAGGGCAAGGCGCTCCTGCGCCACATGCTCGCCATCCGCGTGCTCGACGAGCGCATGCTCAAGTTGCAGCGCGCAGGCCGCGTCGGCTTCGCCGGCTCGGCCACGGGCCTCGAAGCCTCGATCATCGGCTCGGCCTGGGCCTTGCGGCCGAAGGATTGGCTGTGGTCGGGCCTGCGCGAGGGCGGCGCCGCCGTCATGCGCGGCATGCCGCTGGCGGACTACATCGCGCAGATGTACTGCAACAGCAACGATACGGCCAAGGGCCGCCAGATGTGCAACCACTTCCAGCACAAGGGGACGAACTACCCCAGCTGGTCGTCGGTCATCGGCACCCAGATCGTGCATGGCGTCGGCGCCGCCTACGCGGCCAAGTCGCGCGGTCTCGACGAGGTGCACGCCATCTACGGCGGCGACGGCTCGACCTCGAGCAGCGGCTTCCACTCGGGCCTCAACTTCGCGGGCGTGTGGCGCGTCCCGTGCTACTTCGTGGTCATCGACAACGGCTGGGCGATCTCGGTCTGCAGCCGCAACCAGACGGCGGCCAAGAGCTACGCCGACAAGGCGGCGGCCTACGGCATGCCGGGCTTCGAGGTCGACGGCAACGACGTCGACGCGGTGGTCGCCGCGGCGCGTCGTTCGCACGAGCTGGCGCGCAAGCACCAACCGTCGCTGCTGGTGCTGACGAGCTACCGCATGATGGGCCACAGCTCGTCCGACGACCCGACCAAGTACCGCGACGAGAAGGAAGTCGCGGCCTGGCGTCGTCGCGATCCCATCGACCTCTTCGAGAAGCGCCTAGTCGCCGCCAAGGCGATCGACAAGAAGCACCGTGCCAAGGTGCAGCTCGAGCTCGAGGCCTTGGTGGACGAGGAGATCCACCGCCAGGAGCAGGCGCCGAAGATGGCGCTCAAGACGCTGGTCGAGGATGTCTACGCGGAAGTGCCGCGACATCTGCGCAAGCAGTACAACGCCTTCATCGAGGTGGCCGAACGCCTCGGGCACGCGACGCCGGGCGACGGCGCCTTCCCGCTCTGAGCGGCGAGCGTGCGGACGCTCGCGTCGCCATGGACATCGCCCGCCAAGCGCAGCTCGAGATCGAACGCCTCGAGGCGCACTGCCGCCAAGCATCCTCCGCCAAGCCGGAGGATGTGGCGCGCGCCACGGAGCGGCTCGCCGAGCTGGAGGCGCTCGTGGCCCGCATGCCCGCGAGCGATTCCGCGGCCGCGGTCGCCCGCGCCGCGCTGGTCCGCTTTCGGCGCCACTTCGATTCGCCGCGCTTCGACCTCGAGGCGCGCAGCGGCTTCTTCGCCGATCGCGACGGGCGGCCGGGCTTCGCGCTGTTCGAGCGCGTCGAGGCGGGCATCCTCGTGTGGGAGTTGACCGGCAGCCTCGACGTGGTTTGGTCGCCGCGCCTCCAGGACGCGTTCGAGGCGGCGGTGGCGGCGGGCGCGACGCGGATCGTGGTGGACTTGTCGGGAATCGAGTACGCCAGCAGCGCAGGCTTGCGCGTGCTGATCTCCGCCGCCAAGCGCTCGCGCCTCGCGGCGTGCACGCCCAATCCGCACGTCGCTCGCATCCTCGAGGCAGGCGGCATCGCGCGCGTCCTGCCCGTGCGCGCCACGGTCGGCGAGGCGTTGGCGTGCCTTCGCGGCTGAGCCGGGGCGGGGCGCGATCATTCGCGCCCCGCTCGCGCCTGTCAAATAATTTTGACGACCGTTCGGTCGCCGGCGCGCGTCTCAGGGGCAGCCGACCGAAAAGGACTGGCCCGGGTTGATGGCGTTCTGGCTCGCGGTGCCGGGCGCCGCCCAGGTGAAGTTGGCGTAGCCGCAACCCGTGCCCGTCAGGCGGATCGATCCGTTGGTCGGTCCGCTGCCGTTCTCCAGTTGCGGGATGGCGAGCGAAGCGCGTCCGGCGGCGGGCCCGTTGGCGGCGGTGAACACGCCCTCGTAGCTCAGGAATTGCACGACGAGGCCGGTCGGCGAGACCAAGGCGAAGCCATCGGGCGCGCCGTTCTGGAGGCCCGAGAAGGCGAAGGAGCGCGTGCCGTAGCCATTCGACTGGTTGGACAGCGTGCCGTTCAAGGTCACCGTCTTGTACGCCGTGCGCGCGCTGCCGTCGTAGCCCACCAGCGTCCATCCAGCGAGGCTGGTCCCGGCCGGGCCGGCGATCTCGATGAACTCGTTCACATCCGCCCCCGAGTTGTCGTAGTGGAACTCGTTGATCCACGGGGTGCCGCGCGGCGTCGGCGGAGCCACGGGTGTCGCAGCCACTTGGACCGATGCCGCCGAGGCGTTGCCGGCGTTGTCGATCGCCTTGATGGAGTAGCGATACGTCGTGCCGTTGGCCAGTCCGGCGTCAGACCAAGTCCGCGTCGTCAGGACGCTCGCGTTGAGCTTCGTGCCGAGCGACCCGGCCGTCGTCGAACGATAGATGTCGTAGCCGCGCAGGTCGGCCTCCGCGTTGGCGGCCCAGGAGAGATCGACCTTCGCGTTGCCCGCGACCGCGACCAGTCCCGTCGGCGCGGCGGGCGGCGTCGTGTCGGGCGGGCCGCCCTGGTCGTCGAGCGCGAAGGTCCGAGGCAAGCCCGCCGCCGCCCGTTCGTCGGGACCCGTCGTGACGGCTCCGTCGCCGCTCACCGTGAAGCTCGAGACGCCATCCGTGCGCAGCACGATGTTGCCGACGCAGTGGCCCGCGAAGCTCGTGTTCGTGCCGGTCGGGCTGCCTTCCTCGGTCTGCAGGACGAGGGCCGGAGTCGAGGACACGCAGGCCGTGGCTTGCGCCAACAGCACCTTCTCGACCACGTCCTTGCGCGGCAGGTGGTAGCTGCTGGCTTGTCCACCCCCGGTGGCGATCAAAGCCACCGCGGGTCGCGCCAGGTCGAACCAGTCGTTGTTCGTGCTGCTCTCGCTGCCGTGGTGGTTCACGTGCAGCGCGTCGATGCCGCCGGCCGAGATCAGCGGAAAGGCGCCGCCGGGCGAGATGGCCGTCAACACCGCGGTCTCGACGTTCGTCTGCGCGGTGGTGCGGCCCGTGCAGGCCGAGTCGCCCTGTCCGCCGCCGAGGTCCCCGGCCCAGATCCACTCGAAGCCGCCATGCTTGACCAGCACCGCGATCGAGCGGTCGTTCTCGTCGCTCACGGCGACGCTGCCGCCGCCGATGATCGAGCCGTTGCGAGCGATGCAGGTCAGGGTCGCGCCGCCGCCGAGCTGCACCACCGTTCCGATCGGCATCGCCACCGGAATGCCTGCGGCGGTGCTCGATGCGGTCGAGTCCCACTGCGTCACGCACGAGGTCGAATAGGTGGAGCCGTTGTCCCAGTTCTCCACCCACACGTTCCACCCGGCCTGCACGACCTCGTCGAGGCCGCCGTTGTGGTCGCAATGCTGGTGGCTGACGATCGTGTAGTCGAGGCCTGTCGAGGGCGTGATGCCGATCGAGTTCAGGTAGGGGACGATGCGCTGCGTCCCGCGTCCCGTGTTGCCGCCGTCGAGCAGCACAGTGGTGCCGTCGGGGCCGACGATCAGGGTCGAACCGCCCCAGCCGACGTTGATGTAGTGGATCTGCAGTTCCTGCGCCTGCAGAACGGCGCACGGAAGGACGATGGCCGCCAAGGCGGCGCTGGCACGGAGCATGGTCGAGTCCTGATCGCGAGGGGGCGGGGGGAACGGATCGGAACGGCCGCCAAGCCGTCCGGACGTCGGACAGCCAACGCCAAGGGCATCAGGAAATTACAAATCTGGCAAGTGATCTGGGGAATTTCCCAGCTCGGGTAAGGACCGAAACCCCTCTGGAAATGCTCAGGCGCGGGGTCCTTGACTCCCGCGCCTGATGTTTGGCTGGCCAGACCTGACCGTGGTTGGCCAGGAGGAACTACCCGGCTACTCGGGCTTGTAGGCGTCGTGCCCGGCCTTCTTGGAGGGCTTGATCTTGTCCGACACGAGCTTGGCCGCGTCCTCCCACTTGCCGTCGAGGATGGCGACCTCGAGGTCGAGCAGCTGCTTCTGCAGTTCGACCATGCTCTTGCGGTAGCCCAGCAGGAAGTCGGCCTTCTTCTTGGCGTCGGTGATGGTCTCCGCCATCGAAGGGGCCTCGCCCTTCGAGTCTTGGCAAGCCACCTGCATCTTGAGGACCAGCGGCAAGCACTTGACCGAGTCCTTCTCGGCCAGCGCCTTCTCGAGGCGCTTGAGGGACCCGTTCAGGTCCTCCATGGCGTGTTCGATCTTCTCGTTGGCCCCGTCGTGGACGGGTGCCGGACGGGCGGAAGCCAGGAACAGCGGGGCGGACACGGCGGCCGCGAGCAGCACGCCGACGAGGCGGAGGGATGTGGTGGTCATGTGGTCCGTGGTTGCTGGCCGCGGCCCGGACGGGCTCGCCAGTGGTCGTGGAAGCGTGGAGCGTGGTCGGCTGAACCGCCAGCGGAGTCGCAGGTCTCAGGTCAGGCGACGAAAGTCGATCAACCTGTCCCCGCGCGTGTACGCGATGCCGGTGTAGCCGTTGGAGAGCGGTTCGTACATCGTGCCCTGTCCGGGCCAGTGGAACTCGCCTTCGGAGCCATCGTCGAAGCGCAGCGTGAAGTAGTAGTCCACCGTGCCCTCCACGGCCGTCGTGCTGCGGCGTTCTCCCACCAACGCCGGCCGCCGCAAGATGGGCGCGGCGCGATGCGCGGCGCGCAAGGCAGCCGGGCGCAGCAAGGCCAGCAGGCCGCCGAACGCCAGCAGGCCACCGACGACCAGCAGCGGCAGGAACGCCGCGCTGTCGCGCAGCAGGAGGCCGCCCAAGGCGAGGATGGCGCCAGCGGCGACGCCGATCGAGCCGCGCGTCAGCAAGCGCCCAGCGCGACGTTCCACCACTTGGTCGGGGGGAACGAAGGCCATGGCGGCGGCGAAGCTCTTGTGCTCGCGCATGCGTTGCAGGCGCGCGATCGTGGCCGCGTCCACCGGTTGCGCGGCGCCGATCGACAACGGCGTCGCGCAGTAGGCGCACAGCGACAAGTCGGGTCGGTGCAGCTTCGCCCCGCAGTTGGGGCAGTGGGTTCGGGGTGCGGTCGCCGTGGCCATCGAGCGGAAGTCTACCGCACGAGCGGCGCGTCGTTCAGCGCCAAGCCATGACCATGCCGCGACGCGTGAGGCCGTCGCGGAACGCGACCCACGGCGTGTCGTCGGGGCCGAGGGTGAAGGTCAGGTAGTCGGCCGCTTGTGGCGTGAAGGCCGGCGCGCCGACCACGCGCCACTGGCCCTCATCGAAGCGCTTGACCGTGGCGCGGCCCTGCAGGTTGGCGGCCTGGTAGGCGGTCCATGGCCGGCCTTGCGAATCGAAGCGCAAGCACAGCCATTGGCGCCAGTTCTCGGTGGCGACCACGGGCGTGTCCGCGCCATCGACCTCCGCGCCCACCTGCCGCCAGCCATCCGGTGCGAGGCGCCAGACGCTGATCTTCTGGAAGGTGAGGTTCCACGTCAGCCACGGCGCTCCGTCGGGGCCGATCTCGAGCACGAGGTTGGCGGCGTTCTCGAGGCTGAAGTTTGGCTGGCCGCAGTCGAGCCACTGGTTGGCCCCCGCGTCGAAGCGCTTCACCACCGGACGCCCGCCCGCCATCGAATCCGAGTAGGCGCAGAACACCACTCCATCGCGTCGCGCGGCGATCGACTGGTAGGCCGCGGTGCCCGGGCTGACGGGTGCGTCGCCGAGCGTGCGCCACGACTGCCCGTCGAAGGCGCGCAAGACGGTGCGGTTCGACGGCGTGCTCGAGCCATCTTGCGCGACGACGACCGGGCGGCCATCGGGCAGGATGTCGATGTCGACATAGTGCGCGTCGCCGGGGCTGGCGCCTGGCGGCAGGACGCGCCAACCAGCACGGCTCAACTGGTGGACCATCGCGGTGGCTTGCTGGTACTCGCGCGCGGCGTGCCACAAGCTGCCGTCGGAGGCGAAGACGAAGCGGTTGTACCAGCTCTGCGCGAGGCTGCCGCCGCCCGGCGCGATGACATCGCTCCAGCCTTGGGCGATCGAGTCCCAGCGTCGGATGGAGAGTCGCGAGTAGGCGACGCCGAGGTCTTGGTAGGCGAGGTGCGGCACTCCTTGCGGCGACAGCTCGAGGTAGGGGCACATGACCTCGCTCGGAGTCGCCGGGCCGGAGCCGACGATGCTCCAGGCGCGCAAGGCTTCGGGACGAACGGGCGCATGGGGCGCGCCGAGGGCGCCGCCGGTGGTGGAGATGGCGACGAGTGCAAGCGAGAGGGCGAGCATCGGCTGTGGTGCGGTTGCGGTTACGGGGCTCGGGAAGCGGCAAGCGGCAAGGCAGCGTCAAGCTAGCGAACCGAACAGGCATGTTGGGAGACCATGTTTCGAGCGATGCTGCGCGCGGGCCGCGTCGTCGTGGATCCGCGCCACGGATGCGGCGCGACGACCCGGCAGGCTAGACTCTTCGCCCCGCGCTGGCCGGAAGAGGCCCGCGCGCCACGAGAGGACCCTCCATGCCCCGCAACGTCGTCGTCATCGGTGCCGGCCCCGCCGGCTATGTCTGCGCCATCCGTCTCGCCCAACTGGGCCAGAAGGTCGTGGTGGTCGAGAAGGAGTACCTGGGGGGCACATGCCTCAACGTCGGCTGCATCCCCAGCACGGCGTTGATCGCGGCGGGGGTGTTGGTGAACCGCCTCGCCGAAGCGTCGGCCATGGGCATCACCGTCAAGGGCGTCGAAGTCGACGTCAAGAAGCTCGTCGAGTGGAAGGCGGGCATCGTCGGCAAGCTCACCGGCGGCATCGGGGTCCTGCTGAAGAACCACAAGGTCGACGTGGTCATGGGCGAGGCGAGCTTCGTCGACCAGAGGACCTTGTCGGTGAAGACCAAGGACGGCGCCAAGACGCTTTCCTTCGACGACTGCGTGATCGCCACGGGTTCGGTCCCGATCGAGATCCCGGGCTTCAAGAACGACGAGGACGCGGTGTGGTCGTCGACCGGCGCGCTGCGGCCCGCGAAGATCCCCGGCCACCTCGTGGTGATCGGGGGGGGCTACATCGGCCTCGAGCTGGGGATCATGTACAGGAAGCTCGGCGCCAAGGTCACCGTGCTCGAGGCTTCGGCGGGCGCCCTGCCCGGCCAGGAGCGCGACTGCGTCAAGGTGGTCGAGCGCTCGCTGAAGAAGATGGGCGTAGAGCTCAAGACCGAGACCTTCGCCAAGGGCTTCGAGCGCAAGGGCGGCAAGACGACCGTGAAGATCGAGACGAAGGGCGTCGCCTCCACCGTCGAGTGCGACCAGATCCTCTCCACCGTCGGTCGCCGTCCGTACAGCGCGGGCCTGCAATTGGAGAAGGCCGGCCTCGCCGTCGACGCCAAGGGCTTCCTCGCCGTCGACGCGCAGATGCGCACCAAGGTCAAGCACATCTACGCCGTCGGCGACATCGCCGGCCAGCCGATGCTGGCGCACAAGGGCAGCAAGGAAGGCCTCGTGGCCGCGGCGGTGATCGCCGGCCAGAACGAGGTCTACGACGCGCGTTGCGTGCCGGCGGTGATCTTCACCTCGCCCGAGATGGCCTCGGTGGGCCTGACCGAGGACCAGTGCAAGGAGAAGGGTCTGGCTTTCAAGGCCGGTTCCTTCCCCTTCGCCGCCTCGGGCCGCGCCATGAGCCTGATGGAGACGGAGGGCTTCGTGAAGATCATCACGGACGCCAAGACCGACGAGATCCTCGGCGTCCACATGGTCGGCCCGGAGGTGACCGAGTTGATCGCCGAGGCCGCGCTGGCCATCGAGATGGGCGCCACGGCCGAAGATGTCGCCCGCACCATCCATGCGCACCCGACACTGCCCGAGGCGATGATGGAAGCCGCCGAGGCCGTGCACGGCATGGCGGTGCACATCTACCAGAAGAAGTGAGCTCGAGGGATCCAGCTGCGTCCGCGCTCGAGGTGCGGCGGCTAGGCCGCACGCGCTACGAGGACGCGCATCGCTTGCAGCAAGACTTGGTCGCCGCGCGTGCCGATGGTTTGCGCAGCGACATCTTGCTGGTCGCCGAGCACGACGACGTCGTGACCTTGGGTCGCAAGTCGCTGCCGGGCGACGCCGCGGGAGTGGAGATGCCGGTGGTGTCGGTTGAGCGTGGCGGCGAAGCGACCTGGCACGGACCCGGGCAGGCCGTCTTGTATCCGATCGTGCTCCTGCCCGAGGGGCGTCGCGACCTGCATGCGTGGCTGCGCGGCCTCGAGCAGGTGGTCATCGACGCCATGGCCGACTTCGGCGTGCAAGGCAGCCGCGTCGAAGGCTACACGGGCGTCTGGATCGGCGAACGCAAGGCGTGTTCGATCGGGGTCGCGGTGCGGCGCTGGACGACTTGGCATGGACTCGCGCTCAACGTGGACGCCGACCTGTCGCGTTTTTCCGGCTTCAACCCCTGCGGCCTCGATCCGCGCCTGATGGCGAACCTCGCCGACCATGCCGCGTGCAGCCTGTCCGCGGTCGAGGACCGGCTGGTGGCGCGCTTCGTCGAGTTCCACCGCGACTGGGTCGGCTGCTAGGCCGATTCGAAGCAGCGCCGGACTCGGCGCACCTCCGGCGCTAGGCTCTTTCCCGGTTGGATCCGTCGCGCGCACGTGTTGCTCGTGCTGCGCCAAGGGCGCGCCGCGATCCCCTCGTACGAAGGAACCCTCGTCATGAACCTCCGCTCCGCGTGCTGGCTGAACCCAGTCCTCCTGTTGTCGTGCTTGTTGGCCGCTTGCGGCGGCGGAGGTGGCGGAGGAGGAGATTCCACGACCACCCTCGCCGGTGAAGTGCAGTTCCTCGCGGTCGGCCCGGCCATCGCGTCCGAGCATGCCGGAGCCACGCTGGATGCGCGCCGCACGACGGTCGAGCTGCGGGCCGGGGAACGAGTGCTCGTCTCGGGGTTCGGCGAAGAAGGTGTCGCCAGCCTCCGCTTGCGTTCCAGCGAGCGCTTGCGCGTCACGGCCCGCAGCGTGTCCGGTGGCGCGCGTCTCGCCGCGCTCGACGCGGTGTCCATGGATGCCACGCCGCTCGCCGACGGTGGTTCGTTCCTCGTGCGCGGACGCGGCGACCTCGTGGTTCGCGGCTTGGACTCGTGGACCGTGGAGCTGTCGGCCGAGCGCGCGCGTCCATTGCAGCCTTGGAACGGCTCGTTGGGCGCCTTCGTCGCCGGCGACAGCCTCGAGCTCGTCGCCGCGCGAGCTTCGACGGCGCGCCTCGCCAGCGCTGGCGCGCTGGAGCTTTCGGTCGAGAGCGATGGTGAGGTCGAGGTTCGCGATGGACTTGGCGCTTCGATCGGCCAATTGGGGCCGGCGGGCGGGCGCCTGGCGTTCTCGGTCGCGCCGCTGGCCTCGATCGAGCTGGCGTCCCTCGGCGCCGCGCGCGCGCGCCTCGCCGCTCGCGCCATCGAGGCGCGCGGCGTCGCCGAGCCGTTGTCGGTGGAACTCGAGAAGATTCGGCTCGGCCTCGAGCCCGGGCGGAAGACGGTGGGCGAGGGGCGTCATGAATATTTGACAGGTCGCCTGCTCGTCGCCGCCAAGGACGGCGGCTCCCTCGCCGTCGAGGCGCAGGCCCGCGGTGGGCGCGTGGCGCGCGCCATCCCCGACACCTGCGAGGTGCTCGACTTCGAACTGCCTGCGGGCCTCGACGAGGCGGGTCGCGCGCGCACCACGTTGGCGCTGGCGGCGGCTTTGGAGGCCGACGGTCGCGTCGCGTGGGCCGAGCCCGACTTCCGCGCGCGGATCTTCGGCGGCGCGCCGCCGGTGAACGATCCCCTCTACCAGTTCCAGGCGTGGCACTACGAGCTGATCCGTTGTCCGCAAGCCTGGGCCACGACGACCGGATCGAACCAAGTGCGCGTCGCGGTGATCGACACCGGCCGTCGACTGCATCCCGACCTCGATCCCGCCACCGACACCACCGGAGTCGAGTTCGACTTCATCAGCGATCCGCAAGTCGCGCGCGACGGCAATGGCCGCGACGGGAACGCCTTCGACGAGGGCGACGGCAACGGCTTGTCGCCCTCGAGCTTCCACGGCACGCACGTCGCCGGCACGATCGGCGCGCGCGGCGACGACAACTCCGGCGTGTGCGGCGTGGCCTTCCAGACCCGCATGTTCCACTTGCGCGTGCTGGGAGCCGGAGGTGGGATCAACTCGGACATCATCGATTCCGTGCGCTACGCGGCGGGCTTGGCCGTGGCGGGCGTCCCGACCTTGTCGGCGGCGCACAAGGCCGATGTCATCAACATGAGCCTGGGCGGCGGCGGCTTCAGCCAAGCCTTCCAGAACGCGGTGACCGCGGCGCGCAACGCCGGTTGCGTGATCATCGCCGCCGCGGGCAACGAGAACACTTCGCAGACCTCGTTCCCCGCTGGATACAACGGCGTCATCTCGGTCGCCGCCGTGGATCGCAACGCCGTGAAGGCGCCGTATTCGAACTTCGGGTCGACGATCGACATCGCCGCGCCGGGCGGCGACGAATCGGTCGACCTCGATGGCGATGGAGTCGTCGATGGCGTGGTGTCGACGATGAACACGCAAGGCGGCGCGCCAGCCTTCGTCGCCTATCAAGGCACGTCGATGGCGGCGCCGCATGTCGCCGGCGTGGCGGCGCTCGTGCTCGCGGTCGACCCTGCGCTGACCGTGGCTGATGTCGAGGCGATCCTGCTCGGCACGGTGGTCGATCTGGGCGCGCCCGGTCGGGACGACATCTTCGGGCACGGCTTGTTGCAAGCCGACGCCGCGGTGGCCGCCGCGGCCGGTTCCTCGCCCCGCGTTCCCGTCCTGGTCCTGGGCGGCAACAGCCTGCAGTTCGGCGCGGAGAACACCACGTTGGACCTCGCCATCCAAAACAGCGGCGGCGGCACGCTGCAGGTCGCCGCTCCGACGATCTCCGGCGGCACCGGCGCCGGCAACGCCACGGCGCAGCTGTTGTCCGCTGGCGCTGGCACGAACGCCAGCGGAGTGCGGGTGGTCGTGACGCGCGACTCGCTCGCGCCAGGCACGTATTCGACGACGCTGCAGGTCGATTCCAACGGCGGCTCCGCGGCGATCCAGATCGTCTTCTCCGTCGTCGAGGCGTCGACGCCCAAGAAGGACATCCCGCTGTACTTGCTGCTCGTCGACGCCGACGAGCTGCTCGCGAGCGAGGGCGGCGACGTGTACGCCATCGCCTTCGCCGAGTTGAACCCGGCCTTCGATCTGGCGTGGCAGGTGAGCGAGGCCATCGATGGCGGTGGACTGCCGGCCGGCGACTACATCATCGTGTGTGGTTCGGACGACAGCGACGACGACGCGGACCCGACCACGATCGACATCTTCGGCGCGGGGGACACCTACGGCGGCGGCTGGCCCTCGTTGAACGAGCTGGCGATCCTGCCTGTCGCGGCGGGCGACGCCTTCTCCGGCATCGACTTCGCGGTGCGGCCCTTCGAGACCCTGCCGGCGGCCGCGAGAGGATCGCCGCGCATCGTCGCGCGGCGCGGCGCGGGGCGTTGAGTCGTCAGCGCGTCGAGCGCAACTCGACGCGCGAGCTCGTCTGCGGCACCAGCACCATGTCGTAGGGCGTGCTCAGCACTTGCGGGACCAGCGCATCGGCCGCGGGTCCCGCTTCCTTGGCGTCGAGCCAGAGCACGCCGTTCTCCTCGACGACGCGCTCGATCTCCACGGACCAACCCGCCGTGGGGCGCGTGCCCATCGTCACGCACACGACCATCCAACGCTCGAAGTCGACCGCGGGCGCCGAGGGGCGGGGGATCTCCTTCGAGGCGTGCTGGGCCCACAAGGCGTCCCACTGGCCCTGGTCGCGCGCCACATGCACGCCCGTCGCGGCGATGCCGCTGTGGTAGCCGCGCAAGAGCGGCGAGACCTCGGTCGCGTCGCCACCCTCGGAACCAAGCAGCGAGCAGGAGCAGAGGGCGGCGCAGAGGAAGGCGGCGAGCGCGGTGCGCATGGCGGTTGGCTTGGACCGTAGGAAGGGGACTGGGGGGGGCGCGGCGTCGAGGCCTGCAGCCTAGCAGCCGGACGCCGCGGCACCCACGGCGGTCCTTGGCCGCGAACGCGGGTCTGCGGGCGGCGCCCATGATCGCTGCCCACTTGGCTATCCTCTTGCCCCCGATCGCGACCGCCGCGGCCGCGCGGGGACCTAGTCCCACCCAGGAACCGACGATGAAGCGCTTCTGCTTGCTGGCCCTTTTCGCCTCCGCCACCGCCGTCGCCCGCGCCGACGAGGGCATGTGGTTGTTCAATCGTCCGCCCGCCCAGCAGATCAAGGCCGCCTACGGCTTCGAGCTGACGCCCGAGTGGCTCGACCACGTGCAGAAGTCCGCCGTGCGCATCTCCACCGGCGGCTCGGGTTCGCTGGTGTCCGCGGACGGCCTCGTGATGACCAACCACCACGTGGGTTCCGACAAGATCGCCGAGCTGTCCACCAAGGAGCGCGACCTGCTCAAGGACGGCTTCCACGCGCGCGCGCTGGGCGAGGAGCTCAAGTGCCCCAACATCGAGATGGATGTCCTGTGGACCATCGAGGACGTCAGCGCCAAGGTCGAGGCCGCGGTCGGAACCGGCATGTCGAACGCGCAGGTCGCTGCCGCGCGCCGCGCCAAGCTCGCCGAGATCGAGTCCGAGGCCAAGCAGAAGGCCGGCAAGGGCTTCAAGTGCGAGATCGTCACGTTGTGGCAGGGCGCGCGCTACCACCTGTACACCTACAAGACCTGGGACGATGTGCGCCTCGTGTTCGCGCCCGAGAAGGGCATCGGCTTCTTCGGCGGCGACGCGGACAACTTCGAGTACCCGCGCTACTGCCTCGATGTGTGCTTCTTCCGCATCTACGAGGACGGCAAGCCGCTGAAGGCCGAGCGCCACCTCGAGTGGAGCCCCGATGGGGCGGGCGACGGCGAGCTGGTGTTCGTGGCCGGCCATCCCGGCCGCACCGAACGCCTCAACACCTGGGCGCACCTCGAGTACATGCGCGACTTCCAGTATCCCGCCACCATGCGCGCGCTGTGGCGGCGCGAGGTGTTGCTGGCGACCTTCAGCGGCCGCGGCGAGGACAACCGGCGCGAGGCCGAGGACGAGTACTTCGGCGTGCAGAACTCGCGCAAGGCGCGCACCGGCATCTACGCCGGCCTGCTCGATCCGACCTTCATGGCCAGGAAGTTCCGCGCCGAACTCGAGCTGCGCGCCGCCGTGGCCGCGAACCCCGAGTGGTCGGCCCAGTGGGGCGATGGCTGGGATCTCGTCGCGCAGGCCAAGAAGGTGCAGCGCGAGATGGTCGTGCGCTTCACCGCGCTCGGCGGCCCGGGCATGGGCCTCGGCGGCGACCTGTGGGCCAAGGCGGCGACGATCGTGCGCTGGGCCGAGGAGTCGGGCAAGCCCGACGGCGCGCGCCTGCGCGAGTACCGCTCGACCGCCAAGTCGACCCTCGAGCGCGGCTTGTACTCCGAAGCACCCATCCACCTCGACCTCGAGGTCGAGCGCATGGCGTCGGCCTTGCAGAACATGGCCGAGCTGCTCGGTGGCGGCGATCCGACCGTCGTGCGGGCCCTCGCCGGCAAATCCGTGCAGGCGCGCGCCGAAGAGCTCGTGCGCGGCACCAAGTTGGCCGACATCGCCGAGCGCAAGCGCTTGTTCGAGGGCGGGGCTGCCGCCGTGGCGGAGAGCAAGGACCCGCTGATCCAACTCGCGCGCCTGCTCGATCCGGAGAACCGCTTGCAACGCAAGCGCTTCGAGGAGGAGGTCGATCCGTTGGAGAAGGAGGGCTACTCGAAGGTGGCCGCGGCGCGCTTCGCCAAGGAAGGCGAGGGCTTGTATCCCGACGCGACCTTCACGCTGCGCTTGTCCTACGGCGCCATCAAGGGCTACGAGCAGGAGGGCAAGCCCGTGCCGCCGTTCACCAACTTCGCCGGCTTGTACGAGCGTGGGGCGGCGCGCGGCAACGCGTACCCGTTCGAGGTTCCGGCCAGCTGGATGAAGGCCAAGTCGAAGCTCAATCCCGCGACGCCGTTCAACTTCGTCTCGACCAACGACATCCTCGGCGGCAACTCGGGCTCGCCCGTGATCAACGCCAAGAAGCAGGTCGTCGGACTGATCTTCGACGGCAACATCCAGAGCCTCGTCCTGGGCATCGGCTACGACGAGACCCAGGGCCGCGCCGTGTCGGTCGACTCGCGCGGCCTCGCCGAGGCGCTGCTCAAGGTCTACGACGCTTCCGAGCTGCATGCCGAACTCATGGCGGGCAAGCGCTGACGCAAGGCCGCCGCGGGCGGCGCGCGAGCCCCTCGACTGGGCCGGATCGCGGGCGGCCCGGGGAACTCCTTTGTGCTCTTGCGCGCACGTAAGCGAAAGTTGTTGGGCATTCTTCACCGCGCGGAGGAAGACGGACAGAGGCCGGAGGGTTTTGCCGAGGCCATGATTGCTCTCACCCCAAGGCGGGGCGCCCAGCATGAAGGGCCGCTTCGCC
>SXGQ01678470.1_pt1 | contig 15480 bp, 17 predicted proteins | sample 3178371 | NCBI WGS metagenome assembly SXGQ01 (sample SAMN11356859, study PRJNA531348) | freshwater metagenome | isolation source: freshwater sample F1-20 | place: China: Fuxian Lake, Yuxi | collected 2017-12-25
GATCAAGCCTGACTATGCAGAAGCGCATAGCAGCTTGGGAATCACGTTAAAAGAACTCGGCAGACTAGATCAAGCAGTAGCAAGCTATAAGAAAGCGATTGCGATCAAGCCAGAGTATGCAGAAAATTTGAGCCATGCAATTGCTTCGTTAACCGGTCTAAACCCGCAACGTGCAACCGATTCTTATGTAAGTAGTTTATTTGACGGTTACGCTAAGAAATTCGAGTCAAACTTAGTTGGAGATTTAAATTATAAAACACCGACTATCATTGCAAATTTTTTGCGTCCCCTTATTTCATCTGTAAGTCTACATTTCGATATTTTGGACTTGGGTTGCGGTACAGGATTAGCAGGTGAGGCACTTATCGACGTGGCAAAAACTCTAGTTGGTATTGATTTATCAAAAGAAATGTTGAAAATTGCGGCGGCAAAAAATATTTATACCCGACTTACCCAAGATGAGATTCACCATGCGCTAAGTCAAGAGCAGTGCGCTAGTTTTGATATTATTGTTTCGAGTGATGTTTTTATTTATATTGGGGATATAAAAGTCATCTTTGATCAAGTTTATAACGTTTTAAAAGTGGGTGGATTTTTTGCTTACTCCACAGAGGCACTTTTCTCTGAAAATAATGGAAAAGAAGAGGGCTTACCTGACTACAAACTTAATCTAAATGGTAGGTACTCACACTCTTCAAAATATTTATTGGGCTTGATTGATGCCAAACGATTCACCCTTCACACCCTAGAAGTAACGCAAATTCGGCTTGAAAAAGGGCAGCCTGTAATGGGTTATGTTGTGATCATGCAAAAAAAATAAATTAAAACTCCTTTCACGAATTATATGTCTGCAATCAAAACGTAAAAGTTCCAAGGCAGTAACCTTAAGTCTGTAACTTCAATGAAGCGGGGTGCTCCCTACTTTGATCTGTGGGCACTGGCTACCAAAGCAGACTTGAATGAAGAAGAACTTCTACAATTAGCAAAGAATCATTTCACACCTAGATAAACTATGGCAACAATCAAAATCGACAACAAAGAATACGACCTAGACACCCTGTCTGATGAGTGCAAAGCCCAACTGGCTTCTATTCAGTTCGTAGACCAAGAACTCGCACGCCTTCAAGCCAAGGCTGCTGCGCTTCAAACAGCCAAGGCGGCATACCTTCAGGCCCTACAGAAATCTCTGCCTGTTGTAGGCGGAAGCGACACCATCAAGCTGTCTTAATGAGCCAGTGGGATGTGAAGGCTAGCCTGCTTTTGGCAGGTATGGTGCTGCTGCTCTCAACGCTGCTCACTTGCATCTTCTGGATGATTCAGTGAACTCCATAGAAGAAGACTTCTGGCCAGAACTAGCCCAAATCCAAGCAGAGTCCATTGGCTGGATTCCTCTGGAGGAAGGCGTTTACCTGCATGTAGGATCTGATGCACCAGTCATTCAAGTTGTTGGAATCGCCAAAGAAGAGATGGCTGACTCTAATGTGCTTTGGCTGATTTGACAAGCCCTACAGAAATCATTTCTCGTAGTAGGCGTAAGCGACACCATCAAGCTGTCTTGATCCACTGGCGGTCATGTGCTGTGGCCTCTGCAAGTGGCAACATTACCAAACTACCGTACACCCCAATAGGGGGGGTCTTTTTTAAGTGACCACCCCAAATTGGAACCTTAGTTCTGAGAGCGCGGTGGCCCCTAGCTAGATCAAGACCTAGTTAAATTGGTGCGCGATTGCTTTGGTTGCATTGAGCGAGAGAAATGCGTCATTATTTGGTGGATCAAGACACTCCCCCAACTGCATGGCCTCACGTTGCATTTTGATTGCCATCCTTGACAGTTTGGACCGGTACTTGGCAAGCACATTGGCGCTTGTGACAATGCGATTCAGTAAGTCGGCATTACTCCACAACACCAGAGCCAGTTGAATGATGTCTTGGTTGGTTGTCAGAGTCGACTTAACGTCTGTTTTTTGCATATTTCACCTATGTGTTTGGTTAACTATTTGCTGTGTGGGTTCAGATATGCCGTTTAAGATCGATCCAGCCTACGCGTGCGCTTAGAGGACTAAATAGGATTCGACCCTCTACTTCTAATTACCCATTAAGTGAACTATTTTTGCCCATGCTTTGTTTGGCGTGAAACTCAATACAACGTTCACAATATTCACAACATTCACACCCATTTCTGAATGTGAACATGTGAAGATTGTGAACTTTCAAATGACTTTAACCTTGCGGTGAAATGCTTCCCGTAATTTTTCTGAGGGTGCAATGTATACCATCACGTTTTGGTTTGTTGTCGACTGAAAGATGGACCCCCAGTAAACGCATTCCTGGGGCAATTCGACGTAGTACATCACCTAACCCACGGGGGCTTCGTGGCCAGTATTCCTTTTCCTCAAATAGGCCAGAACGCAATTCATTAAGTGCATCTAGCAGGTCCTTTACGGTCCCTTGGTGACTTCGCCCCAATTCAACAAAGTTAAGACATTGAACAGCAACGGGAGATGAATCAATTGTCCGTCGCACTGCATTTTTGCGATGGTCATGGTACTTTGCCAACCAAATCCCAGCCTCAAATCCTAGAGTCGCTGCCATTGCCTCTCCCAACGTTGCAAAATCAGCCATGCGAGGAAGTTGCTCTGCGTCGATTTCAACTGCATGTAGCATGCGCGAACATCACGATAGGCATACTGCGATATTTTGCTTTGGGATCCCTTTTTGTATTGCTGTTGTGTAAGAGGAATAGATATTGCCGTATCAGGCGTGTGGCAACGGCTTGCTTGAAACAACCCTTCAATTAACAACCTTGCTGTTGATGCACGATCAATAAGTTTAGAGTCCCGAATCTTCAGCTTACGGTTTTCCAGCGCGAAAGACTTCTCAGTTAATTGTTTAATTTGTGACTCAAACAGGCTTTGCGCAGGCAAGTTCAACTTGAACAAAGGAAGTGAGGTGACGTGAGAAGCATTTTCTTGCACGTCAACCTCTTGGTTCTACTTACATTGTTTAAACCGCAGACAACCGGCTAACAGTGTCTGGATATCGTGATACCAGATGAATCAACAGGGCCGCTTGTGCGTTTGGCTTAGCCCGTCCCTGCTCCCAGTTTTCAAGGGTGCGCGGGTTGGTTCTCAGGTATCCAGCGAACACGGGGCGCGACAGATTTAGCCTTTCCCTAATGGCACGTAGCTCCTCGGCGCTTACCTCCACCACAGGTTTTAACGTCACCTCTGTTGTGCGTAGCGTCTTCTTGCCCTTACGGGCAGAAGCCAAGGCATCAAAGCCTTCCGTCATCTCGGCGAACAAATTGCGTTTGGTCATTTCTTTGCGTATAGGCCATCAAGAACGAACAGCGCCACTCTTGACTGCATCGCGCAGCAAGGAGTTAATACGAGTCTGCCAGCCCGGCCCCGTTGCCTTAAACGCCTCCAAAATCTCTGCGTCAACCCGCATGTTTAACGTAGGACGCTTAACTGCTATAGGTGGACGTCCTCTGCCCCGAGTGATCGTAGCGCTTGCCCAAAATGCCTGAACCGCAGCTTCATCATTGGGATCGTATGGGTCAACCTCTGGATCAAAAGCGATAGGCTCGTCAGCTTCAACCTGTTTTTTCACAAGTTTCCAATCATTCACTTTAGGGGGGCTCTTACGATTTGTTAACTTAGATCGAGTTGGCATACAAAGTCCTTTCTGCTCTTGAGGCCCTACGCAGTGAGATAGGTCTTACCGTATCTTCACCTCGTATTACATAAACTAAAACCAATACCACGCCATGAATCTCTGCAAGCGTGATGTCGACCAATCTGTCCTCGCCCTCACGAACGCTGGTTAATGTAATTTTGTTGGGATGGTTAAAAACTACACTGGCCTGATCTAAAGATATCCCATGCTTTCTTACGTTAAGTTCGTCTTTACTGGGGTCAAAGATAAATTGCATGATTTATTGTATGGGCAAATAATCGGTAAATCAAGGGGGTAGCAAAGTAATTGGCACAAGAGGTGCTGTGCCACTAATTCCAGAGGGTGCTCAAAAGACCCCCTACACCGTATGTCACAGCCGTTCAAGACTGTCCACGGCAAAGACACACGTGAAGACAGGCAAGTGCACCGCCTAGCCATGAAGCGCCTGAGGCTATATGCCCAGCTTCTGGGGGTTCCCTTCAGGTCTGACGCAGGTGACAAGAGGCTCTGACATCCGATGTAGGGGGTCTTTTGAGTACCCTCTGGAATTAGTGGCACAGCACCTCTTGGCCCAAGGTGCAAAAACCCCTTTACGCAACGTATCAAACTTGGTACACTCTATTCATGGAAGCAATCCTAGCTATCAAATTCTTCGCCAACTCACTAGGCACAGAGCCTGTGCGCGACTGGCTCAAAAGCCTAGTTGCCATTGACCGCAAAACGATTGGCGAGGACATCAAAACGGTTCAGCTTGGCTGGCCCCTTGGGATGCCATTGGTGGGTCACCTAGGAGGTGGTCTGTGGGAGGTCAGGATTAAGTTGGACAACCGCATTGCAAGGGTGCTGTTTGTATTGGATGGCTCAACGATGGTTCTGCTGCATGGCTTCATCAAGAAGCAGCAAGTGACTCCGAAACCAGATCTTGATCTGGCAAAAGAGCGTATCAAAGAATTGAAAAGGGGATAAATATGGCCAAGAAAAATATTGGATCGAGCTTTGATGATTTCCTGAAAGAGGAAGCCATGCTTGAAGAGGTCACTGCTGTTGCTATGAAGCGCGTCATCTCATGGCAGATTGCCCAAGAGATGAAGGCGCAGCAACTGACCAAGACTGCATTGGCTAAGCGTATGCATACCAGCCGCGCAGCCCTGAACCGTTTGCTAGATGAAAACGACTCAAGCCTGACGCTCACAACGCTTGCGAGTGCTGCCGCCGCCTTAGGTAAAAAGGTCAATCTTCAGTTGGCTCCAGCCTAACGCTGGTTAATATCGTCAAGATGTTTCAGCACTTGTAGGAGGAGATAGATCGCTGTAGTAACACCATTGAAGGAGAGTCAGGTGGGCCACATAGGGCTGAACTTCACTACCATCAGATTGCCAGTCAAGCCCCAGTTTCCGCAACTTGTTACGCAGCTAATTAGCGCTTGCCATGTGTTTAGGCAACTAAAAAACAAACCTAGCGCAAAAGCTGAAGCTGAACGCTTCTTGCATTGCCACACCTTGATTGAGGGTCTGTATCAAACATGGTGCTGTCAATCACCCAAGGCTCGACTCGATGTATTTTTGAGCCCCAAGTACTATCATTCCAATGAATTTGGCAAGATTAACAACCTGACTCAGTACTACGTTGAAGAGACTGTTGCCGCTTTAGAACAACTCGGCTGGGTTGAAGTGGTTGCCGGTAAAAGATTAATTGATTTGAAAAGCAGATTGTTTACATCAAAGCCGTGCTGACGCAAAGCGACTACGACAAAGGAGCTTGGAAGTTATGAATGCTAATACAAAGATGCAGCATCTTCTGCCAGCATGGAAGCAGTTTCGTGCTGCCACAGACATCGCCCCCATACGTGATGAGAACCACTATACCCGTATGGTTGAGATGCTTGAAGCGCTATTAGAGGAAACGGCTGGAAATGAGCAGCATGCCTTAATTGGCCTTGTTGATATCGTTGGTGACCTCATTGAAGGCTATGAATCTGAACAAGAACCATTACCTGAGGTTACCGGTATAGATGCCCTTAAGTTCTTAATGGAACAACACAATTTAAAGCAAAGCGAGTTGGTTGAAATTGGCAGCCAAGGTGTAGTGTCTGAAATCCTAACCGGTAAGCGTGAACTCAATGTGCGCCAAGTCCGATTGCTTGCAGATCGATTTGGTGCTTCTGCTGCAACGTTCTTGTAAATTAATGACCACTGGCAGGGGCCTAGATTTAAAACGCCAACTCTTGCAAAACGCTAAGTCAACCTTAAGGCGAGGGCTTATGACCCCGTCTGAAATTGATGCAGTTGATCGGTATAAAGCCAAAAAAGACAGCCAAATTGATCTTGCCATAACAATATTTGTAGCTACAATGTAGCTCAATTAGGGGATATTTATGACCGCCAGCAGCGTTGTGAGAGCAAGGATAGATGACAATATCAAACAAGAAGCCAGTATTGTGTTGGCATCTATGGGGCTGACTGTCTCTGATGCCATGCGCATGATGCTCACTCGTGTAGCACGAGAGCAAGCACTTCCGTTTGAGCCATTGGTTCCAAATGCTGCCACCATCAAAGCAATGAAAGATGCACGGAGCGGCAAAACCAAGAAACACGCAACGCTTGAGTCACTGATGGCTGATTTGAATGCGGACGATTGAACGCACCAGCCAGTTTAAAAAGATTGAAGCTCTGGTAGCAGAACTTTCATTGCTGCGAAAGTGAAGTAAATTCAGTCATCTGAAAACTTAAATCAGATGCGACCAGCTAAACGAAGTGATGCACGCAGTGTGTCGTTAATACGTGTTTGCCATCCGTCACCACTTGCACGTAGAGCTGCCAATACGTCTGCATCCAAGCGCAGTTTGACTGGCTCTTTTGTTGTAGCTGACTTAGGGCGGCCACGGGTTTGCAGCTTATTGCCTTTGTACAAATCAGCGGACTCAAAGAACTCAGTAGTTAATTCCGCAGCATCATCGGGATCACTCCAGATAGCTGGCGTAGAGCGTTTTTTCGCGGTCATTTGCTTTCCTCATACTGATGATACGGCGCACCTCGCCGCGTGGTGTCCAGACCATCACAATCATGCTGTCATCTAACCAACCTACTTTGATGAACCGGTCTTCCTCGTAATACATTCTTTTGTCCTGACCCGTAAAGTGGATGCCATCAAAGACCTCAACTGCACGAGCGAAGTCCAAGCCACGCTATTGAAGCGTTTTCTTACGTTTAGCTTGGTCGAACTCAAGTTTCATGCATTTATTGTACCCCCAGTAAATTACTGGTCAAACCCATGATGCTGGAGGTTTGTACATACTGTAGTTACCCAGTATGCGGATGGTTGGCGGCTAAGCCAGAGCTTAGTAATTGATGACATAATATGTCAAACTTTGCCATAAAAAGATATTCGTATGACACTCAATGTTTCCCTGCCAATTGAACTTGAAGCTAGGGTTCGAGAGCATGTTGCCTCGGGTCTTTACGGTTCAGCCAGTGAAGTTATACGCGAGGCGCTTCGGTTGTTTGAGGCTTACCAGTCTGTCCAGCAATCCAGTATTGCTGCCCTGAAAGCTGACATTGAACTAGGCATGGCCGATGTCAGAGCAGGCCGCGTGGAAAAGATGGACATGGGCGCAATTAAAGCCAAAGGCCGTGCTCTGAAGAAATCCACCTAATGTCTTCAGTATTTCTTGCTGTAAGTGCCAGGACTGACCTGCTGGAAATTTGGTCGTTTATTGCATAAGAGAGTTTTGACGCAGCAGATCACGTGATGGATCTGATTGAAAAAGAATCTCAGACGCAGGCATTGCAACCGTTAATGGGCCGAGAGCGTCCCGAATTAAGCGCTGGCATTAGGTGCTGGCCCACGTCATCCTCATACAACTTGTACTACATACCTAGTGAAGATGGGATTACCGTGATTCGTGTTTTGCACCAGGCTCGTGATGTACAGAGCCGTGAGTTTATGAATTAGTTTGAAACGCATGCGATCATCCGTTGTCTAACAATTGGTCTGACCATCGTGACTGCCACATCAAGCCTGATTTAGTGCGGATATAAAGGTTGCCTATACGGCCCTTGGCGGGATGTTTATGCCAATGTTGTCGGCAAGCCCTGCTGCGCAGGTGCAGTTGGTTCAGTGAGCTGATACACCAAACTTAAGGCCCGTGGCTTTAAGCACAGCGCTAAGTGTTCGGATAGTGGGATTACCACGAGAAGACAACGTGCGGTAAAGCGTCTCGCGTGACAGGTCTGTCTTTTGGGCAACAGAGGCCATGCCGCCCCGGGCTTCTACAACTTTTCTCAATGCTGTGAGATAAGTCTTTGGGTCATCGTCTTCACTAGCAGCGTTGAGAAACTCGGCTGCAAACTCTGCATCCTTTAATTGCTCAAATAACCAGTCGTTGTGCTTGATCGTGCTCATTTCTTTCCCCTTTTCTGCCATTCATTCCAGCGCTTGATGGCTCGTTTGATATCGGCATTTTGTTTTCTCTTGTCACCACCTTCGCAAAGCAATATCACACGCTTGCTATGCATGGCGTAGTAAACCCTGTAGCCCGGCCCCCAATCAGTTTTAAGTTCCCAGACGCCTTCACCAACTGGTGCACATTCACCAAAATTACCGTTTTCAAGGCGCACTAAACGGGCAGCAATAAACGCCTGTGCACGCCTGTCGGCTAAACCATCGAGCCACTTGGCGAAGAGGTCTGTACCGTCTTCATCTTCGTAATGCAGTAATTCGTACATTTGCAAATTGTAGCCTGAAAGCTACTAAAGTCAATTACCCAGTATGCGGATGGTTCGCGGCTTAGCCAGAGCTTAGTGATGAAGTGAATCAAGCATAGGGGTAGGGCTTGTGATTTTGGGAATACTGGACACCCACCCATCCCCCACCCCCCTAATTCAGATTAGGAGTCCCCCCATCTGTCTACATTCTGTTTCGCTCAAACGGTGAGCGTAGAAATCATTAATCATTTCTGCAAGGTGGCAACGTTTCCACTTAAACAGGCGTCATATGCTCCACAGCCAACGCCTGCATCTGCTCCTCATTCAACTCTTCCTTACTGGCCACAGCCCAAAGGTCAAAGTAGGGGTGGCCACGGGACATGGTGGCAACAGACTTAAAGCCTGAGGCTTGCAAGGTTGCCGTTAGCACCTTCTGGGTAAACCCACAGCGGTGCGCCATGTACAGATTACCCTGTGCCATTGAAGAGCGCAGACCGTACAAGATGTCAATGGGCGCAATGGGGCCAGCGGGAGAGGTGTAGGCAGCTTCCGTTAATTTATCTTCTGCAATCAAAGCGCAGACAGACTTGAGGTCGGGGCAGGTAATGACGGCAATGCCATCGGGTTTAAGTACCCGAAGGAACTCAGCAAGGGCAAGAGGCACTTCGTGGGGGTACAGGTGCTCTATGTTGTGAGAGGAGAAGACGGCATCGACTGATTCAGAGGAAACAGAGGACATGTCTGTCATGGTTCCAACCAGGTCAGGCTTGACGGACTCGTCGATGTCAAAGCGAAGCTCGTTCCATGAGGACAGAGCCTTGGTAGTACGCTCTTTGCGCTTGGGGCCGCAGCCTACGTGTAGGAAGGTTTTCATGGGATTTATTCTAAATGTAATAGATTAGAGGAGTTAAAAAAGAGCCTTATTAAAATTAATCCTTAATTATTTTTTACTACTTTATAAAATCCAAATATCGTCTTTTAATTAATTAAAATAATTATTATTTCTATAATATTAAACATTTATTTAAATTCTAGTATTATTAATAAAATATTTTTTAAAACGATTCTAATTGCAAATAATCATAAAATTAAATCTATATTCATTGCTATGGATATTCTTTCAGTTGAATCATAGTTTACTTCTGTAAAATGCTCTAGCCAACTTGGAAATATAAGTAAAAGACCTTCTTTAGGTTTAATTTTAATAGAAGAAAAATTGTTTGGTGGTGGTGGATTGCTTGAAGATGCGAAAATATGATTTTGCAAACCTGGCCTTGGATCTTTAAAGCAAATTGAGCCAGATTTATCTGATACTTTTAAATAATAAACTGCCGAAAAAAGAGAAAAAGGATGTACATGTGGTTCGTTATATCCAATTTGATCTTGTATATTAGCCCACGCCTTAATATTAAAATTAATATTTTTTTGAGGAGCTATCTCTTTCAAAATATCTTTAAATAATGGTAAGAGCTTTTGTTTTAATATTGCCAAGGATTCAATTTCATTAAAATCCAAATCTCCCTGCCACCCATTTTTTACAGAGTAGTTTTTATTATCATTTTTATTAGTCCTAATATTTTTTATAGTCTCAACCCATTCTTTATGGAAAGGTGCAAGATTATCTATATTTTCATACCATATTCTGGTGGCGAATAAATCCAAGTTCTTCATAATTAAAGTCAATCCCAACTTTGTTTAATTAAATAAAATTACTGAAATTTAACTTAAATAAATTAATTTAAAAGCAAAAACCCTACCCCCTTGTGAGGAGTAGGGTTTTGGAAAGATTCAAAGTAATCTAATCAGTTAATTTATTCGCTGACTAACTACGTTGCTTCTTTTAGGTCAATGACAGAAGGCCACCCGCACCAGCAGCCACGGCCAATGTCAAAGCACCAACACCGACCAAAACAACTGCTTCAAGAGCTGTAGTGGCTTGCGTGGCGTCGCCGTCATACGTGACTAACAAGTCAAGACCAGCGGCATCACCTACAAAAGTACCTGCTGCTGAGCTGTAGGTACCACGAACAGTACCAACTTGGTTTATACCAACAATAGCTCCACCAGCTACTACTGTTGTCAGCTGAGTAACGACAGTGGATCTCAGAACGCTGTTATCAGCACCAGCAGCAGCAGTTCCAGTGTATGCAGCCAAGGCAAGCACATCGCCAGCAACCATGCCTGAGATAACGTCAAATCCAGTAGCAGAGATTGAGTTAACTGCACCAGCATTAAGTGCGAAAGTACCACTATCACCAGCAGCCGCCAAAATTACACGATCAATAGCAGCATCCAATGCACCAACTTGAATTACATCGGCACCTGTTCCACCAGTAATAGTGTCAGCTCCTGCTCCTGCACTAATCGTATCAGCACCACCTCCACCAATAATAGTTTCAGCCAAAGCTGTACCGTTAATTGTGTCAGCCAGGGATGTACCAGTGGTTGAGGCGGCCGTTGTAGATGCAATGTTAATTGTCACAGTATCAGTACCAGTGGTAAAGGCATCTCCTGATCTAGCGATGAAAGCCAAGGTGGTGAAGTCAGCAGTTGCATCGGAACCAGTAATCACCAAGTTTGCGGCCCCAGCAGCCGATGCATTAAAGCTGATTGCCTGACCAGTCAATTGAGCAGCCGTGAAAGTTGCAGTTTGACCCGAGGTAATAACAATGTCTTCAATCAAACCAGAAGTTAATACTGTTCCGCCATCAAATGTTGCAGCAACAAAGGTTGTTGAGGTTATGACCTGCAATATATCAGTGCCTGCACCACCGGTGATTGACTCACCAGCTGGTGCATTTCCTGTGTTGTATTGAAGTACATCAGCACCACCGCCACCAGAGATGGTATCTGCACCATTACCAGCAGTGATCGTGTCAGCACCCGTACCACCAGTAATCACAAAGTTAACATCGCCGTCAGCAATAGTGGCAGTGGCCGTTGATGCTGCGTTGACATTGATCTTGTAGTCAAGTGAAGTCAACAAGTTGTCTGCATTGAAATTAACGTACAAAGCACTTCCTGTTGTGTCGTACGCGTACTGACCGCGCTGAGCCGAGAGGGTGTCTTGAATCAACGTAGTACCCGCTTTTGCTGTCAAGATCTTTGCGCTGATATCAAGACCCGCTGTCTGACCTGTGTAGTCCAAGGTCACACGGATCTTGTCAGTTGCAGAGACAAAGTCAGTAATGCTGTCGGTGTTGGTGCTGTTTGAGTCAGCCACTGCTGTGTAGACAAATGTGTCTGCCAGAGTTCCGCCGGTCAAATTGTCAGCACCTAAGCCGCCAGTGATCACGTCAACACCGATACCGCCAACCAAGGTGTCGGTAAAGCCACCACCCACGATTGTGTCATTTCCGTTACCACCTGTGACACTCAATGAACCATCAAGCTCAGAAGCTGTTCCGTTAAATGTCAGCGTAGCACCAACATCAGTAAGAGCAGTTGCATTGACAGTCAACGTTTTGCCTGCAGCAATTTGCGTATTGTTAGCGCCCATCGTGATGACTAAGTCATCCGTTACGACTGTACCTTGGACAACGTTAATGGTCTCAACTCCAGTCATCAGGGTCGTCGTAGCAGTAGCACCGTTCGCTGTGTTAATCATTTGTAGCGTCAGCACGTCGCCTGTGCTTGTTCCACCCTTCAACACGTCAGTAGCTGCAATATCAGCCACTAAGGATTTGAAGTTGATAGCCGCAGCAGAAGCTGAACCGTCAATGTTATCGGCTGCCGTACCAACGCCAAGGTTAATGGTCAAAGCATTCGTAAACGCAGCGCCGACCGTGACAGTATCAATACCAGTAGTAGAACCAGTGATGGTATTCAAGCCACTTGCATTTGCTAGTGCGCCCAAAGTGACCGTCTGTGCCAAGCCCGTTCCCACCGTCAATGTCTCAACACTGGTGATGTTGGTGAAGTCTGTATCAATACGAGTTGAAGCGTTACTGAATGTCAAAATATCAGTACCTGCACCACCTGCAATGGTATCGAGCAAGGTCAAGTTGGCTGTGGCAAAGGTAAAGGTGTCAGCACCATTGCCACCTGACAAATTGTCACCAAGAGTAGATGCAGAACCAGTAATCAAATCGTCTGCACCACCACCGATAACAACAATACTACCGTTTGTCTCGGCGCTGGCATCCAAAGTGAGCACGCCTGTTGTCAGTGTGCTTCCATCAATTGTCAAGGTCTTGGCTGCAGCAGCGTTGACGTTGTCCAATGTAAGACTTACGTTGTTTACCGTGCTTCCCTTGAACGAGAATATTTCAATTGCTGTAACGCCAGCCAAATTGGCCGCGCTTGCAGTAGGAGCAGTAGCCAGGTCAAATACCAAGCGGTCTGACGTCCCAGTACCGCCAACCAGCACATTCGTTGCAGTGATTGGTGTTGCATCACCAGCAACAGCATTAACTGTCAAGGCGTTTGTGTAAGCAGCAGCAGAAACACTAGATGTACCAGCAGCGGCTAGGTTAACAGTCAGTGGGGCAGAGAAGCCTGAACCGACCGTAAGCGTTGTGCTCTCAGTAACTGAGGTAATGCCAGCAGCTTTCGCTAACGCACCCAAGGTTGCAGTACTAGTAGCGGTCAGTGTTTCAACTGAAGTCACGTTAGTGAATGCAGCGTCCAAAACTGCGCTGCTGATGGTCAAAACGTCCGTACCTTCACCACCTGCGATGGTGTCAAGGACGGTTAGATTGCCAGCCATTGTGAATGTGTCAACACCAGCTCCGCCGGACAGGTTGTCACCAACTGAACTGGCTGTACCTGTAATTGCATCGGCACTTACGCTACCGATGACGATCAAGGCACCATCCAACTCTGAAGTTCCAACAACAGTCAGTGTTCCCCCACCTGTCAGGTTTGAGCCGTCAACTGTAAGTGTCTTGCCAAAGGCAATGTTGGCATCATGAAGGGTGACCGACAAATTGTTTGCTGTGGTTCCTGATGTCGTAATGGTTTCAATCCCAGTCATTGCCGCCGTGGAAGGATGAGCAATGTTGGCCGCCGCAAATTTGTAAACAATTTTGTCAGCCGTTCCTGTACCGCCTGTCAAGGTGCCACCGGTTACTAGCGCCTGCGTTGCAGTGATTGTCAGGTTCTTAGTGAAGGCAGCCGCGCTGATAACTTCTGCGTCATTGGTGCCGGTCACTGCAGTGACAATCTCTAGATCGTTGGTAAATCCGGCAAGGACATTAACGGTTTCAACAGAGCCTACTAAACCTAGTGTGACTTTGTTAACGCCGGCTGCTGCTGCTGCTGTACCGAGTGTAAGTGCGGTAGTTGATGCACCAGCACGACCGATAGAAACAGTCTCAACAGAAGTGACATTGGTGAAATCAGCATCGGCTACTGTGGCTGGCGTAAGCGCGGTAATTACGTCTACACCAGCACCACCGGAGATGGTATCAGCTGAGGTCAGGACAGCTGCCATGGTGAATGTGTCGTCACCCACACCACCTATCAAGTTGTCAGCCAATGTACCGCCAACGATCGTGTCGTTACCTAAACCGCCATCAACTGTAGTGCCTGTGGTGGCTGCAAACAGCGTATCAGCGTTTGCAGAACCTGTAATGTTGGTTGCACCTGTTGTGATCGTTGCACGCACAGGAATAGCGGTTTGGATCAATGCTGCCGTACCTGTCAGGCCTGAGGCATCGATGCTCAAAGTAGATGCACTTGTGGCTGTAACTGCAGCCATTTGCACACTGTTTCCACCCGAAACATTAAGCGTTACTGAACCACCAGTATCCGGGGTGATTCCAATTGCGCCAAAAGTCAAGGTGGTAGCTGCGCCAGCACCGGTTGAATTGATGGTCGTTGTCTCAAATCCGCCGATAGTCAAGGCTTGACCGCCGCCAACGTTAAGTGCAGTGGTACTTGTGTTGGCAATGGTCAGCGAGTCGTTGGTGGCAATGCCTGTGTCATTGACAGTAACCGCACCTGTCGCAAGTGCGTTTGTTTTAATATTCAGCGTTTTTGCACCGGCTTCAAAGTTGATCGTACCAGTACCTGCTGCCGCCAATGTCACTGCCGACAAACCAGCTTGAACGCCTGCAGTCGTCACAGTATTAGCCAAAGCGGTAGAAATTTCCAACGTTTCAAAGTTCGAAATGTTGGTGAATGCTGCCGCTGTAGCGGTCGTATCAAGCAATGCAACAGTAGACACCAGAGTGTCTGTGCCGCCTTCCCCACCGTTAATGGTGTCCGTAGCAGCCAGGCCGGTATCGACTGTCACTCTGTCATTGCCTAATCCGGTATTGACGTTGAGAGTTCCCGTCACAGCATCAACGACCAAGGTGTCGGCACCTTGGCTACCTGTGATGGTTGCATTGACTGCAGCTCCCATTGTTGCGCTTAAAGTGCCAGTAGCAGTGCCCGCATTTACAACTGTAGTCGAGGCGTTGAGTGCACCTAAGGTCAAGTTTTGTGAACCACTTACGTTTATTGTTGTAGCGGCGATACCTGTTGCAGCAGTCAATGTATTGGTGCTATTGGCTGAGACCAAGTTAACTGTTTCAACACCAGCAAGTACCGGTGTTCCACCTGAGACGTCAGACAATGTCAAGGTTGCTGTATCTGAAAGTCCAGCAATCGCCGCTGTCGTATAGCTGAACGTTGGGCTTGTGGCTCCACTAGAGAGTTTCAGTGCAGTGGCTGTGCTGTTGATGTTGCTGACAACTAAATTGACTGTTGAACCTGAATTCTCGATCGATGTGTAACCTGTAGCGTTAACCAAGTTGACACCGGCACCAGCCGTAATATTCGAGAGCACCAAGTTTTCAATTGCAGACAATGTTGGAGTGACCGTTACTGCGGCGTTCACAGTGGCTGTCAGGTTGTCGGCAGTGTTTACGCCGCCAGTAAGCACGTCGGCTGAATTGAGGGTTTGAGTGGCAGAAACCAATGAACCGTCAAATGTAGCAATGCCCTTGCCAGACATTGCAAAGGTAGAGCCAGAATTGATACCAGTAGTGAGTGTGAAAGACTTAGGAGCCATCTCAATTGCCAATGCATCAGCAATAACTTTAGCAGCAGCAGCGTCAGCAATGACCTTAGCGGCGGCAGCATCAGCGGCAGTTTTAGCAGCAGCAGCAGC
>SXGQ01327056.1_pt1 | contig 15476 bp, 12 predicted proteins | sample 3178371 | NCBI WGS metagenome assembly SXGQ01 (sample SAMN11356859, study PRJNA531348) | freshwater metagenome | isolation source: freshwater sample F1-20 | place: China: Fuxian Lake, Yuxi | collected 2017-12-25
CTCGGCGAGGAGGCAGACGAAGCCATGCTTGGAGGCGACGCGGCGGAGCAGCGTCATCGTGAGCATCTGGTGGTCGTGGGCGACGTTGGCGGATTCGTAGATCGGGGCCACTTCGTACTGGGCCGGGGCGACCTCGTTGTGGCGGGTCTTGATCGGGATCCCCAGCTTGAAGCACTCGCGCTCGGTCTCCATCATGCAGGCGAGCACGCGGTCCGGGATGGTGCCGAAGTACTGGTCCTCGAATTCCTGGCCCTTCGCCGGCTTGGCGCCGAAGAGGGAGCGACCGCAGGTGTAGAGGTCAGGACGCAGGTGGAAGAGGCGGGAGTCGATCAGGAAGTACTCCTGCTCGGGGCCGCACGAAGCGGAGATGTAGCCGTGCTTCTTGCCGAAAAGCGCAAGGACGCGGGAGGCGGCCTTGTTGACCGCCGCCATCGAGCGCAGGAGCGGGGTCTTCTTGTCGAGGGCCTCGCCCTTCCAGGAGACGAAGGCGGTCGGGATGCAGAGCGTGGAGCCGTTCTCGGTGTCGAAGATGTAGGCCGGGGAAGTGACGTCCCAGGCGGTGTAACCGCGGGCTTCGAAGGTGGAGCGGAGGCCGCCGTTCGGGAAGGAGGAGGCGTCGGGCTCGGCCTGGATCAGCGCCTTGCCGGAGAACTGGGCGAGCGTGCCGTTGCCGTTGGGCTCGAAGAAGGTGTCATGCTTCTCGGCGGTGAAACCGGTGAGCGGGTAGAACACGTGGGCGTAGTGCGTGGCGCCGCGTTCCAGGGCCCAGTCCTTGATGGCGGCGGCGACCACGTCGGCGGCGGCGGCGTCCAGCTTGGTGCCGGCTTCGATGCTCGCCTTGAGGGACTTGAAGACGTCCTTCGGCAGGCGCTTCTCCATCTTATCGAGGGAGAAGACATTCTGGCCGTAGATCAGGTCGATCTTCTCATTGCGGAAGTCGAAGCTGCCCTGGAGGCGAGGCTGGGAGGCAATCGCCTCGATGGCGTTGCGACGTGCGGGGTTGGTGCTCATGGTTGGGATTGGTGAAAAATGTACGAAAGGTCCCCATTGGGAAAGCACCCTGCGTGCCACGGTTCAACAGGTAACCATTCACAACCCCCCTTTGCCCATTATTAGACTTTGTGTCTAAAAATAGGCAAAACCTTCCTGCTTATTTCCAAGCATAGACTGCGCGCAGGAAATAGGCCGTATCCAGGCCGACCTGTCCGGGGAGGGGTTGGCCGCGGAAGTCATTGGAGACCCCTACCTTGAGGGAGAGCGGCCCGTCCCCGCGAAAGATATTCAAGGCGGATTCGTGCCGGACGTAGAAATTCTGGGTGGAGGCGAAAGACGGGACCAGCGAGAGCGTCGTCTGCATCTTCGCCCAACCGAATTCGCGTTCGAAAAGCAGGCCCAGATCCATGGACGGAGTGGCCAGGCTCGGCTGACCGGCCAGCGAATAGTTCTCGTAGCGGTGCGCCAGACCGATCCTGGTATCGAGCTTGCCGCGGGCATCGGTGAACAGGCGCAGACCGAGGCCAGCGGCGTTGACCGAGAGGAAGTCGACCTGCCGGGCGTTGTCGTAGCCGGTATCGGTCCGCGCGTACCAGTAGACGACGCCGGTCGGGTTCGTTTCATAGCCCAGGGTGACGTGGAGGTCGTCAGCCGAAGTCTGGGTCCCGGCGACGGCGCGGACCAGGCGGACGCTGCCCGTCAAGGTGTCCGTGACGGTAGTGCCCCTCGCCTGGAAGCCGGCGCTGAAACCGCTGCCTTGGGCCGCGCCGGAACGACCCGACAGATCGAGGTCGGCCTGCATCGTCCAGAGCCGTGTCGGGACGACCTCGGCCGGCCGGGCGCCGGGCTCGCGCCACAGTTCGACGGTGGCGTCCTGGGCGAAGGTCTCCGCGCCACCGGAACTCGCCACCCGCCCACCCACGGCCCACGCCACGCCATCGAGCACCGCGCCCCGGCGACCGCTGAGACGCACCGTCTCGTCGGTCCGGAAAGACTCGATCCGCGCCAACGGGATGCGCAACGGCTCGCTGCCGCCCCAACCCTGGACGCGCAGTTCCAGCTGGCCATCGGCCACGCGCTCGATGCGTCCGCGGAGGAAGGTGCCGTCGAGCAACGTGAGCGTATCCGCGCGCGCGGCGGCGACGAGGCCGAGGAAGAGGAGAGAGAGCAGGCGCATCCGTGACCACAGACAAACAACCGGACGCAGGGTTGCCAACCCTGAGGGAAGAAGTTGTGCTGATCGCATGGACCTCGACGCGATCATCCTCGGCGCCGGCCCCGCGGGCCTGGCCGTGGCGCACGCGATGCAGGCCCGAGGCGCGAAGGTCAGGGTCCTCGAGCCGTCCGGGCGGGTCGGCGGCTCGATCCGGACGATCCGCGAGGACGGCTGGCTCGTGGAGGTCGGCCCCAATACGCTCCAGCTCGAAGGCGATGCCGACCTCGCCTTGCTGCGAGGTTACGGGCTGGAAGCGGAGCTGCAGGAAGCCGACACCGCCGCGGCCAAGCGTTTCATCCTATCCCGCGGCGAACTCCATGGGCTCACCGCCCGCCCAAGCTCGCTCTTCAAGTCCCGGCTCCTCTCGACGCGCGGCAAGCTGCGGTTGCTGGGCGACCTCTTGCTGCCGCGCGGCGGTTTCGAAGGCGAGACCATCGAAGGCTTCGCCACGCGCCGCTTCGGCGCGGAGGCGGCGGCCCGGCTGATGGACCCGGTGGTCTCGGGCGTGCACGCGGGCGACCCCGCCCGGTTGGTGATGGGGAATTGTTTTCCGAAGATCCACGCGCTGGAGAAGACCCACCGCTCGGTGATCCTCGGCCTGGCCCGCACCCGCGGGGAACCGCGGCGCATCGTGGGCTTCCGCGCCGGCATGCAGGCCTTGGCCGACGGCATGGCGGCGCCGTTGCGGGCCGCGCAGGCCCTGCGGCTCGGCTCGATGGCGACCCTGATCCGCAAGGACGCCAAAGGCTGGAACGTCGCCTGGCGCGATGCCGACGGCACGGACGAAGGCGCCCGGGCGAAGCACCTGATCGTCACCGCGCCCCACTGGCACTGGGCGGCCCTGCCCTTCGACGAGAACCTCCGCGCGGCCTTCCGCGACTGGGAGCGGACCGAGGCTCCGCCGGTCACGGTCGTCGCCCGCGGCTACCCGCGCGAAGCGGTGGCGCACGCCTTGGATGGCTTCGGCTTCCTCGTCCCCGGCGAGGAACGTCGGCGGTTGCTGGGTTGTCTCTTCCCTTCCTCGGTCCTCCCGGGACGCGCGCCCGCGGGACATATCCTGCTGGCCTGCTTCATCGGCGGGGCCCGTCACCCGCGGCTCGGACGGTCGACGGACCCCGAGCTGCGCCAGCTGGTCGACGAGGAGCTGGGCGCGACGCTCGGCGCGCGCGGCGTCCCGGCGCAGGAATGGATCCAACGCTGGGAACGCGCGATCCCCCAGTACGGCATCGACCAGACCCGGAAGGAAGCCGCGCTGGCGCAGGCCGAGGCGGCCAACCCGGGGCTGCATTTCCACGGCGCGTTCCGCGGCGGCATCGCGCTCATGCAGGTGGTCCGTGGCGGGGATGCGCTGGGCCGCCGGCTCGCGGGCGGGTGACCTAGGCCGACGCGCGCTCGACCGCCGGATCCGGCAGGCCGCGGACGATCCAGATCGCCGGCAGCATCAGCAGCGCGCCGCCGAGGTAGACCCAGAAGTGGGAGCCGAAGTGGAAATACAGCAACGCCGCGGTCACCGGCCCGATCACGCGGGCCAGCGAACCCGCCGAACGCAGGATGCCGAGGTTACGTCCTTGCTCGTCAGCGCCCGAATAGAGCGAGACCAGCGCCGAGACGCTCGGCAGGATCAGGCCCGTGGCGAAGGAGATGAGGCCGAGCCCGAGGTAGAAGGAGGTCTTCGCGCCGGACCCCTCGACCGCGAGGGTGGGCGGGATCAGCGCGACCCAGACGAAGGCGCCGGCCGCGATGAGCATGCCGAGCATCACGACCTTGCGCTGCCCCAGCCGCTTCACGAGCGGACGCGCCAGGCCTTGGGCGAAGATCATGCAGGCGCCGTTGAAGAGGAAGAGCCAGGCGTTGTCGCGCGGGCTGTAGGCGAACAACGCCAGCGTCAGGAAGACGATCGTATTCTCCATGCCGGTGAACGCGACCTGATAGACGAGGTTGGCGAACGAGGTGCGCCGGACCGCGGCGGAACGGACCGTGGCGAGGTCGAAGACCGAGGGGCGCCGGGCGTCCGCGTGGGCGCGGCGCTCGGGGGCGAGCGTCTCCGGGAAGAACTTCGCGACCAGCAGGAAATTGAGCGCGGCCAGCGACGCGGCGAGGGCGGCCGGGAGCGAGAACGGGTTCAGTCCGAAGGACCCGGTGGGCGCGCCGGGGGTGAAAGGGACGGACGCGGCCAGACCGCCGATGACCGGACCGAAGACGAAACCCAGGCCGATGGCGATGCCGACGACGGCCATGCCCTTCGTGCGCTCCTTCTCGTCGGTGATATCGGCGGCGGCGGCGCTGGCGACGGCGATGTTGCCGGCCATCATGCCCGAGACGAGCCGCGTGACGACCACGACCCAGAACTGGGCCGCGAAGATCCAGAGGAGGTAGGACAGCGCGTTCCCGGCCAAGGTGATGGTCAGGATCCGGCGGCGTCCCAGGCGGTCGGAGAGCGCGCCCCAGATGGGCGAGAATACGAACTGCAGCAGCGAGTAAAGCGTGCTGAGCAGGCCGCCGAACAGGACCGTCTTCTTGAAGACCGTGTCACCGCCCAGCCATTCGGCCGCCGCGTTCAGGGAACCGATGAGGGTGCCGGCCGCGCCTTCCGCCCGGATGTAGTGGTCGAGGAGGTGCGGGAACAGCGGGATGATGATGCTGAAACCCACGATATCCATGAAGACCGTCAGGAAGATCAGCCCGAGGATGCGGCGCTGGGGGAGGACGGCGGAGGCGGACATGCGCCCCACGATGGGGTCCGCCCTTGCCTGCGCAAACAAAACAGCGGCTTGCGAAACCGGGCCTCCGCCGCGAGGATGGTCCCATGCGCCTCGCCGCCCGCCTCCTCCTCGCCTGCCTCCTCGGGGTCGGCCTCGCCCAGGCGGCCACCGACCCGAAGCTCCTGCTGATCGAGCAGAAGCTCAACGGCTTCAGCGACGAGGATTACGCCGGCGCGGTCGAGAAACTGCTGGCGGAGCACGAGACGCGCACCGGCCTCCCCTTGCGCCCGGGCTCGCTCCGCAAATGCGGCCTCAAAATCTCCTCCGAGTCGGGCGTCGGCCTGTGCACCCCCAAGCCCCTCGTCCGGGCCGTGGGCGCCGCCCTCCTCCGGCGCGGGTTCGCGCGCGACGCGGTCATCATCTGCGACGGGCGCCAGGAAAGCATGCGGGCCTGCGGTTTCCTGCCGGCCTTGAGCAAGGATGAAGCCCGCTTCGAAGGCTACCCGGCGCAGGCCTGGGACCAGCTGGCACCCGGCTGGGCCGGCGACGCGCGCCTGCGCTACGAGAACCAGGTGATGCCGAGTCCCGGCACGCCCAACGTCCCCTGGGGTAACCCGCGGATCAGCATCCTGCCCAAGACCCTCTTCGACGACGTCGACTTCTGGATCAACCTCCCGGTGCTCAGCGACAGCAAATCGCTCGGGGTGCACGGCGCCCTGGCCGCCGCCTCGCTCGGCAACATGGTGAACGCCGAGCGCTTCCTCGACATGCCCTCGAACGCGGCCAAGGCCGCCATCGAGGTCTGCGCGATCCCGGGCCTGACCCGGCGCCAGGCGCTCACCATCCTCTCGCTGGAGCGCTACCAGGTCCTCGGCGGGCCGACCTACGACGCGGGCTGGGTACGCTCGGACAAGGTGATGCTCGCGAGCGCGAACCCCGTCATCCTCGACTTCGTCGGCCTGCAGAAGATCAACGCCGGCCGTGCCGCGCGGCAGATCGCGAGGATCCACCCGGAGCCGCCGATCTTCAGCCTAGCCAACGACGGCGATATCCGCCTCGGTACCTGCCGACCGGACGAGATCACGCTGGTCCGGCTCGCCGCCCCCTGACTTCATGATCAATCGCCTCAAGCAGTTCCTGGCCCCGCTCCGCTACTGGCGGGAGCTTCCGCTGCGGGATCTGGCCGACCGGCCGGCCGCGGCGCCCGTCGCCGTCGGCCAGATTCCTCCGGTCGTGATCCAGACCTGGGAGGATCGCCTTTTCGGCAAGAACCACCTGCGGGAGATGGCCAAGTTCCGCGACCTCAACCCCGAGCTCAGCTTCGTGCTCTGGGACCGCGTGCAGCGCCTGGCCTACATGCGGGAACGCTGGGGCGAGCATCCGATCTTCCCGATCTACGAGCGGGCGCTGTTCGGCCCGATGAAGACCGACATCTTCCGCTACTGCCTCATGGCCGACCGCGGGGGCTTCTACTTCGATATCAGCAAAGGCTGCACGGTGCCCCTGCGGACGCTCTGCGGACCGGACGCCGAAGCCTTGATCACCTTCGAGCCGCACCCCAGTCCGATCCCCTGCCCGGCCGCGGTCGCGCCTCACCTGCGTCACCCGGACAAGCTGCTGCTGCAATGGGGTTTCGGCTTCGCCCCGGGGCACCCGATCCCCCTCCGGACGATCGCCAACATCTGCGCCGCCTACCCGCGCTACCAAGGCAAGGTCTTCGCCTTCCCCAAGGACGCCATCCGTGAGCTCACCGGCCCGATCATGTTCACGCAGAGCGTGCATGATGTCTACGCGCAGGGGCCGCTGACCGGCGTCACCCAGGCCGGCATCGACTTCAACGGCCACGGCGTCTTCGCGCTGAAGGGCTCGAAGGTGCGCTACATGACGGTCCCCGCCTACACCAAGGCCAAGCACCAGCCCATCGTCCTCTAGGCCGCCCGGCGGCGCAACTGGTCGGCGCCCGCGCGGAAGGCGGCGAGCTGGAAGCGACGGTAGACCGGCAGGCCGCACCACACGAACCAGCGGCTTGGGCGGACGTGGTACGAGACGGTCAGCAGCAGCTGGTCGCCTTCGCGGGCCACCTCGGCGCGCCAGACCCCCCGGCCATAGTGCCGACGGGTGGTCACGTAACCGAGACCGCAGCGCTCGTCGCCGGCTTCCACGTGATCGACCTCGACGACGGCGGGCAGCATCCAGGGAGCGAGTCCGGGCAGGCCGGGCACGAGCAAACCGAGTCCCAGCCGGTCCCCGACCCGGACCGCGCGGCCTTCTTCCTCGAACTGCGTCCGCCGCACCATGACGTGCCCGGGGTAGAAGCGGTAACCGAGCAAAGCCTCCCGGATCCGCGCGAACGCCTCCGGGGACCAAGGTCCGAGCACGACGCGATGCGTATCGGCGAACACCGCCGTCGCGCGGTCGCCGCCGTCGACGTGCGTGCTCAGGTCGGGTGCCGGCGGCGCCGCGTCCGCGAACGCCGGCGCCTGGGCGGCGAGCAGGAGCGAGCCGTGCAGGTTGAGCGAGCCGTGGACCGCGGCCATCTGCGGGATCGTGAGGTACTCCCAGCCGAAGGCCTGGGCGGCGGTGTAGCCGACGCCGAGCAAGAAGCCGGGGACCAGGCACACATACGGCCAGGGCCCGCGCCGCACCGGCATGCCGGTGGCCCAGAGCAGGAACCCGGCGGCGAAGGCGACCGCGCAGCCGACCTCGACCAGGCCGGGGCGGAAAGGATCCGTACGCAAAGCGAAGCACAACGCGGTGGCCGGCGCCCCGGCGACGTAAAGCCAGAGCCCGAGGTCGCGCCGGCGCGAGCGCGGCAGCGGGCGTTCGCTCGCCGCCATCGCCAGCGGCAGGACGCCGAAAGTGATGGCGAAGTGGACGGTGGTCAGCGTGGCGAGCGGATCCGGGAAGCCGGCGAAGGTCCGATCGTAGCGCGACCAGATCCAGGCCGCCGCCGCGACCAAGGGACCGGTGGCCGAGAGCATTTCCAGGAAGCGGCGCGGCGCCGGCGCGAGATCATCGGAAAGGAAGCGACGCAGGCCATGCGCCCCGAGCCAGAGCGCGAAGAAGCCCGCCGGAGCGGCGGCCACGGCTGGCCAGAAGCCCACCCCGGCGGTGCAGACGTCCACCACCGACCACCCGAGCAAGGCCGGCAGGGCGAAGCGGCGCAGCCAGACCGGGAAGCCGCGGTCCAGGTGCTGTGCCCAGACCAAGGCCAGCCAGAAGCAGAGCGCGGCCAAAATCTGGAACCAGTCGACTCGGGCCAGCAGGTCCATCCGCCCAGCCTAGGGGCCAAAAAAAGGCGGTCAAGGGAGGTCCCTTGCCGCCTGGGCGTTCATTAGACCGGCTTCAGAGCTTTAAGCCGAGGGCTTCGGAGGCGGTCGCGCGCTCCTCGAGCAGTTCCTTCTCGGTGACCGCGATCTTCTCCTTGGAGAAGGCGTCGAGCGGCAGGCCCTGGACGATCTCCCAGGAGCCGTCGGCCTTGGTGCGCAGCGGGTAACCGAACATGATCCCGGGGGTGATGCCGTAGTCGCCCTTCGAGAGGACGGCGGCGGAATGCCAGTCGCCCGCGGGGGTCGGGAAGTGCAGGCTGCGGAGGGTATCCAGCGCGGCGTTGGCGGCGGAGGCCGCGGAGGAGGCGCCGCGGGCTTTGATCACGGCCGCGCCGCGCTTCTGGACATCGGGCACGAAGGTCTCCTTCAACCAGGCATGGTCGGTGATGACCTGCGGGGCGGGCTGGCCGCCGATGGTCGCGTTGGTGAAATCGGGATACTGGGTCGAGGAGTGGTTGCCCCAGATGGCGACGTTCTTGACGACCGAGTTGTGCACGCCGGCCTTGCCCGCGAGCTGGGACTTGGCACGGTTCTCGTCGAGACGGGTCATCGCGAAGAAGTTCTCGGCGGGCAGGTGACCGGCGGAGCGCAGGGCGATGAGGCAGTTCGTGTTGCAGGGATTGCCGACGACGAGGACCTTGACGGTCTTCTTCGCGCTGCGGGCGATCGCCTGACCCTGCCCGATGAAGATCTTGCCGTTGATGCCGAGCAGGTCCTTGCGCTCCATGCCGTCCTTGCGGGGCACCGCGCCGATGAGCAGGCACCAATCGGCGTCCTTGAAGCCGACGTCGAGATCGCCGGTGGCGACGACGTCGGTGAGCAGCGGGAAGGCGCAATCCTGGAGCTCCATCACCACGCCGGTGAGGGCGTTGAGACCGGGCCCGACCTCGATGAGGTTGAGGGCGACGGGCTGGTCGGGCCCGAACACCGCGCCGGAGGCGAGGCGGAAGATGGCGGCGTAACCGATGTTGCCGGCGGCGCCGGTGACGGCCACGCGGATAGGAGTCTTGGATGCCATGAGGAGAGGCTACCTAGTTAGCCCCCGCCCCCCGGGAGTGAAGCGGAAACTCACAGCCCCAGCTCGCCCTGCATCAAGTCATTAGCCGCCGGGGCGGAAACGCTGTCGCGCACTAATTGGGCGAGGGTGGCCTGGGAACGGCCCTCGAGGGCGCAAAGGGCCCTGAGCACCAAGGCCGCGGCCAAGGCGTCGTACAGGGCGCAATGGAAACGCCGCCGCTTGGGCGGGCAATGCTGGGCGGCCAAAACCTCGAGGCGGGGGCCCAGCCGCAGGTCGGCCACCAGCTGACCGAGTCGGAAGTCGCCCAACGAGGGTGCCCAGGCCCGGGCCAGCCGGCACGTGTCGATCCACGGACCCCATTCGGCGACGGCGCCACCCTCGCCGACGAAGGCGGGGACCGCCGACGGACGGGCCCAGGTCCCGCGCAACAGGTCGTGTTCGACCGTGGCGTTGTGGGCGGCCAGCAACCCCGTGCGACGCAGGGAAACCCAGCGCTCCCACTCCGCCTCGAACGGCGCGGCGTCGGTCAGGTCGCGCTCGGCCAAGCCGTGGCATTGGGTATCGAGCGCCGGGATGGGCGCCCGGGGCGCGTGCAAAGCCGTCGCGGCCGAGACGACCTCGCCACCTAGCAAGGTCGCGACACCGAACTCGACGACGCCCGTGCGCGGACCGCCCTCGAAATCCACCACATGGATCGGCACCTGATGCCAAGGCAGGGAAACCGGGGCCATGGTCAGCAGGTGCGGAAGTATTCTCCCAAGGGGGTGAGGCGCCCCTCGGCATCCTGCAAGGCGGAGGTCCCGAGCGCGGCGCTGGTGGGACTGGCGGGGAACCAGGCATGCCGCTCCAGGCATTCGAGCGCGTCGAGTTTCGGCATGACCTTGCGCATGAAGGCGAGCACTTGCTCGGGCTTGAATCGGTTCTGCTCGCGGGACTTCGCTTCCCAGTCGCCGACGGCGAACTCGGTGAGCCACACCGGCCGGCCTCCGTAGGTCCTCGAGATCGCCTGGATCCGGTTGACCAGCCCATCGGCATCCGGGCCGCCGTAGGAATGCATGCAGATGAAGTCGACGCGGAGTTTGCGCTCCGCGACGCCTTGCATGAAAGCCTTCATCCACGCGTTGTCCGGATGCACGCAGACCGGGCTGCCGAGGCGCAGGCCGGTCTTCATCAAGGCGGGCCAGGCGGCGAGGGCCTTCTCCACGGAGAGGTTGGCCTGATCCTTGCCGTCCGGTTCGTTGAAACCGAGCAGGTGACGCTGACCGCTCGCCTTCGCCGTCTCGCCGAGCTTGGCGAGCGAGGCGTCCTGCCCCCAGTAACCCCAGACCATCGGGGTGAAGTCGACCTCGGCCGGCAGGCCTTCCGGCCGCGAGGACCCCCAGGTGTAGAGCCAGGCAGGGCGCAGCGCCTGGACCTTCGCCTCCCACCCGTTGCCTTTCTTCGCGACGAGGCCGAGGCCCTTCTTGCGCGAACCGCGGACGGCGGGCGCGACCTGGGCGCCCAGCGAAAGCGCCAGCGCGGTGGCGGAAGCTACGGAAAGGAAGTCGCGACGGCGCATGGGGACGGGCGGACTATCGCCACTCGTGCTTGGGGTAGCGACCCCGAAGTTCCTTCTTCACCAGCTCATAGGAGCCTTTCCAGAAGGCGTCGAGGTCGCGCGTGCGCTGCTGGGTGCGCCGGGCGGGGGATTGGATACAGACGACGATCGGGACCTTGCCCTGGCAGACCCGCAGCTTGCTGCCGGGGAAATCATAGAGCTCCTGCACCGTCGCCTCGACCTCGGCCTCGCCGTCGGCCGTGTACTCGATGCGGGCCGGATGCTTCTTGCGCGGCAGGACGATCTTCTCCGGGCAATAGGACTCCAGCGCCATCGCCTGCTCATGCGTCAGCCACCCGCGGACGATTCCCATCACCGGACGTTCGCGGATGTCGCGGTAGGCCACGGCCCCCGCGCACACCTCCTCGATCACCATCCGGCGGCCCGCCTCGTCGAAGGGCGCGATGCCCAGCTCCGGGCAATGCTTCGCGAGGAAGTTCACGCGCCGGATCCAGCCATCCACCTGGCCGTCCCACGTCTCGAGCTCCAGCCGGCCGGCCACCACCTCCTCGGCGAGGAGCCGGCTGGCGGCGTCGGACGGGGTCTCATCGCGTTCGATCGTCTCGAGCACCAGATCGCGGAAGCGCCGTTCGACCCGCGCGAGCACGCGACGCAACGTCGGGTCGTAGCGGGGGGCCGAGACCTCGGCGAAGTCCTCCGGGAAGAGCTCGCGCAACCAGGCCTCCTCGACCGCGGTGCACAAAGACAGGTAGGTCGTGACCTCGCCGCGCGCCTGGATCTCGTCGATCTCGGCCGCCACGAGGAGCTTCGCGTGCCGCACCGCCGACTCGCGACGCAGCTCGCCCTTGCGACCATGGACGAGCGCGCACCGCAAGGTGCCGGCGTCGAGCCGGATCGCCAGGCGGTCGGAGAAGCCCAGCAGGAGGCAGCGGCGGAGGGCGGCGGGATCCGCGGGGTCGTCGTTGACGGGGAGCCCCTGCCCTTCGGCGATGCGCAGGAACTGACGCGCCGCCTGGTCGGCCTGGCGGGCGGACTGCGCGTGGATCCCCAGGCGCTCGCAACCATCGAGGTCGAACTTCATCTCCGCGGCCCGGCGCAGCAGGGCGAGGCGCGTGAAGAAGTCGGACCCATCCTCCTGCGCGACCGCGTCGCGCGCGTTCTCGGTCCGGTCGTCGACCTTGCGGAACAGGATATCGCGGCCCTGCGACAAACCGGCGATGCGGGCGACCTCGGCGACGCAACCGAACTCGCCGGCCGCCATCAGCATGCGGGCGTAGCGGGGGTGGGCCGGGAAGACCGCCATGCGGCGACCCAGCCGCGTCAACGCACCGGCGCCATCCACCGCGCCGAGGTCCCGCAGCACGGTCAGCGCCCGCTGGAGCGCCTTGTCGTCGGGCTTCTCGTACCACGGGAAGGTGGTCGCGTCCCCCCAACCCGACGTCAGGAGCAGCAAAATGGTCTCGGAGAGGTCGACCCGCTTGATCTCCGGCGTCTCGCGCGGCGGCCGGGCGGCGTGGTCGGTCTGCGACCAGAGCCGGATGCAACGTCCCGGGCCCGTGCGGCCCGCGCGGCCGGCGCGTTGCTCCGCGGAAGCCTGCGAGACCGGCTCGATGAGCAGCGTGTCGATCCCGCGGTGCGGGTCGAAGCGGGCCACGCGGGCGAGGCCGGCGTCGACGACGGCGCGCACGCCGGGGATGGTGAGCGAGGTCTCGGCGACGTTGGTCGCGACGATCACCTTCCGGCGGGGACCGGGCTTGACGGCGCGGTCCTGCTCCTCGGGCGGCAGTTCGCCATGGAGCGGCAGGATGTCCACGCCTCCGGACTCCGGCAGGTTACGGACGGCGCCGAGGGTGCGCATGATCTCGTACGAGCCCGGCATGAAGACGAGGATGTCGCCTTCCGCCTCTTCCTGCAGGAGGCGCCGGACCTGCTCCGCCGCGGCGTCCCAGACGGGACGCGTGGAATTACGCGGCTGGTGCGTGTACTCGACGTCGACCGGGTAGGTGCGGCCATCGGCGGCGAGCGTCTCGGCCGAACCGAGCCACCGGGCCACGCCCTCCGTGTCGAGCGTGGCGGACATCGCGACCAGCAGGAGGTCGGGTCGGCCGGTCTCCTGGAGGCGGCGCGCCAACGCGAGGGCGACGTCCGAATGCAGGTTGCGCTCATGGAACTCGTCGAAGACCACGGCGCCGATGCCCTTGAGCTGGGGATCCGAGGCCATCTGGCGGAGTAGCAACGCCTCGGTCACGAACTTGATGCGGGTCTGGGCGGACTCGACCCGCTCGAAGCGGATCTGGTAGCCGACCTCCGCCCCGAGCTTGCCGCCCCGCTCCTGCGCGATGCGCGCGGCGAGCAGGCGGGCGGCGATCCGTCGGGGCTGCAGGACGACGATCTGCCCCTCGACCAGTCCGAGATCCAGCAGCATCTGCGGGATCCGCGTGGACTTGCCCGAGCCCGTCGGCGCGCGCAGGACGAGGCGCCGCGTCCGCCCGCAGGCGGCGACGAGGTCGGCCTTGAGCAGGTCGATGGGCAGGGGTTGGCTCATGCGAGCGGCAGGTCGATCAACCGGGCGGAAGCCCGGCCAGCCCGCAAGGTAAGGCGGGCCACCGTCACGGGAAGGTTAAAACGCCGCGGGCCCGCGCTGCCGGGGTTGAGTCGCAGCACCCCGCCGTCCTGGACGATCCGTGGCACGTGGGTATGTCCGGTGATCACGACATCGGGCCGGTAGGCGGACTCGTTGACGGGCAGATGCCCGTGGTGCATCAGGATGCGGACGCCGGCGACCTCGCGCAGGAGGACCAGCGGGAGCGACTCGTCGTCGTCGCAGTTGCCCGCCACGGCGAACGTCGGGGCGAGGTCGGCGAGCACGGGTACGATGAGCGGACTGCACAGGTCGCCGGCGACGTAGTACTCGGCGCACCCGGCCAACGCGATCACCGCCTCCGGCCGGAGCCGGCCGTGCGTGTCCGCCAGGACGCCGATCTCGACCGTCGCGCCCACCTCAGGCCGGCCGACGGAGTTTGCCCGCCGGCACGGGACGCAACGCGGTGAACTCGGCGCCGAGCGTCGAACGTAGTTTCTCCGCGAGGCCCGCCGGCAAGGCCGCCAACGCCGCTTGGAACTCCGGGTCACCCGGGAAGGCCGACATGCCGGTCTCGGCGACCTTCGTGACCGGGAGCTCGACGACCGGGAAGTCGAAGGCGCTCCGGGCGGCGGCCTGGTCGGCCTCCTCCTCGGCGCCGGCGATATCGATCGGCGGCAACGATGACTCGTAGCCCGGGTTGTCCTCGATCGGCACGTCGACGACCGGGGCGGGGGCTTCGCGACGGACAGCCGGAGCCGGCGCGGACGCGGCGGCGGTCGCGAAGGTCGGCGCCGGGGCGGGCGTCCCCCCGAAGAGGTTCACCGGTGGCACCAGGTACCGGTTTATTTTTTTTTCGCCGGGCTCCCGAGGGAGACCAGCTGAAGCGGCGGCGATGTCCTTGATGAGGAGGTCGATCGACCTCGCCCTGCTTTGCTCGATGGCCTTGAGCAACGTGACCTCGAAATTGGCCCGGGGCGAAAGTCCCTGCCGGATCCCTTGTTCGCCGGCCTGCAGGCATTCGAGGACGCGCACCAGCTGTTCCGTGGCGAGCGGCGCGCCTAGCAAGGCGCTCGTGCCGCCTTGGCGGACGGAGTCGAGGGAGGCCTGCCGGACCTTCGCCTGCAGGTCGCCCAGCACGCGGAGCAAGTCGCGCCCTTCGGTGTGGAAGGCGTCGCACAAGGCCAGGATCGCCCGGCCGTCGCCGGTCGCGATCGCCCGGGCGAGGTCGGTCACCTGCTGGGCGGAGGCCAGACCGTAGATCGAGAGGACGTCGGCCTCGGTGACCGTCTTGCCGGAGAACGAGATGACCTGGTCGAGGATCGACTGCGAGTCGCGCATCCCGCCGTTGGCCAGGCGCGCGATGGCGGTCAGCGCGTGCTCGTCGGCCTTCACGCCGTCGGCCTTGACGATGCGGGCGAGCTGGGCGGCGATGACCTCCTCGGCGATCGGGTGGAACTCCAGGCGCTGGCAACGCGAGGTGATGGTCGGCAGGACCTTGTCGGACTCGGTGGTCGCGAGGATGAACTTCACCCAAGGCGGCGGCTCCTCTAGCGTCTTGAGGAGCGCGTTGAAGGCGTCCTTGGTGAGCTGGTGGACCTCGTCGATGATGAAGACCTTGAACGGGCAGGCGGACGGCGCGAACTGGCACTCGTCGCGGATGCGCTTGGCGTCCTCGAGGCTGCGGTTGGACGCGGCGTCGATCTCGACGACGTCGAGGCAGCTGCCCTGCTCGATCGAGAGACAGACCGGGTCGTCGACGGCGAAGTCGGCCTTGGGGCCGCCGGTGCAGTTGAGCGCCTTGGCGAGGATGCGCGCGGTGGTCGTCTTGCCGGTGCCGCGCGGGCCGACGAAAAGGTAGGCGTGGGCCAGGCGCTTCGTCTCGAGGGCGTTGCGGAGGGTCCGGACGATGTGCTCCTGCCCGACCAGCTCATCGAAGCGGCGGGGGCGCCAGCGGCGGGCGATGACTTGGAAGCCGGGTTCGGACACGTGGTCAGAGGGAAGGGTCGGACCCGCGGGGTGTCAACGGAGCGATGCTCGGCTTATTCCCACTCGATCGTCGCCGGCGGCTTGGACGAG
>SXGQ01464352.1_pt1 | contig 15472 bp, 12 predicted proteins | sample 3178371 | NCBI WGS metagenome assembly SXGQ01 (sample SAMN11356859, study PRJNA531348) | freshwater metagenome | isolation source: freshwater sample F1-20 | place: China: Fuxian Lake, Yuxi | collected 2017-12-25
CAACATGGTGCTTCCGGCTTTCGCAATGAACATCCAGAAATGATCGATCGTGACCCAATCGGTTCCCGGCACTCGAATGCGCGGCAAGTTCGGGTCAAGTCGTAACGACTCCCAAATCAAGAACATCGGCCAGTGCACCAAATAAATCGTGTAGGTCACCTGACCCATCCACACAAGCGGTTTCCACGACAAGAAACTGCACATGCCGCTTCCGGTCGCCGCATACGCAATGATCAACAAAGTGATCAGTCCGTTGAAGAACACTGCCCAGGGAAAGAAAACATCGCCCCATTGGTTTTGCCAGCCAATCTTGAACCAAACAATGAAGGCCCCAACGATCAGCGGCCATGACAGGGCAACAAACAATGGTTTGCGCAGCGTGTCAATGATGCGCGGAACAAAACGCCATACCGACCACAAGACAGCAAACGCTGCGCCCATCAAGAACTCGCCAACTCGAACTTCGGTTGCGTAATAGGCACACGACGAATCTGAACATTGAGCGTTCAAGACTGGCAACTGACTCCACAACGGCGAATTCGAGCGGTAGTACGCACCAAGTGCAATCGCGCCGATGGCGAGCGTTGTGAGAACAACAAATAGTTTCCACACGGCGCGTCGCGTCATTTTCTTACGCAAGAGAAACAAACATAAAACTGGAAAAACCAAATACACCTGTTCCTCTAACGAAAGACTCCACAAGTGTTGAAGCGGATTCCCGAGACCGAATAATCCGCCGTAACTCTTACCCGCTGATTGCAAGTAAATGTTCTCGTAATAGGCCAGACCCGAAAACCATTCCCATGGCACAAGTCGACGACCAGAACCCGGAAACAATGTCCAAATAACGACGACCGCCAAGAGCACAGCAAACGATGCTGGAAACAGTCGTCGCGCTCGTCTTTCATAGAATGTGCGTAACGAAATCGTTCCCGACTTATCCCACTCGGCCACAATCAACCGTGTAATCAAAAATCCCGAAAGCGTGAAGAACATGGAAACGGTCAGTTCACCTCCGGTCATCCATGTGATGCTGTGGTGATAGAGCAAAACGATGATGACCGCAAGACCGCGAACACCGTCTAAAGCAGGCAAATGCCCAAGACGTGTTTCAATGCGAGATTCGTCCGACATGCCGTCTGAAGGTTAGTTGTTGACAATCAGCGCCTGAGGGCTACTCGACTAAACGCAACCCCGTCGGTGCCATAGATCGTTCGGCATGGGGTAATTCAACGACAAACTCGGTGCGGTGTGCGGGAAAGACGTGTTCCGATAACAAAACGGCTCGGCCCTCGGTGTCGGTGGTGGTTCGGGTACAACGAAGTACGGGCGATCCAGCAGGTATCCCCAATAACTCGGCATTCTCAGCCGAAGCGGCATCGGCCCCGATGGTCTGAGTCGCTCCTTTGAGCGGAACATCCAAAAGTTCATAAAACGGAGTTCGCTCAACGTCGGCCCGCGACAAATGCTGACCTAGATCGGAGCGACACCACACGGTCACTAATGCGAACGGCTCACCGTCGGCCAAATTCAGTCGTTTCACCCGTAAAACTTGATCGGCTCCCAAAATCTTGGCGACTTGCATCGAGGCCTTTTCAAAGGCGAATTCAAGGATTCGCCGCTCGGGCTTAATGCCGCCATCGGACAACTGCGCTTCAATCGTTGCCAATTGACCAAGGCTTTGTTGTAGCGGAGCGGCCGCAACAAACCAACCAAACCCTTGTCGAGCATCCACAAGTCCCTGTTCGCGCAGAGTTTCAAGTGCCCGACGAATCGTCACCCGACTCGCCGCGAACTCCGAGCCCAATTCTGATTCAGAGGGCAACAAACGACCGGCGCCGTATGTGCCTTTTTGCACGCGCGTCCGCAACTCATCGGCTATGACTCTGTACCTGATCTGACGCACACTTGTATTATACTTGTCTCATGAGCCCTGTTTCCGCAAGTACCCCGGTCGAACTTGTTCACAACGTCTACTCCACCCTGACCGAGCGTTCAGCGTTAGGTCGCCAACGTCTTGGGCGCCCGCTCACGTTGGCCGAAAAGATTTTGATCAACCACCTCGTTGATCCCACCAGTCAAGAAATGGTGCGCGGCGGAAGTTACGCCGACTTCAATCCCGATCGCGTGGCCATGCAAGACGCGACCGCGCAGATGGCCTTGTTGCAGTTCATGACCGCAGGACTTGCGACCACCGCTGTTCCGTCGACTGTTCACTGCGACCATCTCATTTTGGCCAAAGTCGGCGCCAAGATTGACCTTGGTGTCGCGATCGACGACAACCGCGAAGTGTACGACTTCTTAAAGAGTGTGTCAGCCAAGTACGGCATTGGTTTTTGGGGTCCCGGAAGCGGAATCATTCACCAAGTTGTGCTCGAAAACTACGCGTTCCCCGGCGGCATGATGATCGGTACCGACAGCCACACACCGAATGCTGGCGGACTCGGAATGGTTGCCATCGGTGTCGGTGGTGCCGACGCGGTTGACGTGATGACTGGTTTCCCATTCAACGTGAAGTGGCCCAAAGTGATCGGTGTCAAACTCACCGGGACACTCAGCGGTTGGTCATCACCCAAAGACGTCATTCTCGAAGTTGCTCGAATTCTTACGGTCGAAGGTGGCACTGGAGCAATTGTTGAATACTTCGGACCAGGCGCCGACAGCATTTCAGCAACAGGCAAAGCAACCGTGTGCAATATGGGTGCAGAAATTGGTGCAACGTGTTCAGTGTTCGCCTACGACTCAAACATGTCGGATTACCTAAAGGCCACCAACCGCTCTGCCATCGCTGCGGCAGCCGACAAGGTCGCCGCCGATCTTCGTCCCGACGACGGCGCCCAGTACGACCAGATGATCGAGATCAACCTCAATGATCTCAAGCCGCTCATCAATGGACCTCACTCTCCAGACCGTGCTCACAAAACCGGAAAAGCCGTTGGTGACGCGGCTCGCGAAAATGGTTGGCCCATCAAGATTTCATCAGCACTCATCGGTTCATGCACTAACTCTTCGTACGAGGACATCACTCGCTCCGCCTCAATTGCTCGTCAAGCAGTTGCCGCTGGACTTAAGGCCAAGTGCGAACTTCTCATCAGCCCAGGATCAGAACAAATTCGTGCCACCATCGAACGGGACGGTTTACTCGCTGATCTTGAAGCGGTCGGCGCAACTGTTTTGGCGAACGCATGTGGTCCGTGTATTGGTCAGTGGGAACGCCCAAAGGAAGCAACTGACAAGCCGAACAGCATCGTCAACTCGTTCAACCGCAACTTCCCCAAGCGCGCTGATGGTTCGGCGAACACTTTGAGCTTCGTCACTTCGCCCGACACTGTGATGGCGATTGCACTATCTGGTCGACTCGACTTTGATCCCACGACCGACACCATCACTGCACCTGACGGAACCGAAGTACTTCTTGTTGCACCAGTTGGCGAAGTATTGCCAAGCGACGGTTACGATCCGGGCTCAAACACCTTCACTGCTCCTCCCGCAGACGGAAGCGGTGTCTCGGTTGCCGTCAGCCCAACAAGCACACGCTTGCAATTGCTTGAACCATTCCCCGCGTGGGACGGCAAGGATTACCTTGGTCTACCCGTGTTGATGAAGGCCAAAGGCAAGTGCACCACCGACCATATTTCGGCCGCTGGCAAATGGCTCACCTATCGCGGTCACCTCGAGAACATTTCTGGCAACTTGTTCATCGGCGCAGTGAATGCATACGACGACGCTGTTGGCGAAGGAAAAGACATCACCGACGGTGCGACTCGTCTCTACCCCGATATTGCCAAGAACTACAGCAATGCCGGTATTCGCTGGTGTGCAATTGGTGACCGCAACTATGGCGAAGGCTCATCACGCGAACACGCCGCGATGGAACCTCGCTACCGTGGCGGCGTTGTGATTTTCGCTCGCTCGTTCGCTCGCATCCATGAGACCAACCTCAAGAAGCAGGGCCTGGTTCCGTTGACATTTGCCGACCCCAACACCTACGACCTCATCGGCGAAGATGACCGCATCAACGTGCTCAACCTTCCACCGGTCCCTGGTCAAAATGTGAAATGTCAAATCGTCAAGCCCGATGGCACCATCATCGACTTCGAAGGTGTGCAGACTTTCAGCCCCGAACAAGTCGAGTGGTTCAAGGCAGGTTCAGCACTCAACATCGTCCGGACCAAAGTCGCAAGCGGCAACTGAGCCGTCGCCGCTTGACCTGAGATCATCAATATGGAACTTCGCGACGGCATCCGAACCACGGGTGCCGTTCGTGGTTTCACCGACCAAGTTGTTGACGATCAAGTCGTACATGACATTCTTGACGATGCGAGATTTGCACCGAGTGGCGGCAATCGCCAGCCGTGGCGAGTAGTTGTCGTCAAAGATCCACTGTTGCGCCACCAACTTGGCGACTCCATGAAACCAGTTTGGGATGAATACGTTGCAATTTCTGCGACCGGGAAAACTCCGTTCACTGTTGTCGATGCATCGGCTTATCAACTTGCATCGGTGACACCGGGAAATGTTCCCAACGACCTCTTAGACAACATCGGAAGCATTCCAGTTGTCTTAGCAGTTGCCGCCGATCTCGGCTCAATAGCAATGATGGACAAAGATCTCGACCGTGCAACCATCACTGGCGGCGCATCCATCTACCCGTTTTGTTGGAGCGTTGTTCTTGCTGCTCGTTCTCGCGGGCTAGGCGGCGTTATCACAACTTTTGCTTCACGCGTTGAGCCCACTACAGGACCACTACTTGAACTACCGCAAAACTGGGCACTCGCTGCGACCATCTTTCTTGGCTATCCGATCAAACAAACAACCAAACTCAAACGTCACGCTGTCGACAAGTTCACGACCATCGACGCGTTCAACGGCACACCGTTCACGATCTAAATAGTGCCGGCTAGTCGGTGCCGGGACGACGCTTTGACTCGTTCGCAGGATCACCTTTGTAACTCGACGGGTACGAACGACGTAGTTCCTCGTCAGTAGGTGTTCGCTTCAACCGACTCTCTTCAGGCAACAACGCGCTGATAGCAGTCATTAAGCGCTTGGTATCGGGGCCTGGCGATTTTGAGGTCATCGTTAATGCCTCGCCGACACGAATCGTGATCTGAGGCGGACTTGTCACATTCAAGAGGTTTGGCAAACGCGATGAACGAGGCCACACATTTTCGGTTCCCCACAAACCAAGCGGAATAATTGGCACTCTGGCTTCCTTAGCCAAACGCGCCGCTCCCCAACGTCCCTTCAGTACTGGATCAAAAAAGGCTGGTCCCCGCGGGATTGTTCCCTCCGGCATGATGGCCACAAGTTCACCCGCGGCAAGTGCTTGCGAAGCCGCCAACAATGGCTCATCGCTTCCCGTTCCGCGATCAACGCGAATTCCGCCCAATGCTGTTGCTAGTTGACCAATGAGTGGTGCATCAAAAACTTCTTTCTTTCCTAAGAAGCGCACGGGTCGACCAGTCTTTGCAACTGCGACTGCAATTGCCACCACATCGAAATACGAGCGATGATTGCCACACAGAATTGCTCCTCCCTCAGAGGGGATGTTCTCGGTTCCATCAATATCAAATTGAGCAAACGGAATAAAAGCGGGTCGCGCCAACTGCAAGAGCAAACGTTGTAGTTCAAGATTGATCACCGGAATCTTCGCAACACCCAAAGGAACATCAAAGTGCATGACCGGCCAGCGTCGCGCCGCGGCCATCAAGATCATGCGCGGATCAGGATTAACCGCAACAGGATTTCCAACAGCGGCAAGCAATGGAGTATCAAAAACGCTGTCGGAATAGGCGTAACAATCGGATAACTCAATGCCTTGTGCTTCAGACCACGTGCGAACGGCCGCAAGCTTTCCGCTGTTCCACACAAACGGGCCATCGATGCGACCGTTATAAGTTTTGTCTGCGTTCAATCCATAACGCGTTGCAACGACATCATCAAACTTCAACAAATCTGCCAATGGTTTTACTAAGTCATATGGCGTGGTTGTCGCCATCACTAACTTGCGTCCTTCTGCTTGATGTTGAGCGATCACCGCGAGTGCATACGGCGGAACCAATTCGAATAATTGTTTTGCCGCGATTGCGGCAACTCGCTGAATATCGGTTTGCTTTTGGCCTTTCGCCAACGTCGCGGCTTGTCGCGCTAAAGCCATTGATGGCAACGTCTCACCAATCCGATTGAAAAGTTCGTACAACGCCGATTCGCCAGGAACCGTTCGCTTTACTAAACCAGCATCACGCATCGCATGTGAGAAGACTGCGCCCGAAGCGCCAGTCAACAGCGTGCGGTCCAGATCAAAAAATGCCGCGCCCTTGTTGATCTTCGTCATGACTCGTACGGTAACTGCCTGAAGAGGGCGAGCGAACATATCCCGAGAACGGGAAAAGCCTCGCATGGGGGGATGCGAGGCTTCTCAACCTGATTCCCTGCGAATGGGGGCTTCGCTAGAGGATCTTTCGTGAGCGTTTGGGGGAAACGCTCAGCGATTACGAAATAAAGTATGCCCTATCAGCACCTACAACTCAAGTAGATAGAGCAGATATCTACTATCATTTTTAGAGATGGACCTCCGCCAGATCTCAACTCTTGTCGCAATCGCCGATCACGGATCGTTTTCGGCGGCCGCCAAAGCCCTTTTCACCGTGCAGTCCAATGTTTCGGCCCATATCGCCCGCCTTGAAAAAGAATTGGGCATCATTGTGATCGATCGAGCAACAGGCCACATCACTGACGAGGGCAACCTTGTTGTGGAGAGGGGTCGCCGTATTTTGCGTGAATTTGACGATATTTCGGCCGATATTGCCGCTCTTGATGATGTCGTCACGGGTGACACCCGCCTGGGCGTTATCGGCACCACCGGTCGTTGGTTGATGCCACAGTTCTTAACTCGGTTACAGCAGGCTCATCCCGGGGTACGCCCAACTATCTCCGAAGGCGGCACATCGAGTCTCATCCCCCGCTTATTGGCTGGGCACATTGACGCAGCAATTGTCCACTTACCTGTTGAGAACACTGAACTGTTTGTTGAACCATTATTTGCCGAGGATCTCGTGTTGCTCGTTCACAGCAAACACCCCTGGCACGGACTGCCAAGTTTGCCGATGTCAGCCCTCGGCGACCACCCGTTACTGCTGCCTCCTCGTTCGGCCACGTTGCGTCGCATCATCAGCCGAGCCGCTGACACCCACGGCGTTTCGTTGACCGTGAAAGCCGAGATCGATGGCGTACGCCTCATGACTTCGCTGGCCTTTGAAGGCTTTGGGGCTGCAATCGTTCCTGCCACGGCCATTCCTAACTGGTTAACTGGCGATTTTTCACGCATCACCGTGCCCGGACTGCCGCGGCGCGTCGTCGGTTGGGTGCAACGGAAACGCCCACGCCCTGGCCCACCAACGCGTGAAGCACTCAACATTGCTCGCGAACTCATCAACCAACGCGGCGGTCGACAACCCGGACTTCATGTGGGCGCCGACGCATTCCCGCTCAAGGCTCCATAGGGCGTACTGTACAAGTTGTGAATCCAGTGGCGTTGAGATCGAAGGTGCCTGGCGTAGCCCAAGCCGATATTCGAAATCTCAACTGTCGACAAGTTGTGTGGCTTGAAGTCACCGCTGATGATCATCGCGGCGCACTGTCATCTGACGCATCACTCATGATCGCCACCGCCGCTCGAGCGGCAATTGACGCTCGCCTACCGCTGATTGCTGTGATGGCGTCATCAGGAGCAGATCTGCGCGAAGGTTTCTCTGCTTTACATAGTTGGGGACTTGCCGCAAAAGCCCTCACCGACTGCTCAGGAATCGTGCCGACCATCATCATCGTTGATGGACCTGCGGTTTCTGGCCCAGCCCTGTTACTCGGAATCGCCGACCATGTCATCATGACCGAACAGGCTTACGCGTTTGTCTCTGGTCCTTTAATGGTCACTGAATTCACGGGAGTACCAATTGACAATGCCGAACTCGGCGGTGCTTCGGCTCACGAAAAGTTCACTGGCGCCGCCACTGCAGTCGTCACAGATCGCGACGCTGCTATCGCATTCGCCGAGAACATGATCGCGTACTTCCCAAATCATCTTGACGAGGAGCCCCCACTATGGGAGACCGACGATGACAATAATCGTTTAACTCCCGAAGCCGGCGATGTCATTCCAGCAACGTCGACTGGAAGTTATGACGTACGCAGTGTGATTTGTGCGCTTGCTGATGATGGTGAATTTTTAGAACTCAAACCGCGCTGGGCGGCCAACCTCGTCACTTGCTTTGCCACATTTGGCGGACGCCCAGTTGGCATTGTGGCGAATCAACCTGTCGCACTTGCCGGAACACTTGATATTCCTGCTTCACAAAAAGGCGCGCGGTTTGTGTCATTTTGTGATGCGTTCAACGTTCCGATCATCACCCTTGTTGACACACCTGGTTTTTATCCAGGCAAGGATCTTGAATGGCGCGGCATGATTCGTCACGGAGCCCAGTTGGTCTTTGCCTACGGTCGAGCCACGGTTCCACGAATTTGCATCATCTTGCGCAAGAGTTACGGCGGTGCATACATCGTGATGGACTCAAAGAAGATGGGCAATGACCTGTGCCTCGCCTGGCCCTGGGCCGAACTCGCGGTCATGGGTGCTGGCCAAGCCGCAGCAATCCTGCAACGTCGGGCCACTCCAAAAGAGAAGGTCGCGTTCGAAGCCGACTACTCCGAACGCTTGCTCAATCCATATGTCGCAGCCGAACGAGGCTACGTGGACGCAGTGGTGGAGCCAGCCAACACCCGTTCGGCTATCTGTGCGGCCCTCGACGTCCTCGAAAACAAGCGTGAAGCCTTCAGAGGCAAAAAGCATGACAATACTCCGCTCTGAGAATTGTCACGCGCAATGGCCTTGAGATGAATAATCCTTGTACGAGCGCCTGTGGGTACATGGTTTGCCCCGATCACTGATTATCCTCTCTAACGGAGGAGAAAGCCTCCAAAAGACGACCGACCCGAACAACGGGTCCTACATATAAGGGGACGATCTCGGTGTCCGAGACCATCACGATCATTGACGACCGCACGGGCCAACAAATCACAGTCCCGATCACCGGAGGGGTTTTCCCTGCTTCAGCAGTACGCGAATTAGATCCATCGCTGTACATCTACGATCCGGCCTATATGCAGACAGCAGCCTGTAAGAGTGCCATCACCTATCTCGATGGTGAAAACGGAATCCTGCGCTACCGCGGCTACCCGATTGAGCAACTCGCTGAAAAGAGCACCTACATCGAGGTCGCTTACTTACTTTTGAATGGCGAACTTCCCGATGCGACGCAACTGGCAACCTGGAAGAACGAAGTCACGCACCACACCTACATCCACGAAAACATGCGCAAGCGTTTCGTTGACGGATTCCATTACGACGCTCACCCCATGGGCATGTTCGTGAGCTCACTCGCCGCTCTTGGCACTTTCTACAACGATGCCAAAGAAATCGAAGATAAGGCCAGTCGCGACAAGCAGATTTTGCGCATGGTTGCCAAGACCCCAACACTGGCTGCGATGGCGTACCGCTTCTCAGCTGGACTTCCGTTCGTCTATCCCGACAACGACTTGTCATTCCCGGGCAACTTCCTCAACATGATGTGGAAGGTTGGCGACTACCACATTGATCCGCGGCTAGAGCGAGCCATGGATGTCTTATTTATCCTGCACGCCGATCACGAGCAGAACTGTGGCACCACGGCCATGCGCGTGGTTGGTTCAAGCCACGCCGATCCGTACACCTCTGCTGCTGCCGCTGCCTCGGCTCTGTATGGTCCGCTTCATGGTGGAGCTAACGAGGCAGTGGTCCGCATGCTTGAAGACATCGGATCCATCGAAAATGTTCCTGCCTTCATCGACGAGGTCAAGAGCGGCAAGGGCAGTCGCTTGATGGGATTTGGTCACCGCGTCTACAAAAATTACGACCCGCGAGCGACCATCATCAAGAAGACGGCCTACGACGTCTTTGAAGTCACTGGCAAGAACCCGCTTCTTGACATTGCTCTCAAACTTGAGGAAACCGCACTCAACGATCCATATTTCGCCGATCGCAAGTTGTACCCGAACGTCGACTTCTACTCAGGTCTGATCTACCAGGCCATGGGATTCCCGGTTTCGATGTTCACCGTCTTGTTTGCCATTCCGCGGACCGTCGGTTGGTTGGCCCACTGGCAAGAACTTCTTGCCGACAAGGACCAAAAGATCAGCCGCCCCCGCCAGTGGTATACCGGCGTCGAAGCACGCGACTATTCGCCAGTCACCGCTCGCTGAACGAAACATCAGTCGCAAAGTAAAGACTGCCTCGATCCGACATGTTCGGGCTTGGTGGTTACATACTGTGACGGTATGAGCGACAGCATTTCTCCCGATTCGACAGATCGCGAAATTGATCCGAGCGCGCCCCAAGTCGTCACAACTTTACATCTCGCGCCAAGTCGAAAGATCTCTAGTCTTGTCGGACTGATTGCCGGCGCTCTCGCCGTCACCGCCGGAATGATGGTTGCGGCACTCGGAAGCGTTGCATCACCAATTGATACTGTCGGCAGTTCATTTATTGACCGAACTCCACGTTGGCTCAAAGAATTAGCAATCGACTGGTTCGGTACCAATGACAAGACCGCTCTCCGAATCGGGATTGTCATCGTTCTCATACTTGTCTCGCTGGTCAGCGGATCATTGAGTAACAAGTCTCCGAGTCCACTGATAGCGGCAATCGTCATCTTCAGTTTTCTCGGTGCGCTCAGTGCGTCCGAACGCAGCGGATCTACTTGGGTGTCCATCGCCGCTCCGTGTGTTGGATCGATCGTTGGTATCACCATCGCCCTGATCTTGTTACGACAGATCAACAATCAGTGGCTACTCAAACATTTCCCCCGCGAATCACAAGTTCCGCTCGGCTGGGATCGTCGACGTTTTATTCGCTCGGCCTCTACTGCAAGTGTTGGCGCAGTTATTCTAGGGGCCTTAGCTCAAAATGGAGAGCAACAACGGATCGATCGCATCGAAGCACAAATCCCCGACTCGCTGCCCGGCACCGTTGAATCCTCAAATAGCTATGACAATGCATCGGCCCCCGGCGAACTTTCATACATCACACCTAACGACGACTTCTACTGCATCGACACTGCATTATCCTTTCCGAATGTCAATCTTGATACCTGGAAGCTCCGCATTCATGGCATGGTCGACAACGAAATTGTGTTGTCGTATCAAGACATTCTTGACATGCCTCAGATTGAACGCACGATCACCATTTGCTGTGTCTCCAACGAGATTGGTGGGCCGTACATCGGCAATGCAGTGTGGCAAGGAGTGCTTCTCAAAGATCTGCTAGATCAAGCAGGTGTTCACAGCGATGCCGAACAGTTATTCAGTCGCAGTATTGATGGTTGGACCAGTGGGTTCCCCATCGGTGTCGCCATTGACGGACGAGACGCGATGCTGGCTATCGGTATGAATGGCGAACCACTCCCCCTTAAACATGGCTTTCCGGCCCGCCTGATTGTGCCAGGAATTTACGGCTATGTTTCGGCGACGAAATGGCTGAAAGAAATCGTCATCAATAAATGGTCTGATGCGATGGGCTATTGGATCCCTTTGGGTTGGGCTCGCGATGCTCCCATTAAGACCCAGTCACGCATTGACGTACCCCGCAAAAAACAAGAACTGCAAGCAGGCCCAAACAAGATCGCCGGGGTTGCTTGGGCTCAACATACCGGCATCGAAAAAGTGGAGGTACGCATTGATGACGGCGAGTGGAACACCACTGAACTATCAGATGACCTCACCGATGATGCGTGGCGGCTCTGGACTTACGACTGGATGGCAACAAGTGGCAAGCACACCATTCAAGTTCGAGCAACTGACAAGAGTGGATACACACAAACCGATGTGGTCACAAGTGTCGCCCCCGACGGAGCCACGGGCTGGCACACTCGCAAGGTCACGGTTATCTAACAACAAATCATCAACTCTGGGAGCCCATCACGCGAGCCCCTAGTGATTAACTGAAGAGTTGTTGCACCATGGCCAGCAATTCTGGAGCCACCTTCGAAGGCGCTCCAGAATCAAATGGTGATTGTCGGTCATATTCAATGGCCAACTGAATGACCCGTGCCATCTCATTACCGAACAAGGCAACAACGGGCACCAGGCCCATATCAATGCCCGAAGAAACTCCATCTGCTGTGATTATCTTGCCTCGATGTACGACGCGTCTCTCAAAAGGGGTTGCACAACTCGGTCGGAAATATTATGTTTTTCACTGGAGGATGTGGCCTATTCGGAAAGCGGTCCTGAGCGATCTACTCGAGTACGAATGTCGGATTCATCAGCAACTGTTGAAGAAGGAACGACATGGATGGTCGTCGGAGTGAGCGTCACTAATACTTTGCGAGTTGTGTCAACTTATGATTCGGCAGAGCCAAGAATTGAACTGGCAAATACCACCGTCCCAACAACCGCTGACCCAAACGCTCCTACAGCAAAAGACGCACTACGCAGAATTTTTCGCTGACGAATTGGTTGTTCAATCAGCCAATAACTCACCAATGTCAAAATCACTGTGACAGCAAACTGGACACCGAAAGTGGAGTCGCATTCAGTTCAACACGATCAGAATTCAGCCACACGAAGACGGGCCAATGAATGAGGTACAAGCCGTAACTCACTTCGCCCACTCGTACCAACAGCGACGACGACAGAATTGATCGCACTGGCCCCGCTTGTATCGCTGCGATCAGACAAATCACCGACACGCCGGCAAATGCCGTCAAGGCTCCGAAATACACCCAGGGCGAATCGACCAAAGAAAATCGCGCCAGCGCAACTAGCCCGATCAAAGGCAAAACGTACGTAGTTGACCAAAGCTTTGCCTTTTGGCGAGCCAATCGTTCAATATTCGGACCAAATAAACAAGCCAGTGCTGCGCCAAGCAAAAGTTCATCTGCCCGAGTGTGGGTCCCGTAGTAAATTAGTTCGTGACTATTCGCAAACATCGTCGCGATCGTTGAACCGGCGACAGCAACTAAAAACACACAGCCAATAGCCCGTCGCCGCAAACCCAAAGAAAATAAGCCAGCCAACACAACAGGGACGATGACATACAACTGTTCTTCGATTGACAAAGACCACAAATGTTGCAAGGGGCTCGGCGAAGCGAAAAGTTCGCCGTATGAAAGTCCCGAATAAATAAAGCGCCAGTAACTGAAATACAACACAGCCGAGGTTGCGTCACCTTTAATGCGATGAGCCTCAATGCTCGTACTTAACCAACTCGCCAAACCGATAACGGTAGCGATCACCACTAACGACGCTGGAGCTAAACGTCGCAAACGGCCACCCCAAAACGCCTTGAGATCAATTCGTCCAGTGTTTTCGCATTCATTGATTAGTAGCGATGTAATCAGGAATCCCGAAAGAGTGAAGAATACGGATACTCCCAAAAAACCACCTGGTAACCAATTAAGTCCCGAATGAAAAATGATCACCAAGATGACGGCGACACCACGTAAACCATCAAGCCCGCGATGACGTGCGAATGATGCTTGTTGTCAAGATTCTCAGTCACCGGCGGAAGAGATATCGATCAATATTTTGCCAGTATTGGCGTTGGCACCCATCGCAATATGCGCATCGGCAATTTGATCAAATGGGTAACGGCTATCGATAATCGGCTTCAATTGACCCGACGCAAATAGCGGCAGCATCTCTGCTGCGAATTTGCGGGTCACTGCGGCTTTTTCTTCAAGCGGTCGCGCCCGCAACGTGGTGCCAATCCAACGAGCTCGTTTCATCAACAACAAGCCGACGTTGACCTGCGTTGAACCACCACCCATCAAACCAACCTGAACGATGGTTCCTTTATTGGCAACAGCCTTTAGGTTGCGATCAACCTCTTCTCCTCCGATGACATCAAGGACGACATCAAACCCTTGCGGAACCATCGCTTGAATTTCACTCAACCAATCATGGGGAGAGCGCTCGACAACAAGGTCGGCACCAAGATCACGACATGCTTGCGCTTTACCAGCCGAACAAGTCACGGCGATTCGTGCACCTATGGCCTTGGCAATTTGAATTGCTGCAGTACCAACACCAGAGGCTCCAGCATGCACTAATGCCCAACGCCCCGATGTGAGTCCACCTTGCAGAACTAGCGCATCCCACGCAGTGAGAAACACTTCAGGAATCGCAGCCGCATCAGCTAAAGAAATATTGCTCGGCACAGCAAGTAGTTGTCGTTCGTGAGTGCAGATGTATTCGGCATAAGCGCCACCGGATTCAATCGCCATCACACGATCCCCGGTCTTCCACATCTTCACGCGTTCGCCGACAGCACTCACCACACCTGAGTACTCAAGACCGGGGATCTCTAAGAATCCAGCACCGCGCGGGTCGGGATATCCGCCCATGCGTTGCAAAATGTCGGCACGATTGAGCGCAGTCGCACGAATCTGAACTTGCACTTCATCTGGTCCGGGCATGGGAACCGGAGCATCCTCAAAGGTGAGGACCTCCGGTCCGCCGTGCGACCGCAATACAACAGCGCGCATGAGCAAGGTTGTCGCTCAGGCCATCTTTTGCTGAAGGCGACGATCAAGCGCTGCCAGGTAATCCTCGGTGGTCAACCATGGCTGATCCTTCGAAATCAAGATCGACAGGTCCTTGGTCATCTCGCCGGCTTCGATGCTCTCGACACATACCTTTTCGAGGTTCTCAGCGAACTCAATGAGCTTGGGATTGTTGTCGAGTATGCCGCGGTGCTTGAGGCCACCAGTCCAGGCATACACCGAGGCAACAGGGTTGGTCGATGTCTTGTTGCCCTTTTGGTGTTCACGGTAGTGGCGCGTCACAGTTCCGTGAGCAGCTTCAGCCTCAACAGTCTTTCCATCTGGTGTCATCAAAACCGATGTCATCAAACCGAGCGAGCCATAACCCTGCGCAACGGTGTCACTTTGGACGTCGCCGTCGTAGTTCTTACAAGCCCAGACGTAGCCGCCTTCCCACTTCATGGCACACGCAACCATGTCGTCAATTAAACGGTGTTCGTAGGTGAGACCAGCCTTATCGAAATCAGCCTTGAATTCGGCTTCGAATACTTCTTGGAACAAGTCTTTGAACTGGCCGTCAGAGGCCTTGAGGATGGTGTTCTTGGTGCTGAGGTACACCGGGTAGTTACGGCTCAAGCCATAACGCATTGAGGCACGCGCGAAGTCGCGGATGCTCTCGTTGTAGTTATACATACCCATCGCGACACCACCATCGGGACCATAGTTGGCAACCTGGAATTCCATGGGCTTACTGCCATCATCTGGAGTGAAGGTCATCGTGACGGTGCCAGCACCGGGAACTTTGAAGTCAGTCGCTTTGTACTGATCGCCGTGAGCGTGACGTCCGATCACGATGGGCTTCGTCCAACCCGGAACAAGTCGCGGAATGTTGCTGC
>SXGQ01159302.1_pt1 | contig 15464 bp, 19 predicted proteins | sample 3178371 | NCBI WGS metagenome assembly SXGQ01 (sample SAMN11356859, study PRJNA531348) | freshwater metagenome | isolation source: freshwater sample F1-20 | place: China: Fuxian Lake, Yuxi | collected 2017-12-25
AATGGATGGGCAGCAAAATGGTATAAAAAACATGGTGGTGGTTGGAGAAAAAGTTCAGTCAAGGAACAATTATATTTGAGTATTAAAAAATTTGTAGTTGAAAATGCCATAAATAATTTAATGTCAGAGGAAATAGTTAATCAGTCAAATGCTGGAACAATGACACCTACTGAAATAAGTAGTAGAGATAGAATTGCAAAAAACCTTAAAAATGTAAAATCTGTAAAACGTGGTGATTCTTTAAGAGATGCAAAATACAGACTTGCTACCTTTATTCAACTTAAAAAGAGAGGAAAAGAAGGTAAGTCAAAAAAGAAAGGTAAAAAGAAATAAATACAATAAAGGATCATATATGAAAAATTTAAACGAAAATCTTTACGCAGATGGATACGGTCATGCACCAGAATATGCTGGAGTATTTTCTCCAATTGATGCTGAAACTGTTCAGGGAAAAGATCGACTAAACTTCAAAACACCAGAAGGTTTACAAAGAATAAATTCTTATATTAATCATTTCTTTAGAAAACCAACACTTAACCCACAGTCAGATGTTGCTGAACTAAAATCAAGACTTAATCATATGAATCTTGATTTTAAATTTGACAATACAAAACCATTAGATCCAGTTAACCACTTTGTTGTTTCGCATGGAGATGTATTTGGTGCTACTCCTCAAACAGATCTTATGGTTGATTTCGATAGAGGTCATGATCTACCAAAATATAATCTTGAGATAAGAGTAATTAAAACTGAAAATGGATTTAAGTTGGAGGGAATTATGACACCAGGTTATGATGGAATGGAAGAATCAGTTCATGATAAAATGAAAAGAAATAAAAGAATTAAATTAGTCAAAGAAGCAATGAACGCAACAAAATTAAAAAAAATACAACTAGGAAAAAAGAATATTAAAAAATAAAAATTGAATATTTTATATAATGAAAGAGAAGTTAAATCCAAGTAATTTTACTTTATTTGCTATGAAAATGTATAGCAATCCTCTTTATACTGGAATAGATGAATTTAGAGAGGATATGCATAGAATAAAATATGTTAAGCGACTTCTCTTGCGATATAAAAAAAATCATTCATTAAAAGAAAGACTAATTTTAAATCATATAATAATTTTACAAAATGTTTTTGGTGCTGAAGGATGTACAAGAATATTATTCTATAAACTTGGTAAAGAACTCCACCCAGCACTTAAGGCATTTCTTGAATATCTTCAGTATCTACCGTATTCAATACCAGAAGTTGATTTGAATGAAATAGAATCTGATCAAAGAGTATTAAAAATGTTAAGAAAGATAAAATGATATCATTTAAGCAATACATTCAGATTCAAGAAGAAATGACTGCAAGTTCTGGAGCAATATCTGGGATGGGTTACAATATTGGCGGACCACCACCAGACGATGTTGCCGTTTCAAAGGAAGCACAAAGAAATTATACTTCTGGTAATATTCAAAAGAGTTCACCAATAATATCAAAAATATTTAAAAGAAAAATAGAAACAAAATATAAAAGATAACTCCCCATTTCTGGGGAGTTTTTCTTAGAATCAGTATCTACCGTATTTATCTCTATTCATGTCATCGTGAAAATCTGCTTCCTGAAATAATCCTTGGATATGAGGATGCTGAGGATCCACACCTTGTGAAATTAAGAAATGTCCTAAACTTCTGATTGTTTCTGGTGAATTCACACTTACATTCTTTGCCATATCAAGAAGTTTTGCATGTGCTTCTACAGGAATACCATGAAGATTATCTTTAATTACAGGATCATTTAAGTACGGATATGGATGATATGCTTTAGATTGATGAGGCATATATGATGCTAATGAAAGTTGTTTTCCAGATGCTCCCATTTCTTTTGGTGCTGCTGGAGTAACTGTTTGTTTTGCTGGAGTATGAACTTGTGGTGGGGGAGACTGTCTTGAACCAAATAAACCAGAAGCAATTGCAGCAGGATCATCGAAACCACCAGAAGGAACTTCTGCTTCTGTGGGAAAATTTGCATATCTTTCTCCACCATATTCATAACCATATCCCCTACGAGCTTCAACTATATTGTTAATTGATTCAATAAGATTAATAAATTGTTCTTTTCTCATTTTTACCTCTTATATTATATATATTATAGGGGATCCATGGGAAGACCTAATAAAATTAAAAAAGGAAATGAAGCAGAAGAGTATTATTTTTGCACTCATGTCGATTCTGAAGGATATCAATTTGAATTACTTCTTACAAAGAAAGAATTCGATAAAGCTGTTAAAAGAGCCGAGATGAATCCAGAGGATATTCCAGAAAATTATATTGTTTTACAAGGAGTAAAGAAATGCCAACAGAGCTAATAACATTAATCGGTGGATCTGCTACTGGATTTCTTTTCCGTTATATGGCGGAAAAGAGAGCAGCAGAGCAAGAAAACTTTAAAAGATTATTGGATGCCAATAAACAAACAACCGAAAATCAAGACAAGGCAGTGCAGAGAGTGCCATTGGATGCTGGTAAGGCAGTCCGTCAAATAATTGTATTGGCTGTATTGTTTGGAACAATTGCCGCTCCATTTGTTCTTCCTTTCTTTGGAATTCCAACAATAGTTGAAATCAATCAAACACACCCAGAAATTTTATTTGGCTTGATTCCAGAAACTACAGAGACAGTATTTCAGACAGTAAATGGATATCTTTTTACAACTGAAAATCGTCAGATTCTTTTATCAATCGTAGGATTCTATTTTGGTAGCGCAACGGCAGGAAATAAATCATGAAAAAAATATTCTATACAATTTGTTTATCGTTATTACTATTTTTAGCATCCTGTAAGTCAATATGCACAACACAGGGAATTAAAACTACCCCAGATGTTTTAAATAAAACAACAGAAACTGTTGTTGCCAAAGACACTGTTGCAGAAATAGCTAAGGGAACTTGGGTTAAAACAGATCCAGAACAAACAACACAAGTGTCATTGGAAGAGGATACCGTTGTTTATGTAAAACCAGAAATAAAAGAAACCAAACCCACAGAAGAAGTTGTTTTGGTAGAAAAACCGCAAGAAATAATACTACCAAAGAATTCACAGGTCATTCTTCCACCAAATACCTATTTGCAAACTTCAGATCCAGCCAAAGTAACAATTGATGCAAAAACTGAGGTGTTGCTTCCCCAAGGAACAGAAATTACTATTTCTCGCGTGAATTGGTATGCAATATTATTTTATGGTTTATTAATCTTTGGGTTGGCATGGTATTATCTACAGGGTAAAAATGAGGATAAAGATGGAGATGGATATGTTGATATAGAGAAAAAATCTAAACCTTCTTAAGATCTAAGTATAAACTCTTACAAATATAAAAAGAGTCAATGATGTCGGAAACTGGATTTCCGACATCTTTTTTATTTGGAGTAATTATATCCTGTAATTTTATTCCTACGTCCTTCACAAATGAATCATACATTAATTTCTTGTCAGCATTACCTTTTCCAGAACCTAATTTCTTGACCCTTGACGGTTCAATAATTTCTACTGGTATTGACGCTTGGTATAATTTATATTTTAATATTCCAGTATTTTCTGCAATGTGGAACACTCTTCCAGTGGCATTATATGCGTATCCTTCAAGCGCAACCTGTTCACAACCAAAGCAACTCTTAATTACCCAGTCTGATATGGAGTCATATCTTTCACATTCCTCGTCATAAGAAGAAAATAGTTCTCCATGAATATTATTCAGGAACTTTGTTGCATATTTTTTGGTATCAGTTAGAAAATAAAAATTGCAGTTGGCGAAGTCAAAGCGGTAACTGGTATTAAAAACACAGATCGCTGGTCCGTTCAGAGAATAGTCAATTCCTGCAATAATCATAATATATAAATATATAGTTAATATAGGAGAACCAATGAACGGTTACAACCCAAATTATTTCAATAGACAAACTGTAGATTCGATGAAATCTGCTCTTACTCAAGTTTTAAGTGAAAGATTTCCAGGAACAGAAGAAGGACAACCAGGACTTGGAATAGGTCAAATTTCTGATCTTGAATTACAAAAAAGAATGAGAAATAAGAAAAATACTTCCATCTTTGATAAGAATCCAAAACAAAGTAAAGAATATTTGGAACTTGAAGCAGAATATAATAAAAGACAAGCGGCAAAAGCACCAAAGACAACTCCATCTGCTCCTGCTGCAACTCCTAAACCATCTGCTACCACTCCAGCACCAAGTGGCGGTGGTAAACCACTATTTGCTCCTCCATCTCCAAAACCACAACCATCTGCTCCACCACAAGAAACATTCCCACCAGCAGGAGTTGGTGGAACCCCAATTCCAGGATCTCCTGATTACAAGAAAACAGATAGTGGTGCTGTAGTAACCTCAACATCTGGAACTGGTGTAAATAAAGCAATTCAAGGTGTAGTTATTGGATCTCTTGGGCAAGAAGCACAAAATCAAATTCAAGCACAAATGTCAACTCCTGCTGCTTTAAGACAAGCAGATAAGAGAATTGCAGACGCTACAAAGACTACTGCTCAAAAAGCAACAGAAGGACAAAAAGAAGTTGCTGATCTTGTTGGTAAAGCAGCACAATCTGCACTTAGTTTAAATCCATTCCAAATGGCTAAAAATTTAGCAATGGCTGGAGTAAAGACAGCACAAACCACAGCAGGAGCAGCTACTGGATACGCATCTGATGTTGCTACAGCAGCATCTAATCTAATTACTGGTCGTCCCGGTGATAGAGGTTATGCAGGAAATAGACCAGACGTAATTCCAGTAAGACCAGCACCAGTAAATGATTCAGAAAAAGTTCTACCTCCTGGAGCATTTAGAAGCGGAACAGCACCAACAGGAACACCAAGTTCTGGACCACAAATAATGCCAATGGTTCCACAAAATGCTCCTCAAGAAGTGCGAGCAGGAAATCAAGCAGCAAACGAAACACCAGCAGCAAAAAGACTTAGAGAAAGATTAGGAACATCAATGCCAAATCAAGGTTATAATATGCCTATGGGTGGACCAAATAAAAAAGCAATAGGTAAAAAAGAAAAAAGACAAACAGAAATGGAAAATGACCGTAGATATAATTTTTAATTATAGTTATCTAAAACAACCCCCAGAAATGGGGGTTGTTTCTTTTATAAATATATTATTGGAGAATATAAATGAATAGAGATCTTATTGAATCCTATAAACAAGAAATTTGCGAAATAAGAAATTCCCAGAGAGCAAGAGTAAGACTTAGACAGGGTGGAAGAAAAGTAAAAGAGACAACACAAAAAGCATTAGACTGGGCAGCAGATAATCCATATAAAGCAGCAGCATATGCAGCAGGAATTGCTGGTGCTGGTGCTGGTGCTGCTTATCTTTACAATAAATCTGGTTCCAATCAAGGTATGGATTTAGGATTGAACCAGGAGCAACAACAAAAACAATCAAGAAAAGCACAAACTAAGGCAATGCAAACTAGACTCAAGCAAGAAATGGCAAATATTAGATCTGCTGGAGAATCTGACGAAGTTGCAATCAGAAAAAAAGCAATTGAAAATTTAGGAAAAGATGAAGACTTCGTTGCACAGGCAAATGAAATGGGATATGCAGTCGGAAAAGTTGAAGGTTCTGATAATGCAATGTTTGGTTATCGACATTCCACAGGTGCAGAAGCAAAGAAAGCGTCAGAAGCATCAAAAGCACAACTGTTTGACGCACAAGGAAGAGCAAAAGTATTTGAAAAAGATCCAACAACTGGTAAATTGGTAGGAAGAGATCCAACTGATGCAGAAGTTGCTGCAAGAAAACAACCAGTCGCTCCTGTTCAAACTGACAGTGGGGAATCCAGAGCAACATATTATGGTAGATTAGCACAACGCGGTGTTAATCCATTCAGGGAACCTAGATCCTTGGATCAAGAAAATTATAGAAGAGCAGCAGAAAGAGATATCGAACGAGAAGGTCGATTAGATCGTTACAAGAATCGTGGCGAAGTAATGCGTGGAATGGAGGAACGTGGTTTCACAGTAGGCGAAGGAGATTTCCAAGCATTGTATAAAGAAAAGAAAGCACAAAGATCCCAAGCAAGTGCTGATCTACTTGCTAAAACTGGAGACAGAGAACCAACAGAAGATGAGATTGAACAATTAAGAAAAAGATATGAAGAAATAGAAAAAAATACAACTGGTAAATACTATAGATAAATTTTACTATTTTAAAAAAATAAACAAACCCCCATTTCTGGGGGTTTGTTCTTAATAATCTCTTAAGATTTTGCTACGCTATTATAGCACCCATACGCCTTCACACCATCATATTCATACCCACCTTCAATTGGTTTCCATCTAGCAGTTCTTCCAGTAGCAGTCATTGCTGCGATATTATCCCAGTGAAGATCGCAATCTCTAAGAATAACATCTTCCATATCTCTTTGTTCCCAACCTTCTAGTGTGTCTCCACCAAACAATGCTTTTTGATATGGCGACTTGTGATTGATGAGAAGAACATGGAATATCTTGTTAGAAATTTGTGTAAATGGCGCACCACCAGCATTTTCAATTCCCTTTGCGGGGCGTGGTCTGGGGTTATGAATAAAAGTGTTATTTACAAATGCTGAGTTTCCGAAGTAGCACTGTTTATCAACGCCAGGAATAAACTCTGGACGATTTGGAATAAACCAATCTTTTCCTGCTAAAACTGGTCTAATAAAGATACCCTGAACAGAATCAAGATTTGTAGCATTTACTCCAGACATAATGACATTTTCTCTTACATCCCACGCTTGATAAATGTCTGAATGCTTTGGAGTCAAGTAACCAGCAAATATATCAATATTTACATTAAAGATACCACACGCCATAGAGAAAGCATCACCCCATATTTTTCTAATAGATGAGTTTCTTACAAGTGGTGTGCTATTAAATCCTTGGCAATGATTGCTCAAATTACAATCTGTAAAGAAATGTTCTCCGCCGATACATCTGAACACTACATCTTGTTTACCATTGATTGACAATGGAATGGTTTTATCTGGGGTACCCTTCTTTGCTAGTCCATCATTATACCATGCTTCGTTGGATGGATTGATGAAATTGCAATTATCCCACCACATATCTTTACCCGAGAAATATCCGACTCGACCCAAATCTATGGTAACATTTACCCAACGAACAGGATATTTTGGTGATCCAAATTGATCTTTATTATTTGGTGTCGTGAAAACTGTTTTTCCAGATCCACGAACAGTAACCCATTTACTCTTACCCTTTGCAGTTCTTATTGTTCTTGGACGAACAAGTACAAACTCTCCATCACCAAACTGAATAACATCACCAGTAATAGCAACACTAAATGCTTTTTCTGCTGTTCTAAATGGAGCATTTATACCATCGTTGTTATTGTCACCAGTCAATTCAACTTTATATACTGTTCCAACATAAGTCTTTTCAAGAACTAAAGTGTGAATTCCTAACTTAGAAACTGTAAGAGGATCTGCATATGATGCAAGATTTGTATATCCTTGCTTTGGTTCTAATGAATATGGTTCATCAAAATTTAATTCTGATCCATCATTTGCAATGACTTTTGCAGATACGGTAATTGTATCTCCAGGAAAAAGTGTATCGAAATCAAAGTCGAAAGAGTATTCTTCAATTTTTGTCTTTTGATTTCCTCTAGTTTCTGTAATTACATGTGAAGTTGTGGTATCACCCTGCTTAACTGTATACTGAACTTCTTTAATCCCATCTTTATGATAAGCAACTAAACCAACCTGTTGCACACCATCTAACACCTCATTTGGAACTCTTGCCCATCTCGCTATCGGTTTGATGTGTGACATATTTTCTCCTTTATAGTATTTATAAAGAAACAACCCCCATTTCTGGGGGTTGTCGGACCTGAGATGCTATCTCAAGTGGGGCATGTTATCTATTTATATTAACGACGACGGCGACCCATCAGACCAGCCATACCGAGAAGAGCAATTGCTCCTGGAGCGGGAGCAGAAAGCACAAACGCACCCCCTGCGGTGTTACCGATGAAGTTAGGAAGTGGTCGCCAATCACCCCAGGTATATTGACCATTTACATCAGTAAACCAGAAATCTTGAACATTTTGACCTTGTGACCAAACAAACTGATCACCAGCAACATCATTGAGTTGTGCTCCAATATTCATAAAGTATGAACCCGAAGAAATCTGAAATGCAATCGGAACATAAAACTCATAGATCGCTTCACCAAAAAAGTTAGTCTCCCCGGTTGCGGTTGCTGTGATATTTGCAAGATCAATTGTCTGATTTGTAACTTGTGAATCAAATCCACTATTCCAAACAATAATTTGGAAACAATCAATATTTGAAAGACCTTGACCATTGAAACCATTCATCGAACCCCACCAACGAAGTGATGATGTAGTGTACGAATCTTCAAGATCAAATGCTTGTGCTCCACTTTGTGCATAAGTATATGCACCATTAGAATCAAATGCATCAGAATAGAATCCAACAGTATCAACTACTGGATTATTAACAACGATAAAATCCGCCATTGCCTCAGCACCAAACATCACGGTTGCTACGATACCTGCCATTACATTCTTAATCATATTATCTCCTTGCCGATCCCCCAACGAGGGGGAAGGTTTAAATATTTTATCAGACTTTATATTTATGTCAAGTAGTAAGATCCACTAATTCACATTTATCACCCTCAGTCACCAATCGACATAGGGTTTTGAAATAATCTTCAGAATAATGTCGTTTCATCATATTTACATCCTTATGTAACCATTGAATGTTGCCCTCAACATAACCAATAGAAGAATCTATTCTATCGCAAGATGCGGTTTTGGATTTAAAATCTATTGGTAGACCGCTCAGAGCACACTTGTGTTCTTGGTGTTTAAATGTTTCCCACAAATATTCCATAGTAACATCAAAGGTCATTGGTTTTCTTCCTTTTCCACCATCCGCTCCCCTCTTTAGAGAAGAATAGTATGTTTTTGGAAGCTCACCAACACCCTGAAAATTTTTACTTTTATCTCTCATGTGGCAACCCCCACAACTAACAGTATTACCACGAACTAAATGAGTTCCGAATACAGATTTTTCAATACCACAATCACATCGCACCCACCACTTTGCATGACCATTTCTACTCACTTCTGCTCTCCCCAATACTGTGAGAATCCCAATTCGTGTTCCTGTCAATTCTAGGGGTTTAGACATACCGCACACTCCTTTATATACAATATATATAAAATGTGAGGTTTGTGGTGATATTAACTGGAAACCAAATCAACAAGATCACATGAACCAGAGGAACATGCAAATGTCTGTGCTCCTACGGTTTTATCTTCCTTCTCGTAATTCTTGAGAAGTGACCAATCTACATTCTTAGGCATTGTCTCAAGTGCTTTCTCATACTCTTCTTTTGTACAATCTTGGTAAGGTGCTTGACGGTAATTGTGCTCAGAATGCGGTAAGAAAGAAATACCACTGATTTCATCAAAGTGCTTATAAACCCATGCACCAACTTCCATCCATTCGTGTTCACGAACAGTAATAGTAATACTTGGCTTGTGTTCACACCAATGTCTTTGATATGTCAACCACAATTCAAGATGTTCAATTGCAGTTAGATCATTACGAGTAACAGATCCTTCTGCCTTCATCGGGAATGAGAAGACCATGGTATGGTCTGGTTTCATAACACAAGGTTCAGCAGGGAACCCCATGTCAATCATCATTTGACAAAGTGGATCTTTGCGATCTGCACGAACAGTGCGTATATAATATTCACTATGTCGTGGGTGAATGCCAGATGCAGTATCGGTAAGTTGTGAAACTGTTCCAGATGGTTTGACACAAGTAATTGCAGCAGCAGCATTGATACCAAGTTTGTCTGCCCATTCTTGATTAGTATTAACTGCTTCTTGTTTTAGTTCAGTTAACAAAGAACCAAGACTTTGAAGATTATCTGAACGCATATTTGCGTTATCTAAAATTCCAGTAAGAGAAACACCAAGTAATGCTTCTTCTGTACAATTCTTCTTCCACTCAGAAGAGAGATATGGGAAATGAGTCAATGATACTTGCCATGTTCCTAGAATAGAAGCAAGACGAACCTTACGTGCCAATGTTTCTTGTGTATCTTCTGATCGAACAATCACTTCAGTGAGATTACAGAATTGTCTATCACGAAGAATTATCTCTGAGCATGGATTTGTACCGAACTCGTAAGACGAATCACGGCGTTCTCCAAGTTTAGATACAGTCTTGCGACAAGCATCTCTATTGAAAATACCACGCTCTCCACTCTTGGACTTGTATAGGGAAACCCATTCATCCATGAACACTCCTATTTCTGGTTTCTCTTTGTATGCAACGGAGTTGTTTGCAAGTGCTCGTTGTGGGTTTGCTTCCCACCAAGCACCAGACTTGGCATCTCGCATCCTTTCATCTGTGAGATTGGATAGGCTAATAAGAGCAGATCTACGGACTCCTCCGACCACGACAATTTCTGCAACTTTACATACGATATCGTGGCATTCAATGGATGTAAGTTTTCGCCCTGCTGCTCTCTTAAAAGTGTCAACTGTGAATTTGAAGAGATCTTCAAGAGGTCTTGGTCCTGAGGCTCGCCCTCCAAAGGTCTTAAGTCTCGCGCCAGAAGCACGAACCTTTGATACATCCCACTTTGGTACTTGACCTCCAATGAGTAAGGAGATAAGTTCTTTATAAGCCTTAGCCCAACCAGCCTTGCTATCTTCCACAATGATCGTGGTATCGCTAGGACTAAAGTGTTCAGCGATTGTAGGAAGTTTTTCAACATATTGTCTCTCCACTGAGAATCCTACACCTGTTCCACACATAAGAATGTATAGGATTTCGTCAAATGCTCGTACACGATTTACCGCAACATACGAACAATTATATCCTGCTGTATTATCTCGTCTTAATGCTTCTCCTGCGGTCATAAGAGCGCGCATGGAAGGCATGATTTCAAGATTTAGTACAGCATTTTCAAGTTCAGATCTTGTCTCTGGACTTATTTTATAATTATGATTCTCTGCAAGATGAGTTTCAAAAAAATCAAAATATCTCTTGACAGTTTCGTTCCACGTTTCTCTCCTCTTTTCCTTTTCTATCCATCTAGCGTATCTTGAAGTATGGATAAATTTCTGATAATCTGTTGGCAATTCTTTCATTATTACTCCTTCGAAAGCGGTATCTTATGTATTGGTTGTGAGCACACTCCAAGATTCGGGAAATAGTGGTTCTATAACTTCACCAATTGCTTTTGCATATTGCTGAACTTCCCATTGAGCGTGTGGATCTGATCGTTGTGTATAAACTCTAGCGTATGCAGAAAGAGAACCAGTCCAGATCCATTCTGTATATACTCCTTGTGGGAGAACAAAACGTGCCTGTTCTGGTGCTACTCCTGCTTCAATAAGTTCATCGTAAGTTTCAATTGCTTTTTCAGCAGAATCACGATACAACTTATCAATTGTTAATTTTAATTTTGGATCTTCGATAAAATCTTCCGAACCTTGCTTTGCTCCATTAGTTGGTTTTCCACGAAAGAATGGATAATAAAGATCTGGTTCATATGAAACATATCTTCGTGATACTTCATTCTCAACAAATCCAATCTTATGCTTAAATAATTGTGTTCGAATTGAAATAGGTGCTTTAATACGAAGACTTACTACTGAATGTGCAAATGGAGTCCAGTGATTATGTTCTGCCAAAAAATTAACAAGTTTTGAGTCTTTTGCTGAAAGTTTATTTCCAGTGTCCCATTCACTTTCCTTGTTAAATGAAACTCTTGCCACGTTTACAGTGGTCAAGTCATTTCCCATGTGATCGAAATATTCAACAAATCCAGTATCAAGAACATTAATTCTTTTGAACATCCACCATCTCCTTGTATAGATTACTAGACTCTCCCAATTGTTCCTTCATTATGGAAATCATCATTGAGATAAATTTTTCATCATCCTTGATATACTTACAGATCGCAATGAAATTCTTCCAGTCTTCAACGTCAAATGTTTGATAATCAAGTTCACGGGCATGACGCTTAAAATTATCAATATAGTTCTTCATTCCAAGTGGATCTGTATTGGATGTCTTCTTTCGCTTCATCCAAATTTTGATTGCTTCTGCTTCATTTCCGACCTTCTCAACAAATCGATCAAAATTAAACTTTTTCTTTGTTAGAATACCACTAAGTTCATTCAAGAACTTTTTATTATTTTCATGCCAGTAATCAAATTGCATACCATCTACATGCGTATATGTCTTTGCAAAATCAACCGCTCTAAAAAATAGTGCTTCATCCTGTTCACGAATATACTCACTAAACTTCATATGAAATTCTGCCATAGCGGTAAGAACAAGAAAATCTTCCTTTGAAATCTTCATTAACATTTTCTCCATGAATTAAAATTTAGTTGCGCTGAAGCACCACGGAATGTGTGCTGGGTTATTATATCCTCAACATTTATGCCACACAAGACCATATCATTTATATCTTTTTGTTTTATAAAGTTTGGAAAAATACAAACTTTTTCATTATTTTCGATAAGTTCTTGCATGACATTTACAATTTGTTTATTTCTTGGTTCATTATCCAAAACAAATATAAGATCCTCGTTTGGAAATTTTTTCCTAATTTCTAGGAAATTTCCTGAACCTAGACAAGCGATGGCATTGGGTAGGAACAGACTGTCTATCGGACCCTCTACAACTAAAATTGGCTTGCTCTTACTTACAAGTTCAATTCCATAAATTAATTTAACATCTTCTCGCTTTTTAAGCGTGATATATTTCGGTTTTGCGTTACCAAGTGATCTACCCTGAACACCAATCATTTGATTGTGTTCGTCAAATATAGGAATTAGTATTCGTTTATCATTTAAAAGATTATAATCTTTATTAAACTTTTTAGCAAATTGACCAAAAAGTTCAGTATAACCGAACTTTCGTTCCTTTATATTTGGAATTTTTCTATTGTTTAGAAAAATATTTGCTTCATGTTTTTGATCAAGATCAGAAACAAAATCATATTCGACTGTTGAAATCTTTTCTAGTTTAGAAATAAACTTAATTGGTTCAATTGCAAACTCAGTTTCATCCTTAAATCTTTCTAGACAATATTGTTGAAACAATGCGGGAGACATCATTTCTAAAAATTTATATACATTGAAAGATGCTCCACAATTGTGGCACTTATAAAAATAAGAATTATCTGAGGTAAAGAAATAACCTCTTGCTTTCGTCTTGCTTAATTCAGAATCTCCACAAATTGGACAACGACAATTTGCAAGATTATCTTTTTTCCACTTGAATTTTTCAAGAGTTGGAGAAAGTAAATTAATATACTTCTTATCAAGATAAATTGACATCAGAACTTCCAATCATCGACACTAGATTTCTTTTTTGAACTATATGGATTGAATTCTTTTTCTTTGTTATTTGTAGTTGGGATAACTACTGGAGTCTGTTGATTTTGTATATCATAAATCTTCATCTTTGCACGATTGATTCCAAGGAGAAACTTTCGATTTACGGCAGTATCATTGTAGCGATTCTTCAATTGCTTTACCATGATCTGACTTTGTTCTGCAAGTTCTTCTGTAGAAATTAAAGCAAACATGAAGTCTGCTGTTGCAGGAAGACCGAAAGATTCAGATGTATCTTCAAGACCTACGTCGGTATTTGAATATCCAGATCTTGTTGTTTGTGTTGCACTAAAAAGTGGAACATTATATTCTACAGCGAGTCCACGAAGTTCTTCTGCAATAGATTTGATATAAGTGTATGAATTGATATTGTTACCATTTTTCAAACGAGCAGACGCACAGATGTTAAGGTAATCAATAAAAATTACGTCAGGTTTAAATTTTCTCTTCAACCATAGTTCATCAAGAAGAAACCTGAAATGATTTACATTTGCAGTTGCAGTTGGATATTCCTTGATAATGAGTTTACCTTTGACACCAGATCCAAGATTTTGCATTCTCTTTTCGTAAACGGTCTTTGGAAGTTCCTTTAAGTTATCAAGTGTAATATCAAGAAGGTTTGCATCAATTCTTTCTGCAATTCGTTCTTCTGCCATTTCACATGTGATATAAAGAACATTTGCATTTTGTTTCAAGCAGTTTGCAGCATGGTGACATAAGAACAAAGATTTACCAACGCCAGTTCCCGCCATCACGATATTTAATGTCTTTGAAGGAGTTCCACCATTTGTAATTTGATTAAAGAAATCAAGATCGAATGGAACTTTCTTTTCTACAGTGTGATAAAATTCATATCTCTTTTCATAATCTTCGATATAATCGTGACCAATATGAACATCAAAAGACACTGCAAGTGCCTTCGAAAGTATGTCAGGAATCGCCCCCTGAGATTGCTGAGACTTTCCATCAATAATCTGGATAGATTCCATGATTGCATTGTAGATTGCTTTATCTCTACAGAATCCTTCAGTCTCAGAAACTAACCAATCAATATCAGAATTTTCTTTCGAATTAGAAATATCTTCAATGATATTTGAAATTTGTTTCATTTCATCATGAGTGATACTCTTGTTTTTATCAAGAATAATATACAACGCTTCCTTTGTTGGAAGATTGTTGTATTTGATGATGAAATCATGAATTGTTTCAAAAACAAATCTTACAGAACGTTCATGAAAATACTCCCTCTTGAGAAAGGGAGTAATCTTCCGTGAATAAGTTTCATTTTTGAAAAGATTATGTAGTATGATCTTTTCTAGATCCGTCATTTTTTAGTTCAGCAAGTTGCTGCCTTAGAGTTCTAATTTCAGATGCACCAGATTCCAATATATCTTGAATCTCTCTCCAGAATGAGAAAACTTGACACATTCTTGCGGCATCCATTCTATCTTCAATTAACTGATTATTATTTTTAGATTCTATAAATGGATTATTTAGTTCATTTACAATATCATATATTTGTTTAATCTTCGTCTGATTCATCTATATTTGATCCGTAACTGAACTTATTGTACACTGCCTTATCGATCTGGTCAAGGATATCCTTTGTAAAATATTTTTCTGGATTGTCATAGATGGTTTTTTCAAAAACTTTTGATCCATCTGGCAATTCAATGCGAGTAGAATTCTTTTTGAAAATTCCTGCTTCTACTGCAATATCAACAAGACCATAATATGGATCAAGACCACTATCGTAGTTTAGACGGAGATCTACCATACTGTTTTCTTTAGTAAATCTTCCCTTGTAAAGTTTAGCATGAACAATATTGCCGATCACTTCACCATCAGAATTCTTATCTTTCTTCTTTGAAAGATAGACAATAGTTGATGCTGCATACTTTAGACCAGTGCCACCACCCATCTCGGACATTGGAACATATGCACCAACGACTTGATATGTGTGATTTGTCATAATCATTGGAATCTTTGC
>SXGQ01705167.1_pt1 | contig 15460 bp, 16 predicted proteins | sample 3178371 | NCBI WGS metagenome assembly SXGQ01 (sample SAMN11356859, study PRJNA531348) | freshwater metagenome | isolation source: freshwater sample F1-20 | place: China: Fuxian Lake, Yuxi | collected 2017-12-25
GAGCCTATGTAGGCTGCAAAAGCAGCCAGTACAAAAGAGGTAAGTACTTGCATTAGTCTTCCACCTGCAAAATCGCCAAGAATGCTTCTTGCGGAACTTCTACGGATCCACTTTGTTTCATGCGTTTCTTACCTGCTTTTTGTTTCTCTAAAAGTTTGCGCTTGCGTGAAATGTCGCCGCCATAACACTTGGCCAAAACATTCTTTCGCAAGGCTTTGATTGTCTCACGCGCAATGATGTTGGCACCGATGGCGGCTTGAATAGCCACATCGAACATTTGCCGGCTGATGATCTCGCGCATTTTTGCCACCACTGCGCGGCCTCGGTATTGCGACTGGCTGCGGTGCACGATGATGGACAACGCGTCGACCCGCTCGCCATTGAGCAAGATATCGACCTTCACCACATCTGCCGCGCGGTATTCCTTGAATTCGTAGTCCATAGAGGCATAACCCCGGCTGACGCTTTTGAGCTTGTCAAAAAAGTCGAGCACGATTTCGCCCAAGGGCATTTCATAGGTCAACATGACTTGCCGGCCGTGGTAGGCCATGTTCAATTGCACACCGCGCTTTTGGTTGGCCAAGGTCATGACCGCACCCACGTAATCCTGCGGCATGTACAAATGCACGGTCACGATGGGTTCGCGGATCTCCTCCATTTTGCTGGCTTCGGGCATTTTGGAGGGGTTCTCCACCATCACCAATTCACCGTCGGCACGCATCACTTGGTAGACCACGCTGGGCGCGGTGGTGATCAAGTCCTGGTCGAATTCACGCTCGAGTCGCTCTTGCACGATTTCCATGTGCAACAGCCCCAAAAATCCGCAACGAAAACCAAACCCCAAAGCTTGCGACACCTCGGGTTCGTAGCGCAGCGAAGAATCATTGAGCTTGAGTTTTTCCAAGGCATCCCGCAAGGCGTCGTATTGGTTGGCTTCGGTGGGGTACAAACCAGCGAATACCTGCGGCTGTATTTCTTTGAATCCGGGAAGCGCCTCGGTGGCGGTCGCCGCGGCGCCACCAGTGCCGGTTTTGATCAGGGTCACGGTATCGCCGACTTTGGCCGCCTGCAATTCCTTGATGCCCGCGATGATGTAGCCAACCTCGCCCGCCTCCAACGATTCGCGCGGTTGGTTGGCCGGTGTGAAAACGCCCAAGTTGTCGGCGTTGTAGGTGGCGCCAGACGCCATGAGTTTGATGCGCTCGCCTTTGGCCAAACGCCCGTCCACCACACGCACCAGCATGACCACGCCCACATACGTGTCGAACCAACTGTCGACGATCATGGCGCGCAATGCGGCGTCGGGGTTGCCACGGGGCGGCGGTACTTTGGCGATGATGGCCTCGAGAATGTCATCCACGCCCATGCCGGTTTTGGCAGAACACGGAATGGCTTCGGTGGCATCGATGCCAATCACATCTTCAATCTCTGATTTGGCGTTGTCAGGATCGGCTGACGCCAAATCCATTTTGTTGAGCACGGGCACAACCTCCACACCGAGGTCTAAGGCGGTGTAGCAATTGGCAACGGTTTGTGCCTCTACACCTTGGCTGGCATCGACCACCAACAATGCGCCTTCGCATGCCGACAAAGAACGGCTGACTTCATATGAAAAGTCCACATGCCCCGGTGTGTCGATCAAATTCAGGTTGTAAACCTGTCCATCCTTGGCTTTGTAGCGCAATGCAGCGGTCTGTGCCTTGATGGTTATCCCACGCTCTTTCTCGATGTCCATCGAGTCCAGCACCTGCGCTTCCATCTCTCGGTCACTCAAGCCACCGCAGCGTTGAATGATGCGATCTGCCAGTGTCGATTTGCCGTGATCGATGTGCGCGATGATGGAAAAATTTCTGATGTGGTTCATCAATGCAAGCAGTTAAGTGTTTGAATTTACAGAGGAGACAGACATAAAAAAGGGCGCGTCAGGTGATGACGCGCCCGGAACCAACAATCTATGGCAACTGCGATAGTTGGGAATTCATTGTAGGCAGAAAGCCCGTCGAGGTGGTGCCCCAAATAGCTTGCCCCACCCCGTTGCATGACAACGACATCAACTTTATACACAGCTTGTTAACAATTTGGTTGGAGAAAAATCAGAATAACTTGTGGGTGATCTGTGGATCGATATGTACAACTGGTTTTACATCCCGTATGGTGAAGAAATGGATTTTGCATATATCTAAATTCACTGTTACCTACGCTTTCTTAGATGGAAATAAGCTTCATCAAGCATCAAAGTCAGCGTGCGCTCACATCAAAAATATTTTGGGGGCCGTTGGAAGAATCCATCATTTGCCCCAGTCAAGGGTTAACCCTTGACTGGGCAGGCCTGGTTCAACGCGGCTTAATCACGGTGTACTGTGACCACTCGCCTCGGCGCAACAACACGCTCACCGCCTTGGCCTTGTCCAATTTGGACAGTACCTGGGCGAAAGCTTTGGTGTCGTTGACTTCAAAGTTGGCGATTTGCGTGATCACATCTCCTTCTCGGATGCCGGCACGCAAAGCAGGCTCAGCCACAGTATCCACCCTGACACCGCCACGCAATTTCAATTCTTTCTTCAGGGCATCCGTCATGTCGCTGACGGTCAAACCCAGCAGTTGCACCGTCGTGCTGCTCTCAGGTGCTTTTTCGACAGCAGCCGGTTTGGCCGCCACTCTGTCAGGCTCAAACTCACCGACCGTGATGGCCACTTCGCGGGTCACGCCACGTCGCAACACGGTGAGTTTGCTGTTCGTGCCAGGCTTGGTGTTGCCCACGGTGCGCGGCAAATCAGAAGATTTTTCGATGGTTTTGCCATCGAACTTGAGAATGATGTCGCCGGCTTCGATACCGACTTTCTCAGCCGGGGAGCCTGGCTCGACGCTGCTGACAAACGCACCTTGCGGTTTGGCCATGCCCAGCGACTCGGCCACCTCTTTGGTGACTTCGCCAATGCCCACGCCAAGGCGTCCGCGTTGCACGCGGCCACTGGCGCGCAATTGGTTGCTGACGCTGGCGGCTTCGTCAATCGGAATGGCAAAAGAGATACCCATGAAACCGCCAGAGCGTGAATAAATTTGGCTGTTGATGCCCACGACTTCGCCGCGCATATTGATCAGGGGTCCGCCTGAGTTGCCAGGGTTGATCGCCACATCGGTTTGAATAAACGGCAAATAGTCACCGGTGTCGCGGCCTTTGGCACTGACAATGCCGGCAGTGACGGTGTTTTCTAAACCGAAGGGCGAACCAATCGCCATGACCCACTCGCCGACTTTGAGTTTGTTCGGGTCACCCAATTTCACAGGGGGCAAACCGGTGGCTTCAATTTTCACGACGGCCACATCGGTGCGTTTGTCAGAGCCGACGATACGGGCGACGAATTCGCGCTTGTCGGTCAAAGTGACGATGACTTGCTGTGCGCCATCCACGACGTGGGCGTTGGTCATGATGAAGCCATCTGCCGTCAGGATAAAGCCAGAACCCACACCGCGCGGTTGCTCTTCGGGCTGTTGTTGGGGTCGGTTAGGGCGTTGTTGGCGCGGTGCGTTTGGCATGGGCACACCAAAAAACCGCCGGAACAACTCTTGCATTTCTTCGTCTTGCGGATCCATCGGCTGGTTTTGCGCGGCGGACTGCGGCGCGGTTTTGTCGATGGTGCGAATGTTCACCACCGATGGCCCCACTTGTTCCACCAAATCGGTGAAGTCTGGCAAGGTTCGGTTTTGTGCCAACGCTTGCGACTGAATACCCGGCATGCCGGCCATGCTCAGAGATATCAGCAAAACCGCCAGCACAGAAAAAACATGTTTGCGAACATATAGAGAATGAAACATCTTTTTAATCTCCCAAAAGGTATAAAGCAGTTTTAACGCGAAACAACCGTTCGAGGCGGACTCGGTCCAAAAGCCCCTGACATATCGGCTTTTCCTGCCGAGCTAGATGCGCTTGAATAAAAGCGTACCGTTGGTACCTCCGAAGCCGAAATTGTTTTTCACCGCCACATCGATCCGCATGTCGCGGGCTGTGTTGGCGCAGTAATCCAAATCGCATTCGGGGTCTGGGTGGTGCAAATTGATGGTGGGAGGTGCTTTTTGCTCGTGAACCGCCAGCACAGTGAACACGCTTTCTATGCCACCCGCGCCGCCCAACAAATGCCCTGTCATGGATTTTGTTGAACTGACGACCATCTTGTGGGCATGGGCACCAAAAGCCGCTTTGATCGCATGGGTTTCGTTGATGTCGCCCAGCGGCGTGGATGTGCCATGGGCGTTGAGGTAATCCACTTGATCTGGCGATATTTGTGCGTTGTGCAAAGCGGCCAACATCGAGCGGCGCGGGCCGTCCATGTTGGGTGCGGTCATGTGGCCTGCGTCTGCACTGCGGCCATAACCCGCAAGTTCTGCATAAATCCGAGCACCCCGGGCTTTGGCATATTCATATTCCTCCAGCACCAAGACGCCTGCGCCCTCACCCAGCACAAAACCGTCGCGGTCTTTGTCCCACGGGCGGGAAGCGGTTTGGGGATCGTCATTGCGGGTGGACAACGCACGCATGGCGGCAAATCCGCCCAAGCCCAGCGGCGAAACAGTGGCTTCTGCGCCACCCGCCACCATGACATCCGCATCGCCGTATTCGATGATGCGGCCAGCTTCGCCAATGCTGTGAAGCCCTGTGCTGCAAGCGGTGGCAATGGCCAAATTGGGGCCCTTGAAGCCGCAGCGCATAGACACATGGCCAGAAATCATGTTGATGATGCTGGCAGGCACAAAAAACGGCGAAATGCGCCGGGGGCCGCGTGACATGAGTTCGTCGCGCATGTTTTCGATCAGCGGCAAACCGCCAATGCCCGAACCGATCAGGCAACCAATACGGTAAGAGAGTTCTTCGTCCAAGGCGTCGCCCACGGGCAGTCCGGCATCGGCCACAGCCTGCAAACCCGCCGCCACACCCAAATGGATAAAACGGTCCATGGTGCGGGCATCTTTGGGCGAAATGTATTCGTCGAGGTTAAAGTTTTTGACCTCGCCTGCGAAATGACAAGCGAAAGCCGACGCATCAAATTGGGTGATGGTGTCTATGCCGGATTGACCAGCCAGAATTTGCTTCCAAGAGGCTTGGGCAGTGTTACCAACCGGAGACACACAGCCCAAACCTGTCACGACAACGCGACGACGACTCATGGGGAACCTCTGCGTCAGGCCTTTTTGTGGCTCAGCGCGTAATCGATCGCATTTTGTACAGTGGTGATTTTTTCCGCGTCTTCGTCAGGGATTTCAATGCCGAATTCGTCTTCCAAAGCCATGACCAGTTCGACGGTATCCAACGAGTCAGCACCCAGATCAGCCACAAAAGCTTTTTCTGATGTGACTTGGGACTCTTCCACGCCAAGTTGTTCGGCAATGATTTTTTTGACTCGTGCTTCAATATCGCTCATGTTTCCCTCAAAGGGTTGTGGTTAGAAGTCCGCGATTTTAGCCGCGCGGACGATACGGCTTGCTACTGGCTTATACCAAGGCCGTCAAGCCATGTACATGCCTCCATTGACGTGCAATTCTTGTCCGGTGATGTAGGCGCCGCCACTGCCTGCCAAAAATGCCACGGCCTGCGCCACATCTTCCGGTTGTCCGAGGTGCCCCAAGGGAATTTGGCTCAGCAATGTCTGGTGCTGCTCAGGGGGCAAAGCCGCTGTCATGTCGGTGTTGATGAACCCTGGCGCCACGCAGTTGACCGTGATGCCTCGGCTGCCCAGTTCCCTGGCCAAGGCTTTGGTCATGCCGGCCACGCCCGCTTTGGCGGCGGCGTAGTTGGCCTGACCGGGGTTACCAGTAGCGCCGACCACGCTGGTGATGTTGATGATGCGGCCAAAACGCTGTTTCATCATCGGCCGCACCACAGCGCGACACAGCCGGAACACGGCTTTGAGATTGGTGTCGATGACGTCGTCCCAATCGCTGTCTTTCATGCGCATGGCCAAGGTGTCACGGGTAATGCCCGCGTTGTTGACCAACACATGCAAGCCACCGGTTTGCTCCACCAGACGGTCGACTACCGCTTGCAATTGCTCGGCATCGTTGACCTGCAACACCACGCCATGACAACCCGGGTATGCCGCCAATTGCTGGCTGATGCGTGCGGCACCTTCCTCGCTGGTGGCCGTGCCACAGACCTGAAAACCTTGTTGAGCCAGTTGCAAGGCAATGGCCGCACCGATGCCACGAGAAGCGCCGGTAACCAGCGCTGTCTGGGGGGATGTTGAGGATGTTCCCATGGTCAAGTCTTTAAGAAAGCAAAGGTTTCAGTCAGTGTCACTGGGTCATACAAGGCATGCGACTGCAGCTCAGGGGATATCCGCTTGACCATGCCGGCCAATACTTTGCCGGGACCGCATTCCACCACGTGGCTGACGCCATGTTGTTGCATGCGCTGCATGGTTTCTACCCACCGAACCGGGCCAAACGCTTGCCGGAAAAGCGCATCGCGGATGCGCTCAGCGTCGGTCTCTTCAATGACATCGATGTTGTTGATGACCGGGATTTTGGGCGTACCCAGTGCCAATGGTAGTAAGTGGCCGCGCAAGCGCTGCGCAGCCGGCTCCATCATGGCGCAATGGAATGGCGCGGAAACCGGTAACGCCAAGGTGCGCTTGGCACCGGCGGCTTTGAGCATGTCACAGGCTTTTTCAACCGCTTGTTTGCTGCCTGAAATGACGGTTTGTCCGGGGTCGTTGAAATTGGCAGCTTGGACAACTTCGCCGCTGCCGGGCGCAAACTCGGCTTGGGCTTGCCCACAAACAGCCACCACCTGCGCGGCAGGTAAGCCCAACACAGCGGCCATGGCACCCGCACCGACCGCCACTGCGTCTTGCATGGCTTGGGCACGCAATCGCACCAAAGGCACGGCTTGCGACAAGCTCAGTACCTCGCTGGCGACCAAGGCTGAATATTCGCCTAACGAATGCCCGGCCACATACGACGGTGGCGTGCCGCCTTCAGCCAGCCAAACACGGTAAGCGGCCACGGCAGCCACCAGCATCACGGGCTGGGTGTGGGTGGTCAGCGCCAAGATTTCTTTGGGGCCTTCGTGAATCAGTTGACCCAGGTCTTCTCCGAGTGCCTCGCTGGCTTCTTCTAATGTGGCTTCCACCACCGGGTGGTCGTTCCACGCGTCCAGCATGCCCACCGACTGCGAGCCTTGACCGGGAAACACAAAAGCAAATGTCGACATAGGTATAAATATCAGTAGCGCAAAAGAACCGAGCCCCAGGCGAAACCACCGCCCACGCCTTCGAGCATGACCCGTTGGCCGGGTTTGATCTGACCCCCACGAATACCTTTGTCCAAAGCCAGGGGAATGGAAGCCGCTGAGGTGTTGCCGTGTTCAGCCACTGTCAACAACACTTTTTCCATGGGCAATTTCAATTTTTTCGCGGTGCTTTGGATGATGCGGATATTGGCTTGGTGGGGCACCAACCAATCCAAATCGCTGTCTTGCAGTCCGGCTTTGGCCAGCACCGCGCGGGCCGTCTCTTCCAGCACGCCCACTGCCAGTTTGAACACGCCTTGGCCGTCCATTTTCAACACCGGATCGCCCAATATTTCACCGCCTTGCACATGACCGGGCACGCACAACAAGCCCACGTGCTTGCCATCGGCATGGATGTCTGTGGCCAAAATGCCGGGCTCGGCAGAGGCTTCCAAAACCACCGCGCCAGCACCGTCGCCAAACAGCACACAGGTGGTGCGGTCGTTGAAGTCGAGCAAGCGCGAGAACACTTCGGCGCCCACCACCAATGCGCGCTTGGCATTGCCTGCCCGCAGCATGGCATCGGCGACGCTCAAGGCATAAATGAATCCGGCGCAAACGGCTTGCACATCAAAGGCCGGCGAGCCTGTAATGCCTGACGCCTCAGGGTTGAGCTGAGCCAACTTGTGCTGCAAGATGCAGGCGGTTGAAGGAAACACCATATCAGGGGTAGAGGTGGCCACGATCACCAAATCGATGTCCTGCGGGCCCAATTGCGCGGCTGACAAGGCTTGCTTGCAGGCTTCGAAGGCCAAATCGCTGCAGAACACGCCTTGGGCCGCGAAATGCCGGGCGCGAATGCCGGTGCGCTCGACAATCCATTCGTCTGAGCTTTCCACACCCTTGGCAGCCAATTCAGCGACCAAATCGGCATTGGTCAGCCGGCGCGGGGGCAAGTAGCTGCCAGTGCCAACAATGCGGGAGTACAAGCTCATGCAGGGTCTGTGTGGTGGGTCAAGGACGGCGAGGCTGCCAGCAAAGGGGCTGCGTGGGCCAATTGCGACCGCACACGCGCCAACAAATCGTGATCGGACGCATCATACGCCCGCTGCAAGGCGGTCAAAAATGCCAATTCGTCTGCAGATCCGTGGCTCTTGAACACCAAACCTTGCAAACCCAACAACGCTGCGCCGTTGTGGCGTCGGTGATCCACCAGCTTTTTGAAGCCCGATAATGCTGGATAAGCAACGATGCCCGCAATTAACGTATAGATATTGCGAGAAAAGCTCTTTTTCAAAAACTCAGAAATCATGGTTGCCAGGCCTTCGCTGGCTTTGAGCGCCACATTGCCCACGAACCCGTCGCACACCACAATGTCCGTGGTTCCTTTGAAAATATCGTTGCCTTCGACATTGCCGTAAAAATTCAAATCACCGGAGTTAGAAGCAGATCGCAGCAATTCACTGGTTTTTTTGATGTTTTCGTTACCTTTGATGGCTTCTTCGCCAATGTTCAACAAGCCCACACTGGGTTTGGCGATGCCAGTCAACACCGACACCAGCGCTGAACCCATCAACGCAAACTGCAGCAAATGCTCAGGCGTGGAGTCGACATTGGCACCCAAATCGAGCATGGTGGTTGCGCCGCCTTTGGCATTGGGCATTTGTCCGGCAATGGCGGGACGGTCGATGCCATCTAAAGTTTTGAGCACATAACGCGCAATCGCCATCAATGCGCCGGTGTTACCGGCAGATACGGCCACATCTGCATGCCCATCGCGAACCTGCTCGATGGCCACGCGCATGGAGGAGTCTTTTTTGCGGCGCAAAGCCACTTCCACCGGGTCGTCCATTTCGACAACCTCGCTGGCCGCAACCACAGCAGCCCGGGCATGGGAAAAATGGGACAGCTCTTTCGCCAGACCCACCAGCAAGAGTTTTGCGTCGGGGTTACGGTCTAAAAATAATCGGCAAGCTGGCAAAGTGACCTTGGGACCGTGGTCACCGCCCATACAGTCGACAGCCAGCGTCACCATTGCAGTTCTTTAGGGGTCAAAAACACGGGTGCCATCAAGCAAAAGGCCCGCGACAGAATCACTGTGACGGGCCCGGATGGTGAAGCAATGTCAGGCTTCAGACTTGGTTTTCAGCACTTTTCTTCCGCGGTAAAAACCGGTCGGGCTGATGTGGTGGCGCAAATGCACTTCGCCGGTGGTGGGTTCCACCGCCAAACCGGGGACGTTCAACGCATTGTGTGAACGGTGCATGCCTCTTTTGGAGGGGGATTTTTTGTTTTGTTGGACAGCCATGACAGGCTCCTGAGTATCGTGGGTTCAAGTGGATGGCCTAAACGGACGACTCGCCCAATGACCAAAGAATCCAAGATTATAGCCTTAAGCGTTATGCGGGATCAGATTCACGGTTTGGGCAGCTTCAGGCCCGCCAGCGCCGCAAAAGGATGCGGCAAGTCGTCGCCCAAAGCTTTACTGGGCGGGGGTTGGCAACTGCTGTGGCTGATGATCAGCGGCATGGCCAGCAAAAGTTCGTCCTCCAGCAGATTCAAAGCATCGAATTCACTGGACATGGCCAGCAAATCCTCTTCGCAAGCGTCGTCTTCGGCCAAAGCCGTGGCCTCGTCCGCCACAAAACGGAACCAGCGATCGACAGCCAAAGCCACGGCCATGGGTTCGAGACAACGCTGACAGCGCTGCGTCAAAGTCAACCCAGCTTGCAGATGCAGCCAGTTTTGTGCTCTGGGCCCGTTGCCGCGGGTCTGAGCCAGCATCGACCAATCGCACTGCAAACCGGGGTCCACCGACACATCGCCCTCACACAAGGCATGCACGCGCGGCAAGCTGCTCAGGGCCGTTTGCCAGCGGCACGGCACGGCCAATTCGATAAATCGCGGCATGTCCAAAGCGCTGATATTCCAATCGTTTGTCATGTCGGGCAGTGTAAGAGAATGGGTTGCATGAGCATGGTCAACCTTCACCGCCCCCTGATCTTGGGGTCCACCTCGGTCTACCGACGCGAGTTGCTGCAGCGATTGCGCTTGCCATTTGAAGTGGTCGCCCCACAGGTCGATGAAACCCCCTTGGCCGCGGAGAGTCCGCCAGCTTTGGCGCAGCGACTGGCCATGGCCAAAGCGCGTGCTGTGGCTGAATTACACCCACAAGCTGTGGTGATCGGGTCGGACCAAGTGGCCGACTTGGACGGTGAACCTTTGGGCAAGCCGGGCAACCATGCGCGGGCTGTTCTGCAATTACAACGCATGCAGGGCCGCACCGTGGTGTTCCAAACCGCGGTGGCGGTGGTGTGTTTGGAAGCCGGTTTTGCCCATCAGGCGTTGTCGCCAGTGAAGGTGCGGTTTAGGCGTTTGAGTGACCAAGCCATCGAAACCTATTTGCAGGCTGAACAACCTTACGACTGCGCTGGCAGCGCCAAGAGCGAGGGACTGGGCATCGCGCTGCTGGAGAGCATTGACAACGAAGACCCCAGCGCTTTGGTCGGATTGCCCTTGATACATACCTGCCGCTTGCTTCGCGCGGCAGGTATCCCTTTGCTGGACTGAGCAGGATGTCTACGGCCATTCGCAGCTTGGGGCGTTTGTTTTTGGTGCCCGCGCCACTGGATTTCATGTGCGAGACGCAAGTGCCGCTGTCGCATGTCATGCCCCTGCACACCTTGCAAATAGCTTCCCAGTTGTCCCATTGGGTGTGCGAGAACGCGAAATCTACACGTGCATTGCTCAAACGCATCGATGCGGTGTGTCCGTTGAAAACCCCATTGCAGTCGCAGCAGTTGGTGGAATTGCCCAGACTGGTTCACAAAAAAGGCGACCATGCGGCCGGTGTTGACACCAGCGGCTTGCTGGCAAACGCGTTGGCCGGCCACGACATGGGTTTGGTGAGCGAGGCGGGCATGCCGGCCGTGGCCGATCCGGGCTCTTCGCTGGTGCGCGCAGCCCATGACGCGGGCGTTGAAGTCATTCCGTTGGTGGGACCGTCTTCTTTATTGCTGGCCTTGTCTGCGAGTGGCTTGAACGGTCAGCAATTTGCATTTGTAGGCTACTTGCCGCAAGACACTGCAGAACGCGCCCAACGCATACAAACACTTGAAAAACATGCGCTCAAAACAGGTGAAACACAATTGTGCATTGAAACGCCTTACCGCAACCAAGCGCTATGGCAGGCCTTGCTCGGCCATCTACAAGCCCATACCCGCTTGTGTCGCAGCAGCAACCTGAGCTTGCCGCAAATGCAAACCGTCAGCAAGCGCGTGGCGGACTGGCGAAAAAACCCCGGCGAGCTCGACAAACACACGCCGGTGGTGTTTGCCTTTGGGCCTTGATGCGGGGTCAGCGTAACTGTGGCACCCAAGAGAAAGAGGTTTTCACCATGGCCTCGCCCATGGCCGCACCAAAACGCTTGACCAAGCGTTCAGCCACGTTGTCTTGGCGGGTGTAGTCGACGATATCTTCTGCTTTGACCACATCGCGCGCCACACTGTCCAAGGTGCCATAACCATCGGCCAATCCGAGTTCAATGGCTTGCTGGCCGCTCCAAAACAGTCCGCTGAATATTTCAGGTGCATCTTTGAGCCGCTCGCCCCTGCCCTCACGCACCACCGAAATGAACTGCTGGTGGATTTGGTCCAGCAACAATTGGGCATGGGTTTTTTGGGTTTTGGTGGGGTTGCTGAACGGGTCTAAAAAGCCTTTGTTTTCGCCAGCCGTCATCAAACGCCGCTCAACCCCCACCTTGTCCATCAAGCCGGTGAATCCAAAACCATCCATCAGCACCCCAATGCTGCCGACGATGCTGGCCTTGTCCACGTAAATTTTGTCGGAGGCTGCTGCGATGTAATAAGCCGCAGAGGCGCAGGTTTCTTCAACCACCACATACACCGGCTTTTGGTGCAGGGCCTTCAAACGTTTGATCTCGTCGTTGATCATGCCCGCTTGCACAGGACTGCCGCCGGGCGAATTGATGCGCAGCACCACCGCCTGCGAACCCTCGTCTTCAAACGCCTGGCGCATGGAATCGATGATCCATTCGGCATTGGCATTCGCATCGGTATCGATTTCGCCTTTGATTTCAATCAATGCCGTGTGTGCCGTCGGGTTGGGCGTGTTGGCCACGTTCCTGCCATGGTAAAAAGAAAACCACATCACCCCCAACAGCAGCAATATCCAAAACATACGAAAGCCAATGCGCCAGCGTCGTGCAGCGCGTTGTTCATTGATTTGTGCCATCACCAACCGCTCCAAGGTGTCGCGCTCCCATTGGCTGTTTTTGTCAGCAGTGGGTGCACCGGCGGTGGAGGCGCTGGCGGGGTGCGCACTGGCGGTGGGCGTTGAAACGGTGCCCGTGTCTTGTTGCGTGGGCGGTGTTTGTTCTTCTTGCATGTTCAAAATTCCAAAGGCTTGAGGTTGTAAGCAGTATGCCAGTGCACCACGCCCTGGCTTTCACTCAGGTTAATTTTCACCAAACTACCCCGACAAGGCCCGCCAACACATTCGCCGGTTTGCGGGGCGTAGGTGGCGCCGTGGGTGGCGCAAAGCAACCAACGCCCTTCGGTGTCAAAAAACCGGTCGGGCTGAAAATCCATTTCCATGGCCACGTGGGTACAACGGTTCAGATAGGCCTGCACTTGGCCTTCAAACCGCACAGCAAAAGCGCGACAAGTCTGGCCCGCATACACCACATCAAATGGCACGGCCAAGCCACTGTCTTGCAGGTCTTGGCTGTTGCACAAAGGAATGGCTTGATCATCCATGTTCGCTCAGCCAATCATGCAACTCGGCCACGGTGTGCGCCACGGCCAAGGGTTGCCAGCGGCCGAAGTCAGACGTACCGTGTGCGCCATAGCTCACGGCCACGCTGGCACACCCGGCGTTGTGCGCCATCTCCAAATCATGGGTGGTGTCACCAATCATCAAAGTGCGCTCTGGCGCCACACCGAATTCGGCCATCAATTCGTGCAACATGCGAGGGTTCGGTTTGCCAGCAGTTTCATCGGCGGTGCGTGAACCCTCAAACATGCCTCGCAATTCGACCTGTTGCAACGCATCGTCCAAGCCTTTGCGGCTTTTGCCAGTGGCCACGGTGAGGATATGTTGCTTATCGCGCAAGGCTTGCAGCATCGGCAAAATGCCTTCGAACAACGACAAATCATCCTGGTGCTGGGCATAGTGGTGCCGGTAGCGCTCGCCCAGCAGGGGGTATTTGTCTTTGGCCACATCCGGTGCGGCATGCGCCAGTGCAGGCATCAGGGCCATGCCAATCACATAAGAGGCTTGTTCATCGCTGGGGCGCTGCCCGCCGACATCGACAACCGCCGCTTGGATGCAGCGAACAATGATGCGGGTGGAGTCGTAGAGCGTGCCGTCCCAGTCAAAAGCGATCAAATCAAATCGGCGTGGGCGCAGGGGGTTGGACATGGTCTATGAAGTGTTGGAGTTCCTGGGGCAAGCCAGCCTCAACGGTTTCGCTGCGCCCAGTCTGGGGATGCACGAACTGTAACCGCCAAGCATGCAAAAACATGCGTTTAATGCCTTGGGCTGCCAACCGTTTGTTCAACTCAAAGTCACCGTATTTGTCGTCGCCGATGATGGGATAGCCTTGGCTGGCCAAGTGCACCCGAATTTGGTGGGTGCGCCCGGTTTTGATGGTGACTTCCAGCAAGCTGTAGTCCCCAACCAACCGCGAAACCCGCACCAAAGTGATGGCGCGCTGCGCGTTGGCGTCGTCCTTGGCGGCAATGCGCACACGCCGCTCGCCTTCACCGGTGCCATTGGCAAGCAAATACCGCTGCAATGGCAAGTCGATGACTTTTTTGTTCGATGGCCATTGCCCTTTGACCATGGCCAGGTAGGTTTTCCCGGTTTCGCGGTCGCGGAACTGGTCTTGCAAACGGGTGAGCGCACTGCGTTTTTTGGCCACCAGCAACACGCCCGAGGTGTCGCGGTCGAGCCGGTGCACCAATTCCAACATGCGTGCGCCGGGGCGTGCTTGGCGCAATTGTTCGATCACGCCAAAGCTCACGCCGCTGCCACCGTGCACCGCCACGCCAGCCGGTTTGTCGATGGCCATCATTTGTTCGTCTTCCATCAACACTGGAAATTCACGACCGGGCGCGACCGGCGCGCTGATGTCTACCGAGGCCACCCGCACTGGCGGCACGCGCACCAAATCGCCGGTTTGCACCCGGGTGTCGGCGTTCACACGCCCTTTGTTGATCCGCACTTCACCGGTGCGGATGATGCGGTAAACATGGGTTTTGGGCACGCCTTTCAACTGGCGAATCAAAAAATTATCCAAGCGCTGACCGGCGGATTCCTCATCGACCAACAAGGTCTTGACGGCCGCTGCCGTGGCTGACGGAGGTGTGTCTATAATCTGTTTCACCAGTGTCCGGTTCTAAGTGCTTGATTTGAATAAGAGATTAGAGCACGTCCTACCTGCACTGAGAGGTCGATGCCCGATGTGGCCGCCGCAAGTCTTACCGCCCCATTGCGGTCTGCGCTGTGGCCACGCACAAGCCCATGCCTTGGAAAACGCTGAAACGAAATACCACCATTGCAGGTGTGTTGTGAGCCTGCAAGGAACACAGTGAGATTGACGAAACACATGAACCTGATTTGGGTGCTCTTCAAAATGTGCATGCTCTGGCTGTTGCCAGCAGCGACTTTGCGCGTTTCACGCACCGTCTCAACAGGTTTCAGCTGGAACCCGCTGGCATCTTTTGCCATGCCCGTTCGACTTCAACTCGCTCGCATCCACCCGCCTCCCGCCCGACGTCGCCATTGAGCGACGGGTCGGCGCGAGGCTGCTCGGTATTTCTTTTCCCGTTACCTGCATAGGCCCACGGCATCGTTGGTCCGCGAAGGACCTGTGTTGTAACGCAAGAAAAGGAACGCATCATGAAACGGATGCTTATCAACGCCACGCAAGCTGAAGAACGCCGCCTGGCCATCGTCGACGGGCAAAAATTGCTCGACTACGAAATCGAAATCGAAGGCCGCGAACAGCGCAAAGGCAATATTTACAAAGCCGTCGTCACTCGCGTCGAGCCCTCACTGGAAGCCTGTTTTGTCGACTACGGCGAAGAACGCCACGGCTTTTTGCCCTTCAAAGAAATCTCCAAGCAATATTTCTCCAGCAACGTGTCTGCTTCCCAAGCGCGTATCCAAGACGTGATCCGTGAAGGCCAGGAACTGCTGATACAAGTGGAA
>SXGQ01557221.1_pt1 | contig 15456 bp, 17 predicted proteins | sample 3178371 | NCBI WGS metagenome assembly SXGQ01 (sample SAMN11356859, study PRJNA531348) | freshwater metagenome | isolation source: freshwater sample F1-20 | place: China: Fuxian Lake, Yuxi | collected 2017-12-25
ACCAAGCTGCGCCACACCCCGTGTGATGTGCGAGGGAGCCTATCGGGCGATTTCTTTCGCGGCGCGTTGCAGTCGCAGTGCATCGAGTGGCTTGACAAGGTAGGCCTCGCATCCGCTGCGCTTGGCCATCTGCGCATCGGCCTCGCGGTCAAGAAGCATGAGAACCGGCACGTGGGGTAGGCGACCACCCGTTTCATCAAGGCGGAGGTTCATGGTGACGGCCACTCCACCCATTGAGCCGATCTGTGAATCGAGCACCGCGAGGTCCGGTGTCCTGCTGCTGACAGCGTCGGTGACGTCGCGGCCGTTCGTGCAGACGGTGAAGGAAGTTTCGGGGGACCCGAGGGCGGCGACGACTTCGTCGAGAACCCATTGGGCATCGGTGGCAACGAGGATGTGCACGACGGCGACTCTAGTCGGCGTCTCCCAGAGCCTGCCCAAGCAACCGCAACGCGGCGAGAGTGTCGAGGCGTTCGTCCACGAGTTCGGGGACCAACGGAACGCGGATCCACGGGGTCTCGGGCCGTGCGGCGCTCAGGGCCTCGAGGTTGGATTCTTCCGCCCGGCGTTCGTCATCCAGTTCGCGCAGGTTGTCGAGGAGAGAAGAAGGCAACGAGTTGTCGTCATCGCCGAAGTGTGGCATCAAACGGTTTGCAACGATGAGTGAGACGACGACGTTCGCCGATTCAAGTTCACCGATGAAGTAGGTCGCTTCGGCAACCGGCTCGGCTTGGCCGCTCGTAACGACAACGTAAGCGGTGGATGATTCGCGCAACACGCGGTCGACGTCGTGTGCTCGTTGTCGGAAGCCTGCGTCGAGTCCCTGAAAGGCCTTGAAGAAAGCGAGGGCATCATCGAGTGCCTGTGCACCGACCACTTTCGCGATCGCACGCAACACGGGTTGGCTGACGGCACTCACCGTGCGTAGGCCGATTGACGAGGGGGCGATGACGATGCGGTAGAGGGGATGGTCGATGAAGCGGCGCAGGCGGGCCGGTGCGCTGAGGAAGTCGAGTGCCTGGCGTGTGGGTGGAGTGTCGACGATGACGAGATCGAATCGATCATCCCCGTTCAATTCGTAGAGCTTCTCCGCGGCCATGTATTCCTGAGTGCCCGAAAGCGCACCGGAGATGTTCTTGTAGAAGAGATTCGATCTGATGCGCCGTGCTTGATCTTCATTAGGGCTGTAACGATCGACCAGCGCATCGAATGTCGAACGTGTGTCGAGCATCAGTGCCCAGAGCTCACCGCGGGCATCATCGAGTGGTATGCGCACCGGATCATTCCCGACGGCCGAATCACCGGCGAGTCCGAGCGCATCTGCGAGGCGTTTGGCAGGGTCGATCGTCACGACAGCGACGCGCCGACCGTCGAGTGCTGCACGAACGGCGAGTGCCGCCGACAGGGTGGTCTTGCCAACACCTCCACTGCCGGCTACCACTACGACGTGAGAGTCGGCAATCGTTGCGTCGAGCGTGGTGGGGGTCATTGCGCACCACACTCGAGATCTTCGATTGCGCGAAGAAGGTGTTGCGTACGTTCCTCCAGCGTCGCGCCTGTGTCGAGAGGCAGCCGAATCTGTGGCAGCGGGAGACGCCGGGCCAGGTCGTCGATGCACCTGGCATGACCCGCGATGCGATCATTGCGGAACCGTGCGGCGCGCGCCGCCGCAGAGTCGGCAGCAAGTACGCCGGGAACGTGGATTGGCGAATGAGCGTCCATGCGGTTGACGACGATGGGCGCGAGTCGGACACCGATGTCTTCTTCGAGGGAGAACGCAGTCTCGACGGCTTCGTTCACGGGCGTCGGTTCGGGAATCGTGACGAGAACGACCTGGCACCGGGTCTCGTCGTTGAGCATTGCCAGCACGTCGTTCGCCTGCTGCTTGATGGGGCCGACGACGACGGAGTCGGCGAGAGCGCGGGGAGTGCGCAGCATCGTGAGTGCGTGGCCGGCCGCGGGTCCGTCGACGACGATCACATCGGCCGCACCGGCGCGCTCGAGTTGTTTTACCTTGCCGAGGACGAGCAAGTGGTCGATTCCGGGTGACGCCGACGCGACCACATCCACGATGCCCGAGGTGACGAGACGACGTGAAATTCGTCCCAGACCGGAACGGTCGAGGTATTCCGCCAGTGCGTCGGCGGGGCTGATGGTTTGTGCGCTCAGGCCCTGATCACCATTGCCGTCAACGAGCAGCGGCTTACCGTCGGTCTCGACAAGCAGCGATGTGAGGCCCACTCGTCTGGCCGCCGTGACCAGCGTCGCTGCAACCGTGGATTTCCCCACGCCGCCTTTTCCCGCAACAATGAAGATGCGGGATGCCGACAGGAAGAGTTTCGGGTCCACCTATTCACCGAATGGATTTGTCGAAAGGACGGGCATGCGAAAACTCATCTTGGCAGTCGCGCTCGGGGGCTGTGCGTTCTTCGGTCTGGCGAGTGGGGCCGCCGCGGCGGAGGGCAGTGGCAACGCGGCTGCCGAGGCCGCCGCAGCCCAATTGTCGCCGGTCGACGTCCAGGAAGTCAGCGGTCTCCTCGACGAAATCCAGGCTGATGCGATCGAAAAGGCACTGGTGCGATCCGCCGATGCGGGTTCACAGGCACTGATCTTCCAGGTGAATACCCGTGGCGCCGTCATTTCGCGCGAACGCATGGTCGAACTTCTCGAACAGATCGTGGCTTCCGAAGTTCCCGTTGCGATTTGGGTCGGTCCCTCGGGGTCCCGCCTGTACGGAATGGCGGCACAGATGTTGGCGGCGGCCGACGTGACGGCGATGGCGCCCGGCTCGCGCATCGGAAAGATGGGTACACCCGTGATCGCCAAGGGCGTGACGTTCGATTTCGGTGCCAGCACGGACTTGTTGCAGACCGAAACGCTCGGATTTGCCGATGCGCGCAAGACCGGCGCACTCAAGTTCGCGAGCAACGACGAGGGCGTGCCCGTGTTGAAGAACATGGTCTTCACGCTCGACGGCTTGACCGTCGACGGCCCAAATTCCAAGACCACAGTGCTCGATACGGTGGCCGAGTCGCTCGACGGCACGGGCCAGGTCGTGCGCGAGGCCACGACCGTACGCTTCTTCAAGCTGGGACTGTTGGCACAGCTCTTTCACACCGTTGCAAGTTCACCCGTGACGTATCTGCTGCTCGTCATCGGACTGTCCCTTTTGATCTTCGAGTTCTTCACTGCAGGAATCGGTGTCGCCGGTCTCGTCGGGGCGGTCTGTTCGGTTCTTGCGTGCTTTGGTCTCGCCGAACTGCCGATCCGGGGTGCCGCACTCGTGGCGATGCTGTTGGCGATGGTTGCTTTTGCAGTCGATGTGCAAGTGGGGGTTCCGCGTCTGTGGACCGGTGTCGGGATCGCGCTGTTCTCAATCGGGTCGTTGTTCCTGTTCCGGGACGTCGACGGAGCGAGCCTGCGCCCGTCGTGGATCACGTTGCTCGTCGGCATCGGTGGCGTGGCGTTGACCTACATCGTCGGTATGCCCTCGATGACGCGAACACGTTTCGGCACTCCGACGATCGGTCGTGAGTGGATGGTCGGGTCGCAGGGAGTGGCACTCGATGACATTTCACCTGAGGGGACCGTGAGGGTCCACGAGGGCGCCTGGCGCGCCCGCACGAACCGCGCAACCCCGATCGAGCGTGGGGAAACGGTCAATGTCGTGGCCATCGACGGTGTCACTCTCGAAGTTGAGCCCCTCGAAGGGGCGGCCAAGGACTACCGCGAACGCCACTGAAGGCCCCATTTTTCCGGCTTCTATCGCGTAGGGAAGCCCCTTGTCCCGGGCCGACCCCCGCCGTAAACTGATGGTCGCAACTTGGAGGGGACAGTGGCGCTACGCCGCGAAGAAGAACTAGGTCGTTCAAGCCTTGCTTGGCAGCGCCAGGCAAGGTGCAAAGGCGCGTTGGCCAAGGCTTTCTTTCCACCTGTCCGTGTGGAGACCAAAGACGAGCGGGACTACCGCGAGGCGCGCGCAAAGAAGGTATGCGCTGGGTGTCCCGTGACGGAACAGTGTCTTGCACATGCCCTAAAGAACGGTGAGGCACACGGCATCTGGGGCGGCCTCAACGAAGTCGAACGCCGCGCCCTTCGCTGACAGTCGTAACGCTTCCCCGCGCGGGAATCACAAACGCGGACCGGCGATTCGGACGTCTCCGCGACGTCGCGTGATGCCCCGTGCATCGAGCGCCTCGGCCAGTGGAATCGCAAACTTTCGTGACGTGCCGAGGGCATCGCGGAACTCGCTCGCGCTGAAGCCCGCGGGTTTGGTGGCGATGAGTTGACGCACGACATCGTGCGCACGATCGAGTGCCATCGTCGCGAAATGAATTCCATCGAGGCTGACGAGTCGCCCCGCCTGCACGAGTCGACGTAGTTCGTCGCGGTCGAAGTTCGAAGCAGAAGGTGGAGCAAACGGTTTCGCTTCGAATGCATCAAGCACTGGACTGCTTGGCTGTTGCGAGGGAGCCTTGTCGGGTGCATATAGTCGACCACTTTCGACGACCGCTGCGTTTGGTCGCAGCATCTTCACGGCCTGGCGCAACGCATCGTCGAGGCCCGACACGTCGACACCGCGTTCGCCGGATGAGCGGATCATGTCGAGTAGTTCCGCGTGCGTGGCCGACAACATCGCCGCACTGAAGATCACGTCGTCAACCGTCGGTTCGTGCACCTGACCCGTGCGAAGAAAGAGTTCGCGTGTTGCGACGATCCCACGTTGGGCGATCAGTGAGTCGACATCGACCGAGGGACGTGCCCGTGACAGCCGGGATGTGGGGTCGACTTCCAGAACCTCACCGCCCGCGACGGTTTCGTCACGGCCTGTTTCGCGCAGTACGAATCGGTCGCCCGGAGCGAGTGCAAGGGCACGTGGGAGAAAAACCCGGCCATGGCCCGATGTACCCGGCTGCAGTTCCTCCGCCGCAATGAGGCGAATCGTCGCGGGGAGTTCTTCGGTGCCGACATAGAGAAGAAAGTTGCCACGCCGCGAGAGCGCATGACGCAATCCGGGCAGAACGTGCAGAGTCGCGTCGAACGTATCGGCAAGCCACCACTCGTCGGGTTTCACGAGTTGGTGTCCGCGTTCGATGTCAGCGTGGGCGACGCCCGCGAGATTCACCGCGAGCCTGGTACCCGGCGTCGCAGACTCGACACTTTGACCGGCAGTCTGCAAAGCCCGTACCCTCGTGCGCACCGCGCCAGGTACGACCTCGAGTTCGTCGCCACGGGAGAGCGTCGCGTCGATCAAGGTTCCCGTGACGACCGTGCCCGCACCTGCCGCGGCAAAGACGCGGTCGATCCAGAGGCGTGGTCTGGCTCCTCGGGTCGACGTTCGGGGTGGTATCGACCGTAGATGGCGAGCAAGTTCGTCGATGCTGTTCGGGTCGTGGACGCTCGTGCGCACGACAGGTGCGCCGTCCAGAAACGATCCTGCACATCTGTGCCGCAGCAGCACCTCGACTTCATCAACGTGGGCGGTGTCGACGAGGTCGCACTTGGTGACGGCTATCACTCCTGCAGGAACACCGAGCAAGCGAAGAATTTCGAAGTGTTCTTCGGTCTGGGGCATCCATCCTTCGCGTGCATCGATGACGAACAGGCATGCGTCGATTCCACCCACGCCGGCCAACATGTTGCGGAGGAAACGCACATGGCCGGGAACGTCGACGAACGACAGATCCTCGACATGCGCGAAACCGAGGTCGATGGTCAGCCCGCGACGTTTCTCCTCTGCGAGGCGGTCGGTGTCGATGCCGGTGAGAGCAAGGACGAGGGAGGTCTTCCCGTGGTCCACGTGTCCGGCCGTGGCGACGACCGTCATGAGGTCAGCGACGCGAGAGATTCGACGATGACCGCGTCGTCCGCGGGTGCGACCGAACGCAGGTCGAGCACGGTGTGGTCCCCCTCGCGTCGAGCGATCACGGGAATTCGACCGGATCTCAACTCTGCGCACCTGTCGCCATCGACGACGACCGCGGCCGACGGCAGTGTCGCGCCGGGGGTGCTACCTGCGCCGGGTACGGCATCTGTCGGCTCGACCCGTAGGCCGAGAGTGCTCGAACGTGCCGCGCCGAGTGAATCGACGACGACCACAGCACGTTCGCGAACCGATTCGACCGACGACGTTGCCATCGCCCAGAACGGGATGTCCGTGCATGCACGTTTCGCGGCAAACGCAAGGAGAACCCGTTGCAGCGCGATGAGAGTCTGGCCACCGGGCCGCAGCGCGCGCATCAACGGATGCGCACGGCACGCTGCAACGAGATCGCCGCGGCCGGCGATGATGCCGCATTGTGGTCCACCGATCAATTTGTCGCCGCTGAAAGTCACGAGTGCAGCACCATCGGCGAGTGTCTGGCGTGCTGCCGGTTCGCCGTGCAGCCACGACGGAGGCGGCCCTTCGACCCACGGACATCGCGCGTCGAGAAGCCCGGACCCGATGTCGGAAACGACGGGCACACCGAGACCGGCGAGTTCAGTGAGGGAGGGTTGTTCGGTGAAACCCTCGATATGGAAGTTCGAGGGGTGAACACGCATGATGAGTGCGACATCGTTTCCGCGCTTCGTGATCGCACGGGCGTAGTCAGAGGCACGCGTCTTGTTCGTGGTGCCCACGTCGACCAGTCGTGCGCCGGATTGTTCGAGCACCTCGGGAATCCGGAAACCACCGCCAATCTCGACGCTTTCACCGCGCGACACGGCGACGTCACGGCCGGCCGCCAGCGCGCCGACAACGAGCAACACTGCGGCCGCGTTGGGGTTGACGACGATGGCATCCTCGGCCCCCGGGAGTTCGGCGAGCAACGTGGCGACGGCGGTGAGGCGAGAGCCACGGTTGCCGGTCGTGAGGTCGAATTCCAACGACGTTGGTCGGGCACCGTCGGAGAACCCGAAGAAGGACGAATCGAGTGGGGCGCGACCGAGATTGGTGTGAAGGAGCACCCCGGTCGCATTGACGACGGGCTGCACGAGTGACAGTTCGAGACCGCGGGCGAGGTTCACTGCGGTGGCTTCGAAGTCCCCGCCGCTTGCGATGGCCAGCCGCGCACAGCGCACGGCAAGAGCATGTGGCAGCGACGAGCCCGCCGTGACGACGCGTGCGAGGGAGTCAACGGAGGGCGGGTGGTCGCTCACGCGCGCCAACCTAATGGGCTTCCCGAACGGTGGCTAGCCTGCCTGTCGGTGTTCGTCTTCTTCCTCATTTTCGTTGCGCTTCCCCTCGCCGAGATCTATGCGCTCATCAAGGTCGGTTCGTGGCTGGGAGTCTTTCCGACGATCGCCCTTTTGTTGCTGGTGTCGGCAGTCGGGGCGGTGATGGTAAAGCGCGAGGGCCTGCGCGTGCTGCGCCGAATGCAGGAACAGGTCGTGGCGGGGAACATGCCATCGAACGAGATACTCGACGGTGTGTGCCTGCTGCTCGCAGGTCTGTTGCTGGTGGTTCCCGGGTTCGTCACCGATGTCGTCGGTCTGTTGCTTCTCCTACCCCCATTCCGGTTGTTGTTGCGATCGGGACTTCGGCGTCGCAACGGAAAGAAAATTCGCGTCGTCGCGACCTACAGCGGTCGCATCGTCGACAACGGGCGCGTGCACGACGTTCACGGCACCTTCGACAATCGCGGTCATGTGACTCCACCGAAGGAGATCGAACCATGAAGCACCGTGCATCGAGTGACCGTGAAATTCACGACGATGTGCCGATCAAACCTGCTGCGACCGTGATGCTCGTACGTGACGACGATGCGACCCACGACATTGAGGTGTTCATGCTGCGACGCACCCTCAATGCAGTGTTCGCAGGTGGCATGTACGTGTTTCCGGGCGGCAAGGTCGACGATGTCGATGGTGGCGACCACATCGAACATCTCTGCGACGGTCTCACCGATGCCGAGGCGAGCCGATTGTTGCAATTGCCTTCGGGCGGTCTTTCCTACTGGGTCGCGGCGATCCGCGAGTGCTTCGAAGAAGCGGGGGTGCTGCTTGCGCGGCACGCGTCGACGGGCGAACCCGTGCGGTTCGACGACCCCGTTGTGGAGCAGCGGTTTGCCGAGTACCGCCACCACATCCATGACGGCCGTTTGGGGCTGCACGAACTGTGCGACCGCGAGTCGTTGCGCCTCGCCACCGACGCAATTCGATACGTCAGTCACTGGATCACCCCGAAAGGTGAAGTTCGTCGTTTTGATACGCGGTTCTTCCTTGCGCGGGCACCCCAGGCGCAGGATCCGTTGCACGATGACGGTGAAACGATCGAAAGCCTGTGGGTGTCTCCGACCGGGGCACTCGAGCGATTCAAGCGGGGTGAGCTTGCGATGATCCCGCCGACGATCCGCAACCTGGAGTTTCTCGTTCCGCACAACACCGCTGACGAGGCACTTGCCGCGGCGATGAAGGTGGGTATCCCGCCGGCCATCATTCCGCGTTTGCGCGTGAACGACGAGGGCAAGGTGACGGCCGTCGTGATGCCCGACGAGCCGGGCTATGACGAGTTACCCGACTAGTCAGTCGCGCGGACGGATCGATACTGCAACGCCGTCGCTTTCGTCGCGCGCGCTGCATCCAGACATGGCCTCGAATGACACGGTCTGTCCAGCGATTGCGGAGGCGATGTCGGTGAAGATTCGCGCCGCTTCGCCGGTGCCGTGCAGTGCGACCGGTTCACCCACATCGCCACCCGTGGCGACGGCGGGTTCAATCGGAATCTGACCGAGTAGTTCGACCCCGATCTCGTCAGCGAGTGCACGACCACCCCCGACGCCGAAGAGCGGATACGACTCACCGTGGTCACAACGGAAGTGGCTCATGTTTTCGATGACACCTGCAATACGCAGGAAACTGCGACGCGCCATGTCGGCTGCGCGAATCGCCACCTTCTGGGCAGAGACGGCGGGAGTGGTGACGATCAGCAGATCGGTGCGCGGCAGCATGCGAGCAAGGCCCATCTGCACGTCACCCGTGCCGGGGGGCATGTCGATCAGCAGGTAATCCAGCTCTCCCCAATTGACGTCGTTCAGGAATTGTTCGACGGCCTTGGTCAGCATGAGTCCGCGCCACATGAGCGCGGTGCCCTCGTCGTCCACGAGCATTCCTGTCGACACGACTTTCAACAGCCCGTCACCGACGCGCCGCTCGTTCGGCAGGATCATCGGCTTGTCACGACCCTCGACGCGTTCGGCCTGGAGGCGATCGGGCATGCCGAGCATGCGCGGAATCGAAAACCCCCAGATGTCGGCATCGAGCACGCCCACGGTCGCTCCGCGTGCGGCGAGCGCCGCCGCGAGGTTGACGGTCACGGAGCTCTTGCCGACGCCGCCTTTTCCGCTGGCGATGGCCAAGACGCGGGCGTTGACGGGTACCGCGGTGTCGGCGGCGTTCTCGCGGGCGTTCCAGCGGGCGCGGGTCATGACGGCTGTTCGCTCGTCGGTGGTCATTTCACCCCAGTCGATAACGACCTTTGTCACCGCAGGGTGAACCTCGAGGCGCGACTCAATGTCTTTTTTCAGCTGTGCGCGCAGCGGGCAACCCTTGATCGTGAGTTTGAAGCCGATGTGCACGATGCCGTCGTCGCCAACGGTGACATCGCCCACCATGCCGAGGTCGACCACGTTGTCGCCGAGTTCCGGATCGATAACGGCCCGGAGGAGGTTGCGTACGGCTTCGGGTGTCGGCAGCGCGCCCGACGGGGCCCCTTTGGCGGGGTTTTTGTCGGGTGCGCTTTCCATAACCCCAATGTATCGGTATCATTTTTCACATGATCACTCTCACCGATGCAGCAGCAACGAAGGTCAAGCAACTGCTCGAGGCCGAGGGCGCGAGCGACCTCGCCCTTCGCGTGGCGGTGCGTCCGGGTGGATGCTCGGGCTTTTCCTACGAGATGTACTTCGACGGCGACGTCGCCACCGATGACACGCTCGTGTCGTTCGGCGACGTGAAAGTGATCGTCGACCCTGCTTCGGCGCAACTGCTCGAAGGCGCGAGCCTCGATTACAAGGATGGGCTGCAGGAAGCCGGCTTCGCCATCAACAATCCCAACGCAACGCGCACCTGCGGCTGCGGCAACAGCTTCAGCTGATTCCGTTCCGGGCCAACACCGCCCGCACCTCTTTTGCGTCGAAGATTGCATCGAGACGGTCGGTCAAGATGCCTCGCGCATCGGTGACGAACAACGCTGGTTCGTAGGTCATGTCGTAATCGGTGACGGCCTTCGCGGGTGTCGTTGCCGTGCGGTCGGTGTAGATCTCGGCGTGGATGAAGGTCACCGCGTCACCGACCTTCTCGCGGACGTCGAGAATCGCGTCGAGCGCGGGGGAACAGGTTCCGGTCTGGCAGTACGCGGGGGTGCCGAGCAGGTAGGCCACCGGCTTGCCGAGGCTCAACGCTTCGCGCAACGTGACGTCGTGCAGCGGACAGGCCGGCTCGCGCGTACAGATCGGGTCGACATCACGCGAGTTGCCAGTCGTTGGTGTGTCGATCGGCGGCAGCGAATCGCCGACGAGAGGCACTCCGACTTCGCTGCGTTCGACGAGTTGGATCGATGCCCCCGGCTGGTTGCTGCCGACGATGCTGACGAGGTACAGACCCGTCTTCTCTATCGTCACTTCGAGTGGCCAGTACGGCTGGGGCATGCTGGTGACGTGTGAGGGCACGACCAATGGATCATCGAGACCGATCCCGTTGCCGTCGATGTCGGTCACGAAAAAGCTGAGAACGTCGGGAACGGATGTCGTCGAGTCCACGGTGAGAACTCCGCTCGAGGTGGCCAACGAAAAGGGCAGCCGGAGGCGACCGGGCACGAGGATGTCGCCCGGAAACCGCTTGACGAGGTTGATCCCCGCCAGATCGACGGTGCTGCTGCCACCACCGCACGCAGCGAGGATGTGGGGGACAAGGAATGTCGCTGCACCGGCACCGAGACCGCGTGCGAGAAATCGTCGTCGCGACAAGTCCACCGCGCGAAGGACATTTTCCATTCCCGAACTATAAGGTTGCGTCATGGCAGCAAAGAAGACCGCGACGAAGAAATCTGCAGCAAGCAAGACCGTGAAAAAGAAGGTGGCATCCAAAAAGACAGGGTCCAAGAAACCGTCAACAAAGGCTGCTGCTCCGGTGGGTCCGTATACCCCCGTCGTGCGCGCCGGTGACTGGGTGATCGTCTCGGGTCAGTTGGGACTGAAGGACGGCGCGATGCAAAAGGGTGTGTCCGCGCAAACCGCACAGGCCGTCGTGAACCTGAAGGCGCGTCTCGCCGAGGCGGACGTCACCATCAACGACGTGAAGAAGACGATGTGCTTCCTCACCGACATGGACACCTTCGCCACGTTCAACGAGGCGTACGTAGCCGGGTTCGGCAAGAGCCGTCCGGCACGCAGCACCATCGGTGTCGCGGCGCTTCCCATGGGTGGTCAGGTGGAAATCGAAGCCTGGGCATACAAGCCGCTACGGTGACATCCATGCCGGGCGCAATCGTCATCGTTCTTGTTCTTCTCGCGTTCCCGATCATTGTCGGGTTGTCGACCGCGGCCATCGCGGCCGCGCTCGGGCACCTTCTCTGGAAGGACGGCGAAGCCCGCCACGCCGACAGCGAACTCCTCGACACCAACGTCTGACCGTGTCGCGCGCCGATCTGCTGGTGCGCAAAGCGCTGCTCGTCGCGACCGTCGACGCGCAGCGTCGTGAAATCCCCGGTGGTTGGGTCGCCGTCACGAACGGTTTCGTGTCGGCCATCGGCGCGGCAAGCGACCCGTCCCCCGAAGCCGACACGGTGATCGACGCGACCGATTGTCTCGTGACACCCGGTCTCGTCAACACCCACCACCACCTGTACCAGAACCTCACGCGCGCGTATCCGCCGATGACGAACGCGGCGTTGTTCGGTTGGCTGAAGACTTTGTACCCGCTGTGGGCATCCATCGACGAAGAGGCGGTGCACGTCAGTGCATGGGTCGGTCTTGCCGAGCTTGCGTTGTCCGGTTGCACCACCTCTACTGACCACCTCTATCTCTACCCACGCGGCGCAGGCGACCTGCTCGGTGCGGAAATCGCTGCAGCCCGCGACATCGGCATGCGCTTCCACCCGACGCGGGGTTCGATGTCGTTGTCGGAAAAGGATGGTGGTCTCCCGCCCGATCACGTCGTGCAGGATGACGACACAATCCTCACCCAGTCAGCCGACGCGGTGGCCAAGTACCACGACCGATCACGAGGTGCGATGGTGCGTGTTGCACTTGCGCCGTGTTCGCCGTTCAGCGTGACCGAAGATCTGATGCGCCGTTCGGCGGAGTTGGCCGAGTCACTCGACGTCCGTCTGCACACCCATTTCGCCGAAAACAGCGAAGACGACGACTTTTCGGTCGCGACGTTTGGCTGTCGACCCACTGAATACCTTGAGCGCACGGGTTGGTGCACCGACCGCACGTGGGTCGCACACTGCGTGATGCCAAACCACGACGAGGTGCAGCGTCTCGGTCGTGCGGGAATCGGTGCGGCGCACTGTCCCAGCAGCAACCTCATTCTCGCGTCGGGTATCGCACCAGTGGTCGAGCTCCGGGCGGCCGGCGTGCACGTTGGTCTCGGAGTCGACGGGTCGGCATCGGCCGACAGCGCGTCGTTGTGGCTCGAGGCGCGTCAGGCGATGCTGCTTGCGAAGTTGCGCAACGGGGCCGATGCGGGCACCGCTCGTATGGCACTGGAGTGTGCCACCGTCGGCGGTGCGGGTTGTCTCGGGCGCATCGGTGAGATCGGCGAACTCAGCGTCGGTGCCGTCGGCGACATCTCTGTTTGGTCGCTGACCGGGCCTTCATTTGCCGGTGCGGTCGCCGATCCCGTCGAAGCCTGGTTGCGCTGTGGCCCGGTTGCTGCGCGCGACACGATCGTGCACGGCCGACCGGTGGTTCGCAATGGTGAACTCGTGAGCAACCGTGTCGACGAGATGTTGCGGCTCCACTCGACGATCTCGCGGCGGATCCAGAAGATCGCTGGTTGAGCACATTCGTCGCCAGAGCCGGCGACGAGAACGATCTGACTGCCTTGACCCGTGCAACCCACCGCTGCCCGTTCTCTTTGCGGTCACGTTGGCCGCGGGCACCGGGCACTTTGCGTCGGTTGCGTTCTTCGTGTTCGCTGCGCTCGTCGGCGTCGAGGCACTTTGCGGCCGGTCAGCCGTTCCAGCGTGACTGGCCGAAGCGATAGCCGACGCTGCGCACCGTTTGGATCAGGTTGGCGTGCTCCTCGCCCAACTTTGCGCGCAGACGACGCACGTGAACGTCGACGGTTCGCGCACCGCCGTAGTACTCGTAGCCCCACACGCGTGAGAGCAACATCTCACGCGTGAACACCTTGCCGGGGTTCTGTGCGAGGAACTTGAGGAGTTCGTACTCCATGAAGGTGAGGTCGAGGGGGTTGCCCTCGAAGGTCGCTTGGTAGGTCTCGAGGTTCAGCACGAGGCCGCCGTACTCGATGAGCTCGGCACGCGTGACCGCGCCCTCGGAGTAGGTGAGGTGGCGCAGGCGCGCCTCAAGCTCGCGTGGGTGGAAGGGCGTGAGGCAGAAGTCGTCGAACGAGTCATCACGCATTTCCAGTTGTCCGAGTTCGGCCCCCGAGATGAGGAGGAGAATAGGGGACGGCATCGCATCACGGCGACGCAACGCACGACAAAAGGCCCATGCACCTTCGGGGTTCTGGTCGCAGGTGACGATGGCGCCCGCCCAGCCGCCCGAGGGTTCGTGTTTGAGTGCCTCTTCGGGGGATGCAACGGCTTTCCATCGGTAGCCGGCAAGGTCGAGAGTTCGCGCGAGGTCGGCAGCCGGCGGGTCGGGCCAGACGACAAGGAAATCCGGAGATGCGAAGGGCATTGGTTAGAGCGACCTCAGATAGCGGTTGATCTCGAACGGCGTGACCTGCGTCTTGTAGCCGCGCCATTCGTTGCGCTTGTTGCGCAGGAACCATTCGAAGATGTGTTCGCCAAGGGCCTCGTGCACGAGTTCGGAACGCTCCATCAAGTTGACGGCGTCGGACAACGATTGCGGTAGTTGGCCGATACCCAACTTGGTGAGGGCGGTGTCGTCCATTTCGAACAGGTTTGCGTCGGCCTCGACGGGAAGCTCGTAGCCCTCAGCGATGCCCTTCATTCCCGCGGCGAGAAGCACGGAGAACGCGAGGTACGGGTTGGTTGCCGGGTCGGGTGAGCGGTACTCGATGCGCGTCGCGAGCGGGTTGCCCTTCTTCGGCACGGGCACGCGGATGAGTCCACTGCGATTGTTGCGCGCCCAGGAGATGTGCACCGGCGCCTCGAAACCCGGGACGAGCCGCTTGTAGCTGTTCACGGTTTGGTTGGTGACGGCGGTGATTTCCGCGGCGTGTCGCAGGAGTCCGGCCATGAACGACTTTGCCGTTGCGGAGAGGTTGTACGGATCGTTCTCGTCGTAGAAGGCGTTGTCACTGCCGCGGAAGAGTGAGAGGTGCAGGTGCATGCCCGATCCCTGCACGCCTTCGAGGGGCTTTGGCATGAAGGTCGCGTGCACGCCGTGTGTCGCCGCGACTTCCTTCACCGCAAGCCGGAAGGTCATTACGCTGTCGGCCATCGTCAATGCGTCGGTGTGGCGAAGGTCGATTTCGTGCTGGCTCGGTGCATCCTCGTGGAAGCTGTACTCGACGGGGATGCCCATCGTCTCGAGCGTGCGGATCGTTTCCTTGCGCAGCGACGTTGCCATATCGGAAGTCGTGAGGTCGAAGAACCCTCCCTCGTCGAGAGGCTGGGGAATTTCACCCGGTTTCGGCGGCGCGAAGTAGAAGTACTCGATGTCGGGTGCGACGTAGAACGAAAAGCCCTTCGCGACCGCGGCATCGAGGTTGCGGCGCAATACCTGACGTGGGTCACCGTCGAACGGGGTTGTATCGAGGTTGTGGATGTTGCAAAAGACACGTGCCTCGGTGCCCTTCGGGTCGGCCCACGGCAGCACCTCGAAGGTGTTCGGGTCGGGAATGGCGAGAACATCGGCTTCCTGCACGCGACTGAAACCCTCGATCGACGAACCGTCGAAGGTCATGCCATCGATGAGCGCGTTCTCAAGTTCAGCCGGGCTGATCGCGAAGGACTTCAGGTTTCCGAGGATGTCGGTGAACCACAGTCGCACAAGGCGAACCCCCCGCTCCTCGACGGTGCGAAGGACGTAGTCACGCTGTTGTTCCTGCTGTTCGAGCATCTCGCTCATCTCCCAAGTCTGCCGTTGTTCTTCTCGAATGCATCCGGCCGCAAAACGAACCGGGGGCCCGAAGGCCCCCGGAACTGAGTTTGTGGTTGGTCCGTTGGACGGCTGGTCAGGCGCCGCAGACCGTCTCGAGGATGAGACGGGTGACGACGTAGGGGTCGCAGTTGGCGTTCGGGCGGCGGTCCTCCGCGTAGCCCTTGCCGTCACGTGCCACGGTCCACGGAATGCGGATCGAGGCGCCGCGGTG
>SXGQ01495926.1_pt1 | contig 15453 bp, 14 predicted proteins | sample 3178371 | NCBI WGS metagenome assembly SXGQ01 (sample SAMN11356859, study PRJNA531348) | freshwater metagenome | isolation source: freshwater sample F1-20 | place: China: Fuxian Lake, Yuxi | collected 2017-12-25
CCGCGCCGGCCGGTCACACGGCCATCGGAAAGTGCCACCACTTCCGCATTTGCGCTGAAGGGCTTGCTGAAGGGATCACTGGCGGCAACATCACGGTTGAAGCGCGCGGTGAAGCGCGCACCCTTGCCGAGTTTATGGGCTTCCGCCGCCACGGCAGGGTCATGGATCACCCCCACCAGGCAATTCTGCACACCGGCGCGATGGAAGGCTTCCAATATCCACATGGTATTGCCGCGCCCGCCGCCGCCGGGATTATCGGCAACATCGGCGAAAGCAAGCGGCACAGCGCTATGCAGCGCCTTTTGCGTTGCATCTTCCAAGGCGGTCAGATTGGCGATGAAGCGCCCGCGCCTTTCCCATGCCGCCGCTGCCAGCCGATCCGCCAGCGCCTCTGCCGCCGCCTTGTCTGTCGCAGTGATGATCACCGCCATGCCATTGAAAGGCGTATCGCCATAGGCAAAGCCGCCCATAATGGAAACATTGGCAATGCGCTGATCCTGCGCCGCCCATTCCTGGCCAAGGTTGATCACTTCCGCATAGGGCCCCTGTGCGGTCAGCATGGAAACGGTGGGTGCGACAATCGGCAAGCGGCGGAAGGCGCGATGAAAACGCTCGCCTGCCAGAAGCCTGCGCATGAGAACAGCACTTTCCGCGCCGCGTTCGCGCATATCCAGATGCGGATTGGTGCGATAGCCGACAAAAGCATCGGTCAAGGCTACCATCCGGTCTGAAACATTGCCGTGCAGATCGTAGGAACACACAAGCGGCACATCACCCAAGATTTCGCGAATCAGCGCCTGCAAACTACCTTCCGGGTCAAGATCAGCGGTGGCGAGCCCCGCGCCATGCAGCACGCAATAAACGCCATCCACACGGCCTTTCAGCGCCGTCAACCCTTCGCGCCATTGCTGCATGAAGCCATCGAAAACGCTTTGTTCCACCGGGCCATTGGGTTCCGCCATGGCGAGCAGAATGGGGCAGGCTTCCCAAGCACCACTCGCATCCATGGCAGTAACAAAGCCTGGCATTTCGCCCAAGGCGGCCGGGGCGGCGGAACGCGCATCGGTCACGATGGTATCACCCGCAATCAGGCAGCGCGTTTCAAAATCCCGCAAGGTTGCCGCTGGGGCAAAGCGGTTGCATTCAATGGAAAAGCCCAAAAGAGCAATGCGCGGCCCGGCCATCAGATGGTTACCCCCAAAAGTTCAGCGATGCGCGGTGTGGATTTCAGCCCCGTCCCGGTCAGGACTATCACGGTGGTTTCGTGGGCGCGGATGGTGCGGGTTTCCAGCAATTTCACGAATGCCGCCGCTGCTTGCGCACAGGTCGGTTCCACATAAATGCCCGTGCGCGCCAGATCGAGCGTTGCGGCGCCAATCTCAGCCTCGCTCAACATCACGGCGCCGCCTCGGCTTTCCTGCAAAACGGCCATGACTTCCGGCGTGCGAATAGGCTGCGCGATGGCGGTGCCCTCTGCAATGGTTGGCACCGCTGCAATGGCTGGCTGCTTCAGGAAGGCGCGCGCGATCGGCGCACAATTTTCCGGCTGGGCGGCGAAAATGCGCGGCAGCTTCTTGATCTCACCGGCGCGCTGCAATTCGGAAAAACCGATCCCGCAGCCCAGCACAGTGGACCCCGCACCGCAGGGTACAATCACATTATCGGGTGCGACAAACCCCAAATCTTCCCATAATTCATAGGCAAGGGTTTTCGTGCCGTGCAGGAAGAAGGGGTGCCAATTATGGCTGGCGTAGAAAATATTCGTGGCCTGGAGCAAAGCCTCATCCGCGCAAGCCTGTCGGCTGCCGGGCACCAATTCGATCTCGGCGCCCGACGCGCGTGATTGCACGGTCTTGGCCGGAGAGGTTGAAGCCGGCACCAGAATTTTCGCGCGCATCCCGCCCGCGGCGGCATAGGCCGCAACGGCGGCACCACCATTGCCCGACGAATCTTCCAGCACATGCGCCACACCCTGCGCGCGCAACAGGGACAGCATCACCGACGCACCGCGATCCTTGAAGGATCCGGTCGGCATGAACCATTCGCATTTCACCAACGCGGAGGCGCCGCCAATCACGCGCGGCACCAGCGGTGAACAGCCTTCCCCCATGGTAATCGGGTCATCCGGCAGGAAGGGCAGCGCCGCGCCATAGCGCCAGAGCGAACGATCCTCAGTGCGGATCGCCGCGCGGGTAATACCGGGGAGCGGCGTCAGCATCAGGGGGGCTTGGCCGTCGCCACACCAGCGCGGCGTGGCAAGCGGATAGGTGGCCCCGCTGCGGGGGTCCAGATAGGTAACTTCATTCATATCCCTACAGTCGCTTGCCCTGGGCCGCGCCGCAAGGGATGCTGGGGGCATGAGCAATAACGCCGAAGCCGTAACCCGCCTGGCCGCCGATCTGGTGGCGATTGATAGCCGTTCCTCGGTCTCCAACCTGCCATTGGCCGATCGGATTGAAGCCGAATTGGCGGGGTTTGAGATCGAACGCCTGGATTACACAGACCCGCAAGGGGTGGCGAAGCGCGCCCTGGTCGCGCATCGCGGCCCGCGCGGCGGTTATGCGCTGTCCGGCCATATGGACACGGTGCCGGAAACCAGCTGGACAGACCCGCCCTGGACGCCGCGCATCCTGAATGGCGTGCTGCATGGGCTGGGCAGTGTGGATATGAAGGGCCCGGTCGCGGCCTGCATCATCGCCGCGCGCGGCCTGCCCGCCCATGTGCCGGCAACACTGCTGCTGACGGCGGATGAGGAAACCAGCAAGCAAGGGGCGCGCATGATCGCGGCACATTCAAAGCTTGCGGCATCGCTTGGTTTGCAGGGGGTTGTGGTGGCGGAACCAACGGCGCTCGCGCCAGTGCGTGGGCATCGCAGCCATATCGAATATACCGCCATTGCGCGTGGTGAGCAGGCGCATTCTTCTACCGGGAAGGGGCTGAATGCGAATTGGGCGCTGATTCCCTTCATGGTGGAAATGAAAGCCATTTACGAAAAGCTGCGCTTTGACCCGGCCTATCATGATGCGGCTTATGATCCGCCCTCTTCCGATTTCAATATGGTGATTGATAATCACGGCACGGCGGTGAATGTGACGGTGGCGCAGGCAACGGCGCGGATAAAGTTTCGCCGCAGCCGGCGCATAGATGTCAGCGGCATTGAAGCCGCGGTGCGCGCAGCGGCAGACCGCGCCGGGGTGGAACTGACCGAAAGGCGTGAAGGCACGCCGCCTGAACTGCCGGCTGATCACCCGCTGATTCAATTGGCGGTCAGCATCACCGGCAAGCCTGCCGCTACCGCGCCTTATGGTACGGATGCCAGTGAATTGCAGGATATCGCGCCCTGTGTGATTTTGGGCCCTGGCACCATTGCCACCGCCCATACGCCGCGCGAATGCGTCGCTTTGGCTGATCTGGCCGCGGCGGTGCCGATCTTCCGGCGGATTCTTTCCGCCGGCGCTTCGTGAAGGAAGATGATCCATGTTGCGCAGTATTCTTCTGGCCCTGGATGATACGGATGGCGGAATTGCCGCGCGCGATTACGCGCTGGCGCTGGCGCGCCATACCGGCGCTGCACTAACCGCCGCTGTTATTCTGGATCGGCGAGATTTGACTGATGCGCATGAAGCCGTGCCCCCGGGCGCTGCCGCCTTCAAGGAAAGGCGGGATGCCGCGCTGCTGCGCCAGGCGCAGGAAGCGGGCGCCGCCGCAGTGGCTGGGCTGCGTGACGCCGCAGATGGCCTGCCCTTCACCGTGGAGGAATTGGCCGAAGCGCCTGCGCCCGCCTTGCTGGCAGCTGCAGGCGCGCATGACGTCCTGATTGTTGGCCGCGATTCCAGGCTTGGCCGTGAAGCGGCGGAAGATGGCCTGGCGCCGGCTATAGAAGCGCTATTGCATGACCGCACCCGCCCATTGCTTGTGGTGCCGCCCGGCGCCCGCTTTGACCCGGCCGCGAGCGCGCTGATCGCTTATGATGGCTCACCAGGTGCCATGCGTGCCGTGCAGCTTTTTGCGCTGCTCGGTCTTGGGCGTGCTGGCGCAACTGTCTTGAGTGTTGCGGAAAATGAGCACGAAGCCGCGGCCCTTACCGGCACGGCGGCGGGTTTCTTGCAACGCCATGATGTGCCGGCAAAAGCGTTGCCAGTGATTGGTAAGCATCCGGTGGAAGCACTTTTGGCGGAAGCCGCCGCCATGCCGGCGGGCATGCTGGTGATGGGCGCCTATGAACATATGGGGCTCCGCGCCCTATTTACCGGTTCCGCCACCAAGCATTTGTTGCGCCGCGCGCCCTGCGCGATTTTCGCGGCGCATTAGTTTCCCCGTAGTTCCTCAGGCAGCGCACAAATCTGCCGCCTGACCAGCCAGGCGGAAAAGCGCGCATTTGCGGTCAGCATGGCGAAGGGAATGACGCCAAGCAGACTGATCAGCACCGGTGCCGTAATCAGCAGTGCGGTGAAGGACACCGCCGCAAACACGAAGGTCAGTACCAAGCCTGCTACCGTCGGCGCCCAGAATTGCTTGAGCGCATCCGCAAAACTGACGCCGCGTTCGCTGCGATTTTGTGGCGCCCAGCCCATGCGCATGCCAAAGGGAAGCACCAGCAGAAACAGGCATTGGCTCATCAACCGCGCGGGTTCCATGAAAGCTGTGAAGACTATTTCGGCCAAAGCGCCGCGCAGAAACTGCGCCCGTCCACCATAGCGTGTGGCCAGATTGGGCTTCAGCAGAAGCTCGGCGTAGCCTGCAAGCTTCGCGGCGTAGTGGCAGCACCAGCCAGCGATGAGCAGCGCGAGCAAGGCGCCAATCGGCGTGGTATCGCCCCCACCGCTCAGCCCATTCCAGGCGGCCAGCAACAGGATCGCGACATAAAACGGTGCGCTTAGGAACAGCAGAATCGCCTGAATCAACTGCCAACGCGCCATGGGGGTCAGGCCCGGCAGGCGGAGCAGCGCCAGATACTGCATATTGCCCGCGGCCCAGCGCAAATCCCGCGTGATGAAATCACTATAGCTTGGCGGATGGCCTTCGCTGCTGCCTTCATCATCGGGCAGCACACGCACCTTCCAGCCTGCGGCGTGCAAGCGCGTTGCCTCTACCTGATCATGAGACAGGATATGCGACCCATCAAGCAGGGTTTCCAACCGCGCATGGGCGCGAAAGGGCGCGATGCGGATGACGGCGTTATGGCCCCAATACGGCCCCTCATCACCCTGCCACCAGGCTTGCCCGGTGGCCCAGCTCCGCATGCCGTGGCGCATGCCGAATTGAAACAGCCGCGGAAAACCTGCCTTGGTCGGTCTGCCGTGAATAAGCTGCTGTAGTATCGCAAGCTTCGGGTCTGCCTCCATGCAAGCGACAAGACGCAGCACTGCATCAGCGGTCATTTCCGAATCCGCATCCAGGCACAGCATGAAATCATGCCCATCTGCGTGATGGTCCAGAAACTCCATCACATTGCCGGATTTGAAGCCGGTGTTTTCAGCGCGGCGCCGGTAATGGGTGGCAATGGGCTGCACGGCGGCAAAGGCGCGGCAGGCGGCCTCCTCGGCCATGGCTTCGGCGCCTTCGGGCGTATCTGACAGGAACCAGAGCGAAAACCGTTCCCCCGCGCCGGTCGCGGCTAAACCCGAGAGCAAACGCGCCAGTGGCGGCAGCACGAGCGCCATGTCCTCGCGCCGGATGCAGATGGCAATGGCAGTGCGGGCTTGCGGTAGGCCAGGCCGTGCGGTGGCAAGCGCGGGCAGCACGGCGGCCACGGGGTTGCGCGCGAACAGCAGAATGCCAAGCCCGATCAGCGCATTACCCGCCGATAGCGCGGCCCAGGGCAAAGTGCCCGCGATGCAGACCAGAATCAGGATTTCAGGCAGCGTCCAGCCGCCTGGCGCCAGCACCGCCCAGGCAAGCCAGAACAGCCCGCCCATGATGGCAAGCGCCAGGGCCAGAAAGGCGATGCGTCGCGGCAGGATGGGCGCTTCGGTCACGGCGCTTGCTTATGACGTGACCACAGCCGCTTGGCGATACTTCGTGGGCGTCAGTCGATCTGTGCCCCGGAAGCGCGCACCACCGGCGCCCAGGTTTCCACCTCTCGCCGCATGAAGGCGTTGTATTCCGCGGGGCCAAGCGGCCAGGGCTCCGCCCCGTAATCGCGCACGCGCTGGGCGATGGCGGGATCATTCAGCGCTGCGACGATCTCTGCCCCCAGCCTTTCGCGAATGGCCGCCGGCACGCCAGCGGGCGCAACAATCCCATACCAGGAAGCGACATCGAAATTGGGCACACCCTGTTCTTGCAGGCTTGGCACTTCGGGCATATTGCCGGATCGCTTCGCGGTTGACACGCCAAGCGCCTTCAACAGACCGCCCAAAACCTGCTGGCGCGATGCCGGTGCGTTATCAATCGCGAACAAGGTTTCGCCATTCATCACCGCTGCCATGGAAGGCGCCGTGCCGCGATAGGGCACATGCGTCACCTCAATCCCCATGCGCATGCCAAATAGCAGGCCGGAAAGATGCGAAGACGTGCCCGACCCGGCCGAGGAGAAATTCGCCCGCCCCGGATTGGCCTTGCAGAAGGCGACCAATTCCGAGACCGATTTGATCGGGCTGTCACCCTTGATGATCAGCACATTGGGCAGCGCCGCAATACGCGCCACCGCCGGCAAATCCTTGAGTGGATCAAAGGAAAGCCGCCGATACAATGTGGGGCCAATCCCGTGAGAGGCGATGTGGTTGATGTAATAGGTATAGCCATCCGGCGCCGAACGCGCGGTCACTTCCGCCCCCACCATGCCGCCCGCACCTGGGCGCGGGTCTATGACCATGGGCTGACCGAGCCTTTCGCGCAGACGATTTTCCATCATGCGGAGAAAAATATCGGAAACGCCGCCCGCGGCGCCGCCAATCACGAAGCGCAACGGTTTATCCGGCCAGCTTCCTTGCGCCCTGACGGCAGGTGCGGCCAAAAGCGTGGCGCTGGCAGCAATAAGGCTTCTGCGTGCGATCATGATTTATCCCCCCTTGTTACGCTTGGTTTGACCCAAGCCTAACATGAAAGCCCAGGCTGGGAAGGGAAATCACGCCGCCGGCAACAGCACCATGAAGCGCGCACCGGTTATGGTGCCGCTCGCGTCCCGGATATTCTCCGCCGATATGCGCCCGCGCAGGCCTTCCACGATCTGCCGGCTGATCGAAAGCCCAAGGCCGGAATGCTGGCCGAAGCGCTCCCCACTCGGGCGTTCGGAATAGAAACGCTCAAAAATGCTTTCAAGCTTCTGCTCGGGAATGCCGGGGCCTTGGTCTTCCACCACAACTTCCACCATCGCCCCTGCATGGCGCGCGCTCACCTTTACCGTGCCATGCGGTGGGCTGAAGGAAAGCGCATTGCCGAGCAAATTGCGGAAAACCTGCACAACGCGCCCTTCCACACCGCGCACCACAAGCGGCCCGTCTTCGGCTTCCAGCAGCACCACAGGGTCGTCATCATCGCGCGTCGCGGCGTGCAGATCGGAAAGCGCGGAGAGGATGGGCGCGATATCTACGGGCGTTGAGATGGTGCGTGACAATTCCGCATCCACGCGCGATGAATCGCTGATATCGCCAATCAGCCGATCCATGCGCACCGCATCATCGGCAATAATCGCGAGCAAGCGGTTGCGGCTGGCCGGGTCTTCCACGCGGCGGAGCGTTTCAATGGCGCTCCGCACACTCGTCAACGGATTGCGCAATTCATGCGCCACATCGGCAGCGAAGCGTTCATTGGCGTCAATACGTGACCAGAGCGCGCGGGCGGAATTCTGCAAATCCCGCGCCAACACACCGATTTCATCATTTCGATTCAGCAAAGTATCCGGCACGGATTGCGCGCGGCCCTCACCTTCGCGGATGCGCTGCGTGGCACGCGCCAGGTCCAGCATTGGCGTGGCGATGGTGCGGGACAGATAAAGCGAAAGTGCCACTGTCAGAATCAACGCAGTCGCGAATAGCAGCAGCACGGAAGCGCGGATTTCAAAGAGCCGCCGATCCACTTCGCGCGCTTCACGCGTCAGCAGCACAATACCGACACTTTGCGTCCCCCGCCGCGCGGGTTCCGCGACACTCACCAGCAAGCGGCCATCCGCGCTGCGGCGGATATAGGGGGTCACGCCGCCTTCCAGCGCCATGCGCAATTCTTCCCGCCGGTCAGGGCCAAGATCGGGCTGCCAATCGAAATCCGGCGCATCGGGCGCGCTATCCACCACCATGCCCGGGCCGCCGCGCCCGCGCAGCAGGGCCGGGAAAAGGCCGACCATCCTTTCGTAAATGCCGGCGACAGTGGAGGTCAGCGCGCCGCGCGGTTCCGGCGGCGGCAAGGGTTCGGCAATCACCGCGCCGCCAACACCATCACGAATCCGGCTATCGGCGACCAGCAGGCCGGCCGTGTCCAAAAGCCGAGCCTGGGTATTGGGCGAAGGGTCCACCAGGCGCCGCAACAGCGGCCGCGCCGCTTCCAATTGCAGCACATAGCGTTCGCCTTCCGGCCGCACCGCGGCTTCGGCGATGGCGCCGGCATAGATGCGCGCCTGGGTGCGCATGGCCTCAACCTCCGCGCCCAAAAGCGCGTTCTGATATTGGTCGAGGTAAAGCAGGGAAGCCGCGAGCAAGGCCGGCGGCAGCGCATTCAGCAGCAGAATACGCCTGAGCAGCGGCGAAAAGCCGCGCTTTGCCTGTTCCGGCGGAGCCTCAGCTTCGGAAAGGCGATCGAGCGGCGGGGAGGTATCGGGCACGTGGTTCCCTTAACGTGGAATGCGCGCCAGGGAAATCGCGCTGTGCGGTTCAGCCCCGGCGGATGGGCGGCACGCTGCCCCCACCCTGAGGTGGCGGTGGTGCGCCCCAAACCCCGGAAGGCGGCGGTGGAGGACCTTGCGGCTGCCAACCACCCGGCGCTTGCTGCGGATAGGGCGGCTGATAGCCGCCGCCATAGCCTCCGGGGGGAAGCTCCGGCGCCAGCGGGTCAGGGCCGAAGCGATTATAGCCAGGCGTGCCACGCAGAAAGCCCGCAACAATGAAGGACCAAAGCCAGCCGATCAGGGGGATGAAATAGACCAAAACCCACCAGGCGGATTTGTCCCGGTCGTGCCAACGCTTGGCCTGCCCGGCCAAGGCAATCCAAAGCCCGCCCACGGCGGCAACAATGCCAAAAGGCCCCACGCCGACATCGCCCGCGCCCGATTTGTCCGGTAAGGCATTCCTGGGGCTGGAAAATTGCGCATCCAGACCACTGGCGAGGATATTGATTCCAATCGGGATCAGAAAATAGAAAATCCACCAGGTCTTGCGGCCGATACGGCCATTGAAGCTGAACCATTGTGCCAGGGTCATGGGCCTTCCTCTCCAGGCTTATGCCATATCACTATCGCGTATGCGGCCCGAAGGGAATCTCACCCGCCTAACAACAACCCCGGCAAAGCCGCCATATCCGCAAATGGCTCCGCCCCATGCGCCGCCAAAACCCCGGCCGGGCTTTCATGGCAGAAACCCATCACCCGGCAGCCCGCCGCGCGACCCGCGCGCACGCCGGGCACGCTATCTTCAATCACCACGCAATCCTGCGGCGCCGCACCACAGGCCGCAGCAGCGGCCAGGTACATATCCGGCCAAGGTTTTGGGCGCGGCACATCCTCATAGGAAAACACCCGCCCGGCGAAAATCTGCGCGAGCCCCAGGCTCCGCATTTTCGCGGCCAATTCAAAACGCGCGGAATTGGATGCAACCGCCACCGCCACACCCGCCGCAGCAAAGGCGCGCACTGCTTCCACCGCACCTGGAATAGCAAGCGTTTCTTCCGCCATGCGTCGCGCAATCAGCGTTGAGATTTCCTGCCCCCAATCCGGCGGCAGCAGCCCCACACGCGCTTCGATGCGCGGCAGCATATCGGGCAGCGCCATGCCCAGAAATGTCTCGCGCGCTTCGGCGGCCGTCATGGGCCAGCCACGCAGAGTCATTTCCTCGGCGACAATACTATTCACCACCAATTCGGTATCGGCCAAGACGCCATCGCAATCAAACAGAATGGCGGCGGGGCGCTTCATGCCTCGGCTTTGGCGCGCGCTAGATTATCAATGCGCAGCTTTTCATGCGGGCAATCGCGATGCTGCTTTGGGCATTGCCGCCCGCCGGCGAAGGAACAAAGGCTGCGCCCGGATTGCAGCGCGCCGCGCACCAAGCCCGCGAGCGATGCGATGAAAGCCGGATCACTATTCTGTGCCGGCACGCGGAAATAGCCGGGGATGCCAAGATGCTCGGCCTCCTCACGGTATTCCACATCCAATTCCACCAGGGTTTCGGAATGCTCAGACACAAAGGCGATGGGGCAGATCAGGATCGCGGTTTTTTCTTTGGCCGCACGCTCAATCTCGCCTTCCGTGGAAGGCCCGATCCAGACCTGCGGTGTGACGCGCGATTGATAGCAGACAATGTGATCAAGCTCCGGCATCGCCAATTCAGCGACCACGGCAGCGACCGTCTGTTCCACCTGCCATTGATAGGGATCGCCGGCTTTCACAATGGATTCCGGCAGGCCATGGGCGGAAAACAACACGCGGAGCGGCACGTCTGCCGGCAATTCCGCGCGCGCCTTGGCATAGGCTTCACGCACCAGCCGCGCGGTCGCTGCCGCAAAACCCTGATCCGAATGCCAGCAACAAAGTGCCGTGGTCGGCACATCCAGCCCAATCTTGCGCGTGGCATCCTGCCAGGCAACCAGGCTTGATCCTGTGGTTGTCGTGGAGAATTGCGGATAGAGCGGGACAAGCAAAATGCGATCCGGCGCCCAATCCTTCACGGCGCGGGCGCATTCATCACTCATGGGGTGCCAATAGCGCATCGCCACAAAGCAGCGGGTTTCCGTGCCCGGTTCATCGGCCAAGGCAGCTTCCAGGCTGTGCGCCTGTTCTTCAGTCAGTTCCCGCAGCGGCGAACGCCCGCCCAGCACCGCGTAGTTTTCCTGCGCCGGCTTGGTGCGGCGCCAGGCAATCAGCCGGCCAAGCCAGGGGCGAATGAAGCCCGGCACGCGCAGAATGGCGGGGTCGGTGAACAGGTTCACCAGGAATGGCCGCACGCTTTCCGGCGCATCGGGTCCGCCGAGGTTGAACAGCACAATAGCCAGGCGCTGGCGGCGCGGCGATGCGGGCATCATCTGATCCATGCGCCCGCACATGACATGCGCGGGCCGGGGGTCAAGGGTTCAAAGCGGCCAAAAGGGCGTTTTTTCGCCCCCAGGCGCCAGATTCAGGCATTTCCTTGGACAGGGGCGGCAGCGGCCTGCTGCTGCGCGCGGCGATTCTGCCACAGGGCGACGAAATCAATCGGCGCCAGCATCACGGGCGGGAAGCCGCCATCGCGCGTGACCTCGGCCAGGATATTGCGCGCGAAGGGGAACAACAGGCGCGGGCATTCCACCAGCAGCACGGGTTCCATCATCTCAGGCGCGATGCCGTTCAGGGTGAAAATGCCGCAATAGACCAGCTCAGCGATGAAGGCGGGGGTATCGCCAGACAGCTTCGCCTCACAGCGAATTTGCAGCGTGACCTCAAAATTCTCCTGGCCTTCCTGCAGGCGGCGGGCCTGGACATCAAGGGCGATATCAACCTTCGGTGCTTCGCGCAGGTTAATGAAAATCTGCGGCGCACCCGGCACTTCGAAGGAGAGATCCTTGGTGTATTGCAGATTGAGCGCGATGGGGCTGGGCGCCATCTGGCCGGGGCCATTCGCCGGCTTGGCGGTGGTTTGTTCTGACATGACAAAGCCTTTCGAAGCAGGGGCGGGCAGGGCCGCTTATATGCGCCCGGCGGTAGCACGCGGGGGGCGGAGCGGCAAACGACGGCTGTCTTACCTGCCAGCTCCGCCACCGGGCTCAAAAAACTGCGGATGGTTGAACTGGAACATGCGCGCATTCAGCGCCAGCCCGGTTTCAATCTGGGTCAAGGTCACCCGGGTTTCGCGCCCCTGGGCATCCAACACCGCCCATTGGCGTAGTTCCAGGGGTTCTGGCTGGAACACCAGGGTCAAGGACCCCTCTCGTGGGTCGTTGGTGCGGAACAGGGTAATGCGCAGAAACCCGCCATCGCGCTGGATGCGCCTGATGGTGACATCGCCAGAAAGCCGGATTTCCGGGCGCAGCAGCATCCCAAGCGGTGTGGCGTTGGTGGGCAAAGTGGTCGGCGCCTTCAATTCCCGGTCATAGAGCAGGAATTGGCTGCCATCCGCCACCAGCAGCAAGGGTTCTGGCGGGTCATAATCAAAGCGCATCCGCCCAGGGCGGGAGATATAGGCCCAGCCCTGAGCGGAAGCGCCATTCTGCGCGATTTGCAGAAACCGCGCCCGCAGCGTGGTGAGCCGGTTCAAATAGGCTTCAACCGCCGCGATATCGCGCCTATCGCGTTCGGAAAGCGCCGCCGACTGGGCCTGTGCCAGGGCGGGGAGCGGCAGAAGCAGGGGGGCAGCAAGCAGGGCGCGGCGGAACATAGGCTTCATGTGGACTGCCTGACCGTAAAGGGGAAGGCCCCCGGCGCTTGCCTGATCCCGGCCCGCTGTTAGCTTGCCCCGGCACCAGAAGGATTAGGCCATGACACAACGCGATGATTTGAACCGCTTGGGCAAGGCTGAGCGTATGGCGATTTTCGGCGCGGGAGACCCGGCGCTCGCCAATGGCGCCTTTGGCTTTGATGATCTGATGGCGGAACTTGTCTATGGCCAAATCTGGAACCGACCGGGGCTTTCGCGCCAGGACCGCATGGCGGTGACGCTTGCTGTGCTCTGTTCCGTGCAGAATCAGGCGCAGCTTCGCCGGCATGTCTCGGCTGCCTTGAAGCTTGGCCTCACACCGCGCGCCATTGCCGAAATTTTCATCCAGATTGGTATCTACCGGGGCTTCGCAGCATCGGAAACGGCGCTTGAGACGGCGCTTGCGGTCTTTGCCGAGGAAGGCATCACGCTTGAAGCCGACCCACCGCGCAGCGATACGTTGGAAGTGTTGATGGAACGTGGCCGAGACCTGCAAGGCGCGCTGCATGCGGAACGCCGCAATGAAGGTCATGCTGCGCCGGATAATCCCGTCACTGGCAGCATCTACCCGCTGGTGGTGCAGTATTGCTATGGCGAGATTTGGGACCGACCCGGGCTTGATCGGCGGGTGCGTGCCATTTGTGCTGTCGCGTCCTTTGCCGCGCTTGATCATGATATTTTGCTGCGGAAGTTCATTCTCTCCGCGCTCAATATCGGGGCCAGCAGAAGCGATATCACCGAAGCGCTGATCCAGGGCGGGCCCTATAATGGCTTCGCCTTCATGCTGAAGGCGCTGAATATCGCAAGTGAGGCTTTTGCTTCCCTGGACAAGGCTTGAAGCTGTTCATGCAAAAGGCGCGGCTTTTCCTGGGTTTGTTGCTGGTGGCGCTACTCGCCGCCTGCGCCATGCCGCCGCCTGCGCCAAGGGAAGCGCCGCTTTCCTACCCTCCCCTCACGCGGGAACGCATGCTGCGCATCGCCATCGCGGAATGGGAAGAATGGGGCCGGCAGGTTTCGGATCGGGAGCCCGGCGCGGCTCAGGAATCGGATTTGGCGGGCTTTCCGCGCCTGCAAGCCTATTGGCAGGCAGTCCCGGAAGGGCGCGACATCATCACCCGCAACCGGGCACTCTACCGCGCATCCCATGGGGCGCTGTGGCAGCAGGATGCCTGGTCCGCCGCCTTCATTTCCTTTGTGATGCAGACAGCCGGGATTGATGGGCGGGAATTCCGGCCTTCTGCCGCGCATGGCACCAGCATTGATGGCATGGTCGCCGATGCGCGGGAATTTCCGCAGCAGGCGCCCTTCATTCCGCATCGGGTGCGGGATCGCGTCGCGGCACCTGGCGATTTGCTCTGCGCCGATAGGTCCAACCGGCCCTTGGCCCATTGGCAGGACCGCGCCGGGGATCAGGGGCGGTTTCGGCCCATGCATTGCGATATTGTCATCCACAACCATCACGGCATGGTTGAAGCCATTGGCGGGAATATCCGCGGTGCGGTGACCATGGCGCGCTTCCCAACCGATCGGCGCGGCATTTTGCTGCCCGCCCCCCCTGGCGCGCCGCAATGGTTCGCCATATTCGAAAACCGTCTGGGGCGGCTGCCGCCCTGGACCGCTTCGCCCAACCCGGAGGCTTCCCGCCCGTGACTGATCTGTTTTCCCCCCTGACGCTGCGCGGCGTTACCTTTTCCAATCGCATCGGCGTCGCACCCATGTGCCAGTATTCCTGCCATGATGATGGCATTCCAACCGAATGGCATTTGGTGCATCTGGGCGCGCGCGCTTCCGGTGGCGCTGGCATGGTGATGGTGGAAGCCACCGCCGTTGTGCCTGAAGGCCGCATCAGCCCCGGCGATGTCGGGATTTGGTCTGACGCACATCTGGCGAGCCACACGCAATTGGCATCTGCGCTTTCTGCACTCGGCACCGTGCCGGCTATTCAATTAGCCCATGCCGGGCGCAAGGCATCGCGCAAGCAGGCTTGGTTGCCTGGGGCGGCCGAGCCTTCTTGGGAAACCCTTGGCCCTTCCGGGGATGCCTTTGGCGATTTTATCCCACCGCGTGCCATGACGGAAGCGGATATTGCCGCCACGATCGATGTCTTCGTGGCCGCCACCAAGCGTTCCATCAAGGCTGGCTATCGCTTGATCGAATTGCATGCCGCGCACGGGTATTTGCTGCATCAATTCCTGAGCCCGCTTTCCAATAAACGGAATGACCGTTGGGGTGGGGATTTTGAAGGCCGTGCGCGCCTGCCGCTGGAAATCGCAGCGGCCATGCGCGCTGCCATGCCCGATGATGCGGTGCTGGGCGTGCGGGTTTCGCATACGGATTGGGTGGAGGGCGGCTGGACCACGGAAGAAACCGTGGAGCTGTCGCGCCGCTTCAAGGCGATTGGCGTGGATTTCATGGATGTGTCTTCCGGCGGCAATGATCCGCGCCAGCAAATCCCGCTTGGGCCTGGCTATCAGGTGCCGGGTGCGGCGGCGGTAAAAAAGGGCGCGGGTATCGTCACCGCCGCGGTGGGCTTGATCACGGAAGCCAAGCAGGCCCAGGCCATTCTGGATGAAGGCCATGCGGATTGGATCTATCTGGCCCGCGTGCTGCTGCGTGACCCGTATTGGCCGCTGCATGCGGCGGCGGAGCTTGGCCGCACCGAAGCCGTGCCCACGCCCCCGCAATATGACCGGGGCTGGAATGCGCTGGGCAAGACGAAGATGGCCATGCCCATCGCCAACCCCATGCCACGTTTGGGATGAGCGCGCGCTTCGCCTTCGACAATAGCTATGCCCGCCTGCCGGAGCGTTTTTATATCCGGCAGGCACCCATTGCCGTGGCCGCACCCCGGCTGGTGTTTTTCAACGCGCCGCTAGCGGAAGCGCTGGGGCTTGAGGCGGCGGCGCTTCAAGGTGCC
>SXGQ01133090.1_pt1 | contig 15451 bp, 19 predicted proteins | sample 3178371 | NCBI WGS metagenome assembly SXGQ01 (sample SAMN11356859, study PRJNA531348) | freshwater metagenome | isolation source: freshwater sample F1-20 | place: China: Fuxian Lake, Yuxi | collected 2017-12-25
CCACAAAACGCCGGAAGGATCAAAAAGACAGAAATCACGCATTTGCCAGGCTTGAAGTTCAATGGGTGTAATTCGGACGCCATACTTTTCTACGACACCACTGTTAAGAACTTGCCCCCACCAAGCGTCAACATCCTCAACTAGGATGTGCATCATAAAATTTTCAGCAAGGGTTTCTACACAATAGTCCTGAAGGAGAAAGCTAACGTTCTCAAAATGAAAGTAGGCAATACCTTCATCGTCAGAAGCCATCGTGAAGCCTAGGTCTTGGTAGAACTGTTTGCTAATTTCAAAGTTCTTGGATGGCACAAAGGCTTTGATTTCGGTGATGCGCAGGTTGGACATTTGGATCCCTTCAAGGTTAATATTTTAAATACGCAACAACAGTACTTTTGAATCAAGTTTGGGGTCTAGAAGGATGTTTTTAGGCACTTCGTCTTTGCCTCGACAGTGGGCACTGGGTGACGTCACAATTTAGTGTACAAAGTCAAAACTAATTGATGTGACTCTAGAAGACAACACAAAATTTCATGCTCCACTTTCGACCCCTACTTAAATCAGATCAGTCAACACTCTGGCACTGGCTACATGTGGCACTTTGGGATCCTCCGCCGGCACCGCTGCGTCCGCTCAACACATTAGAGAATCCAGGTGTGCGCATCTATGCTGAAGACTGGGGTGAGGCAACAGACGTAGGCGTAGTAGCCGTCGTTGATGGGCAAGACGCTGGGGCGTGTTGGATGCGTCTTGTCACTGGTGGTCGAGGCTTAGCGTTTGTCGATGAAACCACCCCACAGTTGGGCATTGCATTGGAGCCACAATATCAGCACAGAGGTTTCGGTAAACCGCTCATGCAAGCCGCTTTGGCAGCAGCTTGGCAACACGGCTTCAGACAAGTTTCACTTACTGTTCATCCGGAGAACCCAGCGATTGCGATGTATGAAGCGTGTGGGTTCTGCAAACAGGGTCTTCGGGGCACTTACCATCTCATGCTTGTCGAGCGTTCTGCCTGATCACATCACTCAATTTGCCGACCGTTGAATGACATCCAAAACTGAGCAACTTTGAAGAGAATTTGCATCCAAATTTCAGCAGCCCCAATCGCCTATCCTGTTTAATTTTTGAGCAAGGATTAGATTCTCCAAACTTTTGAATCAAGTTTGGGGTCTAGAAGGATGTCATCCATTTTTATCCCTGCGCACGAATCGTTGAGTCAGGTTCGGCTTCGGCGGGGCTACCGTGCTCGTGGGTTAGAAGTGGAGATCAGGTGTCGTTTAACACGACAGTTGGTGTGTGGTTGGTTGGGTCGAAAAACTGTTGATATAAGGACTGCTATATTAATCAGATGCTTTGATTATTCGCCGTTAATTGTCACTGGCAACATCAATTGGTAGCCTTGTTTGTAAACAGATTGAATAGTGATTTCTTCTTGAGCAAAAGGTTTAATTTTTGATCGTATTCGGCTGATAATTTTTTCAAAGCGAACTTTATTGAGTTCTTCGGAAGAGTCAATTTCACCAAATCTTTGAATGAGTCTGTGAAGTGGTAGTAAGCCTCCAGCAACAACTAGCTCTAAAAAGATAGAACTTTCAGTAGCAGTAAATTTAAGTGTCTGAGTATTAGGAGCTGTCAATAAAAAAGTTTTTGGATGAAAAACCCATTGAACTTGTTCTTCTACATGATCAATGCGGCGACTCAAATTGAGTATGACTGTTCTCAACTCACTTGGCGAAACTGGCTTGGTCAAGTAGATATCGGCACCACTTTCATAGCTTTGTGTCCGGTCAATGCCTTGAACGCGAGCGGTCAATATAACAATACCCATTTTGGGATAAGCATTGCGGATTCTTTTTGAGATAGAAAGACCGTCCTCATTAGGAAGATTCAAATCAAGGACTAAAACATCGCATGCTCGCGTGGACAGAGCTTCATTTAGTTCTTCTCCATCGTCTACGCATCGAAGGCTAAATCCTTCACTCTTTAAATAATCAGATAAGGACTCACGCAAAGCGTAATTGTCTTCAACAATGAGGATGTCGGCTAAATGGTTCATTTAAGTTCATTCAACTTAGGAATTTGCAATGTAAAGATGGTCCAGATGTTGTCAAATTCACAACGAATGCTCGCGCCCATGGCTTTTGCTTGCTCATTGGCTAGCCAGAGTCCAAGTCCAGTGCCTGAGTAGCCTTTTGCTTCTTCGGCTCTGTAGTAGCGGGCAAAAATCTTATCTATTTGAGGGGGACCTACTTTACCTATTTGATTTTTAATTTGTAAATCAAACATGGGCTTACTATCCAAGGTACTCTGACTGACTGTTAAATAGATTTTTGAATTGGCTGCAGAATATTTAAGCGCATTTGAAATTAAATTTTCTAAAATTGAACGCAAAAAGATTGGATCAACATGCAACTCGGTATCAATAGGTAAATCTACACAAAACTCCTAATTAATTCTTTCTGGATAGGCAGGGTTCAAATAGCCTACGCGATCAACAATTTGTGAAAATTCAGTACGTAAATTTATTTGTTCTTCTTGATAATTTGAAAGCCCAAATTCAAATTTATCAGCCAATAAGCATTGGTTCAGAATGTGGTTGATAGTGTCTGTAGCATTGTCTACTCGAACCGCCCACACTTGATTTTTGGCATGATCAGCCTGTGCATTTTTAAAAGAGTCCGCACCAAATTTAATGACACTCAAGGGCGTTTTAATTTCATGTAACAACATTCCTAAAAATACATGTTGCTGCTTGTTTTTTTCAATCTCAAGATCTGCTGCAGCTTTGGACGCTCCAAGCGTAAAAACTGCGTCCATCTCTCTTTCTTTTTGCTCATTCAACATTTGCAACATAATTAAAAAAGCAATAACAGGGTAAAAGAAATCTCTGAATGCAGGTAAGCCCCAGATAAAAGGAAACAGCTGCGGCTCAATGAAATAAATTCCCGGAATCACGGACATGATTGCATAGGTGATTGAAACAACTAAATGGTATTTGTAGGTCCACATTAAATGTTTTTGCTTTGAAAAAATTGAAATGAGAAAACAAAACAAAGTAGTCGTCATCAAAATATTTAGCAATACGCTACACGTTACAAGATGACCTCGAGGAATTTCAAACAGTAAGCCGATTGCTGGTAATAAAGAGGCTGTGAAAAAAAACAGAAAAACACGATTTTGAGTACCATTAAACAACCTACCAAAACCTTCTTTGATCATCAAAGTTCCGATAGCAATGAGGCTTAAGAAAAGCACCATGTTCACATTCAAATAGATCGCTGTACTGGAGTTGTCATTATTCAAAAATATTCCAAAATAATTAAGCCTACTCAATACAAACAAAGGCACAGAAATCATCACTGTGATAAATATTTTTGATCTGGCTAGCCAGTTTTGAATACCAATCCAGATCAACAAAATGAATGCTGCAGTAAATTGCGAGCTTAAAACTGCATACCTTATGTGCTGCTTCATTTGTGTTTCTGCGTCACTCAGAACCATGACATTAAATTGCTTTGGAGCTTGCGATCGAATTCTTAAATAAAACTCTGAGCTGTTATTCAAATTGTCTGTTTGCTTGTCAAGTAAGTGTCCTTGTAGGAGTGCTCGCATTGGTATTTTTTCTGCGTTCCATGGATCCTGATTTGTCTGCTTTCGTGAATAAAGTATGACTTCGTCGATGGCTGGATTTTCGAAAAATAAAAATGAGTTAGCTTGATTGGCAACTATTGAGACGCGGAGCCATAGATTACCCGTTCGATAGGGCTTTCGAATTTGTCCAGAAGTTTCTGAGAACTTTGAACTTTCAACTTGTTCCAACTGTAGGGATGCGGATACATCATAGAACTCTTCAATTTTGTATTGAAGATCGCCAGCCGATACGTTTGCAATCCATGCAAACATGCAAATTACGACAGTTTTGACTAATGTTTGGAATGCTATTTTCATCAACCAAGACTATCAGCTTTGTTTTGATTTGTGGAATATTTTTAGCCTTTCTAAGACTGTCAGACTTTGTCAGACATTTAGAAAATGTTTGACTACTATTTGACCCTATTCAATTAATTTGCATCTGACTAACTTGTTTTTTAAGGAACCGTTTTATGGCAACTATACAAACCTTACTCAGTCAAAAAATGGCGCTTGAGCGGATGATTGAGCAAGCTCGCATCGATGAATTGGATCGTCAGCGGCGCATTGAGGCAGAGCGGCTAGCAATGCAAAATGCTGAAATAGCAGGGGTTCGTGAGAGTTTGCGAAACCTGATGAGGAAATATGATTTGTCAGAGGATCAAATTCTCCGAGGTCACGAGCAATCTAAATTGGCTGTACCGAAAAAAACTCAGTCAGGTAATAAACTTTCCATGCAAGAGATGAGAGCTTTTTACTCAAAGATGTAATCGTTTTTCATGCGCATTTTCAAAGTTACTATGCTCTTCATGATTTACAGAACTGTCCAGATATCTTTCCTTGTTGCGCTTGTCATGGTCGTTACGCAACCTGCTGCACTTCAAGTATCTGAAAGATTCGGACTTGGTTTACAGGTTCAGGCGGATGGCTATTTCAACCCAAAAGTTATCAAGGTCTTGGTGAATCTTGTTGAACCAGGCTCACAAGCGGACACTGCAGGTTTGTCACCTGGCGATGAATTAATTCGGGTTCAATATTTATCTTTGCCAGGTACAGACACGGTATTGCTTAAATCTCATATGGATTTTTTTCAAGGAATGCCAAAGACACTCGTATTTAGAAGACCAAGCGGACAAACATACGAAGCAATACTTCGCCAACCATAGCAAGTACGCAATTGCATAATCCAATTAAGCGACTCCAATTCCAGATCTCATATATTTTTTGTGCGCAAAGATTGATGCTAAGAGTCACACAACTTTTGAATAAAGTTTGGGGTCTATAAGGATGTTCGCCACTTTTATCCCCTGCGCATAAATCGTTGAGGCAGGCTCGGCTTCTGCGGGGCTACCGTGCTCGTGGTTTGATGTGGACAAGATGTGTCGTTCTACACGCACCCATTACTTACAAAAAAGCGCCACTAGTTGGCGCTTTTTAAAGATTGTTTTATTGAGTAACTCAATAAGACAGACTCAAGTTTAAATTGGCAATTGACGTACCAAATTGCTTCTAACCCAACTGCTCAAACCACTGGCAGTTCCCTTTGCTTGCCATGCTTGGTAAGCAGGGTCTGCATACAAAGCATCAGTGCATTTGCCATAGGCTTCATAGCTCTCGTAGCGACTAGTAAATACCAAGTTGCCAATTTCTCCTGCAGACACCGCCCAAATTGAGACATCAGCGCCATGCTTTCGCCAGAGGGCTGCGCTTTCTGCCACCAATTCCATTAACTTTGCCATGTCTGCACCCGGGTTAGGTTTGAAAACCACTTGAGAAATCATTTGAGCCATTTTGAGCCCCTTAAGTTAGTTGAGCGCATTTCGAAATGAAATGCGAAATTTCATTAGGCGCCAGTATTTTTGAAATTGATATAGGTAGTTGAATGGCATTCAAGGACGATGGCAGAACAAAGGAGCAATCAAGCACCCTTGTCGAATAGAGAATATTTAATGAGCAAACGATTGGGTTCAATTGTTAGAACTTTTGAATAAAGTTTGTGACCTTGGGTTGGTTTTGACGAATTAGTGTTTTCCTGGGGATTATTTGCCCATAAGAGTTGAACCTGCATACTCACTCAAACTTATTCACTGGAGTCTGCAATGCCAAGAGCGAAGAAAACATGGGCAGAAAAAATGAAAGCTAAACCGCCTCATCATGTCGTCCTCAACAAAGATTTTGCGGGGATACCTAAAGGGTCAAAGCTGCACATTTCAAGTCCAGAAGAGATTGCTGCTGAACTAAAGACGATCCCACCAGGTTCCATCTTGTCCATTCAAGCATTCAGGCGCAGACTGGCAGAGAAGAACAAATGCGATGCCACCTGCCCCGTTTCTACTTCTATTTTTCTCAGAATTGTTGCAGAGCACACATGGGAAGAATTCAATAGTTCTAGCAGCACACAAGATCTTGCCCCATTTTGGCGGGTCGTTGAATCAAGTTCACCTATGGCTAAAAAACTTAACTTTGACTCTGCATGGATTGACCTACAGCGGGAACTTGAAAAGCAGAACAGTTAGCAGATGTAGGAAAACTCATTTTAAGCACCGCTTAGGTGACCTGCCCCCTCCCTGCCGTACCAAAGTGATGGAACAAAGTCCACAGCCTCCTTGAGAATCTCGTTCTCCAAAGTCTTGCGTCCAAGCGCACCTTCAAGTTGTTTAATGCGTCTCATGGCCTCTTGAAGTTCAGAAGCTGGGACAACGGTTTCATTGGCACCGACGGCGACCAAAGAACCTTCCAAATAAGCTTTGCGCCACTGAAACAACTGGGCAGCAGTCAGACCATGCTGGCGGGCTACCAAAGAAACAGAGCTGCCTGGTTCATTGGTTTGTTTGACGATTTCAAGCTTTTGCTCAGGAGTCCAGCGCCTGCGGCGCTGAACACTGGTGACCACTTCCACCCGGTTAGGTCTTATTGATGACATAGTCATATCCATAGTCGTATTCCTAGTTGTTAGTTTAAGGAATACCGATGGGACTGTCATTCAGGGGGCTAACTCAGGGGGCTAACTCAGTGACCAAATTTTTGACATTATCGAAGAGCTCTGGCTGTAGTTTGATTGTTTCATTGTTTTTATGCTGTTGCCTGACATGTCTAATGAAGGTCATTGGCGTTACTTGTTTGTAAAGTTGAAAGAGTTCGATTAACTGCTCTTTAGAAAATCCACTCTTATTTGTCAACTGCGTCCAGCCCAGAGTTTGCTCAAAGTTCTCATTAATCCAAGCACACAGCTCTTCCAGCCTCTTGGCATTAGAAGCACTTAGCGGGGAACGCTTCTTGGTTGTGGAGCGCATGATTTCCTCTGATAAAGCAAGATTTTGAGCGTGTTAACAAAAACTAGACTCAGGAAATTCCCTAGTTAAATTATTAACTTGAAATACAAGTTTGTAATTTTTTCGTCATACGTTTCTGATGAGAAATTGTTTAACAACCACCGAACTACGCAGTGTTTTAGAAAGTGTGAAACGATGCGTAAAGGCAGGTGAATTGGGCAGTCAAATTGACGCTGCTAGCAATCCTGTGAGAGGAAGATTTGTGAAGTGATGGTTGCTGGCGCTGAGAGCGGACATCAATTCAAATTGATGTCCGCTTGTAGTCTTCAAATAACTGCTAAAACTCGCCCTGTAATCAGGGTGCCAATCTGCGCTGCTTTTGCTACGACATTTTGGAATGCAGGAGACATGGCGCTACCATCCAACTCTTTACCTAATTCAGCCATTGAATCCATGTAGTATGTGATGATGATTCTGTCCATCTCTGGCGAAAACACTGGCACAACTGCAGTCATACCAGTTCTTTCACTGAATGCCGCTTTAACTTCAGGCATTAATGCTACAGCAGCTTGCAGATTTGCTCGTGATATTTGATATTGTCGTTGCACCAAAATTGGTTGCGTCGTTGGTTCGCCAAAAACTGTTCTGTATACATACGGTCCAGATATGGAATGCACATTTGAACCTTCTAATTGAGCACGAGCAGCACCAACGCCAGCGGAAGCTGCCAGTGATTGAAATCCTGTTATACCGTCTTGAAAGTTTTCAAATCTGACAAACATTTCAATGTTGCCAGCATCCGCTCCCATGATGACTTTTAAAAGTCTCGTTTTTGTACCTGCTTGCGTTGTTTGCTCTGCAAGCGCCTTAGCTTGTGCAATTGCTGCATCAGCTTTGCCTTGAACTGGGACGATGATTCTGCGTGAGATGACTGCCATTTTTTGCTCCTTAAGGTTTTGAAAGTAGTAATGGAGAGCGTCAACTGAATTCGCTCAATTAATTTTTACTCTTTTTCAATCTCAAATGAAGTTGAGGTTTTCACCTATGAATTTAGCTTTCCATTGAATTCTTTAATGAAAGTCTCATCTTTAGGACTTTGAGTCTGATGGCGCTGAGAGCAGCATGAGATTTTTCACTGCGCCAGCAGTCACCCAAACTCAAATACTTGATACAGTTTTTCTCGCTGTTAGAATAAAAACGTGTCATGAAATTCTGTGATTTGGCTGTTGAACAGCATGTAGCACATAACACGCAATTCCATTGCAAACCTCATAAATGCTGAGTTTTTGACAAGTATTGCAATTTAAAATACGCGTGTCGATGGTTCGATTCCGCCCGAGACCACACTCTGAATCTGAAAAAAACCCCTGCGTTTGTGCTGGGGTTTTTGCTTTTGGGGTCTTGCGAAGTTGTCCTTTAAAAGAACAAGCTATGCGTAAAACTCGTTGAGTTATGTTTGGTTTCGGCGGGGCTACCGTTCTTTTGATTTGATGTGGCTGCCATATGTCGTGTTACACGACAGTCGGTGGTGAGAGTGTTGGTCAGGGGCAGTGTTACAACATCCAGGGTACTCATTTCTCCAATCGAGAAGGATCCAATGTTGTTTTTGCGTTCACAAAACTTCTTACTAAAAACTGCAATGCATTTTTGATTTCTTCGCGTGACAAATCATTTGCATGAGGTCTTAAAGATGCCCGAATCACGCCTGTAAATGCATGGGTGATGACGAAAGCCTCTTCTTTGCTAAATTGCAGCAATTGACCGTCTAAGCGTGAAACTCCAGCGGATGCTAAGAAGTTTGCAATCAGCTTTGGCGAGGCATCTACTCTGTTTGCGCGCCCCATTTGCAATGCATGCTCGAGCAGCACTTGATGTACGTTGGAGCGCCCACCAAAGGCGCCAAAAACACAATTAATCAGAACGCTGATTGGTTCCTGCGATTTACCGCTAATTGGGTTCGCCAAAGTTGCGATGACCCTATCCGTTACCGATTTCATTTCGCGTTGACCGAGTACCTCAATAATGGCTGCCTTATCCCGAAAATATTGGTAAAGCGTGCCTATGCTAACGCCAGCAACTTCGGCAATGCGGTTGGTGGTAAGCCCTTCTATTCCATCCTTATCAATGATGCGCGTCGCAGCCTCTAATATGAGTTCAATCTTCTCCAAAGCCCTTTCTTGTTTGGGCTTTTTTCTCGTAACCATTTGTTTTTTAAAGGGTTTTTCTGGCATGAGTGGGTGTCAAGAACATGAGTAGTGAAAGTTGAGCATAGCTCATAAAGTATCAAGTCGGTTCCCAACTTTTGTCATATTTATGTCTCAAATTGTTTTGATTCAAATCATCGTTACGGTTGCAATTCTATGCATTGCCTTTGCAGAAGCATTGTTCCTACAACATCGCAAACCAGGTTCGTTTGATTGGTCAGAGGCTTGGCTATCGGTTGCTGATATGGCGGGGCGTCGATTGCTGGCTCTTTTGCCAATTGGTATTGCGACACCAGTTTTTTCCTGGGTCTGGACGCAAAGACTATTTACCATCGAGCTCAGCGGCTTCGCAACTTTCGTTTTGTTGTTTTTGGGACTTGAGTTTTTCTACTATTGGTATCATCGCGCTTCCCACCGCATACGTTTCTTTTGGGCAACTCATGCGGTGCACCATTCGCCAAATCAATTGACGCTGTCAACGTCTTTTCGTCTGGGGTGGACCAACAAGCTCACAGGAACAACCTTGTTCTATACACCGCTGGTGTATTTAGGCTTTGAACCAAAAGTAGTCCTTGCAGCCCTTTCCTTAAATCTGCTCTACCAGTTCTGGTTACACACAACGTTGATCCCTAAGTTGGGCTGGTTGGAGTGGGTACTGAACACACCATCAGCGCATAGGGTGCACCATGCATCCAATCTTGATTATCTTGATGCCAACTACGGAGGTGTGCTCATCATTTTTGACCGCTTATTTGGAACTTATCGTCCCGAGCGGCTTGAAGAGCCCTGCATCTATGGCTTGGTAAAACCCATGCGAACTCGCAACGTTTTAACTATGGAGTTCTCACAGTGGGCGGACCTCTATCGTGACATGCGCCAAGCGCCGAACATTCGATCAGCTTTGATGCTTTTGATCATGCCTCCAGGTTGGTCAAGCGACGGCAATAGTCTTACTACAGAGGCTTTACGCGCCCAGCAGTCACAGGCGCATTCAACGTGACTCGATTCGTGCTTGTAATCAAAGCTCCATACTGTTTTCTGGTATCGGCATTGCTTGTGCCAGCCCTTGCCATTCCCACCAATGTTGCTGCTGGGCAAGCCGATGCCATAACGCAATCACCACCCTTAGACAACGCAAAGCGCTTACAGGTTCAGACCAATTTCAAGACGGCTGATGTAGACAAGAATGACCAACTGAATCTGGCTGAGTTCAAGATCTTTATCAATCTCAATGCCGACCAAAACCTTGGGCAAGCCATTAGCGTCCGTCGTTTTGGTATTTACACCAAAGCATTTAAGAAGTTAGATGCTAACGGGGATGGCATCTTGACAAAACATGAAATCGCAACACAAGTACAACAGTAACAATTGGCTTCTAATCTATCTAAGCCGTGTTAGCGGCTGGTAGGGAGCAGGTCAATTGAACGACAAGCCCGTGAATCGCCCCACTAAGACCCTGTCTTCTTCAGGTGCGTCATCGGCGACGACTTCAATCACCAGCTCTGTGTTCCCAGCTTTGAAGACACAGTAACCATGCTGGACCCATCTGCTTTCAGTGGCAAGCCCAGTTTGCTTGAGTAAAAGTGCCTTGCGATATCGATGTCATTCAAGAACACCCTGGCTGTGTTGAGCTCCATGGCAGTACTTAGGTCTTTATGATTTTTTTGACCAATACAGTATCAACAATTCCGAAATCGATGTAGTTTGATGCAGTTCGATAACAGGCGTCAAGCGTGTTCTTGCTAAAACGGTACAACACGATTGAGCGACATCTTCCATGACTTCAGTTTGAGCGAAGCAAACCATTTTTTTTCATTAGGACTCTTCATCCGTGGGGCTTGGAGAGGTAGCTTCTACCCAAGCTCTTATCAAAAACACAAAGGCTGTAATCAAGCCTGCAATTTGAAAACCGCTGTTTGCGGTGTAGTGCCCAACGACAGAAAATAGAAATGTAGGAATCAGTAGAGCAAAAGTGACTTGTCTGATGTTATTTGGATTCATATGTATTTAAATATTTGATGAATAATTAAGGCACTAGACCAACACCCTCGTTGCTGTACCAAGCTGAAAACGCAAAGATCGCTGATTTCCGTGGGTTAATTGTAAGAACTTTTGAATAAATTTTGGGACCTTGCCAATTGGTTTTGCTTCGCGGGTGATCGGGTGGTGCGTATGAATTGCTGTTTATGGTTTGGTTTTGGTGGGGCTACCGTGCTCGTGGCTGGTAGTGGAGATCAGGTGTCGTTTTAAACGACAGTTTCATATCAATGGAAAGATAAATGGAAATATCCATCAACGAATCCGCCTTGGTTGTATGAACTGGAGTCAGACGCACGCTTTGGTCACTGGCAGTACGCGTAGAATTAGGCGTGTACTTGTTGGAATCTTGCTTGTGAAGGGCGCGACGGTGACTGCTACGGGTCTTACCTCCGCCAGCGTTGATTAAGCTCTTATGGAGTGTCCGCCGGCAAGCTGGAGGTTTATGTTGGTGCATCTGCATTACTCCTTATGATCAACCGAATCAGCCCTGCATTGGCAGAGGCCATCATGATCAACCGCTAGCACTGAATGCATTTTTTTCGATTACACATAAGGCGATTGCTTCACCTAGTCGAAACTTTTCTTTTGCGCTATGGGGCGCAGCCGCGTACTTTGTTTGTTATGGCCACTTTGTCTGCTTTTGATAGTTTCGTTCCCATGTTGCCCGCAGAAGCATTTGTTGTTGCCTTTAGCATCCTGCAGCCACAAAGAGGCAAAGTTATTGTCCTGTTGTTTGCATTAGCTTCTGGCTTGAGTGCATTGATGTTGGCTTTACTGCTGGGCACTCTCAGTTCGTCAGCTGAATGGCTTGGCCTGCAGCTTTTAGGAGCGCAATGGAACCAAGCACCCGACTCCGTTCGAACTTGGGGGCCGGCTAGCATGGTGTTTTTGTCTGTTTTCCCCGACTCCCCTCGCACGTCCATCGCTGCGCTCGCTTTGAGTGGTGTGGCTCCCGAAGTCATAGGTCTGATGGTGTTTCTGGGAAAACTAATCCTTTATGCAGGACTGCTGGGTTTAATACACTATTTGCCATCACAGCTTTTGAGTTGGCGCGGGTCAGAGGCATTATGGAAAAAATGGTTGCAGCGCCGCGCTAGCCGCTTCGTTGCCTACTGCCGACGCATCCGCTGGCTGGCGCATCGATGAAGAAACAGAGTCGCAAACAAGTGCCTTTATTAAGACACCATGCGAGTTATTTCCCCCCTCGTTGCAATACGTTAAAGCAAATACTTGAATTAGCTTTTTTAAAAAAATGACCCAAAAAAATTAATTCTTGGGCCATTTGGTTTTTTATTTAAAAATTTCTCAGGAAAGGAGACTAACTAAATTTCACCCGTTCAGTTATTTATTTTGTTCAAAACTAACTGTAAGAAAGGAAGTGAATTTTTTGTTATATCTTGCCTAATCGAATGAGCTGGGTTTCACCACCGCCACCATGATCGTTCACGCCATCGTTGTCGGTAACGATCAAAACTTGACCATTTGGCAGTACCGCCAATCCCTCAACTTTCTCAAGGACCAAGCCTTTTGGTCCTCGAAGATCGTCCATCAAATCCCTTACCAAGGTTTTGGTCAAAACAGCGCCATCGGCCTTACCCGTCATGTCAATTCGGTAAATGCGCTTGATTCGTGCATCGGGCCCCATGTGATTGTCGCGTTCCACAACGAGGTAGCGGTTATTGCCAATGGCGGTGATCTCGGACAGGCCAACCCATCCGCCGTTAGGTGAGGCTACTGGGTCGATCGGGTAGCTCATGAACGACCAAGTTGAAGTGGTCAGATCGAACAAACCAATCAACGGATTACCGTTTTTGCTTGCGATATCCCAAGACCTTTGAATAGCCACAACCAATTTGCCGTTGTGTTCTGTCACGCCTTCGAAGCCATAACGAGCCTGCATGTTGTTCATGGCGGCGGGTAAGGGAATCACTCGCTCGATCACTCCAGTTGCCGAGACCTTAAAAATCAGGTTGGCTGATGTGATGTTGCGACCAGTTTCGTAAGATGTTTTTGAACCAGCGCCTTCAGAGGCTACCCAAAAACCACCTGTACTGGCAACGGCGATACCCTCGGGATCGATATTGACACTGCCGTCTAGATTGATCATCTTTGTCACATCGGCTTGATCGAAAGCTTGAGCATCTACGGCGGCTGGGAGGGTTGCCTTGAATGCTGCAAAATGTCCGTCGGTGTCGCGGATGGTGATCTCGCTCTTGATTACAGCAGGCTGTTGGCTGATATCAATACTAAAGATCCGGTTGCCGCCAAAGAAGCTGTCTTCAATACCGTAAACCGTATTGCCATCGGAAGCTGCTGCCAGGCCCGACATGGCAGCCCATGGAATGGGTGTGCCGTCGCTGCGATCTGCAGATTGCAACGTCGGGTAGGCCGCACTGGCTTTTTGGTAACTGTAAATGTTCAACGCTGAACGCGCTGGCAATGAGCGATCGTCAACTTCACTGGCGGAAATGACCAGGCCACGCGATGGAATAGTCAGAATGCCCTCGGGGCTGATAGCGCCGGGCAAAGCTTGCTTAAGAACCGGCTTCACGGGGTTGGACATATCAAAAACCGCCAATAGGCCTGAACGCTCAGAAGCCACGAAGAGGTAGTCGGTCGATTGATAGCGAGCAAAGGCAACGTTTTCGGGCTCGTTGCCCTTGGCATCAGAACGTCGATCGTTGTAATGTCCTAGGCGAACGGCAAGGTGATCAAGGATATTTCCTGAGTCGTACTCCAAAACACCGCTGGTATTCATCACTGAGAAGCTACGACTGCCCCCATTCAAATCGCCCTCGTTGGCAATGGCAAATCGTGTGTTGGAAATCCAAGTCACACCATCGGGTTCACGCAAGCGATTGGCTTGAGTCTCTTTCAGTGAAATGCGATTGGGACGCTCGTCCGTTAGGTCAACCTTATCCAGCGTAACGGAGCCAGCGCTGAAGTGTGTGGTCACCTTACCTGAATTCAGATCGACAAGCGCAATGTGGTTGTTTTCCTGAAGGGTCACTACAGCAATGTTGTCATCGTTGATGGCCACGTACTCGGGCTCGGGATCGGTGCCGTATAGGGTGGCAATACCGGTAAGGTCTACACTACGGGTCTTCCAAGTGGAAGGCGCACCGACTACATCAACAATCTTCAGCGAACCAGCAGGCAGTTGCGGCAATGCACCGCCGTTTAAGCTTTCGTCACGCTGGTTTTCGAGAACGACAGCAATGAACTTACCGTCTTTAGACACCGCCACTGAATCCGGTTGACCTCCCATGTCGATGCTTGCAAGCAGCTCTCGCTTGGCGATATCCACAACGATAAGCTTGCCGCTCGGGGATGTAAAGCTAGTAGATGTGTCAACTCCTACCACCGCAAAATTACCCAGTACTGCAACGGAGGTGGGTTCACCACCAGCAGCCACTTTGCCCAAGGGCTTGGGGTTAGTGGGATCGGTAATATCCACAAAACCAATCTGACCCTTAGGGCTGTCAGTGTAAATAACGGTCATTCCGTCAGTGCTGGCTGCAGCGATCTCAGCTGCTGTTACGTCATTCGACTCACAAGAAGAGCCAATTTGTGAGCAGACTGTAAAAGTAGCAACACGATTGAAATTCATCGTGTTATCGGGTATAGATAAAGCAACACTTTCCGAATTGCTGTTGCAGCCTTGTAAACCAAGTGTGAGTGCCAAGCCCGTAAATAAGGCAATGACGATGGGAGAATTAACTTTGAACATTACAAACCTTTCACTGGTTTAAAGAATCTTAAATTTTCATAAATTAAGAAGTTCAAGTTACCGAATTTTTGTGACGCTGATATGACATGATTCTTGCCGCCGACTGAAAACTGAGCCACCCCAATCGCCTATCCTGCTTAATTTTTGAGCAAGGGGCAACTCTCAATTCTCAGAGCTTTTGAACAAATTTTGGGGTCTAAAAGGATGTTCGCCATTTTTACCCGCAGCACACCGATCGTTGAGTCTGGTTGGGTATTGGCGGGTCTACCGTGTTTTTGGCTTGTCGTGTTATGTAAGTGTCATGTCACACGACAGTTGGTAATGTCCTTTTAAAGGACAAACTCCATTGACTTACCAAGACCATACAGAAATGAATTGAGGGTTTTATCTAAAGCCTTTTCAATAAAGCGCACCTAAAATATTCTGGATATTTTCACTGGGGTTGTGAAAATGAAAAAACTCAGCTCACTTGCAGACAGCGACAACAAAGTGTTGTTGGCTGAAATCTGCAATTGGATTGACAAGAATACAAGTCAAAACATTGGTTGGACTGAGCTTATTGAAACCACTGGACTCTC
>SXGQ01373977.1_pt1 | contig 15450 bp, 13 predicted proteins | sample 3178371 | NCBI WGS metagenome assembly SXGQ01 (sample SAMN11356859, study PRJNA531348) | freshwater metagenome | isolation source: freshwater sample F1-20 | place: China: Fuxian Lake, Yuxi | collected 2017-12-25
CAGCACGAAGACGGCCAGAGCCACGTGCTGGCGCTGCCGGTGCCGACCTGCCAGTCCTACGATCCCGCGGTTGCGTCTGAGCTCGCGGTGATCATCGAAGACGGCATCAAGCGGATGTACCAGGATCAGGAAGACATCTTCTACTACCTGACCGTGATGAACGAGCAGTACCAGCACCCGGTGATGCCGGCCGGCTCGACGGACGGCATCCTCAAGGGGATGTACGTGTGCCAGCCGACCAGCACGCCGAAGGCCAAGCTGCGCGCGCAGCTGTTCGGCAGCGGCACCATCCTGCTGCAGGCACTCGAGGCGCAGAAGATCCTCGAGCAGAAGTACAACGTCGGCGCCGACGTGTGGAGCGTCACGAGCTACGTGAACCTCTATCGCGACGGCCACGCCTGCGACCGCTGGAACCGCCTGCACCCGACCGAGGCGCCGCGGGTGCCGTACGTCTCCCAGGTGACCAAGGACGCGCCGGGCGTGTTCGTGGCGGCGTCGGATTACCTCAAGACGCTGCCGGATGCGATTGACCGCTGGTTGCCGCGTCCGCTGCAGTCGCTCGGCACCGATGGCTTCGGCCGCAGTGACACGCGCGCGGCGCTGCGCAACTTCTTCGAAGTGGACGCCCGCTTCATTGTGCTGGCCACGCTGCACGCGCTGATGCAGGACCAGCAGATCGAGCCCAAGGTCGTGGCTCAGGCGATTAAGGACCTCGGCATCGACGCCGAGAAGTCGAACCCGGCGGTGAGCTAAACGTGGCCGATTTCATTCTCCCGAATCTCGGTGATGGCGTTGCCCAGGGCGACGTCCTCAAGGTGCTGGTCAAGGTGGGCGACGTGGTCACGGTGGACCAGCCGATCGTTGAGCTCGAAACCGACAAGGCCACCATCGAAGTGCCGTCCGACGTGGCCGGCACGGTCAAGGAAGTAAAGGCCAAGGCCGGCGACAAGCTGAAGCCCGGCCAGGTGGTGCTCGTGATGGAGAACGGGGCTGGCGCGCCGGCAGCCCCGGCACCGGCGGCAGCGAAGGCCGAGGCGGCCCCTGCGGCGGACGCACCTGAGGCCGCCAAGGCACCTGAGGCCCCGAGGGCACCCGCGGCTCCGGCAGCTGCCGATCGGCCGAAGGTCGTTGATATCGCGGCGGGGCGCCCGGCAGCGGCCCCAGCACCGGCCGCGGCGTCGGTCGTCACGGCCGCTCCGGCGGCTCCCTCGGTTCGGCGGCTCGCGCGCGAAATTGGCGTGGACGTCAGCCAGGTGACCGGCACCGGCCCCGGCGGACGCATCACGCAGGATGACGTGAAGGAATTCGCGAAGCGGGTGATGAACAGTTTCGGCAGCGGCGGCCAGGCGGCCGCGGCCTCGCGTCCGGCCGGCAGCGGTCCCGTGCTTCCGGATTTCTCGAAGTGGGGCGAGGTCGAGCGCAAGGCCATGTCGGGTATTCGCCGCAAGACGGCCGAGCACCTGGGCAATGCGTGGAACACCATCCCGCATGTCACCCAGTTCGACAAGGCCGACATCACCAACCTCGAGGCGATGCGCAAGAAGTATCGCGGCGAGGCCGAGAAGGCCGGCGGCAACCTGACCGTGACCGCCGTGGCCGCCAAGGTGATCGCCACCGCGCTCAAGGCGTTCCCCCAGTTCAACGCGTCGGTGGACGCGGCGGGCGAGGCGATCGTCTACAAGAAGTACATCCACGTCGGCATTGCCGTGGATACCGACAACGGCCTGCTCGTGCCGGTGATCCGCAACGCCGATCAGAAGAACCTGATCCAGTTGTCGGTCGAGATCAACGTCCTGGCCGAGAAGGCCAAGGCGCGCAAGCTGACGCTCGACGAAATGTCGGGCGGGTCGATGTCGATCTCGAACCTGGGCGGCATTGGCGGCACCTCGTTCACGCCGATCGTCAACTGGCCCGAGGTCGCGATTCTCGGCATTTCGCGCGGCACCTACGAGCCGGTGTGGAACGGCACGTCGTTCGAGCCGCGGCAGATGCTGCCGTTGTCGCTCAGCTACGATCACCGGCTGATTGACGGCGCGGATGCGATCCGCTTCCTGCGCTGGGTCGTCGAGGCGCTCGAGAATCCCTTCACGCTGGCGCTCAGAGGTTAATCGTGGCTCACCACGTTGCAGTAATCGGGGCCGGCCCCGGTGGATACGCGGCTGCGTTCTATGCCGCTGACCTCGGCCTGAAGGTCACCCTGATCGATAACGAGAAGAATCCTGGCGGCGTGTGCCTGTACCGCGGCTGCATTCCGTCGAAGGCGTTGCTGCACGTCGCGAAGGTGCTGGACGAAGCGAAGCACGCCAAGGACTGGGGCATCGAGTTTGCGGCGCCGAAGATCGACATCCACAAGGTCCGCGACTACAAGAACCGCGTGGTCGAAAAGCTGACGAGCGGCACCGGCCAGGTGGCGAAGTTCCGCAAGGTCAACTACATCCAGGGCTGGGCGTCGATCGTCGATCCCAGGACCATCAGCGTGAAGAAGGCGGATGGCGGGGAAGAGACCGTCAGCGTCGACTACATGATCGTGGCGACCGGTTCGACGCCGACGAAGATTCCGTCGCTGTCGATCGACTCGCCGCGCGTGCTCGATTCGACCACCGCGCTCGACCTGCCGGAAATCCCAAAGACCATGCTGGTCGTCGGTGGCGGCTACATCGGCCTGGAGCTGGGCTCGGTCTACGCCGCGCTCGGCACCAAGGTGTCGGTGGTGGAGATGACCGCGGGCCTGCTGCCCGGCGCCGACCGCGACCTGGTGAAGATCCTGGCGCAGCGCGTCGAGAAGATCTACGACAAGGTGATGCTGTCGACCAAGGTCACGTCGCTCAAGGCCGCGAAGGACGCGATTACGGTGTCCTTCGAGGGCGAGGGCGCGCCGAAGGAAGCCACTTACGACTACGTGTTGTTCGCGATCGGCCGGCGTCCCAACGCGACCATCGCTGGCCTCGACAAGACCGCGGTCAAGGTTGACGCCAGGGGCTTCATCGAAACCGACGGCCAGCGCCGCACCGCGGAACCGACGATCTTCGCCATTGGCGACGTGGCGGGCGAGCCGATGCTGGCGCACAAGGCCTCGCACGAGGCGCGGGTCGCAGTGGAGGCCATCGAGGGCCACAAGGCCGTATTCGAGCCGGCGGCGATTCCCGCCGTGGTGTTCACCGATCCGGAAATTGCGTGGGCGGGTCTCACCGAAGCCGATGCCGAGAAGCAGGGCATCAAGGTCGACGTCGCCAAGTTCCCATGGCCGGCGTCAGGCCGCGCGATCGCGATCGACCGCGTGGACGGCATGACCAAGCTGCTGATCGAGCCCGAGACCGAACGCATCCTCGGCGTCGGTATCGTCGGCTCCGGTGCGGGCGAGCTAATCGCCGAAGGCGTGCTGGCGATCGAAATGGGCGCGACCGCATCCGACGTGAAGCTCACCATCCATGCGCACCCGACGCTGTCGGAGACGGTAATGGAAGCGGCCGAGATGTTCTTCGGCCAGGCGACGCACGTTTACAAACCCCGCCGCAAGCCATAGAAGCGACAGCAGTTCAGGAGGCCGGACGCCAGGAATCAGCCGGTGCCACGGCCTCCTGATCGGCTGTCAGCCGGCACCGCCGGTGGCCTATACTTCTGCGCAGTGACGCGTCTACTTACGGTCCCGGTACTCGTTTGCCTTGTGGCATGGCCCCTTTCGGCCCGGGGACAGGCTCCTCCGAAGCCGGCCATCGCGCCGGTCGCGTCCCACGGCCAGGCCATCGGCCCCGTCGCGCAGGCTGAATTCGTGTCGCAGTACTGCGCCACCTGCCACAGCGAGCGCGGCAAGGCCGGCGGCTTGTCGTTGGCGGGTTGGGATACGAAGCAGGCGGCGTCGCAGCGTGACGTCACCGAGAAGATGATCCACAAGCTGCGCGCCGGGATGATGCCGCCGGCCGGGGCGAAGCGTCCGGCGCCGACAGTGATGACGCAGTTCGTCAGCGCGCTCGAGTCACGCATGGACGCGCTCGCAGCCGCGGATCCGAATCCGGGCTGGCGGCCATTTCAGCGGCTGAACCGCGCCGAGTATGCGCGCGCGATCAAGTTCCTGCTTGGGCTCGACGTCGACGTCACCGCGTTCCTGCCGGCCGACACGATCAGCGACGGGTTCGACAACGTGGCCGATGTGCAGACGTTCTCGCCGACGTTGATGGAAGGCTACCTGCGCGCGGCGAGCCGTATTGCCATGCTCGCGATTGGCGATCCGGAAAGCACCGCGACGCAGGCCACGTTCAAGCTGCCCAAAACCGCATCGCAAATGGATCGCGTCGAGGGCGCGCCGCCCGGCACCCGCGGCGGCATCTCGGTGGAGCACATCTTCCCGGCCGACGGCGAGTACGTGTTCAGCATGGACTTCTTCGCCGAGCCGCTGGGGTTCCTGTTCGGCAACACCGCGCCCGGCGAGCAGATTGAGGTGTCGGTCGATGGCGCCCGCGCTGCGATCTTCGACATCAACCCGCGGATGAGCGAAGAGAAGACCGGGCTCACCATCAAGAGCGCGCCGATCAGCGTCAAGGCCGGTCCCCGGCGCGTCAGCGCCGCGTTCATCCAGCGCCACGAAGGCCTGATCAACGACCTGATCGCGCCGATCGATCACACGATGGCCGACACCGAAATCGGCATCGCCTTCGGCATCACCACACTCCCTCACCTCCGCAGCCTCAGCATCGTCGGGCCCCACACGGTGACGGGCGTGTCCGAGACACCGAGCCGCCGAGCGGTGTTCACGTGCCGGCCCGCGTCGGCTGCCGACGAGGAGGTGTGCGCGACCGAGATCGTGCGCAACCTCTCGACGCAGGCGTTCCGCAGGCCAGTGGCCGAGAAAGACCTGGCGCGGCTGATGTCGTTCTACGCCCGCGGCCGCAAGGACAAGAACTTCGAGTTCGGCGTAACCAAGGCGCTCGAGGCGATCCTCGCCAGCCCGCAGTTCCTGCTGCGCGTGGAAGCGCAGCCGGCCCGGCTGACGACCGCGGCCAGTTACCGTCTCGCCGATTACGAGCTCGCGTCACGCTTGTCGTTTTTCCTGTGGGGCACCGGGCCAGACGCCGAGTTGTTGAGGGTCGCCGGCCGTGGCGGACTGAGCCTGCCCGCTGGCATGACCAGGCAGACCAAGCGGATGCTGGCGTCGCCGCGGGCAGACGCGCTGGCGACGCGGTTCGCGTCGCAGTGGCTGCGCCTGCAGGATCTCGAACGCGTCATTCCTGATCCGATCCTCTACCCGTATTCCGATCAGACGCTGTCGCTGGCGCTCAAGAAGGAGACCGAGCTCTTCTTCGACAGCCTGGTCCGCGAGGACCGCAGCGTGCTGGAGTTGCTGACGGCCGACTACACCTTCGTCAACGAGCGCGTCGCGCGTCACTACGGCATTCCGAACGTGACCGGTCCGGCGTTTCGTCGCGTGACGGTGCCCGACGAGCGTCGCGGCATCCTGGGTCACGGCAGCGTGCTGACACTCACCTCGATTGCCGACCGCACCTCGCCGGTGATGCGCGGCAAGTGGGTGATGGAGGTGCTGCTTGGCTCGCCGCCCCCGCCCCCGCCCCCCAACGTGCCGGCCCTCGAAGAGACCAAGGGCACGGCCGAGACCGGCCGCGTGCTCTCGGTCCGCGAACGGATGGAGCAGCACCGCAGCAACCCGGCCTGCACCTCGTGCCACAAGGTGATCGATCCGCTGGGCCTGGCGCTCGAGCCGTTCGATGCGACCGGCAAGTGGCGGGTGAAGGATGGCGGCACCGCCGTGGATCCGTCGGGTGTGCTGTACGACGGCACCTCGATCAACGGGCCCGCCGGCCTTCGCGCCGCCCTGCTGCGTCACCAGGACGCGGTGCTGCTGAGCTTCACGCGCAGCCTCATGACCTACGCCCTTGGCCGCCGCGTCGAACCGGCCGACCTGCCGGCCGTGCGCAAGATCATCCGCGCGGCCGAGGCCCAGGACTACAAGATGAGCGCGTTCATCAACGGCGTGATCCAGTCGAGCGCGTTCCAGATGGCGCGCACGCCGGCCACCGCAACTGCCACCACGACGATGGCCCCGGCGTCGGGCCCGCAGGATTAGTCCATGTTCATTACTCGTCAACATCTCTCTCGCCGCGCCGTCCTCAAGGGGATAGGCGTCACTGTCGCGCTGCCGTTCCTGGACGCGATGACCCCGGCCGGCAGGCTGTTCGCGCAGGCGGCCAGGCGTCCTGTCCGCCTGATCGCCATGGAGATGGTGCACGGCGCCGCCGGCAGCACCACCTATGGCATCAAGCAGAACCTGTGGGCGCCGGCGCAGGTGGGGAGCGCCTTTGACCTGAGCCCGACGGCCATGAAGTCGCTCGAGCCGTACCGGGACTACCTGACCATTGTCAGTAACACCGACGCGCGCAACGCCGAGGCGTTCGCCGCGCCCGAGATTGGCGCCGACCACTTCCGCACCGCGGCCGTGTTCCTGACGCAGGCGAAGCCGAAGCAAACGCAGGGCTCCGACGTGTTTGCGGGTACTTCGTTCGACCAGATTTACGCCCAGACCAGCGGCCAGGCGACGCCGATTCCGTCGATGCAGTTGTGCATCGAGAACGTGGACCAGGCCGGCGGCTGCTCCTACAACTACTCATGTGTCTACACCGACACCATCAGCTGGGCCTCGCCGACCGATCCGCTGCCGATGATTCGCGACCCGCGGGCAGTGTTCGATCAGCTGTTCGGCGTCGGCGCCACACCGGAGGCACGCCGCGCCCGGCGCAAAGACGATCAGAGCATTCTGGATTGGGTCTCTGAATCGGTCGCCGACCTGAGCAAGCGGCTCGGTCCCGGCGATCGCGCGCGGTTGTCCGACTACCTGGAGGATGTGCGCGAGATCGAGCGGCGCATCCAGAAGGTGGAGGCGTCGAACCAGACCGGCGAGCCGCGCGAGCTGCCCGGCGCTCCCGTCGGCGTCCCCGACTCGTTCGAAGAGCACGTCAAGCTGATGTTCGACTTGCAGGCGGTGGCCTTCGCCGCCGACACCACCCGCATCTTCTCGTTCAAGTTCAGCCGCGACGTCTCGAACCGCGTGTTCCCGGGCAGTGGCTCGACCGCCGCGTTCCACACCGGTTCGCACCACCTCGATCGCGACGAGCGCATTGCCGATTTCCAGAAGATCAACGCCTATCACGTCGGACTGGTGCCGTACCTGCTCGCCAAGCTGAAGGCCATTCCCGACCAGGACGGTAACGCCCTCGACAACTCGCTCATCATCTACGGCTCGGCGATGGGCAACTCGAACCTGCACAACCACAAGCGCTGCCCGCTGTTCTTCGCCGGCCACGCCGGCGGCGCGCTGACGGGCAATCGCCACATCCGCGCCGAGGACGGCACGCCGATGGCCAACGCCATGCTCACCGCGCTGCAGGCCATTGGGGTGGACGTCAAGCAGTTCGGCGACAGCACCGCCGCCCTCGACCTGAACGCGGTGACGTCATGAGCGTCGCCTTCGTTCGGAGAGCAGCGGCTTTAGCCGCCGCTGCAGCGACGGCTGCGGTGATGCTGACGGTGACGGTCGCCGCCAACACCACTGTCGCCGACGCAGCCAAATCCGGCGACGCCGCCGCCGTCAAAGCCCTCCTCAAGGCTGGCGCCGACGTCAACGCCGCGCAGGGCGACGGCATGACCGCACTCCACTGGGCCGCCACCAACGGCGACGCCGCCATGGCCCAGATGCTGCTCGCGGCCGGCGCCAACGTGCGCGCGACCACCCGGCTTGGCGGCATCACCCCGCTGCACCTGGCCACTCAGGGCGGGCAGGCGCAGGTCGCCGCGGCCCTGCTCGCGGCCGGCGCCGACGCAACCCTGACCACAACGACGGGTGCCACGCCCTTGATGCTGGCCGCTCGCTCAGGCAACACCGAAACGGCCACGCGGCTGGTGGAGGTGGGCGCCGACCTCAACGCCAAGGAGAGCACCTACGGCCAGACCGCGCTGATGGTCGCCGCCGGCCTCGATCGCGCGGACGTCGTGCGGCTGCTGCTGGCGAAGGGCGCCGACTGGAAGCTGGCGTCGAAGGTGGCGGACCTGACGGCGCTGACCGCGCCGGCCGAGGGCGAGGGCCGTGGCCCGGCCGCTGTCGATGGTCGAGTTGACGTGCCCGGCGTGACCCGTGGCTACCGTTATAACGAGCTGATCGGTGCTCAGGGGGGTCTCACGGCGCTGCATTTCGCCGTGCGGCAGGGCAGTGCCAACGCGGTTCGCGCACTGGTGGAGGGCGGCGTCGACGTGGACGCGCCGAGCCCCGGCGACCAGGCCACACCGCTCCTGGTCGCGCTCATCAACGGTCATTTCGATATCGCCGCGTCCCTCGTGGATAAGGGCGCCAACCCGAACCTGACGAGCGATGCCGGCGTGTCCCCGCTCTACGCCACCCTGAACGTGCAGTGGGCGCCGATCGCGGCCTATCCACAGCCGCGTGCCCACCTGCAGCAATCACGGTCGTATCTCGACGTGATGAAGGTGTTGCTTGAGAAGGGGGCCGACCCGAACGCGCGCGTGCGGCGCAAGGTGTGGTACTCGGGCTACAACTTCGACCAGTCAGGTGTTGATGAAGCCGGCGCGACGCCGTTCTGGCGCGCGGCCTATGCGGCCGATGTCGCCGCGATGAAGCTGCTCGTGGCGCACGGCGCCGATCCGTTCATCCCCACCACGAAGCTGTTCGCGCGCCGCGGACCGGAAGACCCGGCCGCGGGCACCGACAAGTCGGGCTTGCCGGTGCTGCCGATCGGCGCTCCCGGCGCCTCGGCGCTGCTGGCGGCTGCCGGGCCCGGCTACGCGACCGGCTTTGCGGGCAACTCCCACCACACCGCGCCGGGCGGCATGCTGCCGGCGGTGAAGTATCTCGTGGAGGACCTGGGGTTTGACGTGAACGACGTGGACCAGGCCGGCAACACCGTCGTGCACAACGCCGCCGCGCGCGGCGACACCGAGATGGTGCGCTACCTGGCGTCACAGGGCGCCGACGTGAAGCGCTACAACCGCGCCGGCCAGACGACCATCGATGTGGCGAACGGCCCGGTGCAGCGCACGCAGCCGTATCCAGAAACCATCAAGCTCCTCGAGAGCCTGGGCGCGATCAACAATCACAAGTGCGTGACGTGCTAGCGACCGCCTTGCAGCCGTAATTGGGGTCGTTGCCCGCCTAGCCATAAATATGGGAGGATGGCGGCATGAAGACCACCCTGGAGATTCCGGACCCGGTGTTTCGACGGGCAAAGGCGAAAGCCGCCGAACGCGGCCAGGCCCTCAGGACCTTTGTGACCGAGGCCCTGGAGGAGAAGCTCGCGCGCCCGGCCCAGTCCGCCGAACCGGCTCCGTTCATGAGGGGGTTCGGGAAGCTCCGGCCGCTTCGCCGCGAGACGGCCAGGATTCAGCGGGTCATCGACCGGGAGTTCGAGGTCATTGAGTCCGAGGACCGCGGGTGATCCTCGATACCAACGCGCTGTCGGCCTTCATCGACGGCGAACCGGCGGTCGGTGCCCGGCTGGCGAGCGAAGCGCAGCTTGCCATCCCGGTCATCGTGCTGGGGGAGTTCCGTTACGGCATTGCCGGGTCCCGGCATCGTGATCAATACGAGCGCTGGCTCACGGATCACCTGCCCAGCTTCGAAATCCTCGACGTGACCGAGCCCACCACGCTGACCTACGCCCGCGTGCGCGCGTCGCTCAAGAAGCTGGGGCGTCCCATTCCGGCCAACGACACATGGATCGCCGCCCTCGCCTTGCAGCATCGTCTGCCCGTGATGAGCCGCGACGAACATTTCGACGCGGTGCCGGGCCTGCGACGGGAAGCCTGGTAGGCGCCGTGAGGATCGGCAGTTCCGTCGGACCGTATCACGTCGTCTCCCAGCTGGGCGCCGGTGGCATGGGCGAGGTGTATCGCGCGCGCGATACCAAGCTCAATCGCGACGTTGCCATCAAGGTCTTGCCGGAGTCCTTCGCGCTCGATGCGGATCGCCTCGCCCGCTTCACGCGCGAAGCACAGGTGCTGGCCTCGCTCAACCATCCCAACATCGCCGCCATCTACGGACTCGAGGCCACTGCGCTCGTGATGGAGCTGGTCGAGGGCGAGGATCTCTCGCAGCGCATCGCGCGTGGCCCCATCCCGCTCGACGAGGCGCTGCCGATCGCGCGCCAGATCGCCGAAGCCCTCGAAGGCGCGCACGAGCAGGGGATCGTCCATCGCGACCTGAAACCCGCCAACATCAAGGTGCGGGCGGACGGCACGGTGAAGCTCGCCAGCACGCCAGCGAAGTAGACGTCGCTACCGCGACGCGGCGAGCGCCGCGTCAGCAGCATCCGCCTGTTCGTGGGCGTGGTAAGAACTGCGGACGAGTGGGCCGGCTTCGACGTGGGCGAAGCCCAGGCCGAGGGCAATGCGCTTCAACTCGCGGAATTCGTCCGGGGTGTAATACCGCGTCATCACCGCGTGGTCGGTCGACGGGCGCAGGTACTGACCCAGCGTCAGGATCGAGACGCCGACGTCGCGCAGGTCCCTGAACACCTGCACCACTTCCTCGTGCTCCTCACCGAGACCCATCATCATGCCGGTCTTGGTCGGGATGCCCGGTGCGTACTTGCGCGAGCGATCGAGCAGCTCCAGCGTGCGCGCGTATTTGCCGCCTGAGCGCACCGCGCGGTAGAGCCGCGGCACCGTCTCGGTGTTGTGGTTCAGCACGTCGGGCTTCGCGTTCAGCACGGTCTCGAGCGGACCGGCCTCGCCCTTGAAGTCGGGAATCAGCACTTCGACCCGGCACTCGGGCAGGCGCGTCTTGATCTCGCGAATGGTCTCGGCAAAGATGCCGGCGCCGCCGTCCAGCTGGTCGTCGCGATCGACCGAGGTGATCACGGCGTACTTCAGCGCCATCTTCTCGACCGCTTCGCCGACCCGCCGCGGCTCGTCGATGTCGAGCGTGGCCGGCCGGCCGTGCGCCACCGCGCAGTAGGTGCAGGCGCGCGTGCAGACGTCGCCCAGGATCATGAAGGTCGCCGTGCCGTGGTGCCAGCACTCGCCGATGTTGGGGCAGTGCGCGTCTTCGCAGACCGTGTTGAGCTTGAGCTCGCGCATGATGCCGCGCAGGCGCAGGTAGTTCTCCGACCCGGGGGCCCGGACCTTGAGCCACTCCGGCTTGGGCTCTCTGGGTTTCACGAAATGTAACGGCGCCTCGATCATCGCCTTTCCAGTGTAACTGAAAGCCACTCGGGTTACAGTTTCCCATGCAGGCACTGGCAATTACCTGGTTGGGCCACTCCTCGTTTCGAGTCCGCACGCCGGGCGGAAAAGAGCTGCTCTTCGACCCCTGGTATACCGGCAACCCGGTCTTTCCCGAGTCGGCGCGGCCGGCGAAGGCCGACCTGATCCTGGTTTCGCACGGCCACTTCGACCACTTCACCGATGTCGCGGTCATGGCCAAGTTGACCGGCGCGCCGGTCGTCGCCAACTGGGAGATCTACCGCCACCTCGAGGCCAAGGGCCTGCAGAACTTCGAGCCCATGAACAAGGGCGGCACGATCACCGTGCAGGGGCTGCGCATTACCATGACCGATGCGCGCCACAGCAGCAGCTTCGAGGACAACGCCGTGCACTACCTGGGCGAGGCCGCCGGGTTCGTGGTGAGGCTCGAGAACGGGCAGACAATCTACTTCGCCGGGGATACCGCGCTGTTCGGCGACATGAAGATCATCGCCGAACTGTACAAGCCGGACATCGCGTTCCTGCCCATTGGCGATCGCTTCACGATGGGACCCGACACCGCCGCGATCGCGGCGAAATGGCTGGGCGTGAAGCAGGTAGTGCCCATGCACTGCGGCACGTTTCCGATGCTGAGCGGGACGCCGGAACAACTTGAGCAGCACCTGGCCGGGTCAGGGATTGAGGTGTTGCGGCTGAAGCCCGGCGAGACCGCCCAGTAGCCGTTCAGGGGTCCTGCGGCTCGCGGGACCCGGCGCCGCCGGCGCGGGCCGATTGCAAACGGTTCGCGCGAGCAGCCAGGGCCGTTCCCAGCAACACAACCGCATCCCGCAACGGCTTCAGTACGCTCGTCACGATTTAGTCTGACACCTCGGCGGGTGGGCCCGGATCTGGCGGCACAAAGCGCGGCGCCACAAATGGGTCAGGAACCACTTTGCGCGGCTCACTGGCCTCGACCGGGCGCGTGCTGTCGGGTGCCTCGAACGCGAAATCGTCCACGCCCATTTCCGCCGTCAGGGCAGCGTAATCGACCGACTCGGCGGGCGGCGCTGGCTCCACCCCGATGTCGTCGAGGCCCATGTCGCGTTGCAACTGCTCTCGAGCCAATCGCTGTGGCGGCGGCGCGACGCGCGTGCGCTGGCCGCCCCCGATCGTCGCATCGCGCCCGGGCACCGTTGCCAGGTTGCGTTCTCCTTCGTACGCAGCGATGGCCTGAGTGACCGCGTCGCTGACGATCCGCGCCAGCGCTTCGGGCGTGATGGCGATCTCGTTGGGGCGGGCCATTCCGCTCAACCCGGTGCTGGTCATGGACGCATCGATCGCGTCGAAGGCCGCGCCGAGCCGCCCGAGCGCGTCGTCCTGGCCGATTCCCGGCGCCGACAGCATCAACACTTCCTTGACCCGCGCGAGGACGATGCCCGGCTCGATCGGATGGCAAATGAATCCCCTGGCACCCGATTCTTTCATCCGGGGGGGGTCGGCGGGACTGAGAGTTGCCGTCACTAACAACACCGCGACCTTGCTTAGGTGGGGGCGTTGCGAGACGTAGTGCGCCAGGCCATACCCGTCCACGCCCGGCGCGTTCGTGCTGGCCAGGACGACGTCCGGGCGAGTGGCCTCGATTTGGTCCAGCGCCCGGGTACCGTTTGTCGCCACGACCACCTGGATTGGCTCGCCGGCCAGCGCCGTCCGAATCTCTTGCTGAACGGTGATGCTCTCGTCGACGAGTAACAGCGTATGCGTGAACATGTGTGGGCCCGGTCATCGGCCGCATCGGCTTCGACGGCCCCTTGATTATACGGACGGAGGACTCGAGAGGGAAACGGCGCTCGCCAAGGAGCCCGCCGCCTGGTTTCTCCCAGTGACACGCCGTGTCCTGCGGTCAAGGTAATCTTGATGGCCTCGTGTTTCGTTGGGCGACTGTCTCCTGCCTTGCGCTGGCTCTCGCAGCCCTTGCCGCCCCCGTGTCGGCAAGGCAAGCCACGCCCGTGGCCTGCTCAGGCGTCGCCGAGTGTCGTGCGCAAACCGAGGCCGCCATCGCGCAGGGCGACTTCGAGCGCGCCCACGACCTGGCCTGGCGCACCGTCCAGCAAGGCCCGCGCAACGACCGGTCGTTGATGTTCCTGCTGGCGCGAACGCAGGCGCTCAGCAATCGCCCCGACGATGCGCTGGTGATGATCCGGCGGTTAGCGGCACTGGGCGCGACGGTTGATGCGAGTGGAGACGAGTTCGCCCGCACGCGCGACCTGCCCGGGTGGCCGGCCGTCGACGCGGTGATCGCGGGCATTGCGAATCCCCCGAGTGAGCCACGGCCGTCAACTCCGACCGTGCCAACAGCCCCTGAGGCATCCGCCTCCGCTCGCGGCGAGCCAGCCGAGCTACGGGGGGACGAGTCCGTCCCCGCTCGCCGTGAAGCAGTCGAGCTTCGGCGCGACAAGCCCAGTGCACCCGCCGCACCCGTCCTGCCCGCCGTGCCAGTCGTTTCCGTCGTGGTGGAGGAAGCCGGGCGATTCACCAGCGCCGCCTTCGCACCCGGCGGCCTGGCGTGCGACGCGGTGTCGAAGCGCTTCGTGTTCGGCGACCGGCCCGGCCGCAAGTTGCAGATCCTGGCCGAAGCCAGCGACTACGCCACCGACCTGACGCGAGCCGCCGTGGCCGGCTTCCGCGACGTCATGGCCCTCGACATCGACACGACCAACGGCAGCCTCTGGGTCGCCACCGCGGAGAGCGATGGTCGTGGCGCCACTCTGCATCGGGTGCAGCTGATCTCCGGCCGGCCACTGGCAAGCTTCACGGTGCCCGAGTCCCTCGTGCCCGCGCAGCCGGCCGATGTGGCGATGGCCGCGTCGGGAGCCGTACTGGTGCTCGACACCGCGCAGCGCCGCGTCCTGGTGCTGAGGCCAGCCACGACTGAGTTGACGGTGCTGGCCACGCTGGGCGACGTCGTGCCGCTGAGCCTCACCCTGGGCCGCCGCGACACCGTGGCCTACGTCTCGCACCGCGAGGGCTTGCTGGCCATCGACCTGCGCACGCGGGCCGTGAGCCCGGTGACGGCCCCGAAGGCGATTGCACTGGCCGGTTTTGACCGGCTGCGCCGCCATGGCACCGGGTTCGTGGGACTGCAGATCAGCGCGGACGGTGTCCGCCGCCTCGCGCGGCTGACACTCGACGCCAGCGGGAGGGCCGTGACGCGCCGGCGCGTGATCGACGTGACGCTGCCGGTTGGCGCGGCGCCCCTGCCCATGGCCGTGTGCGGCGACACCCTGGGTTTCATGCTGGGCGAAGCTGTCGGCGAAGACACCAGGTGGACGATTCGCCGGGTCCGGCTCACCCCTTGAGGCCGGAGCAAACCCTCCGGCCCCTGGTGACCGCCCGCCGCTTTGTGATTGGCGTGTCGGAGACGACCGACACCTTCGTGGCAAACCGTGTCGTTAATTGTTGAGGAGGCCGCCGACGAGGTAGTCGGCAAACGCGTCGCCGATCTGGTCAGAGGTTGCCGGGCCTTCCGGGGCGAACCACTTGGGGATCCAGTTGATCGCGCCCATCATGGCGAACTCGATCAGCTTCGGGTCACCGGCCTTGAACTGGCCCTCGTCGATGCCCTGCTGGATGATCGCGCGGACACCCTGGTCGAACTGGTCGCGTTTCTCGATTACGCGCTTCAGCAGGTCCGGCGACAACGCTTCCGGATCGAGCGTCAGCGCGGTGCCGTGCAGTTCGTCGAGGATCAGGTGCACGAACGCCAGCACCAGCCGGCGCAGCTTTGCCTCGGGGCTCGCGGTGTCGGCCAGCACGTCGGTCATCAGCGCCAGCAGCATGTCGAGCGAGTACTCGTGGCAGGCGAAGAGAATCTCTTCCTTGTTCTTGAAGTAGTAGTAAAGGTTGCCCTTGGTCATGGCCAGGGCCGAGGCAATCTCGTCGACGCTGGCACCGTGGTAACCGCGGCGGCGAAAAGCGGCCGCAGCGCTCTTCAGGATCTCGGTGCGGCGGTCGGATCCGGCGACGGGCTTGGCCATGGGACACCGGAATTATGTCATACATTTGAACGAGCGTTTAGGAACGTAGTAAACTCCGTGCGTGGAACAAACCGTGACGGCCCCGTCAGTGACTTTCGAGACATCCCCCGACCAGTACAAGCACTGGAAGCTCACGGTCGCGGGTAACGTCGCGACCCTGGCCATGGACGTGCGTGAAGACGCCGGCCTCCGGCCCAACGACTACAAGTTGAAGCTC
>SXGQ01145621.1_pt1 | contig 15448 bp, 14 predicted proteins | sample 3178371 | NCBI WGS metagenome assembly SXGQ01 (sample SAMN11356859, study PRJNA531348) | freshwater metagenome | isolation source: freshwater sample F1-20 | place: China: Fuxian Lake, Yuxi | collected 2017-12-25
ATTGTGTTTTGTTGGGTTCAAAGTATATGAACCATTTGAATTAACGTTTATGGTCTGTATTAATGTTTCTAAATTATTCTCAACAAGATAAAATTTTAATTGTGGTCTATTTGTTATATTATTAGGAATAGTTATTGTCCCACTTATTGTTTCTGAAATTGAAACTGTTGCCGTGACTTCTGTTCTTGTTGAACTAACACAACCCGTTGACGTATTTCTTGACTGAGCATAATATTTTGTTGTTTGAGAAATAACTGGTGTCGTAAAAGTGGTATTACCAACTAATATTGGGTTACCCCCTGTTAAATTATTATACCAATCAACAGTTTGACCAGGACCAACTGTTGCTGATATTGTCACAGTACCACTACCCGTTCTACTACCGTTTACTGCAATGGGTTTTGGTGGTTCTTGTGATGGTGTACAAGTAATTTGATGTGTAACAAATCCTGTAAAAAAATCTGTGAAATTTTGATTTGCGGGGTCTGACCACATTCCAAATTCAACAACATAACCACTTATTGAACTAGGAAAAGATGATGCAGGTGGACCAAAATCGTTCCAACAATTACCACCACCCCATTTAGTAACTGCATAGTTTTCACCACTACCCCAATTGTTTGGTTCACCACCACACCAATTGTTATATCTACCAGCAACGTTTCCGCCCGAATTTGATGTTTTTATTATTGTACCATTTTCAGGTCCGGCATCTATTCTCCAAACACCTTCTTGACCAACGTCTGTTAATGAAAATAAAATATTATTACCCGGTACGTTTGACTGAACAAAATTTTGTTCATCTTGAGATGTAATCGTTAACAAATACCCGGTTTGTCCTTTAAATGTTTGTTGTGTTGATAATGTTTTTATATTTTCATATATCGAATTACTTGTTCCTGAATTACCCGCTGGCCAAGACATCGGTCTATAAAAGTGTCCGTTTGTTGGTAAATAATAATATCCCGTTGGATTTACAGTTGCGGTTACCGCGATGTAAACATTACCCGGTAAAGAACCTGTGTTTAATTTTAACGAACTTAAAGCGTTGTTAATATTTGATTGAATACCCGTAAAACTAATTCTTGTAAAATTTGACCAAGAAGAATAACCTGTACTTAAAGATAATCCTGTTGTTGTTATTAATGAAAGAGTAGTACCGGCCGGTGGATTTACTAAACCAATTGTAATAAGTAAAGTTGCACTTGTGTTAAAATTTGATATTGAAAATCCACTTGCATTTTGATTAGATAAATTTTGAGAAAAATTGGTGGATGATGGTGCGCTTATGTTTTGAGAAAAAACAAATATTGGTAATAAAAATAATACATACAAGAACCCAAAGAATCTCATAAATTAACTTTACTACCAATTAGAAAAAAAGACAAAATAGGAAAATTCGGTTTAGTACTCATATTTGCCTTATAATTCAAGTTTATTTTAAATCTTTTTGATATTTGATAATCCATTCCCGTACCTATAAAACCACTCACGTACCTGTCTGTAATTGTTATTCTATCTTTTGTTGAATAAACTAACGGTGTTGACATTACATATATTTCAGGTGACATCATAAATCTTTTGTTAACCTGAAATGGTTTTGTGTAGAAAAAAGTTGCAGAAGGTGAGTAATAACCTGTTTTTTCTTTAGTGATTATTGAGGCGGCAGCACTCAAATTTAAACCGGTTACTCCGAATTTACCTGCATTTAAGATACCACTATACCCTAAAAATACCAGGTAATTACCATATGTATAAACACCTGTTAAATTTAGATTATGGACGAATTTTAACTTTTGACTTTTATCAAAATGTATTTTACTATATTTGGCGGAAATGGCGAATTGGTTTAAATTTAACCAAATCATACTTGTAACACCATAATTTGATAAACCAGTCATCGACGACCTACTGGTACTGATGTTTATTATCCCTGTGAACCTACCATCTAAATTTTGTGCCGATGTTAAATCTGAGGAAACTATAATTGGATTACTGTTTGAACCACCACTTCTTGACCCACCTCTTCTTCCTGAACCACCACCATCATTTGATGAATTATCACCTTTCTCGGTTCTACTATCTAAATTTATTGTGGTAGTTGCGGCAACTTCTTCACCATTTGATTCAGAATTGTTTGAATTGTTTACAGTCGGTTTAGTCGACGGATTTCTTCCTTGTGTTGAACCAGTTGTACCTCCATTCGCTCCACCATTGCCTGTAGTTCCATTTCCTTGACCGTTATTTGTTCCTCCAGATGACCCACCATTTGTTTGATTTGGTTGAGATTGTCCTCCTCCTTGATTTGAAGAGTTGTTTTCATTATTTCCCGTAGTATTATTGTTTCCATTTCTTTGAGTATTATTGTTTTCTTCAGAGTCCTCATTGTTATTTTCTGTTGACCCATTTGAAGATTGATTGGATGACATTATTGAACCGACTACCGATTGTACAACTCCTCCGATTATTTGACTGGTTATTTGATTTTGAGTTACTTGAGATTGTTGTTGTGAACACGGACTTATTTGTCTATATTCACCATAAACTTGATTTATCCAATTTGAAAATGTTCCATTTAACAAATCGTCACTATCAAAATAACCTATTTTATTTAAAAAAATTATTGTTGTTTTACCTCCTTGTAATGGTACACTAAAAATGTTAACTTCTTTTGTACAAGGGTCTATAAATGTATAAGTGGTTACTTGTGCATTTGATATTTTAGAAAATATTATAAGTAATATTATTAAAGATACTTTTATAATATTTTTTAATATCATCACTCATTTTCTTTAAAAGAAGATATTAGAATCTGTCTTTGTTAATTAGGGAAAACACCCTTTTTTATCATTCTCAATAGTATTCTACAACATGCAATGTCTAATGCTTTTTTAGTGCTTATACCAATAGTTGATTGGTTAAATTTAACGTCACTTAAATTATCGTCGTTTATTAAACTTAATTCTCTTACCGTTTTAGCTTCACCCAAACCACTTGCAGCGATTATTTGGCCTGTTTCTGCGTCGGTAAATCTAACTTGTAAACCTAATCTTGTAACCACAGTATTTTTTACACCATCAGACAAGTTAACAGTCTCATCTTCACTTATTGAAAAATCATAAACTTCAATACTAACAAAATAGTGTGCTAAACGAATTTTACCCCTACCATCTAAAGTATCCGCACTTATTCCAGCTTGAGACGCTTGGAATTGTTTAACCATTCTGTTTTTTATTTCGGTTTTATCTTCGGTAAAAGTAAATCTATTTAGATTTTCTAAGTACTCCAATGTGATATTTGCAACACCTAAACCAACTTTTTTTTCTTTTAATTCTGGATATTGTTCATAAACTTCATCATTTATACCTATTTTCAAAATTTGAATAGGAATTTGTGGTCCCTCATAATCCATTAATGAATCAATATTTACACTTGTTTCAAATGACGCTTTGTATTGCTCTGTTTGTGTTTTACCAATAACTTGTGCGGATGCAACATCAAACATTAATATCGTCATTATGATAACCCAAAATAGAAATACTAAAATTGGTAGTAAATATTTTTTCATTTTGATTATATTATTCATTCTTCGTCTTTTATTTTACCACATTTTAGACACTCTAAATCACCGTCATTATCTGAATCACCCCAAACATGTTCACATTGTCTGTGTGTGAAATATTCATCAATGATACCGTCATTATCGAAATCTAAACCATCCATAATACCATCACCATCCTCATCAATTTCTACACCAACTTTTTGTTCATTATTTGATTTCGTTTCAGTACTTTCTAAATCAAGAATGGGTTTAGATGGTGTTGATGGTTTTGGTGAATCTGGTATATCCGATGTATTTGATAACGAAGTACCATCCTCTTCATCCATTTTTTGAACTAACATTTTATCCTTATCAGTATCACTGAACCAATAGTCAATGATTTTACCGTAGGAACCAATGAAAGCACCAAGAAGTAAAAGAAGAAGTTCTTTCCATTCTCCACTTATGGCACTTTGTTCAAATATGGCCAAAAATATTCCACCCATAATTAACATGAACCCACCAAGAACTATGGCGGTTATAAACCACCTTCTTTTCATCATTGAATTTAGAAGTTCTCTAAATCCAGTGTTTTGAGAATTATCATTTACCATGCTGGTGGGGTTTCTTTAAATTCATCACCTTCTTTTTTCTTCGGAGCAGGTGCGGGTTTATTGTTATTTTCTGGTTGTTTTTCAATAACTCTTTCTTTTATGATAGTTGTTCCACCACCCGAGTTATTTTGTTGTTGAGTGTTATTATTCTCTAAATTAAGATTAATAACTGGTGCGGGTGCAACCTGTTCTGTTTTAGTTTCTTCTTTATCTTCACCACCACCACCACCAAATAAGGTTGTGGAAATCCACACACCACCACCTGTAACGATGGTTGCTAATGTACCTACGATGGTTTTCTTTAAACCACCCCAAGAGCCGTCATTTTCTGTTTCTTCACTCATGATTTTATACTTTTATAAATTGTTTAGTTAGTTGTTTATTATAATTATTCAGAATTAGAAAATAATTTCCATTAGAAGCGTATGTCATATCAATTTGTTTATATGCGACCGTTTCCATTGGATTTGTTATAACTTGTCCTACGTTTTGAATCAACTTACCTCTGATATCATAAATAGATGCGTCCATAAACATATTTTGATTTGGAAATTTAACTTCTAATTCAAACCAACCTGTTGTTGGATTTGGTCTTATTGAGGCCGTTATTTCTTCAACAACTTGATGGGTCTGTGGAATCGACCTATAACTTAAAACTGCGATTTGATTTTGTAACTCAATATTTAAGTGGTCACCATTTTCGTCCGAGGCATCCATCAATTCTCTAATTTGAATATTTGTTACAATGTCCTCACCACCAATTGGTGAAAATTTAAGTTTAAAAGGTGTCGATTGACCAATTAAACCATCTTTTTGTTGATTATTCATTCCACCAAACCTAACAGTACCTGATAACTCATCATGTGTTACATATTGTAACCATGGACCACCATTAAAATTGGATACGATTTCTTCAAATTTAACTTTTGTTCTGTCATACTTCATTTCAAATTGTAGTCCGTAGTTATTATCCCCATTTGTGTTTATGTTAAATGGAACATATAACGATGGATTACCAACAGAATATGTGTTTGGTATATTAATATCTAATTTACCCTTATAAATTGCTCTGGCAACTAAATTACCATTACCATCCCACACTCTTGAAGAGAATGTTCTGTCAACATCACCCTGTATAAAGTATTTAATATTCACAACCAAATTTTCGTTACCAACACTATCTGTGATAAAGTTTGTTGTGTTTAAAAAATTAGGCCAAATAGACCATTGGTTTTGACCTAAAACTAAGTTATCATAATCAGCTGCTTTAAACACCCTAATCATGTTTGTGGTATCTATTTTTCTTAAACCACTAACATTCGCGTATATCAAATATGGGTCACCACCGTCCAAATTACCATTTCCATTTAAATCAGCAATCAAATAAGATAACCCATTTTTCAAATAAAATCTTGAATACGTTTGATTAACGTCTGTTCTTGTGAATTCATCATATGTTTTTACGGCATCTGATATCGTTACCGCATAATCTCTGAAAGTTTCCATACTATCAGATGGGAATCTTAAAAGTAATTTATATCTGGTGTTTCTATCAACATTATTTAAACTATAGTTACCTGAAGTATCACATAAAGAAGAAGACACAAACTCACCAGTGTTTAATTTAGTACATATAACCGTTGGTCTTCTACCATCTAATTTCATAGTCGGTGGAAGTTCAACATTACCACTTATAACCAAGTTACCACCCAAATCTAACTTCATACTCTTGTAAGTCAAATTCGCTACGTTATCACCAATACTTGTACCGTCTTTTTTAAACAATCTAACCCAATTCACGTGTACACTATCTTCCACGAAATTGGATTGAACATTGTTAATTAAAAATTTATTGTGAATGATGTATATTGCTCCTGAAATTTGAGAACCACTTGATAATACTAAAAAGTTTCTAGCGACGGTCCAATTTGTGTCATTAACATACCCATATAAACCCGTTGCTGGACTATATGAACCATACTTAAAGTTATCATATTCGTTATATGATATTGCCGGTGTCATGGTATTAACACTATTATCCACAGTTGTTGAAACGTGTGTAAATAAATCCTTCTTAAATTGGAAATCGATTTGAAACGACCTTACATCTTTTGTTGGGTCGGGGATGTATTGAAATATTACATCTAACGTATCGTTTCTTCTTATTGTAGATAATTGTTGAAAATTACCTACGCTCTGTGAATAACCTACATAGGTTATCATCATTAACACAAATGTTAAAATTAGTTTTTTCATAGTAATAAATTATTTAATAGTGTTTGAGTTGTTTTTTTTATTGATGAACTGGCAGATTGTTGATTAAATTTACCACCTTCATCAATAATGATTGTTGAAGTTGATATTTCTGTCGATTTCCCTTCCGAAAATTCTTGTTTTATTTTTTTATCTCCTTTGTATAGAATCCCTTTCATTCTAATTACCGTCGTTGTTTTATCTTGATGGAAAACACTAATACCGGAGTTAACCTTAATAATATCAAAAAATATTAGTTCAATTTTTATTTTATATTCTGACGTTGATTTGTCTCCAACCAAATAAAATTTATCCTGTTCGTTTATAATTTCTTCAGCAATATTTTTAACTCCAAATGCCAAATTTTTATTTTCAGTAAATGGACCTATTTTTATGTTGTTGATTACCGTATCAACAACAAGACTTTGGGCGTTAAGATTATTTAACCCCAATAAAAGAAAAAATAAAACGGTAAGTATATATGGTTTTTTCATTTTTATTCAGATACGTTGTCTTCAAATTTCTTTTTATGTGAAAACTTATCCAAAGTATCGGCACCCATTCCTATCGCGGTTATAATCATTACTGCGTTTACCAAATCCTCAGATGGTTTAATATCACCATGAGAAAATGAATTAACTAACATAGTACCACATAGAAAAGTTGAACCTAAAAATGCAATTACGGGTTTTATAGAAGTAGAACCTCTCTCGTCTTTAAATAAGTCTACAATCCAATTTTTGAAAGTCATAGTTATAATTTATGTTTGGTTTATTTATCATGTTTGGTTAACAATAAATATCCCGGCAATTTTATTTTTCATATATATGTAAAAATTAATATATAAGATTTCTTTTTTTTTAGTTTTTATTACGTATATTTGTCACCTAATGACTCTGTAGCTCAGTTGGTAGAGCAATACACTTTTAATGTATGGGTCGGCAGTTCGAACCTGCCCAGGGTCACATTAATTATGAAACAATGCTCCTGTCGTCTAACTGGTTAGGACATCCCCCTTTCACGGGGAAGCTTGTGGGTTCGAGTCCCATCGGGAGTACTAAAAATATTTTTAAAAAATGATACAAAAAATTTTAGACATCTATCCTGATGAGGATATTTTAATGGCCGACGGTTTCGACGATGCAATAATAGGTATCGAAACAAAAACAATGAGATTAATCTATTCTGTTAGTAAGTGTATTGATGTACTGACAAAACAAGGTATGAGTGAAATGGATGCCGTTGAATACTTTGAATTTAACGTTTCTGGTTCATATGTAGGAGAAAAAACACCGATATGGTGTGAAGACTATATTTAATATTTGAAATCACTAGTTTTTTGTGTATTTTTATATAAAAAACAGTTTGGTTTTCTTGTTTTTATGGATTTTTTTAAGTATATTTGTAATGTTGTTCTTTGACATATTAAATTAATAAGATTGCCGGTGTGGCGTAAAGGTAGCCGCGAGGGACTTAGATAATTTGAGTGCTTGGGTGGAAACATCTAATGTAGAACTTCTCAAATTCGGGGAAACCTTTAAAATGGTAATCCCGAGCGAAGCCCGAAAGGGAACGTGTAGAGACTTAACGGGAAGAACCCTAACGTAAAGACGAGGGTTAAGAGAAAGTCCAGACCACAAATCCAATAGGAGCAACGAAAGTTGTAGTTGGTAAGAAAATCCCTTGGACAGTAATGTTCGTGCCGGTTCGAGTCCGGCCATCGGTACAATGTAATGATTCAGAAATGAATGACGGAACAGACGCTATATATGAAATGGAAACTTTTGAAACTCGTATAAAGGAGTGAATCAGACACAAACCGTACAGACATTACATTAAATTGCAGATATGATGTAATTGGATAGCATAAGACTCTTCTAAAGTTTTCGTATAGGTTCGAACCCTATTATCTGTACAAAAAAAAAATAACTTTTGGTTCGATTTATAATATTTATTTAAAAAAAAAATATTATGAAATTGGATTGTAAATATAAAAAGGGCGAATTAGAAAATATGATATTCGTCGAAAAATTATCATATCGAGAAATTGGAAGACGTTACGGTGTTAGCGATGCATACATAAAAAAAATTTGCAACAAATTAGAAATAAAATTAATCCCCCGTTTAAAATTTCCCGAAAATTGGTCCCCCCATAATAAAGGAAAAAAAGAAAAAAAAGAATGTAATAATTGTAAGGAATTGTACTTGTCTACGGACAAAAATTCAAAATATTGTTCAAAAGAATGTGAGGTAGAATATAAGACAAATAAAAAATATGAATATTATTTGAACAATCAGGAAGAATATGAAAAAATAGTTGATATTAAATTTCTTAAACGACACATTTTGAAAGAACAAAATAATTGTTGTGAAATATGTGAAAATAAAAACGAATGGAATGGAAAACCAATAGTTTTAATTTTAGACCACATTAACGGAGATGCATCAAATAATAGAAGAGAAAATCTTCGATTGATTTGTCCAAATTGTGATTCACAATTAGACACATTTAAATCAAAAAATAGAAACTCAGCAAGAAAAAAAAGATATTTGTTGAATTATAAAAATATAATATAAAACAGTATGAAAAATTTTAAAACACTACACGGAATACCGATAGATAATATAATAGAATACATAAGAAATTTTTTATTAGAAAAACCTGACACCGAAATATTAATTGGGTCAGATTCTCAATCATTTGGTAATTTTAAAACGGTGTACGGTACTGTTATTGCTTTATACATGAAAGGTAAAGGTGCCCATATTTTGTGCACAAAAGAAACCACACCATTTGAAAAAGAGATGTCAGTTAGATTAATTAATGAAGTTTGGAAAGCCATAGAAGTTGCTGAGTTTTTAAGAAATAACGATTTACCTAAAGTAACGTGGATTGATATCGATTTAAACCCAGACCCAAAGTTTAGGTCAAACAAGGTATTAAGACAGGCTGTTGGTTTGGTTCAAGGTATGGGATATAAGGTTAGATACAAACACAATGGGGCTATGACTACTTACGGAGCCAATCATTTAGTGAGACTTTAAAAAAAAAATAAAAAAAAATTTTAAAAATGCTTGACTTGTATTGATTTCTTTCGTATCTTTGTAAAAGATTTGATACTTATGGTTTAGACCATGATTTGAAAAATCAATCGTTCTTTGAAAATTTAAAAATAGGGCCGTCTATGGTCCTTAAATAAACCACGAAAGTGGTATAAAGTGACTCACTCGGTTAGATGAGTTGCGGCTTTCGAAAGAGAGCTCGAGTAGACAAACGAGATATCGTTTAACCTTGAGTAACGAGGGTGACACTGTAGTGAAAGTGGTAAAACGAATGGGGGATGCGGGTCCTTCATTTGAGGTGGGAACACCAATAAGAATAACTCGTAGGATTTATGTGAGAAACATAGTCATCCAACTATGTAATCGCGTGATTCAATATGATGGGAATCTTAAAACCGAAAGGTATGACTTTGTACAGGTGGTGCTGTTATTGTCCTTGATTTGAACCTACCAAGGTTCTTTTCTTGAAGGAGTCCAAAAATATGGAAATCGGGAGATTTCAGAGGGTAGTTTAGTATCGTGTTGTTCAAAAGATGACATGGCTGGTCGATGAGCCACTACCTTCATAATCCGCAAACCAAAAAACTTGTTATTTTGATTAACAAAATCTAATAAAAAGGAAAAGCGCTCATCAGTCGTCGGAAACAGGTGACTACTTAGTAATGAAACGTTCATTGCCGTAGAGGGTCCCAAGCCCGATACGATTTTTAAGAAAGTCCTCTAACCCCGCAAGGGTTAATTGGGAAGGCATTCTCGAGGAGTGATTAGTATTGAGAGAGTATCCGATGACTCAAGGATTGGTTAATCTAATTGGCCGTCACTGGTTGGTACAACTCAAAAGGTTGTGGATATAAAGGGAAACAATAATCCTTTTAAAGTCAACTAATAAAACATGTAATCTCAGTGTTTTTTTTTCTTGATTTAAAATCAAGTGGTGGAGCAAAGAGTCGAAAGGCCCTCAACAATTAATTAAGGTTAGAAAATTCTAACCTTTTTTTTTGCTATTTTTTTTGAAATATTGAAAACTTTTCGTATATTTATCACAAATAACAATTTTTTGTTCTTTGAAATTTTGGGGATGAAAGGAATCGACACACGTGTAAATGTTAAATGGGCATGCGGTCAAACATCATCTATGACCATAATCAACGATGGTACAAATTAAGCGGCAACGTTTATAACAACATGGAAATTGCGGGTATCCTCGCTTCTTCCAAGGTAGCAGTAGCCTAGGCGAATCTATCAATGGGTCGGGAGACAAATAACCTAGAAACAGAAGTCTTTAAGGTGTGATACAACCTAAAGTGTCAAGGGTCTCGTTCAGAGTACTACCTGTAAATCCACGAAAGTGGTAAAAGTGAATTCGACACAGTTATTGGTAACAATGTCAAAATAGGAACCATTTATTTGTCAGTTGTGAACTAATTGAATAAGCATGTAGTCCATTTATGATTTCTCGGGGTGGACGGCGGTTCAATTCCGCCCATCTCCACTGGCTAACTTTTTGTACTTTCCGATAAGTACAAAGAAACCCACTCACGAGGTGGGTTTTTTTATTTTAAGTACACAATATCCCATAAACGAACAAAGGGGTCAAATTGACCCCTTTGCCGAGATATTGAACCCCTCCTTTCGTTTTATTAGTTTATTATCTCATGGTGACCAAACCATTTGACTCTAAACATAAATATTTCGTATTTTAATTTTAAGCAATAAATTTTGCTAAATATTTTAACATAAATAAATTCATTGCACCACCTAACATTCCTCCACCATCATCGGTAGATGGTTGTTGACCCCCACCAAAATCTTGTGGGGTTGAATTTTGGGCAATAAAATTACTTGTTGTAGGGTCTTCAGCTAATTTATTTAAGTTATTCTCATCTTTCATCCAATTATCAAGTGAAGCGATGTTAGGTATTCCAAATTTACCCAATAAATTGTTGGCAATTAAAAATTTAGAAAACGCCAATCTTCTATCTCTTCTTGCTAAAACATTTTGCCACCACCTTGATAATGCGTTTGATGGTAACATTCCATTTTTAGCAAAATACTTTGATAGTCTTTGTCCTTGAAAATATCCTTTAAGACCACCCGCAAATGATTTACCCGCAGATAACGATTTAACACCCGCCTCTAAACCTTTACCAACTTGACCGGTATATTTTACCGATATATTTTTTAATGTGTCTAAACCACCTTGTAAACCTCTTCCCCATCCTTTGTTTAAATTTGATATTTTTGACACGGTTTGAGTTACTCTTGGGTCAGAAGCGTATTGTGCTAAATCTTTAAATTTATTGGCCAATTGCGGATTTTTAGCGAGGTATTCACCCAACTTAGGTCCACCTGTTGTTAATAATTTTGGTGCCCCTTTAAATGCAAATAAAATGGGTTTAACAAGTAAATCACCAACTGTGGGGATTAATGCAACCAACGTCAAAGCTGCTTTAAGACGTTCACCCCTCATAATATATCTTATTATTGAAATGATATCCGCAATTTCACCAATCACAGGTATGAATCCCGCGGCTAAAAGTACGTTTTCAGTATCTAATATTCCCTCATTTAAGTGAGAATCGTTTTTCTTACTTTTAGTTATTTCTAATATTTGTTTTTTCGTAAGTTCCATATCAATGTATAAATTCACAAAATCTTTTAGATATTTTTTCACCTAAGTCCGATTCTTTAATTATTTCACCAAACAAATTACCTGCGGTTGTTGATACAACATCTCTAATTGCTGTATTACCACCTTGTCCCAAATTTCTAATTGGATTTAAATCGTATGTATTGGAGTCTACACCCGTAGCACCGGCAGCAAGATATCTAACCACTTGTTCTAAAAGAGTATCAACTATCTCAGGAAAACCACTATTACATTCAGAGGGTCCTTTGAATATTTTTATAAGATTTAAAGGATTCATATCCGCAAGTGTTCTTGATAAAAACGTTGCTGCATTTGGACCAACACTAAAAACTTGGGTTAAAATAAACCTAATTGCATATTCTTTTCCTGAATTTACTGCAGCATCGGAAAGTGCTCCTTTCCAATCAATACTATTTAATTTATCTTTTATTCCTGTCGATTCAATTTCTTCCAAAGAATACCCTTCTTCCAATAATTTAGAACAAGTTAAAAAGTATTTTTCAACAAAATAATTGTCATCCCTAATGTCTTCTAATTCATTCAAAGACGTGGTTAACTTTTGTTGACGCTCCTCAACTAAACTCTTTTTTATTTTATTTCTAATATCCATAATACATTTTATTATCTAATACCTCTATCACCACCAGACATAGTTAAACCATATCTTCCTCTCATTTCTGCACTTCCACTAAAGAGAAAATTGTATTGTTGCAAACAGTCCTTAATTTGTTGAATTTCCGTACTGTTTGCGGTTTTTCTACCCGATTCTTGGTCTCTATCATCAATATTCTTGAATAAGGCCACACAAAAATCTTTATTTAATTGAGATGGTTGAGATGGTTGAGATGGTTGAGTTTTAGGTTGAATTTCAGGTTGTTGAATTTGACCCGATTTTATTGATGGCATTGGTTCAATATATTGTGATTCAGGTCGAGTAGCACTGGTTTGACAGGATTGTTTTATTGAATCATAAACTTCCTTGGTAATAGTTTCTTCACCTCTTTTTGATTTTAATTCTTTTAACGTAATTGGACCAAAATTTCCCGTTTGATATTTTGGTGGCATACCTAAACACACTTGAACTTCTTTAATTACTTGACTTCTACATCCAAAAGTGTAAGGAAAATCCGTACAATTTCTATATGTTGATTTAGTTCTTGGTGCGGGTGTTTCACCTGGTTCTGGTGTGGTTTTACTGTCCCAAGTTATTGACATACCAAGTACATCTTCTTCACTTAAATTTTTATTTTCTTCTTGTACCGCAACTTCTGTGCCTTTACAAGTATATGTCCCTCTTTTTGAATTATCTGCGGTGAACACTCTACCATTGGAATAAAATCTCAAACCACCTACACCATCATATGCGACGACTCCTGTTTGTTTTGTCACTATTGAAATTTCTCCTTTTGGACTCACTGCAATAACACCTTGTTTATTTGTTAGTAAACTTTTTGCACATGGTGGAAAATCTTGTGGTGGTACTTCTGGTAATTCGTCAGTTTTCCCCAATTCCGCAAAAAGGAACCATAGTGCCGCGATGGACCCACCAGCTAAGAGAGTATAACCTACCGCTTTTTTCCAATCCATACCTTTAACTTTATCTGATATTTGTTGACTTAATGTTTTTGGTTTATATTTGGCTTTTAATCCATCAACATATGCTTTATCTTTTAATCTATCTCGTATTCCTGGTTGATTTAATGCTGATTGTTTAGCTTGAGTCGCGGTTGATTGTATACCACTAGTTTGTTTTAAATACGCTTTCTCAACAATTTTAGTAATCGCACGTTCACTATATCCCGCTTGTTTTAAAGCGGCCTCAAATTGTGGTTGACCCGCTTTAATTTGTGTTTCATATTTTTTTAAAAATTGTTGATTTTTAGCAACATTTTCGGCGGCTAAATCAATTAATTTAGCGTTCCCTGTTTGAGACTTTAAAATGTTCAATTCCATTGCACCTTTTATAGTGGAGGTTACCCTATTACCTTTTAATGCGGCCAATAATTCATCCGAGCTTCTAATACCTAATTTAGTTAGTTCAGCAGAAACTTTAGCATCATTTTTCATCATTTTTAATACAGATTCTAGTTCAGCTGCTGCTAGTTTTTCACCTCTAGCCGCGGTAACAAATGCACTCTCTTCGTTTAAGTCGACATTTGAATTTTTTTCAAGTATTAATCTATTTTCAATAGATTCGATAAGATTTAGATATTTTCTTATTGTTTTTGCGTCTTTATTTTCCATATTTTTTATTTTTATAAATCATTTTTTATTTTTATAAATCATCATAATTATATTCTGACGTTGTTTTATTATTTAATAAAGCGACATATTGTTCATCTTCAAATTTCGATTTATCATATTCGCCCTTTGTACCTAAAATGGTTATTGGTACAGCAACATTTGCAACATTTTGTACCGCTTGTCCGGCACCAAGTTTACCGGCTAATTTACCAGGTGCAGATAATATTTTACCTCCTATCCCCAATAATTGTATTGTTTTTTCACCAACAAATGTTGCAAATCGATTAAAACCACCCAAGGCGGTTGAGATAAATTTATATAACATTGGTGATTTAGTTTTAAAAGTATTTTGAGCTGACGTTAAAAATTCTTTTGCTTTTGTTAAATATCTTGAAAAATTTTTAAAAATATTTTGTAATTTAGGTGACGATTTAATCGCTTTTGATACCCCTCCTGCGGTTTTACCGAACCTTCCAATCATCGAGTTGACGAGTGTTTTTAAAGTTTTAGACGCTGCACCTGCAAAAATCAATCCCGTTATATCACAAGCAGTAAACAATAATCTCCACCCCCAATGTAAGTCGGGGTCCTCATAATTACCTGTGATAAATTCATATATATCCAAACCAACCGCTATCGCCCACGGAATCCAAGCAAATACTTTACCTGCAACAGTTGCAACCAAAATCGCATCAAGTATTAATCCAATTGGGTGGTATAAAGCGGCACGTATTTTTCTCGCCACATACAATGCCCCCTTTTTTACAATATTTATTGCTTGATTCCAATCACCCTGAGACAAAGCACCTATGGTTTTTTTTGCCCCCTCGTAACTTGTTTTAAAAAAATCTGCGGTATTTTTTACCGCACCTGTAATTGTGTTTTTTCCAAAATTATAAAGACTACCAGCTAGGGTTTGTTCATTTAAAATTTCTCTAAAAATTGATTTAAGATGAGATAAATTTTGAGTGGACTCTGTAATAACAAATTTATTTATATCACTCAGAACGTCTTCTCGTATCTCCTCAGACACATTTGTTGCGACCTCAAAAGAATGTTTTAAGAAAAATTTAAAATTTTCAA
>SXGQ01846897.1_pt1 | contig 15448 bp, 14 predicted proteins | sample 3178371 | NCBI WGS metagenome assembly SXGQ01 (sample SAMN11356859, study PRJNA531348) | freshwater metagenome | isolation source: freshwater sample F1-20 | place: China: Fuxian Lake, Yuxi | collected 2017-12-25
GTCGTTCCGTCCGAGGTCGATGAGCATCACGTGCTCGGCCCGCTCCTTCGGGTCGGCAAGCAGGTCTTCTGCGAGGGCCCTGTCTTCCTCGGGCGTGGCCCCGCGGCGGCGGGTGCCGGCGAGCGGACGGACCGTGACGCTGCCGTCGATGCACCGCACCATGATCTCCGGCGAACTGCCCACGAGCGTGCAGGAGGGGGTGCGCAGGTAAAACATGAACGGGCTCGGGTTCACCACGCGGAGCGTCCGGTAGAGCTCCAGCGGAGGCGCGGTGAACGGGATCTCGAGCCGGCGGCTGAGCACCACCTGAAAGACGTCGCCGGCGCGGATGTATTCGATGGACCGGTCGACGGCCGCCAGGAAGGACTCACGGTCGAAAGCCGAGCGGGCGGTGCCGTCGGCGAGGCAGGCGGGCTCCCGTCGCGGGCCGATGTCGGCGGGGGGCGGCCAGTCGTGCGGGGCCGAAAGCCGTTCGATCGTGGCATCGATCCGGCGGCAGGCGGCCTCGTAGGCCCGGCCCACTCCGGCCGTCGAATCGTCGTCGATCCGCGCGAGCACCACCACGTCGATCGCCTTGGTGACGTTGTCGAAGACCACCATGCGGTCGTAGAAATCGAACGACAGATCGGGCAGGCCCAGGTCGTCAGAGGGCGGATTGGGCAGACGCTCCGTGTAGCGGACGGAGTCGTAGGCGGCGTAACCGACGACTCCGCTGGTGAACGGGGGCAGCTCCGGGAGGTGGGCCGGACGGTAAGCGGCCATCCGCCGCTCGAGTTCGGCGAGCGGATCGGCGCACGCGAGCCTTTCCTCGCCATCGGCCCGGATGATCCACACCTCCTGCCCGCGAGCCTCGAGCCGCAGGAATGGATCGGCGCCCAGAAAGCTGTAGCGGCCCACCCGCTCACCCCCGACGACGCTCTCGAAGAGACAGGCCGCGTCTCCCGAGTCGATCTTCGCGAACGCGGAAAGCGGGGTCAGGCCGTCGGCAAACAGCCTGCGGTAGACGGGCACCAGCCGCGAGCCGCCCGGCGGGGGTGCCGAGAGCGACCGGGCGAGTTCGCCAAAACGGTGCCTGTCCGGGATGTGCGGCATGCGGGTGAATGGGCCTGGAACGCGGAATGGCCTGGGAATCTGCCAGAGACTACCCCCGAGCCCACCGGCCAACAACACGCGGCGCTGCGCACCGAGGGCGACCACGGCCGTCCCACCCGCTATGATTTGATTGGTTCGACAGGAGCGAGACATGAAGTGCCAGCAGTGCGACAAGCAGGCGGTTTTCCACATCACCGAACTGGAGACGGGGGAAGTCCGTGAACTGCACCTCTGTGAGGACCACGCCCGGAACTATCTCAACCAGTCCGAGGCCGCCGAGGGGGGCGACGAGGACACGTCGGCGGGAGGCCTCACCGGGCCGCTCACCGTCGGCCAGACGGCCGACGAACTCGCCCTGCTCGACAAGAAGGCCTGCCCGATGTGCGGCATCACGTTCTTCGAGTTCCGCAACCAGGGGCGGCTGGGCTGCCCGCACGACTACGTCCATTTCGAGAAGGAACTCGAGCCCTTGATCGCCAACATCCACGGCGGCACCCAGCACACGGGCCGCCGCCCCGAGCGGTCCACGGCCGAGGGAACGGCGCCCCTGCCGGAGGGCACCGAAGAACTCACCAGCGTGATCGGCATGCGGCGGAGCATGCAGGAAGCCATTCTCTGCGAAGACTACGAGCGGGCCCGCGAGGAACGCGACGCCATTCGCGGCATCGAGGACCGCTGGCTCGGCGGCACCGGACGCGACGCAGCCACACCGAAGGCGGACACCCCACCCCATGAAACTTGATTCCCTCACCGACGCGGTCGGCGAATGGCTCCGCGGCACGGGCCCCGAGTCGGACATCGTGATGAGCAGTCGCGTCCGCCTCGCGCGGAACGTGGCGCAGTATCCGTTTGTCAGCCGGACATCCGAACAGGACCGCTCCGACGTGGAGCGATTCCTCCGCGAGCAGATCGCGGCGTCCCCCGTCGGCAGCTCGCTGGAATACATCGACGTCGGGCGCCTGGAGGAGATCGACCGGCAGTTCCTCGTCGAACGGCAGCTGATCAGCCGCGAGCACGCCGACGCACAGGGTGCGCGGGGTGTCGCGATCGACGGACTCGAGCAGGTCAGCCTGATGATCAACGAGGAGGATCATCTGCGGATCCAGTGCATGCACAGCGGCCTCGACCTCCGCGGGGCGTGGGAGCAGATCCAGGTGGTCGACGACCAGATCGGCCGCGTGGTGCCCTACGCGTTTCATCCCCGCTGGGGCTACCTCACCGCCTGCCCCACCAACGTCGGCACCGGCATCCGCGTGAGCGTGATGCTCCATCTCCCTGCGCTCGTGATCACGCGGCAGATCGACAAGGTTTTCCGCAGCCTCCACAAGATCTCGCTGGCCGTCCGCGGCCTGTATGGCGAGGGCTCGCAGGCGATGGGCGACTTCTACCAGATCTCCAACCAGACCACGCTCGGCAAGTCCGAGAAGGAGCTCGTGGAGCAGGTCGGGGACGTGGTGCCCGTGCTCATCGACTACGAGCGGCGGGCCCGCGAGTTTCTCGTGCGTGAGACACAGCAAAACGTCCACGATCAGGTGAGTCGGGCCTACGGCATTCTCCGGACGGCGCAGACGATCACGGCCGAGGAGACGATGCAGTTGCTCTCACGGGTGCGGATGGGGGTGTTGCTGGGGCTGATCGGCGACGTGAAGATCGCCGACATCAACTCGCTGCTCGTTCGCACCCAGCCGGCCCACCTGCAGAAACTCCGCGGTGTCGAACTCGACACCAAGGATCGCAACATCGAGCGGGCCCGCTACCTCCGCCGGCACTTCGAAGGGGGCACGACCCCCGCCAGCCCAAACTGAGCATCCCCGTCAGCCGGCGGTGAGCTTGGTCCGCAGGGCGGCGACCACGGGGAGCGGAACGAATCGCAGGAGTGCCTCGTCGTCGGCCAGCGGCGTGATCTGCTTGAGCAGCGACGAGGAGATGTGCGAGTAGGCGGCGTCGGCCATGAGGAAGACCGTCTCGACCGCCGGGTCGAGCTTGCGGTTGGCGAGCGTCATCGTGAACTCGGCCTCGATGTCGGTGAGCGATCGCACTCCGCGGAGCAGGACATGGGCCCCCTGGGCCCGCACAAAGGCCACCGAGAGCCCGCTGAAGAGCTCGACCCGCACGTTGCCAAACGCCTCCACCGCCGACTTCACCAGCTGCACCCGCTCCTCGAGGGAGAAGAGCGGCTGCTTGTCGGGATTGATGCCGACCCCCACGACGATCGTCTCGAAGACCTGGCTGGCCCGCCCGATCACGTCGAGGTGTCCCAGCGTGATCGGGTCGAACGACCCTGTGTAGACGGCGATGCTCGGGCGTGTCAGTTTCACGGGGAGGGCCGGGGGGGGCACGGGAGGGTGGCTGACGGGCACGGCGACGCCGCCCCTGCGGCACTCCGAGGCCCCTGCCTCCCCGTGCGACTGCGGGTATGGTATTGAATTACCTGTGCGATTGAAACCTTGACGTGTCCTGGGGTCCATCCGCGTGTCGAACGTGCTCTCTCTCGCCGGTCTGATTCTTTCGGGCGTGATCGTGATCCTGTTCGTGGCCGATCTGGCCGCCGCGTTCCCGTTTCAGCGGGCGAGCGTGGCCGCCGACGTGGGTTTCATCGTCGCCGGCCTGTTGGTCGCAGTCATGAGCTGGGCGATCAACCCGCGGGCCAAGGCCTGACGCTTTTCGGCAATCAAGCCGCGCGGAGCACCGATCCGGGCAAGGGCTGCCGGCCCGTGCCGGTGATCGCGGAGGGCAGATCGGAGAGCCCCGTGACCACGGCGGTTCCGCTCGACACGCGGTGAGCGGCCCACGCCAGCCAGCGATCGAGGCGGGGGCTCACGAAGGCCTCGTGCCTGCTGCCGGCCGTCACGCCGTCGGTCTGCAACACCTGCAGGCTGCCGGCCCGCGGGGTCGGCAGCCCACCGAGGCCGAGCCAGCCGGCGATGCCCCGCGGCCTGTGCGGCTGAACGAGCACCTCCCAGAGTCCCCACACGATGTTGCGGCAGGGCCAGTCGCGGGGTGCGGGGCGGCGGCTCCCACGGCCGTCGTCCTCGAACGAGTTGACGAGCGCCACCGACATTCCCTGCTCGACCAGCAGGCCGCGGTGCGCGAGGGGTGTCGGGCCACGAAGGACGACCGCCGACAGGCCGGGCGCCTCGTCGCGGGCGCGCAGGAGCAGATCACGAAGCTTCGCACGTGAACCGCACGCCGCCGGGGGAATGTCGAGGGCCATGTCATTGCCGCCGCCACGTCGGGCGATGGCCGACGCCACGTCCGCCAACACCTCGATTCCCACGAGCCATGTCACGGGAAGCGACCGCGTCGCCTCGAGCCACGCCGCCCCCCCCGCGGTGGCCGACTGCCGCGGTGTCGTGCCGCAGATCACCAGCGTCGCGGGAACCTTCGACCGCATCATGTCATTCCCCCCGGCCCGGCGCCGACGGTCCTTCCGAGGACGTCGCCACCCGGCCCCCGAGCGGTCTATCGACCCGCGGGCACCGGGCACTGCACCAGCGTCGCCGGAATCAGTCGCGGCGCGACGGGGGAAGATTCGCCGTCTCGGGCGACTCTGCCGGCGGGCGAACCCCTGCCGCAGACGCCTCCCAGCCGCGAATCGCCTCCACGACCCCGGAGACGGTCGCCTCGGCCGCCTCGACCGTGGGCTCGAATCCCGCCCGCAGGAGCGTGGCCGAGGTGACGGGACTGATGCTCGCAATCCTCCACTGCCGCATCCGGTCGCCAAAGAGCCGGACGGCCGCCTCGGCGATCGACGAGCTCGTGAGGGTTATCCAGGCGACGGGCAGGCGGTCGATCGTGTCCGCGACGTCAATCGGCAGCGACTCGACCGGTTGGCTCACGTACGCCACGACCTCATCGACGTGATGCCCGAGCGATTCGAGCTCGCTTCGCAGCACGTCGCGGCCCTTGTCGGCGCGGATCAACAGGAAGCGACCGTGGCGGGCGGTGCCCGCCAGCGCGGCCGCCAGTCCTTCCGAGCGGAACGTCTGGGGGGTGAGATCGCAGTGAAAGCCGGAGTCTTCGAGCTGCCGACGCGTGGCCGGCCCGATGGCGGCAAGCTTCGCGGTGCCGAGCGCACGGCCGTCCCGGCCGGCGGCCCGCAGCCGGCCGAGACAGCCCCGCACGCCGTTGCCGCTCGCAAACACGATCCAGTCGTAGGTGTCCGCTCGGGCGATGGCGTCATCCACAGGCTCCCATGACGGTGGATCGGCGATGCGGATCGCCGGCACATGCAGGCACGAGCCACCGGCCGCATGGACGGCGGCGACGAGTTCGGCCTCTTGTCCGGCGGGCCTGGTCACGAGCACGAGCCGCCCGCTCAGCGAACCTGCGTCCTCCACGGCGGCGGCCGCCGCCTGGCCGATCACCGCCACCGCCGGCGACTGCCAACCCTGCCGCGCGGAGTCGGCAACGCACGACGCCAGCGTGGTCGTCGCGATCCGCTGATCGGGCCAGGAGCAGCGACTCACGATCGTGACGGGCGTGGTGCCGGGCATGCCCGCGCGGAGGAGTTCCTGCGACCAGCGGGCCACCTGTTCGACACCCATGTAGATCGCCAGCGTGCCCGTCAGCGCGGCCAGCGCACGGAAGTCGACGCCTTCGGCCTTGTCGTCCGCTTCCCGTCCGGTGACGATCGTGAGGCTCGAGGCCGCGTCCCTGGTCGTGAGCGGCATCCGGGCGGCGGACGCCGCCGCGAGCGCCGCAGTCACGCCCGGAACAAACTCGATGCGGATGCCGGCCTGACGGAGGGGCTCGAGTTCCTCGGTGAGCCGCGCGAACACGGTGGGATCGCCCCCCTTGAGCCGCACCACGGTCCGGCCCTCGAGCGCGAGCCGTGCCAGGAGCCGGCCCGTCGCAATGCCGGGGTTCGGCCGCGCCGACTCATCCCTGGCGACGGCGATGCGCTCCGCCGTCGGATGAATCTCGTCGAGCAGCCGGCTCGGCACCAGCGCATCGTGGACGATCACGTCGGCGGCCCGGATCCGCTCGGCGGCCCGCAGCGTCAGCAGGTCGGGAGCTCCGGGACCGGCTCCCACGAATGAGACGGGGCCGGGATTCTGAATGGGATCGGGATGCATGATGGAAGGGGAATCCGGGGGCGAACGAGAACGGTGTTTGTGGCCCCTGCCGAGGCCACTACACTTCAGGCTTGCCCGACCCCCGGAGGCCTGGCGGCTCCGGCGGCGGAGCACGCCGCGTCCCGATGCCCTCATCGTCCCCCACCATGGCAAATGAGTCCACTGCGGCTGCCCCGGGCCCGGTCGATCCCGCATCGACCCCGTCCATGGTGGCGCTGTCGCCCGGCGAGCGGTCGAGGCTGATGCAGTGCTACCATCGGGGGGTTCAGGCCCTGCAGACCAACGCCGACTACGCGGTCGACATGTTTTCGCTCTGCGTGGCCGGCGATCCGGGCAACGCCATCTTCCTGCAGTCGCTGCTGGGGGCGCTCAAGCGGAAGTTCGGTGCGAAGAAGCACGGCAGCCTGACGGCGTTCTTTTCGGCCGGCTCCCGGGCCATGCTCAAGAAACTCGCCACGACGGCCCAGTGGCGGGACATCGTCAAGCAGGGCGTCGACATCATCAAGGCGAACCCCTCCGACCACGCCTGCTTTCTCGCGATGGCCGAGGCCTGCGGCAACCTGATGTTCTACGAGGCCCAGGCGGTTCACCTGCGTGCCGCCCTCGACGCCTGCCCCGCCGACCCCGAAGTGAACCGGCAGTGCGCCCGATTCGCCGCCAATCAGGGCAACTTCGACCAGGCGATCGAGTGCTGGCGGAGAATCTCGAAGACGAAGGGACTGGCGGAAGAGTCCGAGCGGGAGATCGCGCGGCTCTCCGTGGAGAAGACGATCGTCGCCGGCAACGGCATGGTGGGGCGTTCCGGGGGGGGCAAGCCGGAGGCCGCGGGCAAGCCCGGCGACGACGCCAAGGCCGGCAGCCGCACCGCCGAACTCAAGCGGACCATCGCGACCAACCCGTCCGACATCGACGCCCACCTCGAACTCGCCGATCTCCTCGAGCGCGACGGCGCGATCGGTGAGGCCGAGGCGGTGCTTGCCGGCGCACTCGCCGCCTCCGGCAACGAACTCAAGGTCCGCGAGCACGTCGAGGATCGCCACCTCCGCTGGGGCAAGCAGAAGGTGATGCTCGCCGAAAAGCGACTCCAGACGGACGACACCCCCGAAAACCGCGCCGCCCTTGAAAGGCTGCGGTCGGCCCAGCTCAAGCAGGAGATCGAGGTCTATGCGGCCCGGTGCAGCCGCTATCCCGAGAACCTCACCTGGAAATACGAACTTGCGATGCGTCTCAAGGCGGCCGGCAACTTCGCGGAGGCCATCCGTTGCTTCCAGGAATCGCTGCGGGACTCGCGGCGACGTGGGGCGGTGTCGCTGGAACTGGGGGAATGCTTCCAGAAAATCAAGCAATACCAGCTCGCCATGCAAAACTATCAGGCCGCGGTGGAGGCGATCGGCGACCGCGAACTGGAGCTCCGCAAGCGGGCCCTCTACCGGGCGGGCGTGTTGGCTTCAGGGCTCGACGATGTCGATGTCGCCCGGAAATACCTCTCCCTGCTGGCCGGACTCGACTTCGGATACCGGGATGTGGCCACGCGTCTTGAAAAGTTGGGGGCGGCAAAGGATAACGGTGCCGACGGCTGACCCGCCCACCCGGTGCGGGCCGTCCGCCTTTCGGGACCGTTCGCGACGCCAGCCTCTGTTCCCGAAGATCAGTTTCCTTCCCATCGCCCATCGTATTGATCCCCTTTCGAGGATTTCGGAATGCCCCATTCGGCCAGCGCCAAGAAACGTCATCGTCAAAACCTCCGCAACCGTGAGCGGAATCGCGTCGTCAAGTCGGACATCCGATCAAAGGTCCGCAAGGTCCTCGAAGCGATCACCAGCGGTGACGTCGCTGCGGCGAAGGAACAGTTCAAGGGCATGACGAAGTCCACCGACCGTGCCGCGTCCACGGGCACGATTCACCGCAACCGTGCGGCCCGCATCAAGTCGCGGATTTCGGCCCGCATCAAGAAGGCCGAGAAGGGCACGGGCGTCGCCAAGCCGACGGCCAAGGGACGCAAGGCCGCATCGAAGGCCTGACCCGTCCCGCTCAGTTCGCGACTGCCCCGGGGCACTGCCCTGGCGGGCTGCCGTGGTCGATCACCACTCGACGCTCTGCGAGTCGAAGATCGGCCCTTCGACGCAGGTGCGCCGGTAGTCCCAGCCGCCATCGGCGTCGCGAATTTTCGCCACGCAGGTGAAGCAGATGCCGATGCCGCACGCCATGGGTGTCTCGAGGGACACGGCGCACGGCACGCCCTTGGCATCGGCCCATCGTGAGACCGCGGCCATCATCGGCTCCGGGCCGCAGCAGGCGATGCGGGTGGTGGAGCGGTCGACTCCACCCGCAAACCGCATGTCGAGCAGGTCGATGACCGTGCCCTTCGTGCCCGCGGAGCCGTCGAGGGTCGCCAGATGCACGTCGCATCCCGCGTCACGAAAGTCGTTCGGAGCGGCGAACATGCCCGCGTGACGTGCTCCCCAACAGAATGTCACCTGGCGGGCGGCCGGGGCGTCGCGGTGGGGCAGGCCGTAGCGGGCTTTCCCGAGTCGCTCGCGGGCAAGGGCAAGGAGAGCCGTCTGGCCGATGCCGCCGGCCACGAGCACGAGATGCTCCACCGGGGGCAGCCAGAAGCCGTTGCCCAAGGGCCCCCACACGGCCAGCTCGTCTCCCGGACGGGAAAAGGAGAGCGCGGTGGTAAACCGGCCGTGCACGAGGTAGACGAAGTCGGCGTATCGGGGGCCGACGCCGTCGCCGAAGGTGTCGTAGACCGCCAAGGGGCGGGCGAGCAGCGGATCGGTACGGTCGGGGAGCCGCAGCATCGCGAACTGGCCGGGTACGGCCCGGGCGGCGATCTCCGGGCAGTCGATCCGGATCCGCCAGGTTGCTTCGGCGACCTGATCGTGGGCCACGATCCGTGCCCGCAGATGATGGGCCCCATCGGCATGGCAGGTCGTTGCGGGGGTCACGCTCGCCATGTTTAGGCCTTTCCACCGCCGGCCGGCTTCGAACGCCACGACGACGCCTTGCCGGCACGCTTCCGCCTGCCGGGCATCGGACGAGCCGGCTTGCCGCCCGCACCGGTCGGTCGCCCTGCACCGGTCGGTCGCCCCGCACCGGTCGGTCGCCCCGCACCGGTCGGTCGCCCCGCACCAGTCGGTCGCCCCGCACCAGTCGGTCGCCCCGCACCAGTCGGTCGCCCGGCGCCAGTCGGTCGCCCTGCACCAGTCGGTCGCCCTGCACCAGTCGGTCGCCCTGCACCAGTCGGTCGCCCCGCACCAGTCGGTCGCCCTGCACCAGTCGGTCGCCCTGCACCAGTCGGTCGCCCGGCGCCAGTCGGTCGCCCGGGTCCGCCCAACCGACGCGGCGGACCGCCGGGCCGGCGGCCCCGCTCCGGTGCGCGCGGACGCACCGGCTCCCGCTCGGCGTCAGGACCGACCTCCGCAATGGCGTCGCGCCGCAGCGACTCGATCTCACTCCACGTCAGCTGCCGCCACTGCCCGGGCAGAATGTTCCCCAGCGAGAGCTTGCCGACGGCCACCCGCTTCAGCTGATGCACCTTGTGGCCAAGACTGGCGAGCATCCGGCGAATCTCACGGTTTTTTCCCTCGTCGAGCACCATCTCGAGCACCGCGCTCTGCTTGTGCTGCGATCGGATGGAGACTCGCTTCGCATGCACCTCCCCCTCGGCCAGCCGAATACCGCGACGCAGCCGGTCGAGCAGTTCCTCCGTGGGCACTCCGGCGACCTGCACGAGGTATTTTTTCTCCACGCCGTAGCGCGGGTGCGCGAGCAGGTTGGCGAGGCCCCCGTCGTTGGTGAGCAGGATCAATCCCTCGCTCATGCGGTCGAGCCGACCGATCGAGAAGAGTCGGTGGTCGCCCGGTACGAGATCGACGACGCGGGGCCGGCCCGCCGGATCGACGTTGGTGGTGACCACCCCGACCGGCTTGTTGAGCATGAACACGACTCGCTTCGGGTTTGGCAGTTTCTCCCCGTCCACCCGGATCTCCTGGGTGAGCGGATCGACACGGACACCGAGCGTCGTCACCACCGTGCGATCGACCTCGACCCGCCCCGTCGTGATCAGTTCTTCGCAGGACCGCCGACTGCCGAGGCCCGCGGAGGCCAGCACCTTCTGCAGCCGCTCGAGCCCGTCGTCGGCGGCGGCAAACCGCGGACGGTCATCCCCGTCGTCACGACTCCGCGAAAATGGCCGCCGACCACCGGCGCTGCGGGCCGGAGTGCGGCCGCGGATACCTGAATCAGGACGCGGGGGCCGGCCGCTGGGCGGCCGCGAATCGGGGGCGGGCATGGGGCTTGGTTCCGGAGGGGGTGCCGCGAAAACGAACGATCCGCGACAGGCAACGGGCCACGGACGAATGGCCCGATCATACACACCGCCCGGCAACGCGGCATCTCACCGCGCTGGTTGCGACCACCAGCGGGACCGCTTCACTTCCGCCACGGGTTCGGCGTAGTCCCGCGGCCGCGTCCCGTCGAGCGTCGAGTACTGCCGGAAGAGGGATGGGCCGATGTCGTTTTCCATGAACGGATCGAAGCGGACGGCCCGCCGCTGCTGGTTCCGAGCGGGGCCGGGATCGAGCCAGGCGGGTTTGCTGAGCGAGGCGCAGCCCACCGTGGTCGCGATCAGGATCGCGACCGGTCCGATCTCAATGAGGGATTGAGCGCGCATGACGGCGGGTGGCCCGGGGCTTCAGGGAGAAGGGCCGGAGTGTAGAAGCCGCAAGACAAGGGCCCAACCCCGGTTTCCACCCCGATTTTGCCACCGTGTCAGGGGAGCGCGACATGGAGCAGCGTCGCAGGCCGACCGGCGACCGCCGAGGCCGCCAGGGCCTGCCGGCCGGTCGATGCGGGCAGGAGCAGGCAGGCACCCGCGGAGAGCGGTGGGAGCTCCCACCGCTTGTCGAGGGTGACGGCCCCGGAGAGCACGGCGATGAAATGGCAGCCGTCGTCGCCGCCGACTTCCCAGGAACCCCGGGGACGCACCTCGTCGAACACGAAGTATCCGCAGCCGACGAGCCGGCGCACCGCGGGATCAGCGGTCGGCAGCGGCGTCACCGGCCCGACCGGCTCCATGCGGGTCGTCGCCTCGAGACCTGCCTCGACATGCAGTGGTCGCGACATTCCGTCGGGGCCGACGCGATTCCAATCGAAGAGCCGATAGGTGACGTCGCTGGATTGCTGGATCTCGGCGATCACGAGCCCCGCCCCGATGGCGTGCACCGTGCCCGCCGGGATGAAGATGCAGTCGCCTGGCATGGCGGCGAACGAATGGAGGGCCTCGTCGCACCGGCCCGTCCGTAGCGCCGCTGCGAAGTCGTCCCGCGTGACACCCGCCCGCACGCCGGCATAGATCCGGCTGCCGGGCTCGGCGGCGATCACATACCACGCCTCGGTCTTTCCCAGGTCCGGTGTGTCGAGCCTCGCCCCCCGCAGGTCGTCGGGATGCACCTGCACGGAGAGATCGCGGCGGGCATCGAGAAACTTGAACAGCAGCGGGAACGCCCGCTGCGGCGCGTGCCGACCAAGAAGCTCGCTCCCGCGCGAGACGACGAGTTCGCCGAGGGTGGTGCCGGCGAGTGGACCGACAGCGACCACGCTCTGGTCGCTTCCCCGATCGACGAGTTCCCACGATTCCGCGTAATCGTCACCCGGAGGCAGATGGCGGCCGAGCAACGATTCGAAGCGGCGGCCGCCCCAGATGAAGCGGCGATAGACGGGGGTGAAAATCAGCGGTGGCAGCACGTCGCGTCGATCCGGTTGGGCCGGGACGGCGGCGACCGGCGATCACGAGCCGGCATAGCCTTCGAGAATCCGCCCGATCCCGAAGCAGCATACCGAAAAGACGAGCATGCCGAGCATCGGCCCGGAGGAGATCCGCCCGCTGAGTTCCAGCATCACCGCGATCGCCGGGACCGTGAGCCCTGCGAACTGACCGAGCCGTCCAATCGCTCTCATCAAAACGCCCTCATCCCAGCCTTGCCTCCGCCGCGCGGCTCCGTACCCGACCAGTTTTGTCGATCGGGACGACGCAGTTCAACTCCAGCCCCCCTACCCTTCAGGCCACCCGCCCACGGGAATGCGAAACCGCGGCCTCGTGCGGCGACCGGATGCCGCCCCCCCGATTCCAACGCCGGCCGGGGCGATTCGCCATCCCAACGCAGGGGGAATCGGGCCGGGGCTTGCCGCCAACGGCATCACGGCAATACTGCCCCCATACTTCGGAACCCCGGCAAGGAGAGACGACCATGGGTCGACACGGCGCAGTGACATTCAAGGGCAACCCGCTCACGCTCGTGGGCGACGAGGTGAAGGTCGGTTCGGCGGCTCCCGATTTCGACCTGACCTGCTACGGCTCGGGCGGAATGGAGCACATCACGAAGGCCGACCTCCTCGGCAAACCGGCGATCATCAGCGTCGTGCCGTCGCTCGACACGCCCGTCTGCCAGGTGCAGACCAAGACGCTCAACAAGCGGCTGGCCGCCCTCGGCGACAAGGTGACCGCGTTGACCGTGAGTCTCGACCTCCCCTTCGCGATGAACCGCTTCTGTGGGGCGGAAGACATCAAGTCGATGCGAAATGGCAGCGACTACATGGACCGCGCGTTCGGCACGAACTGGGGCCTCTTGATCGACGAACTCAAGATCCTCGCCCGCGCCGTCTTCGTGCTCGACTCCAAGGGCGTCGTGCAGTACGCCCAGGTCGTCAAGGAAGTGGCCGAAGAGCCGAACTACGACGCCGCCATCGCCGCGCTCGAAAAGCTCGCGTGATCCCGGTTCACCCCGGAGCGTCGTGGCTCCGGGGTGCCCGCTGTCCGTCGACAAAGTCATCCATGACCTTTGTCCACTGGATCGACCGGTGGAAACGCCGAGGGTTTCCCCGGTCGATCCTCTTCGCATCCTGCTCAGGCAGACTTGCTCCACAGTCTGCTAACCGCGCAGGAGCGTTTCGATCGACTCGAGCGCCGCGGCGAGTGCGGCCGGCAGCTGATCGACGAGCTTGCCGCCGGCCTGGGCGAGGTCGGGCCGTCCGCCCCCCTTGCCGCCGACGACGGCGGCCGCGTCCTTGATCCAGTTGCCGGCCGAGAGCCCCTTCGCCTCGAGCTCCCGGGAGATCCCGGCGACGAGGGTCACCTTGTCCCCCTCCACGCTTCCCAGAAGCACGGCGATCGGGCTGGCCTTCCGCCGCAGTTGATCGATGCACTGCCGCATCGCGTTGGCGTCGTTCCCCTTCGCGTCGGCGACCACGACCCGCGTGCCACCCACATCGGAGGCGGCGGCCAGCAGGTCATCGACCGAAAGTGCGGCCCCCGCCGTCGCCGGCTTCGCCTTCTTGAGATCGCGGAGTTCCTTGACGACGGCCGCGAGCCGATGAGCCAGCTCTCCCACCGGCACCTTGAGGGCGCCGGCCGAATCGGCCAGTGTCTGCTCGGCCTGGCGGAAGCGGTCGAGGGCCCTGACCCCGGTGACGGCGGTGATGCGGCGGGTCCCGGCGGAGACGCTCTCCTCGCCGATGATCCGCACGAGGCCGATCTGGCCGGTGCTCGTCACATGGGTGCCGCCGCAGAGCTCGCGGCTCACGCCGTCCATGGTCACCATCCGCACGACGTCCGGATACTTCTCGCCGAAGAGCATCATCGCCCCGGCATGGCGGGCCTCGGCGAGCGGCAGGAGTCGCGCCGACACCGGCACCGCGGCGAACACCCCGGCGTTGACCATCGTCTCGATGGCCCGCAGCGTCTCGGCGTCGATGGAGGTCGCGTGCGAAAAGTCGAACCGCAGCAGGTCGGCATCGACCTTCGAGCCCTGCTGTACGGCGTGCGGGCCGAGATGGTGCTGGAGCGCCGCATGGAGCAGATGCGTGGCCGAGTGCGCCCGGCGGAGTGCCGCCCGGCGGGCTGGATCGACCTTCGCGGTGACGGCGACGCCGAGCTCGAGCATACCCTTGCGCAGGTGGCCGAGATGGAGCATGAAGCCCCCTTCCCGCAACGTGTCGAGCACCTCGAACCCGCCCCCCGGCCATTCGAGCAGACCCGTGTCGCCGACCTGCCCGCCCGACTCGCCGTAGAAGGGAGTGTGATCGAGCACCACGGTCACCGGCGCGGCGTGGCCGACCTCGTCGAGCCGGTCGCAGAGCGAATCCTGCGCGATGATGCCGATCACCCTGCCCTGAGCCTCGATGGCGTCGTAGCCGACGAACTCGGAGCCGTGCATCGTCTTCTTGAGCGCGTCGAGCGGCCCGGAGGCAAACACCTCCACGCGGGTGCCGGCCCCCGACTTGAGTCCATGGGCCTCCATCGCGGCCCGGAATCCTTCCCAGTCGAAGCCGCAGTTCCGCTCGGCGGCGAGCGTTTCGAGCAGCTCCGGCGGAAAGCCGTAGGTCGTGTAGAGTTCGGCGGCGTCGCCTCCGGGCACCATCGCCGAGCCCGATTTGCCGACCGACGCGAAGAGCTTCTCGATCCGTTCGAGACCGCCGTCGATGGTGGCGAGAAACGACTCTTCCTCCCGCTTCATCACGCCACAGACGCGGTCGGTCGTGGCGGCGAGTTCCGGGTAGGGCTTCCGCATCATCTCGGCGACGATCGGCGGCAGGGCGTGGAGAAACGGGTCGCGCATGCCCATCTGGCGTCCGTCGAGCACGGCCCTGCGGAGCAGCCGCTTGACCACGTACTTCTCCTCGTTGTTGCCCGGCAGCACGTTCTCGTGGATCGCGAACGTGCAGGCCCGCACATGGTCGGCGATCCGCCGCATCCGCCGGCCGTCGTCGGTCGCCGGGTCGTATTTCCGGCCGCAGACCTCGGCCACCGCCTCGACGATGGGCCGCAGGATGTCGATGTGGAAGTTGCTGTCCACCCCCTGGAGCATCGCGCACGTCCTCTCGAGGCCCATGCCGGTGTCGATGTTGCGGCTGGGCAGCGGATGGAGGTTGTCGGGCGGGGGGCCCACGCGGTTGAACTGCGTGAACACGAGATTCCAGATCTCCACGTCGCTGCCGTCGGGCATGCGGTAGAAGATCTCGCTGCACGGGCCGCTGACCCCGTCGGGACCCTGCGATGGTGAACTCGCCGGCCAGAAGTTGTCATCCTCCCCCATCCGCGTGATCCGGGCGGCGGGCACTCCGATCTCGTCGGCCCAGATCGCGAAGGCCTCGTTGTCGTCCTGGTAGACGGTGATCGAGAGCTTGTCGGGGGCGATGTTCAGCCAGTTTTTCGCGGTGAGAAACTCCCAGGCCCAGTGGATCGCCTCCCACTTGAAGTAGTCGCCAAACGAGAA
>SXGQ01895451.1_pt1 | contig 15448 bp, 24 predicted proteins | sample 3178371 | NCBI WGS metagenome assembly SXGQ01 (sample SAMN11356859, study PRJNA531348) | freshwater metagenome | isolation source: freshwater sample F1-20 | place: China: Fuxian Lake, Yuxi | collected 2017-12-25
ATTTAAAATGACCACAAGTAATTTGATGAAGTCTCATTAACTGGGTCATAACTGTTTTTGAAGATTGCATTTTATCATCTAAAAATGCAATTGCTTCCTGTTTCATTTGATTATATACTTTTTGTTGTTCTTTTGTAAGCTCTACATAATGTTTAACATAAGTTTTTTCTGGAAGATCTAAAAAATCTTCTTTTAAAATTCTTTTTGAAAAAGGTTTTATTTTATCTGATAATTCACTAAGATTTCTGTACCCAACTACTATCTCAACTCTTCGACCTTGTACCTCTATTTTTTTAGTAACCGCATATCTAGACTTAAATGTCCAATAAGAATCATGTCCCAAGAGCCAAGGATCAAGAAATGCACACTGACTAAACAAATCTAATGGAGATTTAGTTACAGGAGAGCCTGTTAATATTCTTCTATATTTACAACTACCTCTTAAAGAAAAAATATTCTTAGTTCTATTTGATGTAGGGGTTTTAATAGTTGTAGATTCGTCAATCGCTATTATAGATTTGTGACAAGATAAAAATTTTTTAGCAAAAATTGTGCCATCACCAGAAGAAAAAGATTCTACATTCATAATCAAAATGTGCAAATCAGTTCCTGTAGTAAACAAAGTATTTAACATTTCTTTTTGTTTTTTAGACTTATCGGATGTTTTCCATAAAACAATTTTTTTCTCAATATGATTTGGAAGATGTGTTGGAATTTCTTGGTCATACCAATTTTTATAAACACCTTTAGGTGCAATAAGAAGTAAACCATTTATGTGACCTTTATCATAAAGAATGGCAGTATTATCCAATAATACTTTAGATTTACCAGTACCCATTTCCATGAAGTATGCAAAATTTTCTTTGTTCCAAGATTCTATTAATACATCTAATTGATGTTCATAGGGTTTGGTTTTAAATTTATAATTCATAGTATTTTATTTACTTTTCTTTCTAATTATTATAATAGTGTATAAAAAAGAAAAGTCAATGAACAAAGTTTATTTAACACAAGAAATACCTGGAACGTCTATTGGTCAGCCTAAATATAATATTTTAGGAGCACAAAAATTTGGACAAATTGTCGCAGTTCTACCAGAGAAAAGTCAAATTATATTATCTCCAGGTCCGTTAATACATAAATTAAAAATTTTATTAAAAGATTATACTGCTAATGATTATCTATTATTATCAGGAGATCCAGCAATTATTGGAGTAATTTGTTCAGTTGTTTCTGATATAACTAATGGAAAATATAAACTATTAAAATGGGATAGACAAGAAAAAACTTATTATCCTATAGAAATAGATATTTATCAAAAATAAACTTGACAAATTATTTTAGATAAAATATAGTTTCGACATGAAAGTAAAAAAGAAAACTAAAAGGAGATATATATGTTAATAGACTTACGAAAAGACGCACCTGATCAAATGAGTAATATTGATCCAGATAAACTTTCTCAAGAAGTTGAGAAATTAAAATCAATTCAAAATCGAATAAAATCTTTAGAAGAACAAGTAGAAGATTTAAAAAAAGACGAAAAATACTTTAGTTGTATCGTTATTCCAAAAATGATGGAAGATATGAACTTATCTAGTTTAAAACTTAAAGATGGTTCAGAATTATCTGTAAGACAAATTTATAGTGCTTCTATAAAAGCTGAGAAAAAATTAGAAGCAATACACTGGCTTCGAGACAATGGCTTAGGTGATATAGTAAAAAATAATATTACTGTATTATTTGGCCAAGGCGAAGATAACAAGGCTATCGAATACGCTGGCCTTGCGAGGTCGCAGGGATTTGAACCTATCCAAGAAGAGAAAGTTCACCCTGCGACACTCAAAGTAGTTATGAAGGAATGGAAAGACAAAGGTCATGAAGTTCCTGAAGATCTATTTAATACGTTTGATGGAAATCAAACACAATTAAAAAATAAAAAATAAATAATAACAAGGAGAAAATATGAACAAAACAAATACTACTATTAGTAGTAAGAATAATGCAGGTGCCTTAGCTACAATTAATCTAAGAGGAGATTCTGGAAGAGGTAGCGAGGAAATAAAATCAGATGATGTGTCAACACCGATTTTAAAAATACTTCATCAACTATCGCCTGAATGTAATAAGACTAATGCAAAATATGTAGAAGGTTCACAACCTGGTATGATATATGCAAAAGGTCTTAGTAAATTAATAGATGGCAATAAAGGTGTTGAGGTTATTGTTGCACATGTGCAAACAAGATATCCTGAATGGCAAGAAATGGGAGATACGGCAGCTCCGCCTGTTGCAACGCATATGTCAATTCCAACAGATGCTCACGAGGAAAAAAATGGTAAGTATAGATTACCTAATGGTAATTACTTAGAAAAAACTACATATTTTTATGTAATAGTTTTAGGTGATGAACCTAGACCTGCGGTAATTACTATGCGATCATCTAACTTAACACCAGCAAGAGAATTAAATCAGTTAATTAAAAATCTTAGATTTAAAGATGACAAAGGTGTTTACAATCCAGCAGCTTATGCAGCAATTTATAATTTAAAAACTATTGGTAAAGTAGCAGGAAGTAAAAGTTGGCATGTTTATAAACCATCTATGATTAGATCTTTAAATGTTTTATCTGATAAAGATGATTCAAATTTATATTTAATGGCACAAGAGTTACAAAAAACTGTGTCTAAAGGTGTGGTCAAACCTGAATATGAAAAAAATGATAAACCTCAAACTGAAGATATTGTATAATTTATTTAATAAATACTTTAAAAAAGAAATGGCTATAGGAAACTGTAGCCATTTTTTAGTCAAAAAAGGATATAAGTATGACAGAATTTATAAAATATTTTACGGGGTTAAAACGTAATTACGGTTTTTGCAATGTTAGTAAAGGCTATAAAGATCCAAATACAGGTAAGATAAAATTTCATTCAGGAGATTATGGTTGGTCAGGCAAACCCATCACTGATGAAGATTACAAACTTCATTTAAATGGACAAAAATCTATTGGAATACAACCTTGTGATGACAATGGTTATGCAAGATTTGGTGCAATAGATATTGATCCTAAGACATACGAAAATTTTAATATAAAATTTTATTTAGATATTATTCAACAAAAACAATTACCACTTATTCCTATCAGATCAAAGAGTAATGGACTTCATTTATTTGTCTTTACAAAAGAATTTGTAAAAACTAAAGAGATCAAAGATTTTTTAGAACAAATATTATTTTTATTTAAATTACCAATCACCACAGAAATATTTCCTAAACAGACTAAATTAGGTAGCAATCCAAGTGGAGATAAAATAAATGGTAATTTTATTAATCTTCCTTATTTTAATAAATCAGAAAGACTTGCTTTAAGTCCCGATGGTGTAGAAATGTCATTTGACTTATTTTTAAATTGCGTAGAGTTAAATTCTATTACTCTAGAAAAATTAAAAGAAATATCAAATGATATAATTAAAAATGAATTAGTTGGTGGTGCTGAAGAATTTAAAGATGGACCAGTTTGTTTAGAAATTTTAAGCAAGAATAAGATTAAAATGTTAGATGGTCGAGATAGATTTTTATACAACTTTATGGTGTTTGCTAAAAAAAAATTTCCAGATTCGTGGCAAACAAAAGTAGTTGAAGCAGGTAGAAAATATTTTGAATTTGATCAAATTTGGACAGATGATCACATTAAATCTAAGATAAAAAATTGGGAGAGATTGACTAAAGGACACACTTGTCATGATGAATTATTAGCACCAGTATGTATTAAATCTGAATGTGTAAAAAGAAAATTTGGAATATTATCAGACGTTAAGGTTATTTGGCCAAGATTAACAAATTTAGTTAAAATAGATTTTAAACCAGATCCAGAATACTATTTTGATGTTGAAAGAGAGGATGGAGAAACAGTCTCGGTACATGCTATTAATAAAAATGAAATAAAGGATCAACAAGAGTTAAGAGGTTTAATTATGTCGCAAGCAGATGAATTACCTCCTCCAATAAAAGCAATGGATTTTTATGAAATTATTAAAACATTATTAGCCACTCAAGATACAGTGCAACCGGCTCCAGGGACCACTCCAATGGAAATATTAAAAAAACATTTAAAACATTATATTCACAACACAACAGCTACCACTCATAATTCATTTAAAAGTGGTAATGTATTAAAAGATGAGACGTATGCATATTTTGTCTACGATGAATTTTATAATGATCTAAAAGATAATGAATGGAAAAAAGATTCATCAAGAACTTCTTATATGATAGAAAAAATGTTTGAAAAACAAAAAGATAATTTAATTAAACCAGAGTTTGGCAAAAAGAAAAGATTTCCAGGTAAAGATAAAAAAACAGGTAAATCATATCCAGGTGTAAATGGTTGTGCAATGATACCATTATATCTCTTTGAAAAAGATGAAGACGATTTAGAAGTAATTGAAATTTCAGAATTTAAAAAAAAAGAAGAGGATATTGTTTAATGATATATAAATACTTTGGTCCTCCAGGTACAGGTAAAACTCATAAACTAATTAGTAAAGCAAAAGCTTATATTAGAATAGGAACTCCTTTAGATAAAGTTGGTTATTTTGCATTTACTAAAAAAGCAGCAAAAGTTGCAAAAAAAAGAATGTCGATTGATTCTGATAAACTTGATTATTTTAGAACTATTCATTCATTTGCATATCAACAATTAAATTTAACTAATGATAAAGTTATGCAACCACAAGATTATGTAAATATAGGTAAGGAATTAAATATTAAGGTTAAGTGGTATGACAAATACAATAAAGAAGAAATATTTTACTTAAACATTGAGAGCCCATATTTTAAAATGATTGGGCGAGCAATGAATAGAGATATTACAATTAGAGAAGAGTATGATAGAAATGAACACAATAGAAAAGAAATTAAATGGCATATATTAAATAATTTAGATCAAAATTTAAAAGAATATAAAAGAATTAAAAATAAATTAGATTTTAATGACATGATTAAAGAACTAATAAAAAAAGAAGATTTACCAAAATTTAAAGTTATCTTTATTGATGAAGCTCAAGACTTATCTCCATTACAATGGAAATTATTCGATAAATTAAAAAAACAAGCTGATCATATTTATCTAGCAGGAGATGATGATCAGGCCATCTTTGCTTGGGCAGGAGCAGATGTTAATAGATTTATAGAGGAACCTGGAAAAGAAAGAGTGTTAAAATACTCTAAAAGAGTATCAAAGGCAGTGCAAGAACAGTCAGAGTTAGCCTTAGAAAAAATTAGAGGATTAAGAAGACAAAAAGATTATTATTCAAGAAATTATCAAGGAGAATCACTTTACATAAATAATTTAGATCAAATAAATTTAATGGATGGTAAGTGGTTAATATTAACTAGAACTATACACAGATTAGTTAACATGACTAAAGAATTAAAAAAAAGAAATTTATATTATCAAACTAATAGGGATAAGAGTTTTTCTGTAAGATTATATAATGCATCTGTTAATTATAATTCATGGTGTAGAAAAAAAATTTTAGATGAAAAAGAACTAAAGGATATAGAAGAGTATATAGGTGCTCCACAAAAAGAATGGAATTCAAATGTAGAATGGTTTGAGGCATTTCAAAATGCTCCGTTATTAGAGAGAGAATATATAAAAAATATGATAGATAATAATGAAAATTTGGATGAACCAGCAAGAATCTGGCTATCCACTATCCATGCAGCGAAAGGTGGAGAAGAAGATAATGTTATTATTTGTTTAGATCTTGGTTTTAAAATTAAAAAATCAATTAAAAAAAGTGATGATAAAAATGATGAAGAACACAGAGTTTGGTATGTAGGAAGTACACGTGCAAGAAATAATCTTTATAGATTAAAAGCAAATAAAAAAAGTAATGAATACAAATTTTAAAAAATTTATACATAATATGTATAAACCGATTGGAATTGGGAAATCCTTTTGGTGGTGTGTGGTAGCATCATGCCTTAAATGGCAAAGTTGGTTAGGGATCTCAATTCCTAAATTTAACATAAAAAACCCCCCTTTAAATCAACAACTACCACAAATAACTAATAGGAGAAAATAAATGACTAACAATAATATATTTGATGAAACATTTCCAGAAAACAAACAAGTTGGCGGAACTCATTATAAAACTTTTAAAATACAACCTTATAAATTTATTTCTGAAAATAATTTATCATTTTTTCAAGGTAATATAATTAAATATGTTTTAAGATATCCACACAAAGGTGGAATTGAAGATTTAGAAAAAGTAAAACATTATTGTGATTTAGAAATTTTAAAGATTAAAAATTATAAAATGAAAGGCAAAAAATAATGTTAATGCCAACAACAGAGTGGGTAGCTCCTACAACGTTTCCTGATTTAAGGTTGGTAGATGAAATAGCAATTGACTTAGAAACTCGTGATCCAAATTTAAAAAAAACTGGTTCAGGATCTATTATAGGTGTGGGTGAAGTTGTGGGGATTGCTGTGGCTGTAAATGGTTATAAAAGATATTTTCCAATAGCTCATGAGGTAGGACCTAATCAAGATCGTAAAAAAGTATTGGAATGGTTTAAAGATATATGCGAATCACCTGCTACAAAAATATTTCATAATGCAATGTATGATGTGTGTTGGATAAGAAATTTAGGTATAAAAATTAAAGGTAAAATAATAGACACTATGATTGCATCATCTATTATTGATGAAAATAGATATAACTACACTTTAAATGCATTATCATGGGTATATTTGAAACAAGGTAAGAATGAAACATTATTAAATCAAGCAGCTAAAGAAAGAGAATTAGATCCTAAAGCAGATATGTGGAGATTACCTGCAATGGTAGTTGGAGCTTATGCTGAAAAAGATGCTGAATTGACCTTAATGTTATGGCAACATTTAAAAAAAATAATTATTGAGGATAATTTAAAAGACATATTTAATCTTGAAACTGATCTTTTTCCTTGTTTAGTTGATATGCGTTTTTTGGGAGTAAGGGTAGATGTTGAAAAAGCACATAAATTAAAAAAACAATTAACCACAAAAGAAGAATTATTATTACACCAAATAAAAAAAGAAACAGGAATAGATATTCAAATATGGGCTGCAAGAAGCATTGCTGAAGTTTTTGATAAATTAAAACTACCTTATAATACAACTGAGAAAACTGGAGCGCCATCATTTACTAAAAATTTTATTTCTAAGTGTAATCATCCTGTAGTTCGTAAGATAGCAGAGGCTAGAAAAATAAACAAGGTTAGTACAACTTTTATTGATAGTATATTAAGTTATCAAAAAAATGGTAGAATTCATGCAGATATTAATCAAATACGCTCTGATGATGGTGGGACTGTAACAGGTAGATTTAGCTATGCAAATCCAAACTTGCAACAAATACCCGCTAAAGATCCAGATACAGGTCCATTAATAAGATCACTGTTTATTCCAGAAAATAATTGTAAGTGGGGTACATTTGATTACTCACAACAAGAGCCAAGATTGGTTGCACATTATGCTTTAAGATTTAAATTTGATTCAGCAAAAATAATTTCTGATTCATATGAAAATAATCCGTCTACAGATTTTCATCAAATAGTTGCTAACATGGCTAACATTGAACGTAAGGAAGCTAAAACTATTAATTTAGGTTTATTTTATGGTATGGGTAAACTTAAACTGCAAGAAGAGTTAAATGTCACTAAAGAAAAAGCAACAGAACTATTTAATATCTATCATGATCAAGTTCCTTTTGTTAAAGAATTAATGAATGAAATTATGGAAATAGCTCAAAGAAAAGGAGAAATAAAAACAATATTAAAAAGAAGATGTAGATTTCCTAAATATGAACCAGTTCTTAAAGGAAGTGATTGGGGAACTTTTGTACCCGCAGAAGATCATGAAAGAATGTTAGAACTAAAAAACATGGGACCATATTTATTAGATGATGACGGTAAAATAATTAATGATGTAAAAGGTAATCCTAAAAAAAATTACTGGCATAAAAATTTTTGTAGAAGGGCATTTACTTACAAAGCCTTAAATAGATTAATTCAAGGTTCAGCTGCAGATATGACTAAAAAAGCAATGGTAGACTTATATAAAGAGGGTTTATTAGCACATATTCAAATTCATGATGAGTTAGATTTTTCTATTGAATCAGATGTTCAAGTTGATAAGATAAAACAAATAATGGAAAGTGCGGTAGAACTTAAAATTAAAAATAAAGTTAACTATCAATCAGGTTCTAATTGGGGTGAGACAAGTAAATAATGTCTTACTTAAATGCAAATATACCTGTACAATATGCACAAATAAAAAAGGAGTATTTATATGATCTTAAAAAACATCACGGCGAAGTGGAAGACTGTATCATCTTTGGTATCACGTCTATGTCAGGTCGCGCGATCTTATGGCATGCCATCATGGCAAACGGTGCGATCTTTTATCGTTTACCCTTATCGGCTTTTATTCAGCGTGGTTATGAACCGAAAAGTGTTCCACCTAAAAGACTTGATGAATTGGAATTGTGGAATAGTTTTTCTTATTACCCTACTATTACTTCTTGGGCTATTTTAGGTTCTGCCTCAGGAAAATACATAGGTAAAGATAAAAAATGGCATCAAGGAAAATATTTATTCACTATTGACTGGGCTCATCCAGATGTTAACATAATAGATTCTGATCATTCAGAAATACCGCACGAACATAAGTGCGCTCACATAATTGCATTAGATGATGGTAATTATGCGGCTCAGCCAAACAACAGATGTATATGGGATTTACCTTCATTTACAGTTAAGGATCAAATTCCTGACTGGAAGGTGCAAACTAATGAGTGGAACGTAGAGGATTCGGGTTTATGGAAAACAGAAGATACTGACAAATTTTTTTATGAACTTGAAGAAAAAAAATAAATTTATGAAACATGGAGGATATTGTTATGAATTACGAACCAGATTACAGGTTTACCGCATTGCTAATAATAGCTTTAACCCTAATGGCTTTATTTATGGAACCAGGATTTTTATAATATGAGCAAAGCTACAAAATTAGGAGAAGGTACAGAGATTACTATTTCTCTTAAAACATTAATATCTGTTATAGTTGCATTAGTTATTGGTGCTTATTATGTATTTAATACTCAATCAAAGATAACGACTTTAGAAAAAGAGGTGTCTGACTTACGAACTGAATATGAAAACTACAGAAAACAACCTTCAAGATCTCAATCACAGTTAGAACTATTACAAAAAGATTTTGATTATTTAAAAAAACAAATTGATGAACTTAACAAATGATAATTGAATCTATACAAATAATGTATGCAATCATACCTGCTGAAATTAAAGTTATGATTATGTTTGGTATTATTTATGCTATTTATGATTTGTGTAAAAAACATTTTAAAGGGGATGAATGAAGGTTACTTTAACTTTATATATTTGTTCTTTAATTTCTCAACAATGTTATATTCCAGCAGCTTACCCTACAGTAAAAGAAAGTTACTATAAATGTATAAGAGATGGGCTAGGAGAATCTTTTGAATACTTATTTGTTGAAAATAATTTTACTGAAGAAGTGATAAATAAAAGTCAATTATACGCTAGTTATACTTGTGTACCTGTTGAAGAAAAAGTTTAAATTTTATGATAAAAGGTTTTACTTTAATTATTTTTGTTATTTTTTTAACTAATTTTTTATCAAGTTCAATTGTCAAAGAAGAAACGGAAAAGATTAAAGAACCCCCTGAGTTTAAATACTCGAACAATGAAGAATTCATTGTCTCTCTTAAAAACTGTATCTCCCACCTAAACATCTACATTTCAAAACAAGAACAAATAAACACCGAACTCATAGTAGCTCAAGCTATTGTTGAAAGTAATTATGGTACATCAAGGTTTGCTCGTGAAGGACATAATTTATTTGGTATAAGAACATGGTCCAAAGATGGTATGTTGCCATTAAAACGACCAAGTACCATAGCATGGCGTGTTAAAATCTTCAACAATAAATGTGAATCTGTAAGTTATTATATGGAAACATTAAATAATCACAAAGCATACAAAAAATTTAGAAAAGTTAGAGAAAATACTTTAAATAAAGACCCTATTGTATTGGCTAAAAATTTATATAATTATGCAGAAAATAAAAACTATGGCAAAGACGTAATAAAAGTTATAAATAAATTAAAAAATGAATCTAAGTAAAAATTTTACATTAAACGAATTAACCAAGTCTCAAGAATCAATAAGACTTAGCATTGACAACACACCAAGTGAAGAACATATATTAAATTTAAAATCACTTTGCGAAAATATATTACAACCCATCAGAGATTTTTATCAATTACCGGTATCTGTGAGCTCTGGTTATAGATCTTTAGAGCTATGCAAAGCTATTGGATCAAGCGCTACGAGCCAACATACAAAAGGCCAGGCGGCAGATTTTGAAATTTTTAGTGTAGACAATGCTAAATTAGCTGATTGGATACACGAAAATTTACAGTACGATCAATTAATTCTTGAGTTTTATATTCCAGGTGAACCTAATTCAGGTTGGATTCATTGCAGTTATATTCCAGAGGGAAGACGTAGACAATTTTTATTAGCTTATAAATCAGAAGGCAAAACAAAATACAAGCCAGTATTAGGTAAAGCTGTAGATTTAATATGAGTTTTATAAAAAAAATATTTCAAAAAATAGATACTGTTCACGGATTTTGTGAAGAGTGTGAGGAAGATTCTGTTTTAGTAGCAATTGTTTCTGAATTTTATAGGTGTACAAATTGTGGCTACGATACAAAACAACACATAAACGGAAGAATAAGATACCTTTCCTTATCAGAGTCTGATAAAAAATGGATTAAAGAAAATGTAAAAAATGGCTAAACAAAATTTTTCATTTTATTCCAAACGCAATCAACCGAGAAAACGTCCAGGTCGTCATAAAAAAAGATTAAATAAACAAGAAAAAAGACATAAAAAATAATTGACTGTGAAAATAAAATACGATATAATTATCCTATAAAAGTTATTATAATTATTAATCATGAAAGGACATAATAATGACCGACATAAGTAAATACAAATCTGTTGCACTTTCTCACGTTAGCTGTGAAAAGTTAGACAAAATTAGAAAAATAATTGTACCTGAAGTTTCAGTTTCTAGAGCCAAGGCTTTAGATATAATTATTAACGAAAAAATTAAAAAATTAGATTACAAATTTTTAAAAAAATAATTTAAATTACAAATGTATATAAAAAGGATAAAAGATGAAAAAACAAATATGTTTAAGATGCAAGGGGAATGGTTACATTACGATCAAGAAATCGATAGATCATCCAATAAATATAGCCAGTCAATGTCCACTGTGTAGTTCACAAGGAGAAATTATGATAGATGAACAAAGATTAAAAGATGTTTTGGAAAAAAATCTTGAAATTGAAAAAGAAAAAAATTTAAATTTTTTGAAATATATTAAGAATCTTGAAAAAGAAATTGATATGTTAAAAAAACAAAAAGAATATTTACAAATAAAATTAAAACAAAAAAATCAACAAGAACCTTTAGTTTTAATTCAAGAAGTAGTTAATGAAAGATAATAAAAGGACATATACTATTCACAAAGAACATGGTGAAGATATTAGTCATGAAAATGAAACAGCGAAAGATTTTAAACAAATTAAATCTCACTCTGAAACAATGCAACAGGATTTAGAGCCACTACCAAATTCAAAAATTCAAGACATTGTTATATTGTATGGAACAACTGAATTACCTGTAAATGAAAAAAATTTAAACTATTGTAAAATAAGGTTTAAAACCGAAAACGGTGATCAACGTGAAATTAAACTATCTAAGCTAATTCATGTATTTAATAATAACATTTAAGAAAAAAACTTGAATTTCTTAAAATGAATAAAATAATGTTAAACAGAGAACATCTAAAAAAATATCAAAAAAAATGGCGTGCAGAAAATAAAGAACATATAAAAAAATATTCAAAAAAATGGCGTGCAGAAAATAAAGAATATGTAAAAAAATGGCGTGCAAAAAATAAAGAACATTTAAAAAAATATTTAAAAAAACGGTATGCAGAAAATAAAGAACATCTAAAAAAATATCAAAAAAAATGGTATGCAGAAAATAAAGGACATGTAAAAAAATGGTATACAGAAAATAAAGAACATTTAAAAAAATATCGAGAAAAATGGCGTGCAGAAAATAAAGAACATGTAAAAAAATGGTATGCAGAAAATAAAGAACATATAAAAAAATATTCAAAAAAATGGCGTGCAAAAAATAAAGAACATGTAAAAAAATATAGAAGCGAATATGAAAAAAATCGTAGACGTACTAACTTTAATTATAGATTAAAGTGTAATTTGCAAAAAAGAATATGGTCTAGTTTAAAAGGAATTTCAAAATCAGCTAACACCATAAAATTAATTGATTGTACTATTGAAGAGTTATGGCAACATTTAGAATCTAAATTTAAAAATGGAATGACAAGAAAAAATTATGGCAAAGGCGGTTGGGATGTAGATCATATTAAACCTTGTGCTCACTTTAATTTAAAATATACAAAACAACAACGCATGTGTTTTCATTGGAGTAATCTTCAACCAATGTGGCATATTGAAAATATGAAAAAAGGAGCAAAAGTATAAGACAATGCCTTACAAAAAATTAAAAGTATTAGATTTATTTTCTGGTATAGGTGGGTTTAGTTTAGGTTTAGAATCTACAGAAGAATTTGAAACAATTGCTTTTGTGGAAAAAGATAAATTTTGTCAAAAAGTTTTAAAAAAACATTGGCCAAATATAAAAATAGAGGAGGATATAAGAAATGTCAAAGGAGAAAAATATGAAGCAGATGTCATTACTGGAGGATTCCCATGTCAACCATTCTCAGTTGCAGGGAAAAGAAAAGGAAGAGATGACGATAGATATCTCTGGGATGAAACTATTAGAGTCGTTAGAGAATGTAAGCCCCGATGGTTTATTGGCGAAAATGTTGAAGGTCTTGTTAACATCGACAACGGCATGGTACTCAGACAGGTGCAAAATTATTTTGAAAAAGAAGGTTTCGAAGTCCAATGTTTTGTTATTCCAGCTTCAGGCATCGGTGCTTGGCACCAAAGAAAACGAATCTGGATTGTGGCTTACTCCAACAGCAACAGACATATCAGTAAGATCAGAGTCAGCAATGCAGAAGAGAAAAGATTACCGGTCCAAGATAGGCAGAAAGACAGTACCACCAGGAAATCTATCGGAGCAAGTGATGTATGGGAAACCAACAACGAATATGTATCCAACTCCAAGAGCACAAGAACCAGGAAGAACGAGACAGGGATATGGCAGAGGTCTAGCGGAGTTAATGGAGGGGAAGGAACAGATAAAGATGTATCCAACGCCAAGAGCTTCAGCAGCGATGACAGAGGATATGGCAACAATAGCGAAGAGGAACAAATACAATTCAAAACTAGAGGAGAAGATAGCATTAGAAATGTATCCAACACCAACAACGAGAGATTACAAAGACTCAACATTAAGCAAATCATATCAAAACAGGAATTCGGATTCACTCCCAATAAAAGTGATGAAAGAAGGGAAACTTGGTGGCAAACTCAATCCAGAATTTGTGGAGTTCCTCATGGGGTATCCTATGAACTGGACAAAGATAGATCCAACAGAATAAAAGTTCTTGGCAATTCTATTGTACCACAAATCGTAAGAGAACTTGGACTTGCCATTTTTGAAGCAGAAAAAAATGACTGATATATATAAAAAAGTAAATTGGAAACAAATTAGTTTATCTTATAAAACTTCTAATTTACTAGAAACTTTAACAGAAAATTTTAAATACAATAAAAAACTAAAAAGAACTAAAATCATAGAAATGATGATGTGGCAATATGTCACAATTAAAAACACTAATAGATCTGTTATATTTAAAAACAATAAATTTGAAGTAATTGAAAATGATAAAAACTAGAGAATTTAATTATCCAACATCAACAAGGGAAATGGTTGATGGTAAAAGACTTTATAGTATTAACAATGAAACATTACCAAGTGTCACAACTATTTTAAGTGCAACTGAACCTGAAGAAAAAAAATTAATTTTAGAAGCTTGGAAAACAAGGGTAGGAGTAGTAGAGGCTGATCGTATCAGGGACCAAGCAGCAAATAGAGGTAGCATTCTTCACCGTATAGTTGAAGGTTATATTAAAAATGAGAAACATTTAGATTTAACTGACTTAGGTCAGACAGCTCATAATATGGCTAATATCTTGACAGAGAGGGCTATAGATGGTCGTTTAAGTGAATCATGGGGTGTAGAACCCTATTTAGCGTATAAGGGTTTATGGGCTGGCCAGACTGATTTAATTGGTATTCATGATGATAAGTTAACTGTTTGTGATCATAAAAATGCTAACAAACCTAAAAAGAAAGAATGGCTTCATGATTCTTACCGATTGCAACTTGCAGCTTATGCTATGGCTTTTGAAGATATGTTCGGTGAATGTATTGGGCGAGGTATTAATTTTATTATTACTAAAGATTTATATTATCAAGAGTTTTCTTGGGATGGTTTAGAATTCAAAGAAGCTAAGTACGACTGGCTTAAAAGAGTTGATTTATATTACAATAATATAAATAAATGATTGAAGGAGATAGCAAAGAGTATGAATTTTTTGATGAAGCTATAAAGTTATTAAAAAATCCAATAGGTGTAAGTGTTGAAATAGGTGTTCGTAGAGGTATGGGCACCAAGTGTATTATTGATGCTTACAAAAAATACCATCCTAACACAAAGATATATCATTTAGGAATCGATCCTTATGGCAATATTCTTTACAGAACACACGAAGGAAATGCTGCATGTAAATTAGATTACACAAATAAAATGAAACAAGAAGCATTACTTGCAATTATAAAAGATTATCCAGAATTTATTTTAATTAATTTAGAAGACACAGAATTTTTTAAAAGATTTGTAGACGGGTATCCAGTCTATGATCAAGAAAAAAAATTATTATCACAGTATGAAACAATACATTTTGACGGGCCTCATGACACTAATTCGGTCATGAAAGAAGTTGAATTTTTTATAAACAGAAGACCTAAACAATGTGTATATATTTTTGATGATATATATAATTATGATATTAAAAAGATAGGTGAGTATTTAATATACAACGGTTTTAAAGAAATTAAAAAAGGTGAAAGAAAAGCAATCTACCATTATGAAATGATATGACTTTTATTATTGTATTATTGATAATGTTATTACTTTCTTACATCATGATAAGGTTGAATAAATGAATTTAGATATAAAAGAACTAGATTTATCTTATTGGGCAGGATTTATTGATGGTGAAGGTAGTGTAAAACTTTACAAAGGTCCTAAAAAAAATTCTG
>SXGQ01438083.1_pt1 | contig 15446 bp, 12 predicted proteins | sample 3178371 | NCBI WGS metagenome assembly SXGQ01 (sample SAMN11356859, study PRJNA531348) | freshwater metagenome | isolation source: freshwater sample F1-20 | place: China: Fuxian Lake, Yuxi | collected 2017-12-25
GACGAACTTCTTCGGCTACTGGGTAAGGAAGAAGTAAGGCCGCGACCTGTCTCTGCCGGTGAAGTATTCCCTCATCGTCCCCTACTACCGCACGCCGGAGATCACCCGGCTGGCGCTGCACTCGATGTTCCACTTCGCGATTGGCGAGCCGGAAGTCATCGTCGTCGACAACGCGCCGGGCCGCGAGGAGTCACACATGCTGGAGGAGTTCCCGAAGATTCGCAGGCTGGACAACACGACCGCGCTGACCGGCTCCGGGGCGAACTTCGAGGCGCTGGACCTCGGCATCGCCGCCGCGAGCCACAACCTCGTCGGACTGGTGCACAGCGACACCATCTTTCTTCGCGCGGGGTGGGACGTGGAATGGTTCGGTCACCTTGAGCGCGCGGACCTCTCCGCCTTAGGCACCTTCGAGCGCGAGGCGAACCGCTTTCGTCCATGGCGCAAGCGCGTGCGCGATGCGTGGAACCATTGGCAGCATCAGCGGAGGCCGGTGGCGAATTCGCCTGGGAAGCTAATGCTGCATTTCCTCCTCACGCGCAAGTCCGTGCTCGGTGGACTGGGCTTCAATTTCCTCCGGGACGGGCATTTGACGCCGGACCAGCTCGCCGGAGTGCGCGGCGGACTCGAAGTTCTGAGCCTTGCGGAGATGAGCCGCTTCATGTGGCACACCAGCAACATCACCAGCTTGCAGACCGGGCAGATGACCGACCCGGTGCTGGCCCGCAACTACACAGAGAAGATTCGGCGCTTCCTGACCGACCCGTCTGTGCGTGTGCAATTCGCCAGCGTCCTGGAGCGGAGCCCGGGATTGCTGGCTGCGCTCGAACGCCCGTAGCGCAAGGAAAAATTGATTCCCTTTTTCCGGCACTTACCTACTGTGCGCGCTTGTTCGTCGCGCCCCTGCGCGCTCAACCTGAACCGGAATTGCACCTATGCCACTGACACACACGACCAACCTGTTCGCCAAGGCCCTGAAGGGCAAATACGCCCTTGGCGCATTCAACGTGAACAACATGGAGTTCATCCAGGCCATCGTGGAGGCCGCCGAGGAGGAGAAGGCCCCGCTGATGCTCCAGATCTCCAAGGGTGCCCGTGACTACGCGCATCCCGTCTATCTTAAGAAGCTCATTGAGGCTGCGGTCTCGCTCTCCAACATCCCGATCGCCGTCCACCTCGACCACGGCGACACCTTCGAGCTGTGCAAGCAGTGCATTGATGAGGGTTTCACCAGCGTGATGATTGACGCCTCGCACGACCCGTTCGAGAAGAACGTCGAGGTCTGCCGCAAGGTCGTGGACTACGCGCACAAGCATAATTGCGTCGTCGAAGGCGAGCTCGGCATGCTCGTCGGCGCGCAGCACGACGACGGCGAAGAAGGCGGCGCTTACTCCAAGGGCGGCTGCTACACGCACCCCGATGAGGCCGTTGAATTCGTCCGGCAATCCGGCGTGGACTCGCTCGCCGTCGCCATCGGCAACAGCCACGGCGCTTACAAGTTCAAGGGCGAGCAACACCTCGACCTCGAGCGCCTCAAGGCCATCAAGGCGGCTCTGATGAACGCCGGCCTGGGCGACTATCCTCTCGTGCTCCACGGGGCCAGCTCTGTCCCGAAGGAACTCGCGCAGAAGATCAACCAATTTGGTGGTGGCATGGGAGAAGACACCGCCGGCGTGCCCGAGGCGGACATCGAGGTCGCCCGCCGAACTGGCTGCACCAAGGTGAACATTGACACCGACCTCCGCCTGGCGATGACCGCCGCCATCCGCGAAGTGCTTTGGACCAAGCCGAAGGAATTCGACCCCCGCAAGTATCTCGGCCCCGCGCGCAAGGCCGTGAAGGAACTCGTCCGCCACAAGATGCGCAACGTGCTTTGCTGCTCGGGCCACGCGTTCGACTGATCGAGCATCCCTTTGAAATGCGAAAGCCCCGCTGGACAAGTCCAGCGGGACTTTTCTTTGCCACGGTTGCCCGAGACAAAATAAAACCGGGGCTAGCGACCTGAGGAAGGACGTCTAGCCCCGGGGAGTTTTCAGAAACGGCACACAGTAGGCTAATGGGGAACTCGATCGAAGCTGTGCCAACCCCGACCGAAATTGAACTGAGTTACAAAGAGCTCGCAGCTTTTTGCCTGTGACCGTTGCTGCCTACTGAGTGCAGAAAACCACCTCCCCAACCTGGTGTCAACGCCTGCGTAAAAGTATTACCAACCCTGTTCTGCCGGATTACTCGAGACGGTCCGGCTAATCACCAAAAAGCTTCTTCATCTGGTCCCGCGCCGCCGACTCGCGCGTGCCGTCGGACTTCGGCGGCGTGAACTTGCGCTTCACGAACTCGAAATACTCGCAGAAGTTCCCCGCGTGCTTGTCCATCTCCGGGTCCGCCCGGCGGTCGCGGCATTGGTGCGCGGCGGAGCGGTCGTAGGCGGTGCAGTTCACGCACGCGCGCAGATCGGCCCGGCACTGCGGACAAGTCTCGCCCCGGCCCGGGCTCACCGAGAAAGTCCACTCGCACCCGCACTTCCAGCAATGTCGCGTCACGCGCTGAAAGTATGTTCAAAGCCCAAAGTTCAAAGTTCAAAGTTGCCGGCCCCGCCGACTTGAACCTTGAACTTTGAACTTTGAACTCAACACTCCCTCCATGTCCGCCTACGCGCAGTTGCTCGACGCCGCCATCCAGGACCTGGAAGCCCGCAAGGCCGGCGGCGAACGCTTCGTGGTCGTCGCCCCCGATACCCTGAATGCCCTTGCCGCGCCCGCGCCCCGTGGCCGACGACGTGAGGAGGCGGAACCAGCGGCCCAACCACGCCCCGTCTCAGCAGCGACTCGCCCAGCGCCGGCGCAGGCCCCTATTCGCCCGACAACCCCAGTCGCGATTGCATCCGCACCGCTGCCTGCTCCCCCAGTTTCGCCCGCCGACAAACCTGCCACCTTCGCCGCTCTCCGCGAGCGCGTGCTTGTCTGCGTGAAGTGCCCGCACCTCGTCACCACGCGCAAGTCCGTCGTCTTCGGCGTTGGCGACATCAACGCGCCGCTCATGTTCGTCGGCGAAGCACCAGGCGCGGATGAGGACCGTCAAGCCGAGCCGTTCGTCGGTGCGGCAGGCCAGCTCCTCACCAAGATCATCACCGCGATGGGCCAGACGCGGCAGACCGTTTACATTGCCAACGTCCTCAAGTGCCGGCCCAACCAACCCCCGGGCGAGACGGGCAATCGCAAGCCGAGTCCCGACGAGATGGGCACCTGCCTCCCATATTTGATGGAGCAGATTCAACTCATCCAGCCGCGCGTCATCGTCGCGCTCGGCGGCGTCGCTGTGGAGGGACTTTTCGCCATCAGCGACGCGCACATCACGCGGCGGCGTGGTCAGTGGATGGACCTTCGCGGGACGCCGGTGATGCCCACCTTCCATCCCAGCTACGTCCTCCGTGCGGAAGCCAATGCAGACAAGGGCCGCATCATCAAGCGCCAAGTCTGGGAAGACATGCTCCAAGTCATGGAACGCCTCGCGATGCCCATCAACGAGAAGCAGCGCGGGTTCTTCAGGTAGTGGCAGATTCTCCCGTGAAAAGACCCGTCAAGCTCGGCCTCTGGCTCCTCGGCTTCGCTGTGCTGGCGATGCTGGGGTTGTGGCTGGAGCACGAGCGGGCCAAGGCGCGGCTGGCGGCGTTCAAGGCGCAGCTCATCGCCAAGGGCGAGAAACTCGCCATCGCCGACCACGTGCCCAAGCTCCCGCCCGCGCTCTCGAACGCCGCGCCGGACTTCATCGCCGCCGCCAACCGGCTCACGGAGCTAAAGCCCGAGTTCCAGCCGCAGCGGATGCGCCTCATCGCGCCCGGCAAAGCCCGCGTGACGTGGCAGCAGCCCGAACTGCCGACGGACAAGGAGCCGGACCTCTGGCCGTTCGTGACTGCGCATGTGGAGGACAACCGCGACCGGCTCGCCGAGATGGCCACCGCGCTGGAGCGCCCGGAGATGGTGTTCGACTTGGACTACCCGAAGGGGTTCAGCCTGTTGATCCCACATCTCCAGAAACTGCGGCTGGCCGCGCTGCAACTTTCCTTCGCCTGCGTGGTGGACTTGCACGGCGGGCAGACCAACAGCGCCTTCACGAACGTCCTCGCAGCCGTCCGGGTCGGTCAGCGGCTGCAGGAGCCGCTGCTGATATCGCAGCTCGTGCGCGTCGCCGCCGGCCAAATTGCGCAGCAAGCCACCTGGGAGGCGCTGCAACATCCGGGCTGGACCGATTCGCAACTGCGCGAGTTGCAAGCCGCGTGGCAAATCACCGACTTGCGCACCGGCTGGCTGGGCGCGTTGGGTATGGAGCGCGCGATTGGGAGTAGCGTGTTTCAGCAATTTCGGCAGTCGCCCGGAATGCTGGACGAGAACACGAGTGGCATGGGCGGCTCCGGAAGAAGTTTTTGGGATGAGCTCTTCCACGATCCGGCGGCCGCCGCGACCCGCACTGGCAAGTTCGGCTTCGGGCTGGTCTGGGCCGGATGGTTGTCTTACTCCGACGAACAGTGGGCGCTGACGCAGCAGCAGCTCTGGCACACGAGCGTCCGTCAGGCGTGGACCAACCAGGCCAGCGCCCCGGCGGAGCAGTGGCTGAAGCGGGAGCGCGGCACGATGACGGAACCGCCCAGACTCCAGCGCTTCCTGTCGAGCGTGCTCGCTTCCGCCATCGACAACTACAACCGCCGCATGGTTGCCTTTGAGACTGTCCGACGCCTCACCTTCACCGCCATCGCGCTGCATCGGCATCGCTTGCAGCACGGTAAGTTTCCGGAGTCACTCAGCGCGCTGGTGCCAGGCTCTCTTGCCGAAATCCCACGCGATTTCATGGACGGCCTTCCGCTGCGCTACAAGCTCCAGTCCGACGGCAAATTCCTCCTCTGGTCTGTGGGCGAGGATTTCAAGGACGACGGCGGCGATCCCACTCCCGTGGGCGTGGCAAGCGGTTCGTCGAATCTGCCGGATTGGCTCAAAGGCCGCGACTGGGTCTGGCCGCAAGCCGCCACCGAGGCAGAAGTCGCCGCCTACCACGCCGGACTCGCCGCCAAGCGCGCCCTTTCCGCCCCGAAGCCGCCGCCGTGATTTCCCGCTCCCAATTTTCCTGCCCAATATCTTCCTGCCAAATTCGTGCGATTCACGCGGACAAGTTCACTTCTGCTTCCCCTTGCCCGCCGGACGATCTCGCAGTGGCCAGTCGGGATGCTCGGTGCGGGCTGACTTGAAGAGCGCCTCAGCCTTGGCGACGAGTTCCGGCTTGTCCGCAGCGAGGTTCGTCTTCTCCCCCGCATCCGCTTTCAGGTCGTAGATCTCAGTCGTCGCGCTGAGTCCGTTCTTCACCGCCTTCCAGTCGCCGAAGCGCACGGCCTGCAGCGACGCGCCTTCGTGCAGCTCCCAGTAGAAGTAATCGCGCGCTGGAGCCGCACCGCCTTTGAGAAAGCTCACGAGGGAACGACCGTCGGGCTTGAAGCCAGCGGGCAGCTTCGCTCCGGCCAGCTCGGCAGTAGTCGGGAGAAAATCCCAGAAGGCCCACGGCTCGTGGCTCACGCGTCCGGCGGGAACGGTGCCGGGCCAGCGGGCGATGGCCGCCTGTCGCAGCGCGCCTTCGTAGAGGCCGCGCTTGAAGCCGCGCAGTCCGTTGCTCGCCTGCTCGAAGAGCTTCCCGAGCTCCGACTGCGGATCGAAGGACGAGCCATTGTCGCCCGCCGTCATCACGAGCGTCTTCTCGTCGAGGCCGAGTTCCTTCAACAGCGCGATCAGGCGGCCCACGTCGGAGTCGAGACGCGTGACCTGTGCGGCGTAGGCCTTCTGCTGCTGCGTCCACGGCTTGTCCTTATAGATGCCGAAGTCGTCGATCTCGTGCCGCCCGTGCGGGAGCGTGATGGAGTAGTAGAGGAAGAACGGCCGCTCCTTGTTCGCGCGGACAAACTTGAGCGTCTCGTCGGCGATGAGGTTCTGCGCGTAAGTCTTGCCAACGCCTTTGCCGTCGTTGCCCGGCAGCTCGATGCGCTGGTCGTCGTTGTAGAGATACGTGGGAAAGTAGCTGTGCGCGTGGCGCTGGCAGTTGTAGCCGAAGAAGTGGTCGAAGCCGTTCTTCAACGGGCTGCCCGTGGTGTCGAACATCCCCATGCCCCACTTGCCGATGCACGCGGTCGCGTAGCCGGCAGACTTGAGAATCTGCGCCACCGTGACCGTGCCGGCGGGCAAGGGCTTCTGGCCTTCGGGCTGAATCTCGCGGTTCGCACGGATGGGCGAGTGGCCCATGTGCAAGCCGGTGATCAGCGAGGTGCGGCTCGGCGCGCAGACGCTCGTGCCGCAATACCCCTGCGTGTAAAGCGTGCCCTCGCGCGCCATGCGGTCGAGGTGTGGCGTTTGGATGAGCTTCTGCCCGTAGCAGCCGAGGTCGCCCTGCGCGAGATCGTCGCTGAGGATGAAGATGATGTTGGGCTTGGCGGGCGCGGCGATGAGTTGGCCGCAAAGAGCGCAAAGCAGCGCAAAGAGGGAGAGGTTGGTTTTCATGGGAGAGATTTCCGCCACGCCAGCGCTGCGGCTTTCAACCGCGAGGCAGTCGCGGCCTCAGACTCGGCGTTGTTCTTCGCTTCTTTCGGGTCGGTGGCGAGATTGTAGAGTTCTACGCCGGTGCCGTCGGCGTTCACGAGCAGTTTCCAATCGCCCTCGCGCACGGCGACGTTCGGCGACTTCGAGTCCGGTTCGCTCGGATACGGGAAGGCGCGGATGCCCTTGGCCTTCGCGTCGCCGGTGGGCGCGGGCTTGCGACCGTATTCCCAGAAGAGCGGCTGCGTGCGCGGCTGCGCGCCGCCCTTGAACACGCCGGACAAATCTTCACCGTCGAATTTCACTCCAGTAGGTGGCGGGACATTCGCGAGCGCGCAGAGCGTCGGGAAGAAATCCACGGCGCTCACGACACTCGTGTCGTTCACCTTGCCGGCGGCGATGACGCCGGGCCAGCGCACGACCAGCGGCGTTCGGATGCCGCCTTCGTAGAGGCTCCACTTCATGCCGCGCAATCCGCCGGCGCGCGTGCGGTTGAGCGACGGCTCGGGGCCGTTGTCGCCGGCGAGGACGACGAGCGTGTTCTTCTCCGCGCCGAGTTCGCGCAAGCCATCAAGCAAGCGGCCCACTTGCCGGTCCGTCTCCATCAGCACATCGCGATACTTGGCGACGAGCTCGCGGCCGTCCTTCCCCTCCTGCGGGCGATACGGCGTGTGAACGTCATCGAGCCAGAGATTCACCAGCCACGGCAGCGCGCCGCTCTTCTTAGCGAAGGCCAGCGTCTCGTCCACCATCCAGCGCGTGCGGTCATGCCGCGCGACCTGCTGCGGCTCGCGGTTGGTCGTCCACGGCATGGTCTTGAGACCGAGCGGTGCGGCGGGTTCGGGACTCTCGTATGTGCCCAGCCCGACATCGTAGCCGTAAGCCGCGAACTTCGGCGCGTCCGTCACATCGCGCCCGCCGCCGAGGTGCCACTTGCCAATGTGCGCGGTGGCGTAGCCCGCCTGCTTGAACGCGCGCACGAAGGATGGAGCTTGCGGGTCGAGGAAGTCCGCCTGCCCGCACTCGGCGTTGCCCGCGCGGCTCTGGAGAAAGCTCGTAATGCGCCAGCGCGCGGGGAATTGCCCCGTGAGCAGCCCGCACCGCGACGGCGAGCAAATCGGCGACGCGGCATAAAACTGCGTGAAGCGCGTGCCATCGCGCGCGAGCTGGTCCATGCGCGGCGTGGGCACGCCTGCGTCGCCGTTCGCGCTGAGGTCGCCCCAGCCGAAGTCGTCCACGAGGATGAAGAGGACGTTCGGCCTGGCGGGCGCGGCCGGGAGCGGAAGCGCGAGCAAACCGAGGCATGCGAGGAGGCACGCGAGTTGTTTCATGGTCGGATGGAAAGCGAACGGAGGCTCAGGCAAGGCGGAACAGCATGCGCGCGTTGTCCGAGCCGATGAGCCGCTGCTGGGCTGGCGTGAGGTCGAGAGTTTGGAATGCGTCGAGGATGGCCTTGGGCTCCACCCACGGATGGTCGCTGGCGAAGAGCAGCCGCTCCGCACCCATGAACTCGACGGCGAACTTCATCGCCTGCGGCAGGGGCGACACGATGTCCAGCCAGACGGACTTGAGATACTCGCTGGGCAGGCGCGTGAGGTTTTTCGGGCCGCGCTTCAGCACGGCGACTTGATGGTCGAGCCGACCAATGATGTAGGGCAGCGTGCCGCCAAGATGCGGGCAGACGAGCTTCAGCTTCGGCAACTCGTCGAGCACGCCCGACATGATGAGCCGCGTGAGCGCGATGGTGTTGTCGAACATATTGCCGAGCGAGCTGGTCATCTCGTAGCCCTTCACGAACTCCGTGGTGATGGGCTTGGCCGGGTGCAGCAACACGGGCAGGCCCAGCTCCGCGCAGCGTGCCAGCACGGGTCGAAACTCCGGCTCGTCCGGGAAACGGCCGGCGAGATTTGTGTAGAGCAGCAGGCCACGCATGCCGAGCTGCTTCGCGCAACGGTCCAGCTCCACCAGCGACGCGCCCACGTCCTGCCACGGCAGCACACACAGGCCGAAGAAGCGCGTCGGATGCTTCCGCACCAGGCCCGCCACGAAATCGTTCGCCACGCGCGCGACCGCCGGGCCGTCCGCCCCAAACCATTCGGGGCCGGGGTCGTTGATGCTCAGGGCGGTCATCGCGATGCCGGCAGCGTCCATCGTGGCGAGCTTGGCCGGCACGTCAAGGTAGAGGGGCGGCACCTTGCGCAGCCAGTCGCCCATGCGCAGGTAGCGCGTGCCTTCACGCGTGTAAACCACCGGGTCAGCCGTGCGCTTCTCCATCAGCGCGAGAAGCTCCGGTGAAAACAAATGGCTCTGGCAATCAATCAACCCCGTCAGCGCGGGCCGCGGCGCGGCGGCGACGGCGGCGGGCAGCGCGGCCATGGCGGCACCTTTCGTAACGAATCGGCGGCGGTTCATGGTTCGAGGATCCACCGAGCTACTTGGCTGGAGCCTTGGCGTAGTCTGCACCTGCGAGACTTCTCTCGACGGACGATTTCCACGCGACGAGTTCGGCCGTCATCTTCGCGACCCGCTCGGGCTGCTGGGCCGCGAGGTTCGTCGTCTCCTTCGGGTCCTTCGACACATCGAACAGCATGGCAGGCGCAACCTCGCCGGCGACCGCGCCCTTCTTGCCGCGCGCGCCGCTGGCATCCGTGTGCAGCTTGTAAGGCCAGTCGAGCAGCGCGGCGTGGGCACCGGGCCGGTTGATTTGGGCGACGAAGGGAATGGCTTTGCCGCGCGCTGCCATCTGCTGGTCGAACAGCGGCAACAGATTGACGCCGTCCAGCGGCTGGATTTGCTTCGCTGCGCCCACGCCGGTGGCCGCGAGCACCGTCGGGTAAATGTCCAACGTCGAGCACGGAACGTCGCTGGCGAAGGGCTTCGGGATGCGCGCGGGCCACTCGATGAGGCCGGGCACGCGCAGGCCGCCGTCCCAGAGCGTGCCCTTGGAGCCGCGCAAATTGCCGGTGGACTTCGGCCCGGCCGCGCCGCCGTTGTCGCTGCAATACCAAACCACCGTGTGCTCCGCGACCTTCAGCTCGCGCAAGGCCGCGCGCAGCTTGCCGACGTTGCGGTCCACGCCCGTGATTTCGCCGTAGTAGTTTTGGTCCTTCTCCGGCAACGCGGCGTAGGCGGCCTTGTCCGCTGGCAGCGGCTCATGCGGCACGTGCGGATTGCCGAACCACACCACGGTGAAGAAGGGCTTGCCCGCGCCCGCCTGTTTGCGGATGAACTTCAGCGCCTCGTCCATGGCGATGTCGGAGCCGTCACCGCGAAATTTCTCCGCCACGCCGTTGCGACCGAGGACCGGGTCGAGGTCAAAGAAGTTGTCGGCGGAAACCCATTCGTCGAAGCCCAGCTTGCCGGGCGAAAGCGGGTCGTTCGCGAGGATGGCGCGGCCCGGCGAAGTCTTCGTGTCGCGGTCGCCGTTCTTGCCGTTGAGATGCCACTTGCCGAAATGGCCGGTCGCGTAGCCCGCGCCTTGCAGCACCTTCGCCACGGTCAGCTCCTGCGCGCGGATGGGCGAGCCGGGGCTGAACGTGCCCATGCGGTGCGGATGCCGTCCGGTCATCACGCTGGCGCGCGTGGGCGAGCAATTGAAGTGCGCGGTGTAGAAGCGGTTCAGCCGCAGCCCGGCAGTGGCCATCGCGTCGAGGTGGGGCGTTTTCAGCTCGGGATGGCCATTGTAGCCGGTGTCGCCCCAGCCCTGGTCGTCAGCCATGACGAGCACGATGTTCGGGCGCGGGGTCGTTTGTGCGCCGGATGCCAGGGCGCCGAGGCAGAGGTGAAGTGCAAGCAGGGGGAGGATTCGTTTCATAAATGGTTCGCGGCCTTCCATCGAAGACGCCCGGACACGATGCGCTGGTTACTTGTCTTTTCCGCCCGAGGTCACGAACTCCTCGCGGCTGAGGAAGCCGTCTTTGTCCGCATCAAACTGGGTGAAGCGGGCGGGGGCTTTGTCGGCGTCGGGTTGGTTGGCGAGGAATTCTTCGCGGGAGAGTTTGCCGTCCTTGTTCTCGTCGCGGGTGTCGAACGCGGCGTTGCGGTCTTGTTTGGCAGCTTTCTTCCCGGGCTGGTTGGGGACAGGAGTGTCCCCACTACGCGCGCTGAGTTGCGGCTTGGCCTCGGGATGGCGGGCGAGCATCGCCTGGAGTTTGGCGACGATTTCGGGCTGCGTGGCGGCGAGGTTCTTGCGCTCAAGCGGGTCGGCTTCGTAGTCGTAAAGTTCCAAGTCGGCCTCGCTGGCGGGCGCGCCAATCCTCTTCCACTCGACGAGCCGATAGCGCTCTGTGCGGATGGCGCGGCCTATCACCTGGCCTTTGCCCGGCGCATTGCGCGGATAGACGTGGATGGTGTGGTCCTTCGTCAGCGCGACGGGATGGCGCAGAGTGGCGGCGAAGCTGCGGCCGTCAAGGCCGGCGGGCGCGGGAAGGCCGGCGAGTTCGGCGAGCGTCGGGTAAATGTCCACGGTCTCGACGAGCGAGCCGGTCTTTGCGCCGGCCATCACGCCGGGACCGGCGACGAGCAAGGGGATGCGCGCGGCTTGCTCGTAGTTCGTGTGCTTGCACCAAATACCGTGGTCGCCGAGGTGCCAGCCGTGGTCGCCCCAGAGGACGACGATGGTGTTCTGCGCGAGCCCGAGCTTGTCCAACTCGGCGAGCACGCGACCGAGCTGGGCGTCCATGTAACTCACGGCGGCGTGGTAGCCGTGGAGGAGCGTGCGCTGAAGGTCGTCGGGGATGGGGCCGCTCTCGGGGATGCCGCTGTATTGGCGCAGCTCGCCGCCGGACTGCGGCGCGTAGCTCGGCGCGCCCTCGGGCGCGGCGCGGACTTCGGCGAGCTTGAAACTCGCGCGGTCGTAGAGGTCCCAATACTTCTTGGGCGCGACGAAGGGCAGGTGCGGCTTCACGAAACCGACGGCGAGGAAGAACGGCTCGGCGGGCTTTTCCTTCGCGGCGCGGAGGCGCTCAATGGCGTGGTCCGCCAGCGCGCCGTCGGGGTAGGTGTTGTCCGGCACGTCGGCGGATTCGTAGGCGGCCCCGCGCGGCAAGTCCTTGGCGGACTTGTTCGAGAAGAGCGCCTCCTCGCGCGTGAGGCCGGACTTGGCCTTGCTCGCGGGCAGCGCGTAGGCGACGACGTTCGCAGTCCAATACGGCGTGCTCCACGACGCGGGGTCGTTGGTGTTGCCGTGGCCGACGTGGAAGATTTTCCCCATGCCTTCGGTGCGCCAGCCGTGCTGCTTGAAGAGCTGCGGGAGCGTGACGGCGTCGGGCCGGGCGCGGCGGAAGTTCGTGCCGAGGTCGTAGATGCCGAGCGTCTGCGGACGCAGGCCGGTGAGCAGGGAGTTGCGCGAGGGCGAGCAGACGGCTTGGTTGCAAAACGCGCGGTCAAACTGCACTGAGCGCGCGGCGAGACGGTCAATGTTCGGCGACTTGACGAGCTTGTCGCCGTAGCAGCCGAGGATGGGCTTGAGGTCGTCCACGCAGATGAGGAGGACGTTGGGCTTGGGCGCGGCGAGGGAACTCAACGCAAAGACGCAGAGACCGCAGAGGAGCGCAAAGAGTTTGGCGGGGTAGTTCATTTGTCTGACTTCTTCTTGGGGGCTTGTTTCTGCTGGTCGCGGATCTCGGCCTTCGGACCGTGGCTGGCCGGGTCGCTCAACAGGCGCGGCTCGGTGAAGACTTTTTGCGTGTCGCCCTGCGACTTCATCCAAGCGTCGAGGTCGGCGCGCAAGGCGGCGAGCTTCGCGGCGTGCTGCGGGTCGGCGGCGAGGTTGCGCTGCTCGGCGGGGTCGGTGGCGAGGTCGTAGAGTTCCTCGGCGGGGCGGGCGTGGTAGCGGTGGAGGATGGCGGCGGCGGACGCGTTGGTTAGCGCGGCGGTTTCCCACGTGGAGAAGAAGGCGCGCTGGCCGAGGCGACCGGCGACGAGGTCAATGTGCGTGGTGAAGGCGAACTCGGGGTGGAGGTTGCGGATGTATTTCCAGCGGTCGTTCCGGACGGCGCGCGCGGGATAGACGTTGAAGCGGTTGTCGTTGCCGTGCGTGGTGAAGATGCGGTCGCGGTGCCGGGTGGACTGCCCGCGCAGCACCAGGAGGAAAGAGCGGCCATCAATGTCCACGGGAGGCTTGCCGCCGGCGGCTTCGAGCAGTGTGGGCAGGAGGTCCACCCATTGCACCATCGCATCGGTGCGGGTGCCGGGCTTCAACACGCCGGACCACGCGACGATGAGCGGCACGGCGACGCCGGATTCGTAGAGGTTCCACTTGCCGAAGGGCCACTGCGCGCCGTGGTCGGAGGTGAAGAGGGTGACGGTGTCGCGCGGCAGACACTCGCGCGTCGCGGCGAGCACGAGGCCGAGGTCGTCGTCAGCGCGCGAGACGGCGGCGGCGTATTTCGCGCGCCAGGCGCGGGTGGCGGGGGTGTCGATGGTGCCGGCGGGGAGCGGGAGTTTTGCCGGGTCGTAGGCGGAGGTTTCCTCCGGCCACGGGACATGCGGCCAGTTGCTGCCGACGAAGAGGCAGAGCGGCCTTGCGCCGGTGCGCGGGCGGGCCTTCAGCCACGCGATGGCGTTGGTGATGCTCTGATGCTGGTGGAAGCCGTCGTCGGAGAAGTGGTCGAAGCCGTAGTCAGGCGTGTGCTTGTAGTGCGAGACCTTGCCGAACGCGACGACCTCGTAGCCGAGTTCCTTGAAGTGGGCGGGCCATTTCTTCAACTCAGCGCGGGGCTTGGAGTGGTTCGCCTCCGCGCCGTTGCGGGCGGGCATGAGGCCGGTGAGCAACGCCGCGCGGCTGGGCGCGCAGCTCGGCGAGGCGACGTAGGCGCGCGTGAAGGTCATCCCCGCGTCCGCGAGCCGCTGCATGTTCGGCGTGCGGATTCCCTGGCCGCCGTAGGGCGTGGAGTCGAGCTGCCCTAGGTCGTCGGTGAGGAAGACGACGAAGTCGGGTCGCGCGGCGAAGGCATTCAACGTGGAGACGCAGAGGGCGCAGAGGAGCGTGGAGACAGCGGTGAACAGGGAAGGAAGCCGCTTCATTCGATGGCAAACCATGGGGCTGAAGTCCGGACGTGGCATGTGTGGGAAAGTTTCCCGCAGGTTGAGTGCAGCGTCCAGCGCGGCGTCATGCTTGGGAAGCACCAGTGGCTATCGGTATTCCACCGCGCGCCGCCCTCAGTTCCGTCCCAGGTCATTGTCCCGCACGGCGCAGAGTTTGGCGGCGAGCTTGGTCTTGAAGCTGGCCACCACATCAGCGAACTCTGGTTTGCTGGCGAGGTTCGTGAACTGCTTCGGGTCTTTCGCCATGTCGAAGAGTTCGATGCCGAGCGAGGCGTCCTCGGCGTATTGGAGGTAAGCCCACTTGTCCTCGCGCAGCAGGAAGCCCTTGCTCGACGGCGCGACGCTGAAGGCGGCCTCGCGCACGGAATGCTTCGGGTCATCGAAGACGCGGGCGATGTTCTTGCCCTGAAGGCGCGCGGGCACTTCCAGACCGCACAGGCTCGCAATGGTCGGATACAGATCGAGCAACTCGACGAGCGAATGACACACGGCGGGTTGCTTCCCTGGCACCTTGATGATTAGCGGCACCATCGCGGACTCGTCGCGCAGGCTGACCTTCGCCCAGAAGTCGTGCTCGCCGAGGTGATAGCCGTGGTCGCTGGTGAAGATGACAATGGTGTTGTCCGCCTGGCCGGACTGCTCCAGCGCGGCGAGCACCTTGCCCACCTGTGCGTCCATGTAAGTGACCGCCGCGTAGTAGCCGCCGACGGCCTTGCGCTGGCGGCGCTCGTCCATCTTCATGTTGAGACTCGTCTTGTAGTTGATGCCGGCCTTGGGGATGTCATCCCAGTCGCCGGGGAACTTTGGCGGCAACGGCATTTTGTCGAACGGCTTGAACGGCTCGAAATACTTCGCCGGCGCGACGAACGGCACATGCGGTCGCACGAACCCGACGGCGAGAAAGAACGGCTTGCCCGCGTGCTGCTGAATCAACTCCACCGCCTTCGCCGCCGTCCGGCCATCCGAGTGCGCCAAGTCGTCGCCCTCGGCCTCGACCACGACGAACGTGTTGCCGCCCACGACGGGGCGTTTGCCCTCCGGGTTGCCTTCGAGCGTTTCGCCGACGCCCTTGGCCTTCCACTCCGGGCCGGGGCTGTTTAACTTCTCCGTCCACGACGCCGGGTCGTCCGCGCCGTCTCCGTGGTTGGTCGTCTTCGGGTCGCCGCCTTCCTCGACGCCGCCGGGCACGCCCATGTGGTAAATCTTGCTGACGCGCGCGGTGTAGTAACCGGCGTTCTTGAAATGCTGCGCCCACGTCGCGCGCTCGCCGATGGCCGGGCGCGGGCTGGTATAACCGAGCACGCCCGTCGCGTGCGGGTAATAGCCGGACATGAACGACGCCCGCGACGGCCCGCAGTAAGTCCCTTGGCACAGCGCCCGCGTGAACCGCGTGCCCTGCGCCGCGAGCCGATCAATGTTTGGCGTGCGGCAGACCGTGTTGCCGTAGCACGACAGCGCAGTTGCGGTCAGGTCGTCGGAGATGATGAACAGAACGTTGGGCTTGGGGGCGGCAGAAACACGCCAGCCGAGCGCCCAGAGACACGCAAGGAGTAAGGCAGCAAGCCTCACGTTCAGCTCACTTTGCGCAGCTTGGTGATGCGGCCGGTGTTGACCCATTCGGCGACGAAGATGTTGCCGGCGGCGTCGAAGCAGGCGTCGTGCGGGTGCAGGAACTTGCCGGAGACCCAGCCCTCGCCCTTCTCCTCTCGGCGGAGTTTCATGCCGTCCTTCAGCACGGCGGCGCGCCACTCCGGATCTTCGCCGAGGTGGGTGATGACCTTGTCGTCCTTGTCGAGGAGGGTGATGCGGGCACTGAGGTCGGGGACGAGGAGC
>SXGQ01145165.1_pt1 | contig 15443 bp, 8 predicted proteins | sample 3178371 | NCBI WGS metagenome assembly SXGQ01 (sample SAMN11356859, study PRJNA531348) | freshwater metagenome | isolation source: freshwater sample F1-20 | place: China: Fuxian Lake, Yuxi | collected 2017-12-25
AGCTGATGATCTTGAGCGATTTGATCCAAGAGCTCCCGTTGGTTGCAATCACCCTTATAAAATGCAAATCTCTTCCCAGTAATCTCGGCTAGGCGGTCGAGTACGGTCTCATGGGAATTTGAAAAATTATCTAAAATGATCGGTTCAAGGCCTGCATTCCAAAGTTCTACGGCAGTGTGAGAACCAATGTATCCTGCCCCACCGGTGATCAATATTTTTTTCATTTCAAAAAAGCTGAGGAGACAAAACTAGGAAAATTATACCAATTCGGTGTAGGAAAAGGAAACAATACAGGGCAGATTTTGGTCAACGAATCAACACCACAGAGCCCTTGAAGGTTACCTGAACTGTGTTACCTTCCATCAAATAACTGTAGGTGGTGGCGTAGGCGTAGGTGTCTGTTGGGGCATTATCCCCTGCAAAAGTACCATCCCAGCCTTCATTGCCAGAATAGATAAGTTGCCCCCAGCGGTTGTAAATAATCATGGAGAAATTGACCACACAGTTGGAAACTCCTGTAAACTTCCCTGGCGCCTCAGTAGGCTTAAAGGCGTTTGGCATTCTGATTTTGGGGGCCTCCTCGATCACCGTGCCTGAACCAAAAGAAATGCAACCAGCGGCATCGGTTACTTGTACGGTGTAGCTACCCTTAGCCAAGCCCGTTGCTAAGTCAGTGATTTGGGAAGAAGGATTCCATAGATATTGAAAAGGGCCAGCTGGACCTGAAGGAACAACAAGCAATTCTCCATTGGCCTCTCCCGGACAGGCAGTCTTTGCTAAGGTCACATCTACGACCAATGGCGGAGGGGAAGTAATTTCAAAAGAAACTGGAATTTTACAGCCATTCGCATCCGTGACTTCCCAAACGTACTTTTCTTTCTTGAGCGTATCGAGTTCAAACAATCCGTTAAAAACCTGTTTACCTCCAAACTCTAAACTGTAAGGCGCTACTCCACCCTTCACTTGCAAACTCACCTTCCCATCTTTTTTTCCAAAGCAGGTAGTGGCTGTTGTAGTGAGTCCTGCTAGTTCCAATAGAGGAGGTTCTTTTACTTCTACTCCTGTAATATTTTTTTCACATCCGAGAGCATCCTTCACCTTCACTGAATACAATCCTGCCTTTAGATTTGGAGCAACGGCAGTCTTTAAGGTAGCATCATGGCCCCAAGTAAAGGTGTATGGGGGAGTTCCTCCATTGGCTACCACTTCAATTTTTCCAGTAGCTTGGCCAAAGCAAGCCACGGGAATTACTCCCAAAACGGCTAAATTGAGTTCTTTCGCCACTTTCACTTGAATATCTGGTGCTGTTCCAGCACAGGAATTATCCACCAAACTGTAAGCGGTGTACCCTATGGTACCCGTAACATCTGCTTTATCCCAAACGACAGTGATCTTATCCGAATTTTGACCGCTTACTAAGGTTCCTCCCTTAACAATCCATTCATACCTTCTACCAGGTGAAGGATTTGGTGCCGAATACGTAAAATTAACCGAAGGATCGTAGCAAACCTCTTTTTCGCCTTCTGCTTCAGTAACGACAATTCGAAGATTGACTACGACAGGAAGTTCAACCGCAGCACCTGGACATCCATTGGCGGAAAATGGCAGGACTCGAACCTTTGCATTCGTGTTGGAGGGGCCCCAACGAACAAGTACTGAATCGGAATAGGTTTGAAGTATCGTTCCTCCTTCTACTTGAAATTCCATTCGGCCTATATTCTGTTTATTTTTTACCCGATACATGGCCTCTTCTACTAGCGGACAGACGGATTGGGAACCAATCAGCTCTACCTTGGTCTCCAATACCTCCACTTCAAAGGTGGTTTCTTCTTGTTGATTACAAGAGTTTGCGTTCAAGGAGGCAACAATACTGACTTCGTACTTTCCTGGTTTGGTGTAGGTATGGGTTACTGTTTTACCAATTTTGGTAGCTGTGCTATCGCCAAAGTTCCATACAAAATAGGTGAAGTCCGGATTTTCGGGATTCACTGTCCAAGATCCCCCCTGATTGAGGCAGGCCACATTTTCTCCTACCACATCAAAAGCATAGTCCGGAACGGTTTCAAAATTCAAATTGGTCAAAGAGGCCCCTGCTGCGTAGCCATAGGACTCAATGTTACCAAATCCATATACATAGGCTGCAAAGCCCGCAGGATTGGAAAGGGTGTGAACCCCCTGGGTAATTTCTATTCTGGCAACCTTATAGTTTGCATCACCAGGAAGTATTTGAAAATTTGCACCTACAACTACCCCATCCAAGCGGGTTTTGTTTTCCTCCCCTGCCTTGACGACAATGTTGACATAATGATTGACGATAGAAGGTAAAGCGTAGGCATTGAAGGTCAAATCCGTGAGTAATTGCTCCGTAGGGCTGTAGGTAATCATGAAAGGATCTCCATTATTAGCAAAAGGATCTGAAGGATTATTGCAAGATTGACTTTTTGAAAATACCGTGACCGAAGAAGGCTTAGAAGTATCAATTTTTCCTGACACATTGGCTCCAAACTCCAAGGACATCCATTCACCTCGATTCAATACTTTGGCTTGAAGAAGTCCGTTTACTCGAACTTCCGTATTGTCCTCAGAAGCCAAAACTTTAACCAATTCACCTGAAGATCTACCCAATAATGCGGTATGTACAAAGGAACTCCCCCAGGTATTGATGGGATAAGCCTGTTGATACAAGTGATCATTGGCTTGTCCACAGGCTCCTACCGAAGTCCATTTGTTTCCTCCATATACTGCAATTTTTTTGCAATCATCCGCATTGGATCCTACTACCCGTACCCTCGAACCCGTCAGATCTCCTCGGGCCTTGATTTGGTAGCTTTGCCCTCGATTCAAGGTTATTTCTGAAGGAATTCCTTTTACATTTCCTGAAATAGAGTTCTCGCTAGTCGTAATTTCAATACGCGTATTGTCTTCAGATGCCACGACCAAAAGCGTACTCTCGTTGTTGATATTTAGGTTGGCAGAGGGGTTGACTTCAAAATGTGAAGTAATGTAATGGTCTTTTCCTAAAGCCGTAATCGGTAGCACTACGGTTCCATCTGCACTCCGATAGCGCTCGTTGATGGCATGAACCGCAATTTTTCCTGATGCGGTGATGTGGATGCCAAGATTTTCAATCACACCCGAACTCCGATGCAACAAATCCAAAGTAGCAGAAGACAAACGAAAAATATACTGCTGACCCGTAGTTAGGGTAAATGGACTACTCTGCCCAAGATACTCAATTACCCCAGTCGTATTTTCTGTAGCCGTAATCAATAAGACAGCATAATCTGGAGTATTGGGCAGCGATCGGTTATTCTCCATAAAACCCACCCAAAATTCTTTCCCTACAGTAGAAAGCTGCGCATACCCCGATAGGGAGGAAGCCAGCACGACCAAAAGAAGAAAGAGGGCACGGAAAATCACTTGCATGGAAGTGGAAGTCTCTTTAAAATGACAAGGTGAAGATAAATGTATTTTTTGGAACAATTTAGCAATACATGAAGGGATAAATTTCAGCCGATCAGTAGACAGACAAATCCTCAAAAAAAGGGATTAATCCCTATCTTTGCGCTTCTCAAATTCAATAGCAAATGATTTCAGTAGATAACCTTTCCCTCAAATTTGGAAAAAGAACCCTATTCGATGAGGTAAGCCTCAAATTTACGCCTGGCAATTGCTATGGTGTCATCGGAGCCAATGGAGCCGGGAAGTCCACTTTTTTAAAGATTTTGTCTGGTGACATGGAATCCACCTCTGGGGGAGTCAACATTACCCCTGGGCAGCGCATGGCGGTGTTGAAGCAAAATCACTTCGAATTTGATGAAATCGATGTGTTAAAGACCGTCTTGATGGGCCACAAAAAGTTGTTTACCATCATGAAGGAAAAGGATGAAATCTACCTCAAAGAAGATTTTACAGAAGCGGACGGAATTCGTGCTTCCGAGCTGGAATCCGAGTTTGCCGAAATGGATGGCTGGAATGCCGAATCCGACGCAGCTTCCCTACTTTCTGGTCTTGGCATTTCTGAGGATATCCATTACACCCTCATGAAAGACCTAGCGGGCAATCAAAAAGTTCGTGTGCTATTGGCGCAGGCGCTTTTTGGCAACCCTGATATCTTAATTCTCGATGAACCTACCAACGACTTGGATACAGAAACTATCGTCTGGTTGGAGGATTTCTTGATAGACTTTAAAAATTTGGTCATCGTAGTTTCCCACGACCGTCACTTTTTGGATACCGTTTCTACTCATGTGGTGGACATCGACTTTGGAAAAGTTAAAATCTTCTCTGGCAACTATACCTTCTGGTACGAGTCCTCCCAACTTGCCTTGAAACAACGGTCTGACCAGAATAAAAAAGCAGATGAAAAGCGAAAAGATCTTCAGGATTTTATCGCCCGATTTTCCGCCAACGTTGCCAAGTCTAGGCAAGCTACTGCTCGCAAGAAAATGCTTGAAAAATTAAATGTAGATGAGATTGAACCCTCCAGCAGAAAGTATCCTGGCATCATCTTCAAGCCAGAACGAGAAGCAGGTGACCAAATCTTCATGACCGAAAATCTCGAGCTGAAAGAAGGAGGCGTCACCTATTATACAGACGTCAACTTGATGGTGGACAAGGGCGACAAAATCGCTTTCATCTCCAAAACCAAACAGGCAGTAAATAAATTTTTCCAAACCATCGTAGAAGAATCAGCACCAACCAAGGGAAGCCTGAAGTGGGGAGTTACGATCAATAAGGCCTATTTGCCTAACGACAACTCCGAGTTCTTCAAGTCAGACCTCAACCTGATCGACTGGTTGCGGCAGTTTTCTGTAAACCAAGAAGAGGCTTATGTCCGCACATTTTTGGGAAGAATGCTTTTCACAGGAGAAGAAACACTTAAAAAATGTTCCGTACTCTCAGGAGGTGAAAAAGTTCGCTGCATGGTTTCTAAAATGATGCTGCAGAATCCCAACCTCTTGGTCATGGACGAACCTACCAACCACCTCGATTTGGAATCCATCACCGCCTTCAACAATGCCATCATTGAATTTAACGGCACGGTATTGATGTCTTCCTATGACCATGCCTTTGTGCAATCGTCCTGCAACCGAATTGTGGAGTTTACCCCTACCGGAACGATTGATCGACGCATGTCTTACGATGACTACTTGATGAATCCAGAAATCAAGGCCTTGCGGGAAAAAATGTACGGCGTTAAAGTTTAAAACCTAGAATAAGACCTGTGCTGCTCACTGCAATTCTTATTTACCTAGCACTTACCCTTGCGATTGGAGCTTGGTCCTCTCGGTTAGTTAAAAATTCGAATGACTTTGTGCTTGCTGGTCGATCGCTACCGCTCTTTCTGTCTGCATCGGCACTTTTTGCAACCTGGTTTGGCTCAGAGACCATTTTCGGTGCTTCGGCTGTCTACTTAGAAGAAGGACTATTAGGCGTGATTGAAGATCCTTTTGGTGGCGCACTCTGTCTAATTTTATTTGGGCTTTTTTTCCTCCGCCCCATGTATCGCATGAATGTGCTGACGATTGGGGATGTCTTTAAGAAAATCTTTGGGGAAAGATTAGCCTTTTTTGCTTCCATTTTTATGATTCCTGCCTACTTTGGCTATGTAGCTGCCCAGCTGATTGCCTTGAGCCTAGTTTTAGGAGCGGTAACCGAGCTCAGCCTTGTGGAGGGGATGGTCATTTCTGCAGGTATTGTAGTCTTTTATACCTTCTTGGGAGGCATGTGGGCCATTTCCATTACCGACTTTATGCAGACTACCTTAATAGTCGTGGGCTTACTTGCTGTAGCCTACTTGGTAGCAGACCAAGCGGGAGGTATACGCGTGATTTTCGAAAAAGCTCCCCCTGAAAGCTTCCAGTTTTTTCCCGAACCCAACTTCTCAGCTTGGACTACTTATTTTGGTGCATGGATTATCTTGGGCTTGGGAAGTATCCCTTCCCAGGATATTTACCAACGGGTGATGTCCTCAAAATCAGAGAAAGTAGCTGTTCAGTCCACCTATCTTGCAGGGATATTCTACCTTACTTTTGGATTGTTGCCGCTATTTATTGCCTTAGGAGCAAAAATCCTATACCCAGAGCTTTATTTAGCTGATAAACAAATGCTATTGCCGGCCATGGTCTTGCAGCATAGCAACCTTCCGATTCAAGTGCTCTTTTTTGGAGCCTTGATCTCTGCGATTATGAGCACCACCAGTTCAGGCTTATTGGCGCCAGCTACGATTATTTCTGAGAATTTGATTCGACCCTACTTTAGAAAAAAATTGAAAGACAGCCATTTTTTATGGATACTAAGAGCGAATGTAGTGCTGGTAGCCGGCATAGCTTTAGGAATGGCCACATGGAAATCAGATATTTACGAGCTAGTAGCTGGAGCATCTATTTTGATGCTGGTATCCCTTTTTGTTCCACTTACCGCTGGCTTGTATTGGAAAAAGGCCTCAGCAGGAGGAGCCTTTCTTGCATTATTTGTGGGAATGGGTGCCTACCTTGCTGCAGAAATGTATCTACCCAATCAGGAAACGCATCTTATTGGGCTTTTCGCGAGTGGGCTAGCCATGGGTGTAGGGAGCCTTATTTTTCCATCCAAAACTTTAACTCCCGATGAACTATCCTAAGATTACATTACAAAAAGGTAAGGAGGTATCGCTCCTTCGGAAACACCATTGGGTATTTTCTGGGGCCATTGCTAAAGGTACAGAGGGGCTGAAGAATGGAGATTTGGTCGCTGTTTATTCTTCCAAAAATGATTTCTTAGGCATCGGTCATTTTTCCCAAGGATCCATCATGGTACGCATTATTTCCTTTGAAGAGCGGGCCATTGACCTCGCCTTTTGGATAGCGAAATTAGGTGCCGCCTATGCCGTTCGAACAGCCTTGCAGCTTACCGACCAAAAAGATACCACCGTCTACCGACTAGTACATGGAGAGGGAGATGGCTTACCAGGACTCATTATCGATTTCTACCAAGGCACAGCTGTGATCCAATCACATAACCTAGGCATGCACCAGCACGTGGCAGAAATAGCCGAAGGTCTGAAGGCTGTTTATGGAAAGAAACTAAAGGGCGTATATGATAAAAGTGCCGAAACCTTACCCAAGACAGACAGCTCACTCGGAAACGAATGGGTATGGGGTAAGGCAGAGACCGATGTAGTGAAAGAGTACGGAGCAAGCTACAAGATCGATTGGGAGAAAGGCCAGAAAACAGGCTTCTTTATCGATCAACGTGAAAACAGAAAGTTAGTCGCCAGCTATGCAAAAGGGAAAAAAGTGCTGAATACCTTTTGTTACTCAGGAGGATTTTCAGTGCTAGCCCTGCAGGAAGGTGCCAGCGAAGTGCATTCGGTAGATATTTCTCAAAAAGCCATAGAACTAACGGACGAAAATATGGCCTTGAATGCAGGTTTCAAAGGCAAGCACCAATCCATCATAGCGGATGTGGTCAAATACATTCGCGAAATTGGAGAGGATTTTGATCTTATTATTTTGGATCCTCCTGCCTTTGCCAAAAGCCTCAAGGCAAGACACAATGCTGTGCAGGCATACAAACGACTGAATGCAGAGGCACTTCGGAAAATCAAATCGGGAGGCATTCTGTTTACCTTTTCCTGTAGCCAGGTGGTCGATAAACGACTTTTTGCCAATACAATCACCGCGGCAGCCCTAGAGAGTAATCGAAATGTACGGATCCTGCATCAACTCACTCAACCAGCAGACCATCCAATCAATTGCTTTCATCCAGAAACTGAATATTTGAAGGGCTTAGTCTTGTATGTCGAGTAGTTTTCAAAGATATTGCCTTCCGGAATAAACTAGTTTTCCAAAATTCATCTCCTAAACACCCTATCCATGTATACTGGACTTCAACACACTCACTCAGGCTTGGCTTATTTAGCATTACTTGCCTTGGTTCTTGTCATTATTTGGGCCTTAGTTGGCGCACTCTCTGGCAGAGAGTTTCAAGAGAAAGACCGAAAAATTGCCTTGATTGCATTTATTCTTTGCCACATCCAACTTTTGGTAGGTTTGATTCTCTACTTTGTAAGTCCATTGGGCTATTCCTTGCTGGCAGGTGGTGGAGCCATGGCAGATGCAACTGCTCGATTGACCGCATTGGAACACCCGCTAATCAATATTCTAGCGATCCTATTGGTTTCTGTAGGATTTATCCGTGCAAAAAAATTGGAAAGTTCAACCTCAAAATTTAGAAGCATCTACATGATGTATGCCGTGGGTTTAATCTTGATCTTAAGCCGCATTCCTTGGACCAGCTGGCTTGGTAACTGATCTTCTTAAGCCATTTAAAATTTATAAATCCAGCAGTACTGCTGGATTTTTTGCTTTTAGTTAAATGCTGAGCACTACGATATCCGTACACATCTATAAATTTTACCTTTGGTCATCATTTGCAACTTTGTTACAAAAAGATTGGGTAATATTAAATGAAACTTTACTTTTGCAACTATGATTCAAAAAGCGATTTTGCTTTGTCTGGCTATGGTAGTTTCCCTGGGTACCCTTAAAGCACAAAAATGCAACCTCGTCCTACGAGGGAGGGTACTTCATTTGGAGAATAACCAGCCCATAGAAGCTGCCTACGTGTGGATTCCTGAATCATCCCTTGGAGTTGCTACAGATGCCAACGGTAATTTTGCCCTTAGAAATCTATGCCCAGGACAGCAAACGATACAGATTACCTTTATTGGACATAAGGAAATCAAGCAATCCATCGTTCTGAGTACCGGGAACAGTAATTTAACCTTCAAAATGGAGGAAGAGGCGGTGGCGCTCAAAGGTGTAGAGGTACATGGGCACCGAGAGGCCGTTCAAACAACTACCGCAGTATCCACCCTCTATGGGGAAGCCCTCCTACAATCTCGCGGTGAAAGTTTGGGTGAAAGCCTCAAACGTGTAGCAGGCGTAACTACCTTCTCCACTGGAAATACTATATCCAAACCCGTCATCCATGGGCTCCACAGTAACCGAATCTTAATTCTCAACAACGGAATCCGACTGGAAGGACAGCAGTGGGGAGCAGAACATGCACCAGAAATTGACCCTTTTTTAGCGGATGAACTTACGGTGGTCAAAGGTGCAGAGACAGTTCGTTATGGACCTGAAGCGATGGGAGGAGTGATATTGGTCAACCCTCCTGCCCTGCCGACATCCGATAAATCAAAAACGGAAATCAACCTAGTCGGTCAAAGCAATGGAAGAGCAGGAAATGTAGCTGTATCCCATTCTGGTGGTTCTGGTACGGTAGAAGGCCTTGGTTACCGTATTCAAGGAGCAGCAAGGCGCGCAGGAAATGTTCGAACCCCTGATTATTTCCAAGGCAACACAGGAATGGCTGAGGGAAGTGCCTCTGCTGCTATAGGCTACAGTTCCTCCAAACTGGGGACTGAAATCTACTACAGCTTTTTCACTACTGAATTGGGTATTCTCCGCGACTCACATACTGGCAACTTATCCGATTTGCTTGAAATCATTGAAAATGGAGCTCCCTTTACCCAAGCGAACTTTACCTACACCCTCAACAATCCCAAACAGGTGGTCACACACCATTTAACCAAAATCAAGGCGCATTACCACTTGAATCCCTCTTGGAAACTCAATTTTCAGTATGGTTTCCAACAAAACAACCGCCAAGAATTTGACCGGCGAAGGGGAGAATTGAATACGCGCCCAAGTTTGGATTTGGAGCTATTTACCAATACTGCAGAACTATTTTTAGAGCACAATTTAAAATCTCATTGGACAGGATCCATGGGCCTTCACCTGATACAGCAAGCCAACAGCAACTTACCTGGAACAGGTGTTACCCCATTAATCCCAAATTATGACCTGATTAATGCTAGCGTTTACCTAATGGAAAAATACCTGAAGGGTCCTTTGGAATTGGAAGCAGGTCTCCGTTACGATTACCGAACGCTTTCAGCTGCTAGATACATCAGCAATGACCTTCAAGAATCCAATCTAACCTACCAAAATGGTTCGGCTTTTCTAGGTGGAATGTACCAGCTCAATTCCAATTTGACATTTACTTCCAACCTAGGTACCGCTTGGAGACCCCCAAATGTAAATGAACTCTTTAGCCAAGGGCTACACCATGGCGCTGCTGCGGTAGAAATTGGAAATGCTGACTTGGCGACCGAAAAGTCTTTCAAATGGGTCAATTCTTTGGAGTATGAAGGTAAGCGTGCTACCCTAGAACTAACTGGATACACCAATCAGATTCAAGATTACATCTTTCTGAATCCAACTAGACAAACTTTCGTAAGCTTACGAGGAACCTTCAATGTCTACGAATACCTCCAAGCTGATGCCTTCTTTTATGGTGTCGATCTATCCGGAACCTACGAGTTTACGGATCAATTCAATGGCTATGCAAAAGGTTCGATCATTCGAGCAAAAAATACCGAATCGAATAGCTTCTTCCCTTTTATTCCTTCTGATCGGATGGATTGGGGACTATCTTATGAATTTGGGACAGACCCAGAGCGCCAAAACCGCCTGACGCTAAGCCAGGTTCTGGTCGCCCAACAAAGTCGAGAACCGGACTTTGACCTTGCCCCTGCCCCTCCAGGCTACACCTTAGTGAACTTGAGCTTTGCCAAAAAAATACAGCTTTTCCAACATGATTTCAGTGTAAGTGCCCAGGTGAATAACCTCCTAAATACTGAATTCAAAGAATACATGAACCGTTTTCGGTATTTCACTGCCGATATGGGAAGAAATTTTCAACTCAAATTCAATTACCAATTCTAAATTTAATTTCCATGAAAAATCTAAAAAAAGTATCGCTTTACCTCTTAGCCGTATTGGCCTTTGGTTTCTCCTCTTGCGAGAGTGAAGATCCTGAAAAAGAAAATGATGGAGAAGTAATCACTGATGTGACCCTGAAGTTTCAAGAATTGAATGCTTCAAACGCATTGGTAGGTTCAGTTTTAAGTTTCAAGGCTAGTGACCCGCAAGGCATTGAAGTAGGCAAGACTCCTACCATTCAATCGATCAGCCTTAGCAAAGGAAAAAAGTACCAAATGACTATTGAGGTAACTAACGCAATTGAAAATGAAGACATTACCAAAGAAATCTTGGAAGAGGCTGCTGAGCACCAATTTTTCTTTTTGGGCCAAGTGTTCGATAGCAGCATCTTGAGTATTCAATATGCGGATGCCGGAGGCATAGCCTTAGGTCTCAAAACCATCGTGACCGTATCCTCTTCTACAGGCACCAACAACAGCAACATGCGTGTGGTCCTTCGCCACGACCTGAACAAGAGCTTCGCTGGAGCCAGCAATCCTAACTTTGCCAACTTCATACAGGCAGGTGGAGAAACAGACTTGGACATCACCTTCCCAGTGATTTTAAACTAATCTTCCTAGTCGAATAAAAAAGGGGCTTTTCTTATGGATTAGCCCCTTTTTTTTGTTAAATCACTTACTAAAAGTACCGCATATTTTGCTTAGTGAAGTTTTGAATTAAATTAAAGAAGTTGAACTAATTAAAGGCTAGTCAAAATCTAGTGACACTACCTTAAATTCTAATTTACCTTTGTAAACTTGTAATACTTACCCAAAAACTCCAGTTCAAACCTATCCTTAAATTCGGATTATTTTCAGGAGTTAACCTACCCTTATTGATTAAAACTCATTTTATTCTCCTGATTCCATGCGAAATTTTGCAGAACTAATCCATAGACTCGACCAATCCACCAAAACTGGGGATAAGCTCGATGCTTTGGCCTGGTTTTTTAGGCATGCCTCAGATTCAGATTCGGTCTGGGTGGTTGCTATTTTTTCTCATCGGCGGCCACAGCGGCAAGTGACCACAAAACAATTACGAACTTGGTGCCAAGAAAAATCAGGTGTCCCAGATTGGCTTTTTGAAGAATCTTACCAAGCGGTAGGCGACCTAGCTGAAACAATCGCTTTACTTCTTCCTTCAACCACTGGCACGCATAACTTATCGCTAACTGAATGGATAGATTGGCTTCAAAATTTGAAAAAAGATGCCGAAGGAGAAAAAAAAACAAAAGTTTTAAATGCTTGGGATCAATTCACAAGTCTGGAGCGATTTGTATTCAATAAATTGATCACAGGAGGGTTCCGAATTGGCGTCAGCCAAAATCTATTGATTCAAGCCCTCGCTACCTATTCAGGGCTTTCGCAGGCCCAAGTCGCGCATCGCTTGATGGGCAATTGGAATCCAGAAAAAATAAGTCTCAAAGAACTCCTTCATCCAGATAATCTTGAAGAAGATCAGTCCAAACCCTACCCCTTTTTCTTGGCCCATCCCATCGAATCCAATTTCCAGGACAACTTTTCCATTTCCGAATGGCTCGCCGAATGGAAATGGGATGGCATCCGAGGGCAACTCATTCGAAGAGGGCACCAATCCTTTATCTGGAGCCGTGGGGAGGAGCTGGTTAACGATAAGTTTCCGGAAATCTTGGAGTTCTTGGAAAAAGTCCCAGATGGTACGGTTCTCGATGGAGAATTACTGGCATTCAAGGAAGGTGTTCCCCTTCCATTTTCAGTCCTACAGACACGCATCACTAGAAAAAGTCTGTCTAAGAAAATCTTACTCGAAGCCCCAGTAAGTTTTATCGCTTTTGACCTCTTGGAATGGGAGGGTCAAAACCTTCGAAATGAACCGTTAAGCCGCCGAAAAGTGCTATTAGAGGAGTTTGTGATCTCTGTAAATCAACCAAATCTTAAACTTTCCGAGACAGTCACCTTCACTTCCTGGGAGGAATTGGCTCAAGTCCGAGAAAATGCCAGAGAACTTCAAACCGAAGGCCTGATGCTCAAAAAGAAAGACTCCCTCTACGAAACGGGGAGAAAGCGAGGCGCTTGGTGGAAATGGAAGCTAGATCCCCTGCATATCGACGGGGTGCTGATTTATGCACAAAAAGGACATGGACGAAGAGCAGACCTTTTTACCGACTATACCTTTGGACTTTGGGACGGTGAAGTATTGGTTTCTTTTGCCAAAGCGTATTCAGGTCTCACAGACGCAGAAATTCGAGAGGTAGACGCCTATGTCAAAAAAAATACCAAGGAAAAATTTGGCCCTGTTCGGACTGTTACCCCTGGGCTAGTTTTTGAAATCGCCTTTGAGGGCATCCAAGTTAGCTCTCGGCACAAAAGCGGCATTGCACTACGCTTTCCACGAATCGCCCGCTGGCGAAAAGACAAAACAATCGACCAAGCAAACAGCCTGGCGGATCTGAAAGCCCTACTGCCCTGATATGGAAGAAGCGCAGTTAACCCCAGGCTTTGCCTACTTCAAGCAAAAAGGATGGACTCCATTTCCATTCCAAATTCAAGCATGGAAAGATTACCTGGAAGGTAAGTCGGGCCTACTAAACGCTCCCACAGGTTCTGGAAAAACCTATGCCCTCTGGTTTGGGGTACTTTTGAACTACATTCAAAATAATCCGGACGATTGGAAATCACCTAAAAAAAATGGGATTCAACTCATTTGGATAACTCCCCTCAGGGCACTTGCCCAAGACCTACAAAAAGCCATGCAAGAAGCCTGTGATGGATTGGGAGTACCCTGGACCGTAGCGGTGCGAAATGGAGATACCGATGCCAAAACAAGGGCTCGATTTCAACGGAATCCACCCGAATGTTTGATTACGACCCCAGAAACCTTACATATTATATTGTCCCAGAAAGATCCCGCAGCCCTCTACCAAAATATCCGGTGCATAGTAGTTGATGAGTGGCATGAACTAGTGGGCAACAAACGAGGGGTTCAAATCCAATTGGCACTCGCCTACTTACAAGCAAAATGTAGCCATCCCTTTATGCGTTGGGCGATATCTGCCACGCTTGGCAACTTGCAGGAGGCAGCCAGCACCTTGCTAGGGCATGAGCTTCCCTTACATATCATCAAAGCAAACCTTCAAAAAGAGATTCGGCTACAGTCTATCTTTCCAGAAGAAATAGAAAAATATCCTTGGTCTGGGCATTTAGGACTTCGATTAGTGGATCAGGTCATCGAGACCATTGAAGGGGGCAGATCCGTTTTACTTTTTACGAATACCCGCTCACAAACAGAGATGTGGTACCAGAAACTTCTTGAAATCAGACCTGATTGGGCAGGATGGATGGCCATGCACCATGGCTCCTTGGATAGCAGCATTCGCAACTGGGTAGAAAATGCATTGCACGAGGGAATTCTAAAGGTGGTGGTATGCACCTCTAGTTTGGATTTGGGGGTTGATTTTCGACCAGTAGATCGGGTCATTCAGATTGGAAGTCCAAAAGGAGTTTCTCGATTTGTGCAACGTGCAGGCAGAGCAGGCCACCAACCTGGCCATCCTTCTGTGGTATTTTTTGTACCCACAAATGCCCTAGAACTCATTGAAGCAGCTGCCTTACGAACTGCCATAGAAGCAGAAGATTTGGAATCTCAATATCCACCAGACCTTCCCTATGACGTATTGATTCAATTTCTAGTAACGCTGGCGGTAGGTGAAGGATTTGCACCCCAAGCTCTTTTTCAAATCGTCCGAAAAACAAAGTCCTTCGAGCAATTAAGCTTGGAAGAGTACCATTGGATACTTGAATTTATCACCAAAGGTGGAAGTTCGCTAGGGAGCTACGATGAATTCCTAAAAGTAGTGGTGGAGGAAGATGGGATGTACCGAGTAAAAAATAAGAAAATTGCCATGAAGCACCGACTCAGCATGGGAACCATCGTGAGTGATGTGTCCATGAAGGTGAAATTCAAAAACGGTACCTACTTGGGCTCGGTGGAGGAATACTTTATTGCCAAGCTAAAAGTGGGAGACCGCTTTTATTTTGCAGGCAGAAATCTAGAGTTGCTCTATGTCAAAGGCTTAGATGCCGTGGTACAGATGACCACGAAAAAAGCTAACCAAGTGGTGAGCTGGATGGGAGCGCGCATGTCTCTATCCTCCAAACTTGCACACCAGATCCGGGAAATCTTCAAATCCTACAATCAGGGCATCATTCATTCTGAAGAAGTGAGGCGGGTATTACCCATTTTAGACCTGCAGCAGCAGCTTTCATTGGTTCCCGATAACCAGACCTTCTTGATTGAGTCCTTGCAAACTCGGGAAGGATACCACCTTTTTTTCTATCCTTTTGAAGGTAGAATGGTGCACGAACTGCTCAGCGCCTTACTTGCCTATCGCATTGCGCAGCGATTTCCAATATCCTTCAGCATGGCTATGAATGACTATGGCTTCGAATTATTTTCAGATGTTCGCGTGGATATCGAAGAATTGCTGGAAGAGGACTTATTCAGCCTAGATCACTTGGAAGAGGATATACTCCACTGCATCAATGAAAGCGAGCTTTCCAAGCGGAAGTTTCGGGAAATTGCCAGTATCGCAGGACTCGTATTTCAAGGATATCCTGGCAAGCCAACTAGTTTCAAACACATTCAAGCCAA
>SXGQ01726027.1_pt1 | contig 15442 bp, 15 predicted proteins | sample 3178371 | NCBI WGS metagenome assembly SXGQ01 (sample SAMN11356859, study PRJNA531348) | freshwater metagenome | isolation source: freshwater sample F1-20 | place: China: Fuxian Lake, Yuxi | collected 2017-12-25
GAAGTCGGCGGGCCACCAGTCCTGCGAGGTGGTGAGGACCTGCTCGATGTCGCGCTTGACCTCGGCGAGGTCGAGCGACTCGAACGCCGCGGCGTAGTCGAAGTCGTCGCCGAGCGGGTTGGCGACCGAGGGGTTCTTCGCCAGGATCTTGAGGTTCAGGCCCTCGGGCCACCACACCTTGTTGGCGTCCTGGCGCGTCGGGTAGGGCAGGCTGTCGTGCGCGACGGGGCACTGGCCCTCCGGCGCACCCTTGGCCTCCAGCGGGTCGTTCATCTCGCCGACTTCGGCGTTCGGCTTGTCGTGCTCGCTCACGATGTTCCTCTCAGGTGGGTGGACGGTGCGGACCGCTGCCCTCAGGCGGGCGCGGGAGTCTGGGGGTCGCGCGGGGACGCTGCCGACCCGGCGCGCGCACAGGCGGGGCAGGTGCCCCAGAAGATCACCTCGGCCTCGTCGATGACGAAGCCGTGGTCCTGCGACGGGACGAGGCAGGGCGCCTCCCCCGTCGCGCAGTCGACGTCGGCGATGGTGCCGCAGGTACGGCACACGACGTGGTGGTGGTTGTCGCCCACGCGCCGCTCGTACCGGGCCGTGTGGCCGTGCGGCTGGATGCGACGCACGAGACCGGCCTCGGTGAGCGCCGCGAGCGAGTCGTAGACCGCCTGGTGCGAGACGTCGGGGACGTCGCGCCGCGCGGCGTCGATCACGTCGCCGGTGTCGGCGTGCGGCAGCCGCTCCAGCGCCTCGAGCACGGCCACCCGCGGGCGGGTGACACGCAGACCGACCCCGCGGAGGAGGTCGGCGACGTCGAGGGGCGGCATGGCGTCGACTCTACCGGCTTTCTTGAACGAGTCAAGAAAGGACACGCGGTGTTCACCTGGTGCCCGCGTGCCGGTTCCTCGAGCGCGCTGACGAGCCGGCGCCCCCGCCGGCTCGTACCCTGGTCCGATGACGATCAGCGGCGCTCGTCGAGCCGAGTTCATCGAGTCCTTCGCGCGGGCGTGGACGTCGCGGGGCGCGTCGCGCACCGAGGGTCGGATCGCCGCGTACCTCCTCCTCGACGAGTCCGACGGCGTCACGGCCGCGCAGATCGCCGCCGACCTCGACGTGAGCACGGGGTCGGTCTCCAACGCCACCCGCAGCCTCGCCGACGCCGGCTTCGTCCACCACGAGCGACGTCCCGGCGAGCGGGCCACCCGCCACTTCATGGCGCGCGACGTGTGGGGTCGCTTCCTCCAGCACGAGCGGCCCTACCTGCAGGCCCAGCGCGACCTCGCCGCCCGCGCGCTGCCCGACGTCCCTGAGGGCAGCCCGGCCCACGAGCGACTCACCCACATGCACCACTACATGGCGTGGCTGCTCGACGACGTCCGCCTCGACGAGCGCTGGCAGGAGGTCAAGGCCGAGCGCGCTGATCCTGCAGCGGGACCATCAGCGGAGTAGCCGACTCCGGGTCCTGGATCAGCCGGCAGCGCACGCCGAAGACCTCCTCGACCTGGGCGCTCGTCACGACCTCGCGCGGCGTGCCCTCGGCCACGACGCCGCCGTCACGCATGAGCACGACGCGGTCGGCGTAGCGGGCCGCCTGGTTCAGGGCGTGCAGCACCGCCACGACCGTGCGTCCGGCGGCCCGGATCTCCTGGCACAGGCGCAGCACGTCGAGCTGGTGCGCGAGGTCGAGGAACGACGTCGGCTCGTCGAGCAGGACGAACTCGGTCTGCTGCGCGAGGACCATGGCGATCCACGCACGCTGCCGCTGCCCTCCCGAGAGGTCCGCCACCCGTCGACCCGCCAGCGCGTCGACGCCCGTGGCCGTCAGCGCCGAGGCGATCGCCTCGTCGTCGCCCTCGCTCCACTGCCGCAGCGGCGCGTGGTACGGGTGCCGGCCCCGGGCGACCAGCTCCTCGACGGTGATGCCGTCGGGCACCACGGGCTCCTGCGGCAGCAGGCCGATCCGTCGGGCGATGTGCTTGGAGCGGTGCCGCTCGACGGGCACGCCGTCGAGCACGACCCGGCCCGCCGTCGGCCGCAGCGTCCGGGCGAGGGTCTTGACCAGGGTCGACGTGCCGCAGCCGTTGGGCCCGATCACGGCCGTGAAGTGACCGCGGCTCACCGTGAAGTCGAGGTCGCGCAGCACCGGGGCGCCGCCGTAGCCCACGGTGATCCCGTCGGCACGCAGGGACGAGGCGTTCATGGCGTGACGTTCCTCCAGTGGACGAGCAGCAGGTAGCCGAGGTAGGCGCCGCCGACCCCGATCGTGACGACCCCGACGGGCAGCCCCTCCGCGGCGGGGACGTGCTGGGCGACCACGTCGGCGGAGAGCACGATCAGCACACCGACGAGCGCCGAGGCCACGAGGTTGGGGCCCACGGCGCCGGTGAGACGTCGGGCGACGTGCGGCGCGGTCAGGGCGACGAACGAGATGGGCCCGGAGACCGAGACGGCCACGGCAGCCAGGAGCACCGACAGCACGATGGCCCAGGTCCGGGTCGCCGAGGCGCGGGCACCGAGCGCGTCGCAGAGCTCGTCGCCCATGTCCATGACGAGCAGCCGGTGGTGCAGGGCCGCGACGCAGGGCAGCAGCAGGAGCAGGCCCCCCGCGATGGTCGCGGCGTGCCCGAGGTCGCGGGCCGAGAGCGAGCCGACCGTGTAGGCGGCCAGCGCGTGCGCACTGTCGCGCATCTCGACGGCCACGACGTACTGGGTCACCGCCGTGCACATGGCCGCCACGCCGATGCCGGTGACGATGACCCGGGCAGGCGACGCGAAGCCCGAGCCGTTCGCCAGGTACACGACGCCGATCGCCGCGCCGGCGCCCAGCACCGCTCCGACGGGGGCCGGCACGGTGGAGCCGAGCACCACCGTCACGGCCACGCCGGCCCCCGCACCGGCAGCCAGGCCGATGACGTCAGGGCTGCCCAGGGGGTTGCGGGTCACGGTCTGGAACAGGGCACCTGCGACACCGAGGGCGACGCCCACCCCGACCGCGACGAGCAGGCGCGGCCCCCGCAGCCGCTCGAGCACGAACCGCGACCTCGCGTCGAGGTCGCCGGTGACAGCGTCGCGCAGGTCCACCGCGGACAGACCGAGCCGGCCGAGCGACAGCGTCAGCAGCGAGAGCACCACGCTCACCGCCACGACGACCAGGCAGACGGTCACGGTGCGGCGACGGACGGGCAGGACCACCCGCCGCACGGCCGCGCTCATGCGGCGAGCCTCGTCCGTCGCACCGCCGCGAGCAGGAAGGGCGCGCCGAGGAACGCGGTCACGACGCCGACCATGAGCTCGGTGGGCCGCGCCACCACCCTGGCCAGCACGTCGGACCCCACGAGCAGGGCGGCCCCGAGCAGCAGGGCCACGGGCACCTGCCAGCGCAGGTCGGAGGCGACGAGCGCCCGCGCGACGTGCGGCACCGCCAGGCCGACGAAGACGATGGGCCCGGCCGCCGCCGTGGCCGCTGCCGCGAGCAGCGTGGCAGCGGCGAGGGCCCCGAACCGCACCCACGCGACCCGCACGCCGAGCGACGTCGCGACGGCGTCACCGAGCTGCACGGTGTTCAGGCCGGGCGCGACCAGCACCGTCAGCAGCAGACCGACGAGCATGACCGGGGCCACCATGGCCAGCGTCTCCCAGCGCACCCCGGCGAGGGACCCGACCACCCAGAAGCGGTAGGAGTCGAACGCGTCGGGCCGGGTCAGGATCATCGCCTGGACGTAGGCGCCCAGCACCGCGCTGACGACCGCACCGGCGAGGATCAACGGGACGACCGACTCGCCGCCGGCACGCCGCCCCAGGGCGTAGACGACCGCCACGGCGACGAGGGCGCCCGGGATGGCCACCCACACCGTCGCCGTGCCCGTCCCGAGCCCGAGGAACGCCGTGGCGGTCACGATGGCGGCGGAGGCGCCCATGCTCACGCCGAGCAGTCCCGGCTCGGCGAGCGGGTTGCGGGTCACCGCCTGGATCAGCAGCCCGGCCACGGCCAGCGCGGCTCCCACCACCGCGCCGACCACGGTGCGCGGCACCCGGGCCTCGACGATCCGACCCAGGTACTCGTCGCCGCGACCGGTCAGCACGTCCCAGACGTCCGACACCTCGTTGGCGCGCACCCCGAGCACGACGCTCAGCGCCGCGGTGCACGCGAGGACGAGGACCAGGCCGAGGAGCAGAGCCCCTCGAGGCATCACGCGTCGGCCCGCGCCAGGGCTCGGTCGATGATCGGCTGGTAGCGCTCGAGCGCCCAGGGCACGGTCAGCGGCGTGATGATCGAGGACGCCGTCACGAAGGACTGGTCCGTGGGCGCGACGAGCGCACCCTTCTGCACCGCGGGGATCCCGGCGTACAGCGGCTGGGACTCGGTCTCCTGGCGACTCTTCTCGTCGGCGTAGAAGGTGAAGACCAGGTCGGAGTCGTCGAGCATGTCGGCGTTCTCGAGGCCGATGAGCGCGGAGTCGGTGCCCGGCTCCTCCCAGTCCTTCAGCTCCTTCTCGCTCAGCGCGGGCTTGAGGCCGAGCGCCGAGACGAAGGTGACGCGCTGCTCGCCCGGGTAGAACACGCCGAGCGTGCCGGGACCGTTCGTGTAGACGAAGGAGAACGTCCGTCCCTCGTACTTCGGGTTCGCGGCGGAGGCGAACTGCTGCTCGATGTCGTCGACGAGCCCGGCGGCGGCCTCCTCCTCGCCCAGCGAGCGGCCGATCGTCGCGATCTGGTCCTCCCAGGTGATGACCCACGGCTCCTTCTCGTAGGCGACGGTGGGGGCGATGTCGCTGAGCAGGTCGTACTGCTCCTGCGTCACGCCCGACCACGGGGCCAGGATGAGGTCGGGCTCGAGCTCGAGGATCGCCTCGACGTCGAGCTCGGTGCCGCCCGTGAACTGCTGGGGCAGCTCGTCGCCGCGCTCGGTGACGGCCTCGTGGATCCACGGCAGGTAACCGGTGTCGTCGGCGCCCCAGGGGTAGGACTCGATGCCGACCGGCGTGACGCCCAGCGCGATGGCCGTCTCGGCCGACCCCTGACCCAGGGTGACCACGCGCTCGGGCTTCTCGGTGATCTCGGCGGTGCCCAGCGCGTGCTCGATCCGCACGGTGTCGAAGTCGCTCGACGCGGGGTCCTCGGCCGTGGACGACCCTCCGCAGGCGGACAGCAGCAGGGTGGCGCACAGCGCTCCCACGACGCCGGTGAGCACGGGACGGACGGACGACATGGGGCCTCCTGGTCGACGGGTGGCACGACGTGCCACTGATCACTCAGGTGGACCTTAGTTGATGTTCAAATTTTATGAAACACTCAGTCGTGCGACGTGGGACACGTGCCGGACCCCCTGCCGTGCACTGCCGTCCCGCGCGACCCACACCGCCTCACGGTGCCGTGGGACCGGGTCTTGCGCTCTCGGTCCCACCGCCTCTACGGTACGAGCCGTTAGGACAGCCTAACCTTACCGAAGGAGCACGATGAGCACCTCCCTCCCCCGCCGCCTCCCCCTCGCCCTGGGTCTCGCCGCTGCGGCGGTGACCCTCGCCGCGCCGACCGTGGCGCACGCGGCCGGCACCATCTCCGTCACGCCGAGCACGGGCCTGTCGTCCAGCGCCAGCGGCTCCGTCGTCACCGTCACCGGCTCCGGCTACACGGCCAACGGGACCTACAAGGTCGGCACCTGCTCGACGAAGTCCTACGGGATCCTCGGCGTGCCCGCGTGCTCGTCCGGTGTGGAGACGACGGCCGACGCGAACGGGAACATCTCCGTCAGCTACACCGCGAAGAAGGTCAACTCCAACGCCCACTACGGCATCCCGGTGGCCGGCGCGGGGCAGCCCGCGACGTTCACCTGCAAGGGCAGCGCGGCCAACGACCAGTGCGCCGTGACGATCACCTCGCACAACGGCACGTCCTCGACCGTCGAGGCACAGGCCAACATCACCTTCCAGTGAGCCCCGGACGGGGGCGCGGACCGGAGTCCGCGCCCCCGTCGCGTCCTCCCCTCCTCCCCCGTCACCCTCCCCCCGAAGGACCGCCATGGCTCCCGTCCGCCTCCTCCCCCACGTCGTCCTGACGGCGCTCCTCGCGGGGCTGCTCGTCGCACTGCCGACCACGGCCCCCGCGACCGCGGCCGGGTCGTCGAGCACGATCACCTCCGGCTCCGTGGTCTGGGGCCTGAAGGACTCCTGGCGCTCCTACATCGGCGACGGCTCCGAGGCCGGCGACGGCGCGACCGTCACCGCGTGGAAGGGCACCACGCCCGTCGCCTTCCGGTTCCCGGTCGAGTCCGGCAGCTACGACCCCGAGTCCCGCACCACGACCCTCGACCTCGCCGGGTCGGTCCACTTCCGCAGCTGGTACGGCCAGGTCCAGCCCGACAAGTGGGCCCTCGACACGAAGTACTCCGACCTCACCCTGACGATCAGTCCCACGGTGCAGGAGATCCGCGGCACCCACACCGGCTACACGCGCGACGATCCCGGGGGCGAGCTGCACCACGACGTCGACGTCGTCCTGGCCCAGCTCGACGTGACCGACGTCGAGCCGACCACCGCCTCCGGCACCACCACGTGGACCGACGTCCCTGCCGTCGCGGGCCCGGGCTTCTCCATCTACGGCCAGGGCACGACCCTCGACCCCGTCTCGATCGAGTACGCGGGCGACGGCGGCAAGCCCGACCTGACCGAGCGCTTCGACCGTCCCGGCGTCCCGGCGCTGCGCGAGGACGGCCGCTGGATGTCGGTGAGCACGACGTCGGGCCTCGGCACGGCGAGCCGGGCCCTGGAGGTCTCCCCGCGCGGCGACGTCGTCTACGTCGCCGAGATCGCGCCGGAGATCGGCGACACGCTCGTCGTCCGTGCGCTCGACGCCCGCACGATGGAGCCGGTGGGCGAGCCCTTCGAGCATCCCGTCGCCCCCGAGGAGGTCTACACGGGTCGCTACCTGCGCACCACGATCGACCCCGCCACCGACACGCTCTTCTACGTGACGAGCCGCGACGGCGACCCTGCCGTCCGGACGACCGTGCGGTCCCTGACGTTCGACCGCGGGACCGGCACGTTCACGTCCTCCGTCGTCGGCCGTCTGCACGACGGCCGGACGGACGAGGACGGGAACACCCAGGTCCCCGGCGTCGGCTCGCTGGCGTGGAACCCGGTGGCCCACGAGCTCGCCGTCCTCTCCGACGACCCGGAGGCGACCGACCTGGCCGGCAAGGTCACCCTCTTCCGCTTCAGCCGCGCGGGCGACGGCTGGACCCGGTCCGCGGGCACGATGACGCTGCCCACGACCGGCGAGTATGCGGGTGCCGTCGAGTACGCGGGTCCGTTCACGAGCGGTGAGATGGACACCGACCCCGACCTCGCGGCGCTGGGCGACGGCTCCTACGTGCTGGCCACCGGGACCGGATACGGCTACGTCGACGACGAGGTCCGCTACCTGCCCGCCCTGCACCTGCGGCCGTCGGGCGACACGGTCGAGGTCACGCCCATCGCGGGGACGCGGCACACCAGCACGGTGTTCGGCACCTACTACGGCTACACCTCGGCGACACCCGGGCCGGACGGCTCGGTGCTGCTGCACGGGTCGGGTCAGTCGATCGAGGACTACGTGCGCGTCGACCCGGTCGACGGTGTCGCCACGGCCCGCGAGCCCTTCCGCGGCCCGGACGTCTACCCCGACTACGGCTACTCGGTGTTCGCGGCGTCGATGGTCTACGACGCCGGCCGCGACCTGCTGTGGGCGACCGACAACGCCAACACCGACGGCGAGGCCGTCCAGCTCGTGCGCCGCGACGGGTCGACGGTGGGCTACCGCGTGCCCGACTACGCGACCTACTCCTTCGGACGCGCCCTGCTCAAGGTGGGTCCCGACGGCTCGCTCTACGTCCCGCTGAAGAAGGACGGCTTCGGCTACGCACGACTCGCGTTCGGCGGGATCACCCCGACGGTCGACGCGCAACCGCAGGACGTGTCGGTCCGGCTCGGCGCCGACGAGACCGCGCGCGACGTCAGCCTGCGCGCCGAGGTCTCTGGCGCCTCGAGCGTGCAGTGGCAGCGACGAGCCGTCGGCGCCTCCCGCTTCACCGACGTCGAGGGCGCCACGGGCTCCTCGCTGACGGTGGCCGCCTCACCCACCACCGCCGGGACCACCTACCGCCTCAAGGTCGTCAACGACGCCGGCACGGTGGTCTCCGACGAGGCGCGGCTGAGCGTCACCTACCCGCCGCGCTTCGCCGTGCAGCCCCGCGACGTCCGCACCCGTCCGGGCACCGTCGCGAACCTCAACGCCGAGGTGCTCGCGTCCCCCGAGGTCACGTCGAGCAGCTGGCAGCGTCGGGTGGGCGGGTTCTGGACGACGGTCGGCACGGACGACGAGGACCTCGTCGTCGGCGACACGTCGCTCACGGTCCGCGAGACCAGCACCGACCACACCGGCTCGCAGTTCCGGCTCAAGGTCACCAGCGACCTCGGCACGACCTACTCCCGGACGGCGACGCTGACGGTCGAGGCACCGGCGCCCCAGGCAGGCAGGGTGAGCGGGGCGACGCTGGAGTGGTCGGGCTCGCAGGAGCTGCAGAAGGCGCCGCCGTTCGGCGGGTCGTCCTACTTCTCGGCCGGCGTCTCCGACGGCAGTGAGGGCACCTACCGGGCCGAGGCCGGCAGCGTGTCGGTGCTGCAGCTCGCCGGCGAGGAGCGCACCCCCGCCTCCTGGGCCACGCGTGCAGCGCACGTCGACTCCGACCCCGGCACCCGTCAGGTCGTGACGCTGAACGACGGACGGGGACGCATCGACCAGGACGGGTCGGCGACGATCACGTGGTCGGGCGCCTGGACCGTGAACTTCTACGGCGGGCTCGTGCCGTTCACGCTGAGCGACCCGGTCCTCACCGTCGACCCGAAGGGCGTCGGCCGGCTGACCGCAGACCTCTCGGGCTACGGGTCCTCGCAGGAGAACCCGGGCGAGAAGACCCCGATCGCCCCCGTCGAGGACGTCGTCGTCGCCACCTACCGCGACGTCGAGGTCGACCCCGAAGGCTTCGTGGTCGAGCCCGACTACGCGGGCGTCGAGGTGGACGTCCCCGAGGGTGCGAGTGCGCAGCTGCGGACGGGCGACGCGTGGGGCTCCTGGCCCCAGCCGTTCGTCGACTTCCACGCACGCACCGGGCTCACGTCGTACTGGTACAGCTCGGGCGGCGCGGCCGACCCGGACAAGCCCCCGGCGCCGATCACCGTCGGCCCGTTCGAGGTCGACGGGACCGACCCGGTGGCGGAACCGCCGACGATCCTGACCCAGCCGAGCTCCATGACCGCCACGGTCGGCCGTCGGGCACGGTTCTCGGTCATGGCGTCGGGAGAGGACCTGTCGTACCAGTGGCAGCGCAGGGTCGGCTCGAGCTGGCTGGCCGTCGCCGACGCGGACGGCCCGACGCTGACGCTCGACCGCGTGGTCACGGCCGACCGGCGTGCGACCTTCCGGGTGCGGGTCAGCAACGCGAGCGGCACGGTCGTCTCGCGGGCCGTCCGGCTCGACGTCGCTGCCGCACGCACCGCGGCGCACGTGTCGCTCTCCCGCGCGTCGCAGACGTCCAGGGCCCCCGCCTCGAGGCGGGCCTTGGTCCGCGTGCGGCTCACCGCGTCGAACGGCACGACACCCGTCGGCACCGTCACCGTCCGGCTCGGCAGCCGCAAGGTCGCGACGGCCCGCACCAGCGGCGGCCGCGCCACGGTCCGCCTCCCGGCGGGCCTGGCCCGCCGCGGCTACGCGGTCCGCGCCACCTTCACCCCGCGCGACCCCGCCTCGTTCACGACGGCGACGAGCCGCCCGGTGGGGTTCCGCGTGCGCTGAGCAAGCGGTAGGTGCGGCGCGGAACCCGGGTCAGCGGTAGGTCAGCCGCCTCATCGGGACGCGGTCACGCGTCTCACCTACCGCTGCCGGGGGAAGGCCCGGGACAGCGAAGAAGGCCCCCAGTCTCTTCGACTGGGGGCCTTCTGCCGTTCGAGTGGAGCATAGGAGATTCGAACTCCTGACCTCTTCCATGCCTTGGAAGCGCGCTACCACCTGCGCCAATGCCCCTCGCGGGTGGTTCTCGCACTCGTCGATCACCGAGTAAGAACTCTAGACCCTCCCCCTGAACGGGTAAACACCGGGGGTCAACCGTCGTCCGACATCACCGGCTCGGGCAGCGTGCCCGCGTTCCACTCGGTGAGCCGCCACCGGGTGTCGTGCTCGGGCGAGATCTGCTCCAACGCGATCCACGAGCAGTTCGACAGCCCCGCGAACGTGCGCCAGGTGGCCTCCGGGAAGCCGAGGAACGTGCACACGCCCACGCGGAGCACGGCACCGTGCGCGACGACCACGAGCGTCTGCTCGTCCTCGAGCGTCTCCAGGGCCTCCGTCACCGCGGCCGACAGACGGGCACCCGCCTCCGCGTGGAGCTCCGCGCCCGGGAACCGCTCCTCGCGGTCCTCCAGCATGGCCTTCATCAGGTCGGGGAAGCGCTCCCACGACTCCTCCCAGGTGAGGCCCTCGCGCTCACCGAAGTTCATCTCGCGCAACCGCTCGTCGAGCTCCACCGGCACCCCGGTCAGCCTCGACAGCTCCTCGGCCGTGTGACGGGCCCGCTGCAGGTCCGAGCTGACGATCCGCACCGGCCGCAACGAGGCCAGGCGCGCCGCCGCCGCAGCGGCCTGCCGGACACCGACCTCGTCGAGCGCCGTGTCCGTCTGGCCCTGCACCCGACCGGCGACGTTCCACTCCGTGCGCCCGTGGCGCCACAGGACGACCCGGCGGGTCACGCGAGCCCGAGGTCGATCGTCGGGCAGTCGCTCCACAGCCGCTCGAGGGCGTAGAACGCGCGCTCCTCGGTGTGCTGGACGTGCACCACGACGTCGGAGAAGTCGAGCAGGATCCAGCGACCCTCGCGGTCGCCCTCGCGGCGCACCGGCTTCGCGCCCTGCTCCAGCAGCTTCTCCTCGACCGCGTCCTTGATGGCGCGGGCCTGCGGCTGGTTCGCGGCGCTGCACAGCAGGAACACGTCGGTGATGAACAGCTGCTCGGAGACGTCGAAGGCGATGATCTCGGTCGCCAGCTTCTCGTCCGCGGCGGCCGCAGCCACCCGGGTCAGCTCGACGGCACGGTCGGTTGCGGTCATGAGGGGTCCTCGAAGTCGGAGGCGGAGTAGAGACGGTGCTTCGCGATGTACTGCACGACACCGTCGGGGACGAGGTACCAGACCGGCTCGCCCGACGCGACGCGTCCACGGCAGTCGGTCGAGGAGATCGCGAGGGCCGGGATCTCGACGAGCGTGATCCGCTCGGCCGGCAGGCCGGCGAGCGTCTGCTCGTCCATCTCGTGCCCGGGACGGGTACAACCGACGAAGTGGGCGAGCTCGAACAGCTCGTCGTGGTCGCGCCACGTCAGGATCGCGGCCATCGCGTCGGCACCGGTGATGAAGTACAGGTCGGCGTCGGGCATGGCCGCGGCCAGCTCGCGCAGCGTGTCGATCGTGTAGGTGAGTCCGTCGCGGTCGATGTCGACCCGGCTCACCTCGAAGCGCGGGTTCGCCGCCGTCGCGATCACCGTCATCAGGTAGCGGTGCTCGGCCGGCGAGACCTCACGGTCGGCCTTCTGCCACGGGCGCCCGGTGGGGACGAAGACGACCTCGTCGAGGTCGAACCACGACTGCACCTCGCTCGCGGCGACGAGGTGCCCGTGGTGGATGGGGTCGAACGTGCCACCCATGACGCCGACGCGACGTCGGCGGATCGGTGCGCGCTCGGGGGCCACGTCGACGACCTGGGGCCCGTGGGTCGTGCTCAGGAGTGCTCGCGGCCCTTGCCGAAGGCCAGCAGCGCGATGAGCAGGACCAGGAGGATGCCCAGGGCGGTACCTCCGATGAGCATCGCCGTGAAGAGGAAGCTTCCTTCTTCTCCGGACTCCTCCATGGCGGCCAGGATCTCGAGCATGGCCGCAATCTACCAGCGTGCCCGCGAGCCCGACGATCCGGCGTGCGTCAGCGCACGTGCCCGTCGCCCGTGACCACGTACGTCGTCGTGGTCATCTCCGGCAGGCCCCTCGGTCCGCGCGCGTGCAGCTTCTGCGTGGAGATGCCGATCTCCGCACCGAACCCGAACTCGCCGCCGTCGGTGAAGCGCGTCGACGCGTTCACCATCACGGCCGCCGAGTCGACGCCGAGCGTGAACCGTCGCGCCGCGTCGATCGACCGGGTGACGATCGCCTCGGTGTGACCCGAGGACCAGGTGCGGATGTGCTCGACGGCGTCCTCGAGGGAGTCGACCACCTTCGCGGCGATGTCGAGCGACAGGTACTCGGTGGCCCAGTCCTCGTCGGTCGCGTCGAGCACCCCGGGTGCCACGGACCGGAAGGCCGGGTCGCCGTGGATCGTCACCCCGGCCGCCTGCAGCGCCTTCGTCACCCGGGGCAGGAACTCCTCGGCGACGTCGCGGTGGACGAGCAGCGACTCCGCGGCGTTGCACACGCTCGTGCGGTGCGTCTTGGCGTTGAGGACGACGTCGAGCGCCATGTCGAGGTCGGCGTCCGCGTCGACGTAGACGTGCACGTTGCCGGTGCCGGTCTCGATGACGGGCACGGTCGACTGCTCCACGACGGTGCGGATGAGGCCCTCGCCGCCGCGCGGGATCACGAGGTCGACGAGACCGCGGGCCTGCATCAGGTGCGTCGCGCTGCTGCGGTCGTCGGCGGGCACGGCCTGCACGACGTCGGCAGGAAGCCCGGTGCCCGCGATGGCCTCGCGCATGACGTCGACGATGGCCGCGTTGGACCGCGCCGCCGAGCGCGACCCGCGCAGCAGCGACGCACTCCCGGCCTTCAGGCAGATGGCGGCGGCGGCGGCGGTGACGTTGGGCCGTCCCTCGTAGATCATGCCGATGACGCCCATGGGCACACGGACCTGCTCCAGCCGCAGGCCGTTGGGCAGCGTGGAACCGCGGACGACCTCGCCGACCGGGTCCGGCAGCGCGGCGACGTCGCGCACGCCCTGGGCGAACGCGGCCACGCGGTCGTGGTCGAGCAGCAGCCGGTCGACGACGTTCTCGGGGGTGCCTGCGGCGCGCGCGGCCTCGACGTCGAGCGCGTTGGCCGCGACGATGCGGTCGGTGGCGGCCACCAGCGCGTCGGCCGTGGCCAGCAGGGCCGCATCCTTCTGCGCCCGGGAGGCCAGCGCCAGCGACCGTGCCGCCGTGCGGGCGCGGCGGGCGAGCTCGTGCACCTGATCCTTCACGGCTGAAGCCTAGTGCGTGACCTCCCACCACCCGCTGAGCGTGACGTTCGCGGGCCACTTCGCAAGGAACGCGCCCCCGAACGTCACGCTCAGCGGGAGGGGGCGGGGGTCACCTGGCGTTCACCCGGGCCGTGCACACTGGCCCCATGATTCGGGGGAATCGGCTCGTCGCCGCGCTCGCACTCGTCCTGGTCGGTACGGTCCTGGCCGTGCCCACCACCTCGTCGCCCGCCGACGCGCGCGACGAGCGCGGTCGCCCGGAGCCCACCGTCCGTATCGCCACGTTCAACGCCTCGTTGAACCGCCCCGCAGCGGGCGACCTGCGCCGCGACCTGTCGACGCCGTCGAACGCGCAGGCACGCGCCGTCGCGGAGATCGTCCAGCGCACCCGTCCCGACGTGCTCGTGCTCCAGGAGCTCGACCACGACCCGGAGGCGCTGCGCCTGTTCCAGCGGAACTACCTCGAGCGCGGGCAGCAGGGAGCCGACCCCGTCCACTACCGGTACACGTTCACGGCACCGGTCAACACGGGCGTGCCCACCGGCCTCGACCTCAACGGCGACGGACGCACCGACGGCCCCGACGACGCCTACGGCTTCGGGGCGTTCCCCGGCCAGTACGGCATGGCGGTGCTCAGCCGCTACCCGATCGACGCGAAGCACGTCCGCACCTTCCAGAAGCTGCTGTGGAAGGACATGCCCGGCAACCGCATGCCGCAGGGCTACTACTCCCCCGAGGCGGTCGACGTCCTGCGCCTCTCGAGCAAGTCGCACTGGGACGTGCCGGTGAAGGTCGGGCGACGCTCCGTCCACCTGCTCGTCAGCCACCCGACCCCGCCGGTCTTCGACGGCCCCGAGGACCGCAACGGTCGTCGCAACGCCGACGAGATCCGCTTCTGGGCCGACTACACCGGCCCCGCCCGGGAGGCTCGGTGGATCAGGGACGACCGCGGCCGTCCCGGCGGACTGCAGCGCGGTGCGTCGTTCGTGATCGCGGGCGACCTGAACTCCGACCCCGTCGACGGCGACTCGCTGCCGGGTGCCACGAACCAGCTCCTCGACCTGCGCCGGGTGAACACCTCGCTGACGCCGTCGAGCGCCGGCGCGGTGGAGGCCGCTCGCCTGCAGGGCGGCGCCAACCTCTCCCACCGGGGCGACCCGCAGTTCGACACCGCCGACTTCTCCGAGCCGCCGGGCAACATCCGCGCCGACTACGTGCTCCCGAGCGCCGACCTCGACATCCGCGACGCGCAGGTCTTCTGGCCGGTGCAGGCCGATCCGCTCTCGCGCCTCACCGGCACCTACCCGTTCCCGGCCTCCGACCACCGCCTCGTCTGGGTCGACCTGCGCCGCCCACCCCGCTGAGCGTGACGTCTGCGGGCCGGAACAGCGCGCCGAACCCCGCGAACGTCACACTCAGCGGGGTGGGGGACGGTCAGTGGGGGTGGAGGACGACGAGGTCGTCGCGGTGAACGACCTCGCGCTCGTAGTCGGCGCCGAGGTCGGCCGCCAGGTCAGGGGTGCTGCGCCCGAGCAGCGTCGGGAGCTCGGCGCTGTCGTAGGTGACGAGGCCGCGCGCGACCACGGTGCCGTCGGGCGCCACGACGTCGACCGGCTCCCCCGCACCGAACTCGCCCTCCACGCCGACGATGCCCGCCGCGAGGAGCGACGCCTTGCGCACGGTGAGCGCCCGGACCGCGCCGTCGTCGACGAGCAGCCGACCCTTGGTCTCGCTGGCGTGCTCGAGCCACAGCAGCCGGGTCGGACGACGTCGGCCGGTCGGGTGGAACCGCGTGCCCGTCGGCTCACCCAGCACGGCGGCGCGCGCGTGGTCGGCGCGGGCGAGGACCACGGGGATCCCGGCGCCCGTCGCGATCCGTGCCGCCTCGACCTTCGTCACCATGCCACCGGTGCCCACCTTCGAGCCCACGCGCGCGACGTCGACGTCGTCGAGGTCGTCAGGGCCGTGCACGTCGGTGATCGGTCGCGACTCCGGCAGCGAGGGGTGCCCCGTGTAGAGCCCGTCGACGTCGGACAGCAGCACCAGCAGGTCGGAGGAAAAACTGATGGAAAACTATGAAAAACTAATGAAAAACTATGAAAAACTAATGAAAAACAAAGAAAAACTATGAAAAACTAATGAAAAACTATGAAAAACTAATGAAAAACTAAGAAAAACTATGAAAAACTAATGAAAAACTATGAAAAA
>SXGQ01718194.1_pt1 | contig 15441 bp, 15 predicted proteins | sample 3178371 | NCBI WGS metagenome assembly SXGQ01 (sample SAMN11356859, study PRJNA531348) | freshwater metagenome | isolation source: freshwater sample F1-20 | place: China: Fuxian Lake, Yuxi | collected 2017-12-25
AAAAGGAAGATTTGGTTTATAATATATTTATAGAAATGGTAGAAATATACGACAACAGAGAATTTATGATATTTAATGTTTCTGAATTAGGAACGATTGATTTTACACAAGTGTTAGAAACTAGTGCAGATACTGTTAGAAAATCGGTTGATTTAACAAAAACGTTTGTAAAATGGGATGGTAGTACAATTCCACAATGTGTCCAAAATTTGACTACAAAAGAAGGGCCTTATAATTATTATCAATTTATTACTATTCTAAGGACATCAGAATGGACTGACCCAAACCAAATGGGTAGGGTTTAATTACGTTTGTAACCGTTAAGTTTGTTGAATTTTTCTAATACTTTCAACGAGTCGAAATAATTCTTTTCGGCTCTTTCAATTTCTTTCATATTAGTTGTGCTTTCAAGAACTTTATTATATTCTTTTTCCGCTTCCTCAACTAAATTTTGAATTGTTTTAATCAGTTTCATCACTATATAAATATCTCCAAACTTTATTATAATTACAAAAATGACTTGGAAAGATAAAATGTTATTTGTTTCGGCGCAACCTGACGTACCATACTTTCATTGGCAATGTGAGATATATTTAAATAATTTTATCAGTTTGGGTATCCCACGTGAAAATATTCATGTTGTATTTGGACTTGTTAATAAAACTACAGAACTTTCTGAAGGTGCAAAAAAATTGAAAAAATATACACCAAATATTCATGGATACTTAGACAAGCGTGATAAAAAACATTATATACCAAGTATTAAACCTTATTTACTTTATGAATGGATTAAACAAAACCCAAAAAGAGGAGAACTTTTTTTATTACATGACTCTGACATTGTATTTAATTACCTTCCTGATTTCAGCAATCTTATAAATGATGATGTGATTTATATGTCCGACACGAGAGGATATATTGATTTCAATTATTTAACTGATTGTGATAACAGATATAAAAAACAACATAACACGTTAGATTCAGGACAACTTATTAGAGAAATGTGTGATGTAATTGGTATCGAACCAAAAGTTGTTAAGATGAATGATGTAAATTCAGGAGGAGCTCAATACATTTTCAAGAACCAAGATTATCATTATTGGTTTAAGATATATAAAGATTCAACTTGTTTATATGACAAGTTAATGAGGTTTCAAAGAAAATATCCTATTAACCCCGGTGAAATACAATTTTGGACTGCAGAAATGTGGTCAGTGTTATGGAATATGTGGTGGTGGGAAATGGACACCAAGTTAACAGATGAGTTAAAATTTTGTTGGGCAACAGATAATGTTTTATTATGTGACACCCATCCTATATTACACATGGCTGGTGTCACTGAAGATTTAAAAACTACATTATTTTACAAAGGTGATTATATTAATGTTAATCCTTTGGATGTCCTAAAAAATAACTTTGAATTCTTTGACTATGTCGATAAAACATCAACTGGATTCAAATACATAAATGAAATGAAAAAAATAATTCAAAAATAGAGTTATTGGTTATTTATAGTATAATATGGCATCGGTAATTTTAATCACATCGTGTGATACGAGTTTAACGTATGACGTTGAATATAATGGTGCTCCGTTAAATCCTGGTACAGTTTATACTATGCAATTTACTGGTAGTACACCAAGTGGTTGTTATACGTATAATGGATTGGGTACACCGCCATTTGTTGATACTGTTTCGACAGTTGGTTTAACATCGTATGCTTCTTGTATTGAATGTCCAAATTTATTTGAGACCGTGACACCAACTCCAACAGTTACCCAAACACCTACAAATACCGAAACTCCTACCCCTACTATTACAGCGACTAATACTGAAACTCCTACACCTACTATTACAGCGACTAATACTGAAACTCCTACACCTACTGTTACAGCGACTAATACTGAAACTCCTACACCTACTGTTACCGCAACTAATACTGAAACTCCTACACCTACTGTTACCGCAACTAACACTGAAACTCCAACACCTACTGTTACCGCAACTAATACTGAAACACCAACCGTAACTCCCACTTTGACGAATACGCCCACGGTTACCCCAACTTTGACGAATACGCCCACGGTTACCCCAACTAATACAAACACACCATCTAACACAACATCAGAATTACCATTTGACATTTATACTTTTAGGGATTGTTGTGATGCTTCAAATGTGTTTAGGTTCAGTTTTGTGCCGGGTTCAATGGTTGTCGGTCAAGTTTTCTTTGTTGAGAATACTTTAGATTTTTCAGGTTGTGCTGAGGTAATACCATATGAGGCGACGGGACCCATTTATTTGGGTTCCACAGTAATTTTTACAGAACAAACCTCGTGTGGTGATTCATTATGTCCATCTTGTCCAACACCTACTCCAACACCAATATCGGCTTGTACTGTTTGTGTTGACTATGATGTATTCAATAATAACAACTATAACATATACATTTATTATATTGATTGTTATGGAAACGAGTTACATCATTTGATTCCTGCGGGAACAACGGTTGGTGTATGTGCTTGTGAGAATACAATTATTGCACCTGAGGAAGTTTATGTAAGTCAAGTTGGGTATTGCCCATTTGTTTCGGCAACCCCAATAGCAACACCAACAAATACGCCAACACCGACAGTAACTCCATCACCAGGTTGGAACTTATGTCCTATTGAAGAATATTGTTTATTAACCTATTTCCCTGACACAGAGATTTATGATGGGACATATTACTCTGCGGGAACTTACAATGATAGAGTTTATTATTCAGGTGACACAGGGTTTATATATTACGGAAATTTACAATGGTGTTTGAGTGACACATTGGGTGGAACTTGTATTTTACATGGTAGTTATCCAAACTATGGTATTTGTCCTGATTTATGTAGTGATTTGTTTAGCTCGGGAACTTGTGTAACAACAACATCAACAACGAATCCTTGTGATATATTTGACTTTGACGCGTATTTTGATTGTGATGTTTCGACTACAACCACGACAACAATTCCTTGTTCTGCGACATCGATTGACGTTTCATTCAGTTCATATACCACAACAACTACAACTGCCAATCCTTGTGGTGACGTAACGGGTGATATCACAATAAGTGCTTATACTACCACCACAACAACTAATACTGGTACAACAACAACTACAACAACTCGTGATATTGTTGTTAGTGGTGATGTTACATATACATTGGTTGATACAGTGTTTGTATGTCCAAGTCAGACATATAATTTCCAAGATTGTATTACCTTGGAAAATTATTATATAGAATCATCAACAGCCTTTAATTCTATCGATTTATTCATAAACTATGTGTACAGCATGGACATCAATGGATTGGTATCATGTTATACATATTTGGGAACAAGCACCGTATCACCGAACGCAACCCTTAATCAGTATTATAACATGTATCTGACTTGTTCAACATGTATCCAATAACAACTATTTATAAACATGCCAACTCAAGTAACAATAAATACTCTAACAGGAACACCACCATATTACGTTTATGTGTGTGATGCTGATGTTCTTAATTGTGTTTACATCGCAACAATTAGTTCTACACCATACGTTTTCAATGTTCCACCACCATTGGATGCTCAATCCGAGGTTTGTGTCAAAGTTGTGGACATCAATGATTGTGAAATCATACAGTGTGGTAATATAATACCTGATTTAACCCCCACACCTACTTTAACACCATCACCAACTGTAACAATAGGGTTGACACCAACGGCTACAGAAACTCAAACTCCCACACCTACCCCAACTGTAACAATAGGATTAACACCGACACCAACTGAAAGTCAAACACCTACACCAACAAGAACACCAACGGTGACACCAACGGTGACTACAACTGTAACTCAGAGTCCGACAAATACTCCTACTGTTACAATGACACCAACTCACTCGGGTACACCAAATGTTACACCAACTAATACACCAACACCGTCACCATATACTGGAATGTTAATTCAAAGTTGTGTTGACCCAGGACAATTCTATATAATTGCTTATGGTAGTGCAAATATTGGTGACTTTATTACGGTAAGATTGGTTCCTGGTGGTCCTGCGGTTGGAGGATGTTTTGAAGTAATTTCATTAATAACAGGATTAATCACACGTATTGTTCATACAGTTTATACTGATTGTACTTGTACTTAATTTAACGCGATAGATAGATGGCAATTCAGAATAGAATCTTTAGGAAATGTAGTGATGTAACCATTAGTACTGTACTTCAGTACAATGATATATTCTTTACACCAGGTTCTATTGCATTTTATGATGATGATTGTTGGATTGATTCTGAAGTATCAAGTACTTTAATACCCGTTGCAGATGTAACCTTCAATGATTACTTGAGTTGTGATGAATGTATCGAAAGTAACCTAACAGGGCTTTATTTACAATTATGTTCCGACCCAAGTGTTGAATTAAATTTGACGGTTAAAAACTCAATTGTACCTAGTGTAGGTGCATCAATTCTATATGATGGAAATTGTTGGACATATGTTTCAACAACTGGTGTTACATCAACCATTACGGAAGTTCTTACAACTTACGAAGATTGTGCAACTTGTGAGGCATTAAATGGTGACTCAGCATTATATTCGGCATATACATTTACAAATTGTTGTGATGTAACAGATGTTGAAACTTTTAATATTGTTCCTGGTAATTTTGGTTTTCCTTTTGGAGATACTGTGGTTTACAATAACAAATGTTATTCATTGACTTCGTCAGGGTCAACATCCGTTATTGTTGCAACATTTGAATTTCCTAATTTCCAAAATTGTACTTTTTGTTCGTTGGAGATAGAATGTCCAACACCAACACCTACTCCAAGTATAACACCAACACATACTCCAACACCAACTGTTACTCCGAGTATTACCCCAACTAAAACGGCAACACCAACACCGACAAAAACACCCGGTGTGTCACCAACGCCAAGTATTACCACAACTACAACAACAAGACCTGTTTCACAAAATGAATGTAATGTTATAACATTATTTCCTTTAGGTGTTGTGTGCAGTACAACAGACCCGACATCATATGAAAGTGCTGATGGTCAAATAACTTTAATTATAACTGGTGGAACCGCTCCTTACAATGTTGTGTGGGGTAATGGTGTTAGTGGTACCACAACATTAAACAATTTACAGGCGGGTACTTACACAGCAACTGTAACTGATTACTATGGTGATTATGTAACAACAAGTAGTTGTTCAATATTTGCACCAACACCAACACCTACTTTATCACCAACACCAACTCTTACACCATCTCCGACACCAACGACTATGACAGGTATATGTGTGACGTTTATTATTAATAACTTCAATCAGTATCCATATCAATTTGAATACAACAGTACAATAAACGGACTACCATCGTGGACTGCAACAACTTATGATTCACCAATTACAACTGGTGAAGGATTATTGGTGTTGTATTATAGTAATGATACTAATAGTTGGATTATAAGTGGATTTAGTGATAACACTTGGTATCCAAGTTCAATTTCAACAACAGTACCACCATTGACTAATTGGAGTATTAATGGAAGTACAACTGTATCATCATTGACTGTCACATCAGGTGATTGTCCTGTTTACACACCAATATTAGTAAGTGTGGTTACAAATGACTCATCTTGTGCATTAAGTAATAACGGGTCAATCTGTATAAATGTAAACGGAGGTTCAGGATATTATACATATTCAATAGATAATGGTGTTACTATAGGAAGTACTAATTGTTTCTATAATTTGGGATATGGAACGTATAGTGTTTATGTTGAAGATGTAATAACAAGTGATGTGTATACTCAAAACGTGACTATAAATAATTTAGGTGTTAATACAACCCAAAACTTATTCTTTACTCAGACTCAAAACCAAGTGTTACAAAGTACGAATACATTGAGAAGTATCAAACAAGTTTATAGTTTGAATAGTTCACAAATACCTGTAGGAACAACTGTCAATTTTGTATTCACACTTTCAGATATTTTTGAAAACTGTGCACCTGGTGATGGTGATAATTTAAACTCTTATTTTGTTGTCAAGAAAAATGGAACAGCGTTGACCCAAACATCTATTGGTAGTTCAACAACAACCGCAGTAAGAGCAAACTGTTCACCAAATCTTTGTGAGACAACAACATCATCTGATTCTGTAACTTGTTCTTTGACAAGTGCTGATACATTAATTATTGAGATTTACAATTACGTTTCGATATCAACGATTAGTAATTCACAAACTTGTCCTACAAGTCTTACTAACACTATGGGTGTATCAACATCATATACTTATAACGCATCAGACTGTGTAACACTGGTTGATGCAGGATTAAACTTAGAAAGTATTGTAACAAGGTCAGCATATGACCCTAACGCACCACAATAAATAAATAAAGAAGTATTTAATAACATATGGGTTTCATAATTAAAAACACCGCTGGTCTAATAAACACAAGAATTACCGATACAGGTAGACAACTATTGTCGCAAGGTAATTTTAACATTTCTTATTTCCAAGTCGGTGACTCTGAGGTTTGTTACAATTGTGCTGGTTCAGTACAACCTTCAACAGGTTTTGTATTAGAACCCTCATTTAATTCACAGAACTCAACTGGTTTCCCACAATCAAACAGAGAAAATATTAAATACCCTTTTTATTTTCAAGGAACCTCAGGTTCAACTTATGGAATACCATTCGTTGGTTCAATCAATACTGATGTTTACAACCACACGGGTACTTTAGGATTCTTTACTGGTAATACTTCAGCACCAATTGTTTACACCGCCCAAACTTCATCTGCGTATACAATTACATCCAATCACATTATTGATTATGGTAACTGTACGTCAGCCGATACAATCGATTTGACGTACGATTTGTGTTCACCTACCACAGGAACACCAGCAGTCGGTGATATTATAACATTTATATTTGATGGTAATGGTGGATGTGGTGACATATCGGGTAATTACCCAATCTTAACTTATAAAATACAGGCGATAACAGGTTCAACACCACCATTTACGGTTCAGTTAGACAGAGCATTACCTGATTTTGTAAATCAACCTTGTGCTGGTTTTGCGAGAACATTGATATATCCAAGTGGTATGACACCGTTCTATGATGTTGTTGTACCAACAGATTATTTCTTAAGTGCTTGTTCTCAAACAGACGAGGTTCTTATATGGAATATGAATATTCCTTGGAGTGAGTCACCTGCCGGTGTTATTGATACGATTAACGAAGACTATACTCAATACGGTTCGGTTAATTATTTGGGTACCAAAGAATATTTGGGATATCAAAGTGTTGAAGGACAGTATTTTGCCAATTCAACAGGACTTACCGCCAATACTGATACATTCTATTATAACTCTTATGATGAACCAATTTTGGTATTTCCTGAGTACCAAAAGGCAATTGCAATTGTTTCGTATACAAACCAAAGTATTAACAATTACTATGGTGAGAAGTTTGCGTTCCAACCTTATGACCCAGCAACACCTGGCGCCGTTGGACAAGCAAGAAACTTCAAAGTTACCCTTCCTACTTTAATGTGGCACAAAACTACAGGAACTACAATCGGTCAGACATTCTATGTAGACCCTGAAGGTTTTGATGTATTTTATCCAAATTACATGAAGAGTAAGAAGGACAATGATTTTAATACACCGGGTATGAGGTATTATAACCTTTGGGATACTAATCCTGATAGTAATGGTAATCTTAACCGTGTTGGTAAAGTGTTCCCTGATTCAGAACTAATTGTGTTTGATGATGATGAAATTGTTGCGGCAATGTCTTATAAGTCAAATAGAAACTGGACACTACCAGCTCCTAAATTAGGTTTAATACCACCAAATATTTGTAATACAGGTTTGGATACCACAGGTATTCTTTCAGCTGATACAGAATATCTATGGGTGACATACAGATTTAATTCAACCGCCTTTACAGATTCATTACATTGTAATTACTATTCAAAAATACAAGGACCATCTTTAGATTGTTCACTTACACCTCAAAACGTAACTGTAAGATTTGGTAATGAGTTTCCATTTATGACACAAGAGTGTTCAGGATTTTCGGCAAACAAATTAATATTGTTGGCTCAAAAGACGATTGGTGATGTCAGTCCTGACCCAGCACAATGGGTTGAACTTGATGTGACTAGTGAATTGACAGGTACAACTATTGGTGATTATTTAACGGCATCTGGTTTAACAGGAACCACATTTACAATTAGTTTGGATGATTATACAGGTGGTACCATTTATGATTTGAATCAGTATATTGATATCCCAATGAACGGTGAAACCAATAAGTTAAACTTTGGTGATGAATATTTCTTCTATGGAAATATTGATACGGATATTCAGGCGACAATTTACGAGATGAGATACGCAGTCAATCTAACAGACAACAACTTCGTAAACTCTTCGAACCCTACTTACGACCCAACAATATTCAACCCGAGATATATTACAGAAATTGGTCTTTATAATTCTGATAATGACCTTATGATTTTATCTAAGTTACAATCCCCTGTCTTAAGACAAGGGTTGCAAAATTTCTTGATAAAATTTGATTTTTAATGTTGGGTTGGACATCAATACAAAACTGATTTTGTTATATTTATAAATAATGAAAGATGTTTTTATTTATGGATTAACAGATACTTTATCGGGTCAACTTAAATATGTTGGAAAAACAGTTGATATTCCTCGTAGATTACGAAGACATATTAGTGAGAGATTTTTACACGATAGTTATAAAGATAGATGGGTAAGAAAAGTTATTGATGAGGGAGGTAAAATTGAAATTTTTATAATTGATATTGTAAATCAAGATGAGTGGGTTTTTTGGGAGCAACATTATATAAGTTATTTTAAATTTATTGGGATTAATTTAACAAATGGGACTATGGGTGGTGACGAACCACCTAATACTAAAGGAAGAAAACACACTGAAGAATCTAAATTAAAAATGTCAGATTCAAAAAAAGGAAAACCAATTCCTTGGTTGAATGACGGTAGTGTGAGGACTAATCAACACAGAGAAAATTTATCAAAATCATTAAAAGGACGAAATTCACCAAACAAAGGAAAAAAATTCTCAGATGAATATAAATTGAAATTGTCCGAATCATCTACATGTAAAAAAAAAGTAATTCAGTTAAAAAAAGATGGTACTGAAATAAAAATTTGGGATTCAATAACTGAAGCTCAACATGCTTTACAAATTAAACATATATCCGAAGTTTGTATGGGTAGTTCCGCAAATAAAACAAGTGGTGGTTTTTTGTGGAAATATTATGAAAAATAAAAAATATGAAGAATAATAAATTAAATACACCTAAAGTTTTAGGGTTAGATGTATCAACTCGTACAATCGGATGGGCATTATTTGATATGAAAACACAGGAACTTTTGGAGTTAACACATATTTCTCCAAGACCAAAAATTATAAGTGAAAATAAAATTGAAGAGTTATTGTCAAAAGCTGAAGTCTTCAAAAGTAAATTGGTGGAATATAAGAATTTGGGTATCACTAAAGTTATTATTGAAGAACCCTTGTTAAACTCAAACAATATTTACACGGTTCAAACGTTATTAAGATATAACTCGTTCATTACAAAAAATATTTACGATGTTTTGGGTTTAGTACCCGAATTTATCTCAACCTACAATTCAAGAAAATTTGCGTTCCCACCACTTTTACAATTAAACGACAAGGGTAAAATGGTTTTGTTTGGTGGACTTCCAAAGGATGTTGATAAAAAACAAATCATTTGGGATTTGGTCGCAAAACGAGAACCACAAATTACTTGGCAATACACAAAAAATAATACACTCAAAAAAGAAAACTTTGATATGACAGATTCGTATACTTGTGTTCTTGGGTTTATGAAAATGTCGGAAATTTGGTAATTCGCAATTTTGTTGTATATTTGTATGATTAAAAACTACGAATATGACAAACGAGTGGAAAAATGGTTTATCTGATGGTCACATCAAACAAATCATCAGACGAAAGATGGTTCAAAAAACTGTACCGTCTAAAAAGGTATACAATAGAAAAAATTCCAAAAGAGATTGGGACTAATTAAATTTGTATTTCTCATTTAATTTACTATCTTTGAAGAGTGACTGACGAGAAAGAAATAGTAGTTGACCTTTTACGAGAGTTTTTGGGTAAAGAGAAAGCCCACTATGACTTGAAATGTCAGATTACTTTTGACTGCCCTGTCTGTTCATATGACCTTAAAGGTTTGGACCACGGAGATGGTAAAGGAAACCTTGAAATCAATTATTGTAGACACGTATACAAGTGTTGGAGTTGTGGTGACACCCACGGAACCCAAGGACCATTGGGTAAACTATTTGATAAACACGCCAACAAAAAATCAAAACGAACATACGAACTCATCAAACCTCAAGATGAAAAAGAGGAAAAGAAGAAAGCATATGTTAAACTTCCGAAGGGTTATGTTCAGTTCAAAGATTCAAACAAGAGATTCATTCCACACCAAGAAGCGTTGAGATACCTACACAGTCGTGGTGTAACGGACGAAATGATTGATAAGTATAAGATAGGGTATACGGTTGATGGTGAGTTCGCATATAGGGTCATATTACCTTCATACGACAAAGATGGTTATCTTAACTACTTTATTGCAAGAGCGTGGGTTCCAAAGAAAATGAAGTACAAGAATCCAACTGTACCAAAGGATGAAATCATATTCAACGAACAGAACATTGACTTCAACAAAGACATCTATTTAAGTGAAGGTGCATTTGACATGTTGTTCTTAAATAACTGTATTCCACTATTAGGTAAACACGTATCGACCTTACTGTTTGAAAGGTTATATAATGAAGCCAAGGGTGATATCCATATATGTTTGGACGGTGATGCTTATGACAACGCTGTAAAACTTTATCACGAGTTAAACGGTGGGGTATTGTACGGTAGAATAAAGATTGTTAAACTTCCAAAGGATAAAGATGTTTGTGACTTGAAGGGCGACATAAAAGATTATTATATAGATTTAATGAGATGATAGACATAAACGAGGCTGTAAAAGAGATTAGAGAAATTTTAGAAAGTAAAAGAGAAGGGTTTAACTTGACCTTTACTGAAGAAGACCACAAATATTTGATGGTAAATAGTGATGGTGAAGTTGTAGATACACACCCATCAGTATCCAAAGTAACTAAATTGTTTTATGAACCTTTTGATGCTGAAGGTATTGCTTATAACAAAGCCAAAGGTAATGTTGAGTATATGAAAGAACTCCTGAAAGAGTGGAGTGATTCAGGTGATTATGCGTCGAACATTGGAAGTAGGGTTCACTACCATTTGGAGAAAGAGACCATCGATAGATTTGGGGGATTCAAAGAAGTCCGTCAACCAATCTTTGATTGTGATATTGAACAAATCACAAAAGGTGATTCAATGATATCCGCTGGTAAAAGATACCTAAACTTGTGTGAGAAAAGAAACTTGGTGTTGTTGGATACGGAAGCCGTGTTGGGACACCCTGAACTCGGATACACAGGTCAACCCGATAAAGTGTGGTTGTCGGTAAATGCTTCAGGTACTGAAATTGGTTTGTTGATAACCGACTGGAAGACAAACAAAGAAAAGAATTTCAAGACAAATCAGTGGACCAAGAAAATGTATCCACCATTCCACGAATACCCAAGTACTGCGTTGGGACACTACTACCTTCAATTACCTTTTTATGGTAAGTTGTTGGTTAAGATGTTGGAAGGTACCAAATACGAGAACATCAAGTTATTGGGTTGTATCGTTGTGTTGTTAAAAGAAGATTCTGAGTATGAAGAGTTCAGAGTTCCAAAACCAATCATCAATACCATTTTGGGTATGGATATCAAAACTTACTTGGATTCACAGTAAATTTCTACTATATTTGTAGTATGATTGATGAACTATTGGAAGAACGCGACAACTTATTTGAAATTGCTTCAGTATTGTATGGTGATATGTTTATCACAGAAGACAAGTTTTGGGGTTCACCAACTGAGTTACAATTACAAAGAGTATACGATAAATTAGATTTGTTTGGACATGAAGATGAAGAACCAACAGATGAAATGATTGAAGCGGCAAAAATACTCGAAAAAATGATAGAAAACGGAAGAAACAAAAAAAAATAATTTTCAATTATGTCTAAGGAAACTGAATTATTAGAAAAATACGTTGGTAAAGGTATTAGTGAAAAAATTGCAAAAGAACTTATTTTAGGTGATAAAACTCCGACTAAGAAGTATGCTCAGGCGATGATAATGCACCACATCAATAGGAAAAATATTACAGGTCAACGAGGTATTAAAGATATTATTAAAATTTTTGAAAAATTTGATTCTTTATTGCCTTACATTGAAAAGAAAGACATTTACAATACCGGCCATTATCCCAACTTAGCCTCTATTGAACGTGTTATAGAAAAAGCTGAAGAGGTAAAAGAGGAAAAGACTTTTAATAGAGAAGACCACGTTGATGTTATAATTGAAAATGACGAATATATTTTGGTTCATCCTTTTACGGTAAGAGGTTCACAGAAGTATGGTAAAAATACTAAATGGTGTACTGCAACTTCAAATAAACAAAATAACTATTTTAACAATTACAAACACAATAATTTTTTGTTTTATCTGATTAGAAAAAAATTAAACAATAACCGATGGGATAAAGTTGCGTTTTGTCTTGACAGACAAAATGTATTGACTGGTGGTATTATGGTTTACTGTGCTTTGGATAGTTCACATCAAACCAAAGCACTTACTGAAAGTGATTGGACATTATCCAATTGGGTGACCATTATGTCTTTGTGTAGGGCGTTTGCTGTTGAAGAAAATCGTAAACAAAAAGAACTTAACAAAATCAAAAATTATGTTGAATCTGCAAAAAAAATGGTTAATGTTGATGAGATAATTGAAGCAATGACTATCTTGAATCAAAAACCATCACAAGAAGTTGTTTCACTTATGAAAGAGTATACTGATTTGTTATCATCATTTACCAATAAAATCAAAACTATAAATAAAAATGGAAAATTCGTTACCGAAAATGAAGGTTGATTTGAGAGAACAACCTTCAGTAAAATGTGAAAAGTGTGAGTCTTTGTTTTTTGAAGAAGTCACCATGATAAAGAAAGTGTCAAAACTATTAACAGGAAGTTCTGAAGATACCATCGTACCATTCCCAACGTACAGATGTGCTGACTGTCATTACGTAAACGATGAGTTCAAGATATTTGAATGATGAATAATCATCTACAGGTGGGACAAACACCTCTAATCCCAATAGATATGGATGGTATCCGTATTTGGGGTAAAGCTGAATTTATGAATCCATCAGGCTCTGTTAAAGATAGACCAATTAAAAACATATTAACTCGTGCAATAGAAAACAATTTGTTAACCACAGGTGGCACTGTAATCGAGGCAACCAGTGGTAACGCGGGTATTTCCTTTGCAATGTATTGTGCTGAGATGAATTTCAAATGTGTTATTGTAATGCCATCAAATATGAGTGAAGAACGTAAAAAAATGTTACGTCTATATGGTGCGGAACTTATTGAAGTTGGCGCTGGTGACTTTGATGGAGCAATTAAATTAAGAAATGAGTTGGCTGAAAAAAATGGATGGTTTAATGGTAACCAATTTGCTTCAAAGTGGAATATTGAGGCACATCGTGAAGGTACTGGTGTTGAGTTATTACACCAAACAAGACATAATAATTTCAAACCAAGCGCGTTTGTATCAGGTACTGGAACAGGTGGAACTTTAATGGGTGCTGGTAAAACATTAAAAAATTATTGTCACAGTATGGAAATTGTTGCTGTCGAACCGTCCGAGTCTCCTGTTATGAGTGGTGGTGAACCAGGTCTTCATGGAATACAAGGTATTGGTGATGGGTCAAAGTTCATGGTTGATTTAGAATTTGTTGACCACATAATCACAGTTTCAACAGAAGAGGCAAGACAAATGTCTATTAGATTATCCAAAGAAAAAGGTATCTTTGTTGGAATTTCAGCTGGTGCTAATGTATTGGCATCATTAAAATATGGTAAAAAGTTTGATAAGACAAATATTTTAACTATACTTTGTGACAGAGGAGATAGATATCTCAGTTTATTATGATACAAAAATTAGTACACTTTTCCGACCTACACATTCGTCTATTTAAAGACCATGAATTGTATAAGTCAATTATGAAGGATATGTTCAAACAATGGGGTGATATTGCTCCTGACCGAATTGTATTCACCGGTGACTTGGTACATTCAAAGAATCAGATGACACCCGAACTAATTGAAATGGTTTCATGGGTGTTGATTGAGTGTTCCAAAATCGCAAAGACAATAGTTATTATTGGTAACCACGATTTCTTGGAAAACAACATGTCAAGGTTAGATGCATTAACACCAATTATAGAATCACTTAAGAATGAAAACATCGTATATTACAAGAATCGCGGGAGCTATGAAGACCAAAATGTTGAGTGGGTGGTATTTTCCCTCGTTGACCATAACGTTCCACCACATATCCCTGAGAGCGAAAGAACTAAAATCGGACTCTTCCATGGCCCCGTGGTTGGTTTATCTACGGATATTGGGTATAAGTTTGAGGATGGTTTTGATTCATCTCGTTTTGCCGGTTGTGATTTGGTTCTATGTGGTGACATCCATAAGCGCCAAGTTTTTCCAATCCCGAACGAAAAAAAGGCTTACATGGTAGGTTCTACCATACAACAAAATTTTGGTGAAACAGTAAGAAAACACGGATTTGGTATTTATACTATCAATGAAGATAAATATGAATTTGTTGACTTGGATAATCCAAAACCATTCCTGTCATTCAAAATCAAATCCATTGAAGACTTAGTAAATGGAACAGAACAACTTCTCAACTATTAACCTATCCCAAAAAGAAATTAAGGATATCCAACGATTCTGTGAATTAAACAAAATCGAGGATATCCCTTCTTTTTTGCGTACCTGTGCTTGGAAAGGATATGAGATTGAAAAGTTTGGACTTTTAGGAAAAATGGGTGGGATTGAAGAAAAACGGGTGGAAATCGAGGTCATCCGTGAAAAACGGGTGGAAATTCCTGTTGAAGTCATCAAAGAGGTTGTCAAAGTAGAGTACGTTGAGGTTCCTGTTGAGGTAATCAAAGAGGTACCAATCGATAAGATTGTTGAGGTTATTAAAGAAGTGCCAGTTGATAGAGTGGTAATTCAAGAAGTAATCAAAGAAATCCCTGTCGACAAAATCGTCACAATTTACGACAACAGTAGTGAAAATGAACTGTTGTTAAAAATACAACAGTTGGAAAATAGACCACCTGAAATAGTAGAGGTAGAAAA
>SXGQ01273305.1_pt1 | contig 15435 bp, 5 predicted proteins | sample 3178371 | NCBI WGS metagenome assembly SXGQ01 (sample SAMN11356859, study PRJNA531348) | freshwater metagenome | isolation source: freshwater sample F1-20 | place: China: Fuxian Lake, Yuxi | collected 2017-12-25
AACTCGCGCGGCGTCCACACGCGCCCGGCTTCATCGACTTTGAGAACCTGTTCCGTTTTCGAATTCATAGACTGCGTAATGTATGGATTACGCAATTTACGTCGCCCGAACTCAGAAGGAGCTACGCGTGACGCTTACAGTTCAACGGGAAGCACGACGGTCACTTCGATCCAGACACCCGTCGGCAGCGCGACGCCGCGGGCGGTTCGGCTGACGGCCGCCGGGACCGGTTCGTATTACGGCGCGTGGAAGCTGCCGGTGCTTGATCCGGTGGGTACCGTCACGTCGTTCGACGCGACGTTCAAATGCCAGTTATACAACACGGGCGACATGGCGGACGGATTTACGTTCAACTTCGGCGCAATCCCGGGCGGCAGTGACCCCGGAGCCGGCGAGTCGGGGTTCTCCATGGCGAACGGAATGTATATTACTTTCGACACGTATCCCGCCTCGGGAGGTGACGGAAAACAGATCCGGGTTTACGCCAACGGCATCGTGATTGGTTCGGCGTACACCGGCGGTTTGTTCCCGCTGAACACCACGACGTTTAATACAGTCGTCATTCATTGGGACGCGAACGGTCTCGATATGACGTATAACGGCGCGCAGGTGTTTCTCGACAGGCAGTTGCCCGGATTCATTCCCGCGCAGGGCAATAGCTTTGCGTTCAGCGCCCGCACGGGAGGCGTGACGGAGGACGTTTACATAGATGACGTGCAGATCACGACGACCGTGCTGCCGCCTATTACGACGAGCGATGTGGTAATCTCCGAGTTCGTCGCGGACAACGGGGATGGAATCGAGGATGAAGACGGGGACACTGAGGACTGGATCGAGCTTTATAACGGCACGGCGTCGCCAGTGGACATGAATGGCTGGCGGCTGACGAACCTTGCAACGAACACCGCCATGTGGACGTTCCCCTCGGTGACGATACCGCCGTTCAATTACCTGCGTGTATTCGCGAGCGGCAAGAACCGGACTTCCCCGGTGTTGCACACGAATTTCACGCTCGTGAAAGCCGGTGGTTACGTTGCCCTTGTAAAACCCGACGGCACGACGAAGACGAGTGAGTTCAATTATCCGCAGCAGAGCGAAGACGTCAGCTATGGCACCTACGGCGTCTCACAGGCGGTGAAGTTCATGTATCCGCCGACGCCGGGCACGAGCAATGAATCGACATCGGTAGCCGCAGCGGACGGTCGGCCGTCCGAGGAGGTTATTTTCAGCCGCGATGGCGGGCTTTTTTCGGGGACTGTTCAACTCGGTGTAACGGCGCCGCTCGATCCTGCGGCGGTGATTCGGTACTCGACGGATGGGACTGTTCCGACTGAAACGTCGCCGGTTTTCAGTCCCGCAACGCCGTTGACGATTGCGACGAGCACCCAGATTCGGGCGCGGACTTTTCAGCCGGGAAGATTGCCGGGCGATGTGAGCAGTCGCACCTTCCTCCTGCTTGATTCTTCACTTGCGAGCTATGGAACGAGCGGTCAGCCGTTTCAATCGAATCTCCCAATAGTCGTGATCGAGAGCTGGGGCGTGAACATTGACGCCGTAAAGAACCCCGGAGGAGCGAGACCGCACCGCCCTGTGTACACCGTGGCGCTCGATAAGGATCCGCTGGCAGGAAACGTCGCGAGTATCACGGCGCTTCCGAACTTTCAGGGACGCGGCGGCATGCATGTTCGCGGCCAGACGTCGTCGGATTTCGGCCAGAAGCCGTACGCCTGGGAGGTTTGGACAAACGAAGACACCGACAAGAACGTCTCTTTGCTCGGCATGCCCGCGGACGCCGATTGGGTGCTCCAGACGATCTACAATGACAAGACCGGAATGCGAAACATGCTTCCGCAGACGCTCATTCAGGAGGTGAACGGAATCGGGGCCGGCGTCCGGGCAAAGTTCGTCGAGGTTTTCTTTAATCAGGATGGCGGACCAATCAGCTATGCCGACTACCGCGGCGTTTATGTTCTGATGGAGCACATCGAGCGGGGAACGGATCGTGTGGATATATCGAAACTCAGCCCGCTTGCGACGGATCCGACCGTGATTTCTGGCGGCTACATTTTCAAAAAAGACAAGCTTCCCCAGGCACCGCTTTACAGCACGACTTCGTCGGGAGCGTGGGGCTCGCAAACTCATGAAATCGTCGAACCGGACACGGCGAGCGTCGTGCAGGTGAATGCATTGAAGAGTTACGTTCAGGCATTTGATAATGCGCTTAGCGGAGCAAGTTTCGCGGACCCGGCTCTTGGCTACAAGGCATACATCGAGCCGCAGACTTTTATGGACAATCACCTCTGGGTGGAGGTCTTCAAGCAAATCGACGGGTACCGCCTTTCGACTTACTACACAAAGGACCGGGGACAAAAAATCAAGGCGCTGCCGATTTGGGATTACAATCTCTCCGGGGGTAACGCGAATTACGGCGGACCGCTGAATACGACGCTCGCCGATAATCCGGTGGGATGGTATTACAATAACTGCAATGCCGCCGACTATCCCTACTATCCGCGTTTGTTTGCGGACAACGACTTCAAGCAGAAGTACTGGGATCGTTACTGGAAGCTGCGGCGCGGTGTTTTTGCGACGAGCTACGTCCTGGGGAAGGTGGATGCATGGGCGAACGAACTCACGAACAACCAGTATGCAACCAATGTCACCAATGGTGCTTCCGTTGCGACGGGCGGTGGCGACTTTTTTCCCACCAACAAGGGCAACGACCTGCCGCCTTCGCTTGAGACACCGGCACGCTTGGAGAGTCCGATAGCGCGGCACTTTGACCGCTGGCCGGTGTTGGGCGTGTATGTGTGGCCGAATCCTGCCGGATTTGCGTCGCGAACCACTTTCCAGAGCGAGGTGCAGTGGATGAAAGACTGGCTCACGAACCGCCTTGCATGGATTGACTCGCAATGGAACAAGCCCCCGAATTTCAGCATCGCCGGAGGCAACATCCTTTCCGGTACCCCTCTCACTATAACCAATCCGAACCCCGGTGGAGTGATTTACTACACCACGGACGGAACCGATCCCTCCGTTCCTCCGGTGGTGCCGGAGACCGTTCTTGTGGATGCTGGAGCTCAGGTGAAATGGATGGTCCCGAGCGTGGCCAATGGTGGAGCGGGCCTCACCGCCGGAGCAGGTGCGAGCCAGTGGACGAACTTCAACGAACCGGCGAATATTGCGAACTGGGTGACCAGTGTCGGAGGCGTTGGCTACGACCGCAGTCTCGCGGATGGCGATTTCACGTCTCAGATCGGCGGGGGCTCCAATACGGAGACGGCCATGTATGGTGTAAACACGAGTTGCTACATCCGCATAACTTTTACCATTCCCGATCAAGCGACGATTGATGCAATGGGGGCGCTCCGGCTTTCGATGAAATTCGATGACGGATTCCGCGCTTATATCAACGGCACCGCCGTTCACGGCGTGAACGATCAGGACCCTTCGATGACCTCAAGCCCATCCACTGCTAAAACGACGGGCGGCATCAATGTGAACAACGCGAGTGCGCTCATCTATCAGACCGCCGATATCACAACGCTCGGCAAACCTGCGCTCCGCGTTGGAACGAACGTGCTCGCGATCCACGGTCTGAATTCAAGTGTGTCGAATAACGACTTCCTCAATTCGGCAAAGCTCACATTTACGACGCCGCCTCCTGCCGGTGCTGGACAGCAGATCTATTCCGGGCCGCTGACGATTGTGAGCAGTTCGGTAATCCGGGCGCGGGTGCTCTACAATGGCACGTATGGAGCGGTGACAGAAGGCACCTTTATTGTCGGGGCCCAGCCTGCTTCAGCAGCGAATCTGGTCGTTGCGGAGCTATGCTACGATCCTGCCCCGTCCGGCCTTTACTCTTCGAAGGACCTCGAGTTCATCACGCTCCGGAACATTAGCCCGGGGAATGTGGACCTGACGGGTGTGCAGCTATCCGCCGGCGTGATTCACACGCTGAACGGCACGACTTCCCAGTTAACGCTTCCGCCGGGAGGCGAGATTGTCATCGCTGCGAATACGGTCGCGTTTCAGGCCGTACACGGAGCGCCGCCGCCGGGCGTGACTGTATTTGGTCCATTTGAAGGTGCGCTCGACAACAGTGGTGAATTATTCAGCATTCGCACTGCCGGCGGATCGATTATCAAAGAGTTTGCCTACTCGGCGCTGCCTCCTTGGCCATCGGGAGCCGGCGGATCGCTCGTTCTTCAGCAGCCGTCGTCGAATCCCGATCATTCGATTGCTTACAACTGGCGCTTCGGAAGCGGCGTCCGCGGCACGCCGTATACAAACGACTCGGTTCCATTTACCGGAAGCTGGGCTGCTGACGCGAATGGCGATGGATACGCGGATGGTATCGCTTACACGCTTGGAACCCCGCCTCAGATTACTGTTGCTACGGCTGGCGAAACAGTCGGCGCCGTAACCGGAAACTTTCTGCGAATCACGTTTCGACGCAGTTTGGTGAACGATGCGGGCGTTACTGTTCCGGAGCTTTCGATGGATCTGTCGCAACCGTGGCAGAGCGGCACCAGCGCCTTCGAGCGAATTTCCATTGTGAATAATGGAGACGGAACCTGCACCGAAACCTGGCGTACTCTCGCGCCTGTTACGTCGCAGCAGGTGTTCACCCGCTTAAAGACGACGTCCCTGTAAAACTGGCGGCAATTCATTCGATTCGAACGTCGAGTCACGGTCACCCGCTGCAAATCCGAAACCCGATTCACATTACCAATAGAGAGGCTGTATTCCATGAATCCAAAACTGCACATCACAAGATATTCAAACTTGAGGAAGCCGCGCGCGATTCTTTCCACGCTGATCACCGCGGCCGCTGCAATTCTTACCGCCGAGCACGTGGAGGGACAGGACACCTTCACCTGGGACGCTGGCGGTGCCGACGGAAAATGGCAGACTTCTCCGCTGAACTGGGGCGGTGACCTTGCACCAGACGGGAACGACATCCTGCGGTTTGCCGGAGCACTCAATACGCTCACGGAAAACGATTTCGCCGCATATATCGGCCATCGCATCTTTTTTGACGCAGGCGCGGCGACTTTCACGCTGAGCGGAAACGCCCTAACGCTTTCGGACTTTGGCGGTAATGCTCCCAAGGTCGAGAACAACTCGAGCGGAAGTAATCAGATATTCAGCCTGGCTGGTATCACGCTCGATGGTTCGGCTGGAGGCGGATTCGCGGAAGTGAATCCTGTGGATGGGAATCTGACAATTATCAGCCCTCTGACACTCGCCGGCACGACTCAGCTTAGGGTTTGGGGCAATAAGGGGAACACTGTGACTTTCAATGGTGTCATTACGGGCGGCACGAATAGCTTTACGCTGAATCAAAACAGCACGGCGGTTTTCAACGCTGCGAACGTCTACACCGGCGATAGCTTCGTAAATGCGGGCACGCTCCAGATCAGTGAAGGAGCGTCGGTTTCCGGTGGCGTCTTCCGGCTCGGCGACACTTCGGGTGCGGCGAATTCGAGGCTCCGCCTTGCAGACGCTACCGGCGGCGCTGTGCACACCAATGCGCTCAACTCCCGTGCCGGTGCGAGCGGAACCCGCACCATTGAGCATCTCAACAGCGCTGGAACGAACACGCTCACAGGAGCTATCTCGGTGGATGCGAGCTTGATCAGTTCGAGCACCACGGGCGGCACGGTCGCTTATACGGGGGCGGTCACCCTGAGCAACAACAGCAACATAACGCTGAACGGAAACGGAAATTCGTTCTTTACCAACAGTATCACGCAGGGTGCTGCGAGCCTCGGTTCGATCACAAAGAATGGGAACGGGACACTCGTCCTGAGCGGGGCGAACGTGTTCGGTAGTGCGGCCACGTCGAACACGATCCTCACGGTCAATGGCGGCAGGGTGGAAGTTTTAAGCGGTGGCGGTCTGGGAAACGCCTCGAATTTGAACAACGGGAAAATCGTCGTCGCCAATGGCGCGCAGGTTGACTTTAACGGGCAAGCGCTTACTGGCGGCGGGAAGAGCTTCATCATTTCCGGGGCCGGGCCCGATGGACGCGGCGCGCTCGTAAACGACTACGCCGAGCGGGGAGCGGATTCTATCATTTCGAATGTGACCCTGACTGGACACGCGACCATCGGCGGCACGCGTCGCATCGACATTGGAACGGGAACAGGAGGCGTAGCCAGTGGATATTTCTTTGATGGTGGCGGCTTCAATCTCACCTCCGAGGCCACGACGAATTTCAACATCCGCGGCACGATTTCGAATCTGCCGAATATGATCATCAACAAGGGATTCACGCAGACTGAGGGTTTCGACTGGCCGGCGGCCACGACAATCACGGTGAATAGCAAGGCACATCTTGGTGCATGGGCTTCGACGACCCGGGTGGCGGCAGGGAACGTCATCTTGAACCGCGGTAACATCGGTGCTCAGAGCAATACGGCCGGCACTTTCTTTGTGATCGGAACGGCGGGGAGTTCCACCGTGCAGGTAAATGGTGAAGGCCGCATCAACCCGAATACCGTGGAGTTTAATGATTGGTCCGGAATCGCGAGCCAGAACGCGATTCGCGTGGATGGAGCGCTCACGGGCTCTGGGCGTCTCTATACGCACTACTACGGCGCATTGAACAATGGGACGACCGTTGTACTCAATAGCAACAACCCCGGTTTCAGCGGCGATGTAGTTGTCGGTGCAGGGACGGTTGCGAGCGTGTTGCAGTTGGGAACTGGCGGCACCGTCGGCGACCTCGGTGCGGCGCCGAGCGTTGCGTTTACGGCGACCACGAACACGGTTCCTGGACAGCTTCTTATCAATCGCAGCGATGCGCTTTTCATTAATCAAACGCTGACAGGTCCGGGTAGCGTTCTGATTCAGGGTGGTGCGACGGTTACGCTTAACGGTGCCAACACCACGGGTGGTTCACAAACGACCGGCACGATAACGACCATGGTGAGGCAGGGCACACTGATTCTCGGTGGGGCCAATGTGCTGTCACCGCGCTCCAATCTTGAAGTGGGCTCGGCGACAGGCCCGACAATCGGACAAGTCCGTCTCAATGGCTTTAGTCCCACGGTCGAGCGCCTCGACGATGCGGGTACTGCAGCGAGCACGAACAACCGGATCGTCAACGGCAGTTCCACCTACGCGACGCTCACATTCAACATTCAGAATGCCGGTCCCGTTTTTGGTGATTTCGCGGGGCAGCTTGGTCATACTTCGGCAACGGCGGATGAAAACAACTTTGGCATTACGAAACTGGGCGCGAACGATTGGACTCTAGCGGGCAATTCTCACGGATACACCGGGCTCACCACAATCAAGGCAGGCCGCTTCCGCCTCGGAGCAAACGCGACTTTTGGCAACGCCGTGCTCGGCGCGACTGGAACTCAATCGAATGGGACGGTAGTCGAGCCGGGCGGTTCGCTCGATTTTCAGGGAGTCGCAGGCTTTACCAGTGGCGTGGGAAATGAGGTTCTGATCATTTCCGGGCGGGGCAACGGTTACACGACCAACGGTTTTGAAAACGGCGCACTCGTGAATGCCGGTACCGCCAACGCGACGACGGCGGCCAATAATGTTCTCCTCGCGGGCAATGCCTCAATTGGGCGGAACGGAAATGCGGTCTCTGCGGGGACTGATTGGGATATCCGCGCTATAAACTCTTCGTCGGTCCTGATGCTCAACGGCTTCGCTCTTACAAAAGTCGGGAGAAACACAGTTTCGCTGGCCGACGTCGTCGACGGAACGGGCGACGGCGACGTCATTGTCCGCCAGGGAACACTCAATATCGAACACGGTTCGGTGTTGGATGGTGCAGGAACGGTCCGGGTGCTCCACGGCGCAAATCTCGCGCTGAATGACACAAACTCCTCGCTTGGGTATTCTGTTCCAACAAGCCCCGTATCCATCACGAAAAATATTGTTCTGAACGGCAGTGACCTCACCAACACGAACGGTTCACGCAGTCTGCCTCAGGGGATTTCTACATCAGGAGACTTCCGTGTTTATAACAACGACGCGGCAGCGACGGTGACGCTCGGAAACATCGTCCAGCCTGTGCGCGGGGCAGGTGGTCAGTTTGGGACGGCGGGGAGTGTCGTTCTTACGACTATCAACGGAGCTGCGCTTCCATCGGGCCGCCTTGGTGCGGGATGGACGGCCGGAACAACACCGGCCGCCACTACGTTTGCCACATGGAATGGAACGAACGTTCAGCCGATTGCGCTGACATTCAATACCACGGCGACGAACGTGAACACCGCGACTGCGACGGACGACGTTCTCAACAACAACGCGACCGTCGGCGTCAACAATACGGTTACCGCGGATTTGACGATCGGTTCGCTCACGAATGATCAGGTGTTCACCGTGAACAATGGCGCGCTGCTGCGAATCCAGACGGGCGGCGTCGTGTTTCGCAATCTCAGCAGCACTGCATTCATGACGCACGCGGCAGGTGGACCTGTCGGCAGGATCACGTCGGGTGCAGCAAACGGAGAACTACATTTTTCGACTCCGATTCATTTCGAGACCACAGGAGGCCAGAACAGTCTTCGACTAAAAATCGTCGATAATCCGGGAGCCGGTGGCCTGTTCACCCCCGTGACGTTCGTGAAGCACGGGCCTGGCGGGCTCAACAACTTTGGCATGGATGCGTCCACCACCAGCGCGCCGGTGAATTCCGAGTTCACCGGAGGGAGCTTGCTCGACAGCGGGCGTATGGAAGTTACCTCCGCGACGGGCTTCGGAACGGGCCCGATTACCGTCCGAGATGGTGCAACCCTTTCGCAGATTGGTGGGGCAGCGAACGGTACGAATATCTTCAATAGACTCACTCTCGGCGGTCTTGGGTTCTACGAGAACGGCGGGGTCAACGGGACTGTTCGTTATCAAAACGGCGCCGCGGTTACGGTGCTCACGGGAAACGTTACGCTGCAAACGGACGTTCGTCTGCATACGGCCAATGCAGGTGATATCGGCACGCAGGCGGGCATCTTGAGTGGCGCATTTGGATTGGAAAAGACGGGTCCCGGACTTCTCGCGCTGCCTTCTGCCCACCGCTATACTGGCAGCACGACGATTACGAACGGTTCCCTGATTGCATTTCGCCTCGCGAATGGCGGTGTGGAATCGAGTGTCGGTGCATCAAGCAGCGCGGCGTCGAACCTCGTCTTGAATGGTGGCACGCTCCGGTATCAGGCGCCCGGCACATCGACGGATCGCAACTTTACGATCGATATCCAGGGAGGCGCTGTCAGCAATGAGTACCATACCGGGGCGCTGGAAATGAATGGCACCGCGACTCTCGCCGCGGGCGGCGACCGCACCATCACATTTACCGGTCTTAGCGGTGGCAACAACGTTTTCGCCGGCTCAATCGGTGACTCCAACGCGGGTCGCACCGCGGTAACGAAAGACGGGTTTGGAAAGTGGATATTTACCGGGAATCACACGTTCGGCGGCACGCTCACCGTAACAAACGGAGGCACACTCGTCGTCGGCGATGGCGGCACAAACGGGACCGTCGGCAGCGGTATGTATATCAACATGCTGGCGAACGCGGATATCGTATTCAACCGTTCCGACAACGTGACGCTCGGCCAAAAAATCAGCGGACTTGGCACTGGCGAATCGCAGTTGATTTGGCCCGGTCCCGGAACGCTTACGCTCACCGGATACGAGGACAACAATTCGGCGTGTCCGGTCGTAAACGGAGGAACGCTGGTTCTTGCGAAGACAAGCAACCTGAATGTGCACGCCGCTGCTAATTTTCTCACTCAGAACGCAGGCGTCGTGCAACTCGGAGGAATCGGAGACGACCAGATTTTCAACGGCGGACGGTATTACCTGAATTCGGGCACCTTCGATCTGAACGGGCGAGACGAGGCTATTGGTGACATTGCCCAAAATGTGGGCGCAGCTGGAGGAATCATCACGAACAGCGGCGCGACGCCATCCGAACTGCGGCTCGGCACGTCGACCAGCAACCTTTCGGTGCTCTTCAACTTCTCGAATCCGGGCACCGCCAGCGTGATTCAAGACGGCGTCGGCGGGATCAACGTTGTCAAGGACGGCAGTGGCACATCCATTTTGCGCAACAACAACACGTAGTCCGGAGGAACGCGGGTTTTGCACGGGACGTTGCAAATCGGGCAGGGGACGGGAACCGGGTCGGTCGGCAGTGGTCCGATTTATGTGGGAAGTATCGATACCAACGCGGCGACGCTTCGCGTGGATCGAACAGGAACGCTTGCGCTTGGACAGGTAATCAGCGGACCTGGAAACCTCGCGATGATTGGGGAAGGTGAACTCAAACTCACCGGTGCCAATTCCTATCAGGGCCTGACCACTATTCGGCGCGGAACTCTCACGGTGGATCTCGCCAATCAGGATAACACGCTGCCGCAGTTTGCGAACTTCCTCGGCGAGGGCGGGAAGTTGACTATCGTGGGGCGTCCGGCGGGCACATCGACTCAAAATTTTACCCCGGCGGGAATTGTGGGGGGCACGGCATTGTTTCAAATCGCGGGCGCCGACATCACCGGAGACAATAACGGTGGGAACCTCGTAGTCGGGCTCCCGAATTCATGGACTCGCAATGCAGGCGGGAGCGTGAACTTTGCGACAGCAGGGGCTGGAACGACAACATTCAGCAGCGGCATCGCGAATAGCAATGGCATCGTTGCCGGCGCGAATGCCGCCTACGCTACGTTCAACGGTACCACCTGGGCATCGCAGGTGAGCAGCCAGATTACCGGATTGCCGTCAGGGAGCTACAGTGCGGCTGTGCACAGGGATCTGGCCGCTGGTTTAAATACAATTCCCGCAGCGACCAGTTTCGCGACCGCGCGCCTTAATTCGCCCGGTTCTGCGACGCTGGATCTCAGCGGCGGAACCACGACTCTCACGCAGGGAGGGCTGCTTGTGACGCCGAACGTGGGAGCAAACAGCGTGACCGTTCAGAACGGCTCACTCGCCACCACCGGGAATGAACTTTTCGTCCACCAGCATAATGCAGCGGGCGATCTCGCGATTACAGCAACCATCGGCGGCACGACGATTCTCACGAAGGCCGGCGCGGGCAGACTCATCCTTGCAGGGGCAAATGCATCGACCGGCGCCATCCATATCAATCAGGGCACTCTTCAAATCGGAAACGGGGCCACCGCCGGCACATGGGGAACCGCCGCCGTGACTAATGACGGCACATTGGTCTTCAGTCGTTCAGACGGCACCTATGCCGTGCCCATCGCACCGATTGGTACCGGCATCATTAGCGGTTCGGGCAGACTCATTGTCACCGGCGGCGGCGTCATGTCTGCAAATGCCACACACACACTTACTGGCGGTGTCACGATTGAAAATGGTGCACTCACGACTAGTAATTTCGGCGGCAACTACGCGCCGCTCGTCATTGGCAACGCGACTACCGGCGCGAACAATTTCAATGTCGCCTACCTCCCATCGGGAACGACCATCACAAATCCGGTTCCAATTCAGATCCCCAACACTGGCAGCTCCGGGACTGTCATGCTCGGCACGTCCGGTGGGACGGCTGCCTACATATTCGCAGGCACCATTGAAGTGAACCGGCCGCTCACTCTCGTCGCATACAACACAGACCGGACCACGTTCATTAACTCGACCACAGCGAACAACACCACTGCTGCGAATGGAATCAGCGGAAACATCGGGACGCTGACAATCGACGTTCCGGCCTTGAGCGGTCTGACTCCACCGACTGCTGGCGTCGGCGTCCGTCGTATTGATTTGCAAAGCGACAACACCTTTACCGCGACCACGGTCAACGTGCTGAATGGCTGCACGCTTCAGGTCGGCAGTGGCACCTCGACCATCCCGCGAAACCAATTGCCGGACAATATTACCGTCAATCTGGTCAATCCGTCGGGAGCTGCCAACGGCTCGACTTTCCAATTCAATGGTGAAGGCGAAGTCATCGACACCATCAACGGCGACGTTGGCACGACCATTCGCTCCATCGCCGGAGGTGGAGTCCACATGAACCTCACGGTAAATGGCGGCACGTTCAACGGATCCTACGACGGTGGTGCGAATCTGGGTATGTACATCCAGAAAGTTGGCGCGGGCACACTCACGCTCGGCGGCACGGCTGATAATCCCAATGGCAAGGTGCGCATGGACTCGGGAACTCTGCTTCTCAACAAGACAAATAGCTCATCCACGGTCAGTGCAGTTGCAGTGGAACTCACGCAAACGTCCGGTCTAACTCGAATTATCGGAACAGGCGGCGACCAGATTCGCGACACAACGGTTGTCACCTTGCATGGCGGCACGATCGATCTTAACGGCAACAACGAAACCGTCGGTCAATTGCAGGGACTGGGCGGAGTAGTCACCAACACTGCGCCGTTGACCACGGCCACGCTCGGAATTGGCAGCACTCTGGCTGCCGGCAGCAGCGTGTACTACGGCTCGATAAACGATGGGGCAGGCGGCGGTGTCATCGCGCTTACCAAAAACACAGTCAACGGACTCGCTCTCGCCGGTGATAGCAATTACAGCGGCACCACAACAGTCAGCGGTGGTAATTTCCAAATCGGAATTGGAGGTGACACGGGAAGCATTGGTGGGGGTGACATAAACACGGCTGCAAATACAAACGTGATTATCGACCGCACTGGCGCCTACCCGTTGACCAACAAGATCACCGGCCTCGGCCGCTACGTGCAGAATGGCACCGCTGTTGTCGCCATGAGCAACACGAATACCTACACCGGCAGCACGACCATCAATGGCGGAACGCTCATCGTATCCGGCAGCATCAGCGGCAGTGCCGTGACTGTAAACGACACCGCCACGCTCTCCGGCAACGGCACTACCGGGGCGGTCGCAGTCGCGGCGGGAGGGACGCTGAGTCCCGGCCTTGCACAAGGCACTTTGAATACCGGTGCTCTGAATATGCTCGCAGGCTCGACGCTCTCTATCGAGCTGGATGGCACGTCGCTTTACGATGCGGTCAGTGTGACGGGAAGCCTCAGTCTTGCGGGCTATCTATCCGCTTCGCTCACCGGGGCATTCGTTCCCGACAACAGTTTCCAGCTCTTTTTCATCGGCGTTAATGATGGAAGTGACCCGGTGATTGGGACGTTTGCCGGTCTCCCGGACGGCGGAAATCTGAATATTGGAGGCTACGTCTTCACTATCGATTACGATGGCGACTCGGTGGGCGGCACTACCTTCGGTGGAAACGACATCGTTCTGTCGATCCCCGAGCCGGCCAGCGGTCTCATGCTCCTCGGCGGTTTGGCGATGCTGCTTTCAGCGCGTCGCCGCGGGAAATAACAGCCTCACCGCGCTCATCTGCCGCCGTATGCACTTCGATCCGTTGCTTGAAAGCGTTGCCTCCAATTCCGAACCGGCGGGTGTCATCAGCGGGGGCGGATGGAAAAATCCGAATGGCAAGCTCCGAGCGAGTGGATGCTCCCTTCTAGCGGTTCTCTTTGCTGCGGCTGCAGTCTATTATCAGGGCGGCAGCATCTTCTTATTCGCGGTTCCAAGCGGACTCCTGCTGTTTTCTGGGATTATTCTGTTTAGAATTGAAGCCGCTGCCTCAGTTGCGGAGCTGCCCACCGGTTGCTGGGACCTTCGAAACCTTCATATTTCGGAACAAAACGCAAACCAAAGGCCGGGCGGTTTAGCCGACTTCAGGATTCAGGACTGATTTAATCATTCCGCTGCGGAATGAATGCGCCCGCCGAGTCGGCGAGCGGGTATTGGATCCGGGGAGAAAAAAACGGGAGCAAACCTGAGTCTGCTCCCGTTTTTTGAGAAATGGAATAGCGGTCGATCTACACCTCGACGTCGACACCCATCTGGCGGCAGGTGCCGGCGATGATGCGCATCGCGGCTTCCTCCGTGCGGGCGTTGAGGTCGGGCATCTTGGTTTTCGCGATTTCGGCGAGCTGCTTCTTCGTGATTTTGCCGACCTTGCTCTTGTTGGGCTCCTTGCTGCCGCTGGCAAGTTTCAGAGCCTTCTTGATCAACGAAGAGGCCGGTGGTTGCTTCGTGATGAAGGTGAAGCTCTTGTCCTTATAAACGGTGATAACGACGGGCAGGATGTCGCCAGCCTGCTTCTGTGTGCGGGCGTTGAATTCCTTGCAGACCGCCATGATGTTGACGCCTTGTTGACCGAGCGCCGGTCCGACTGGCGGTGCGGGGTTTGCCTGTCCAGCGGGAATCTGGAGTTTGATGGATCCTACGATTTCTTTAGCCATGAGTGATTAAGAGTTGATTGTTTTCTTGGGAGCGGGAGGCACCGCGCCCGGTTGTTGTTTGTGCGTAAATGGTTGGCGTCAGACGTTGCGTTCGACCTGCCAGTATTCGAGGTCCACGGGCGTTTCGCGTCCGAAGATGCTGACGCTGACGCGGAGTTTGCCGCGCTCTGGGTCGATTTCCTCGACCACGCCGGTCTGGCTCTGGAATGGGCCGTCGGCCACTTTCACGACTTCGCCGACAGTGAACTCAACTTTCGGGCGGGCTTTCTCGTCGGTGGCGCGGATTTGGGAGAGGAGGGCGTCAACTTCGCGCTGAAGCATCGGAATCGGACGATCCTTGGTGCCGGCAAATCCGAGCACGCCTTGGGTCTCCTTGATGAAATACCAGGTCTTATCGACGAGTTGCTTGTTGTCGTCGAACAGCCACATGTTGACGATCAGGTAGCCGGGGAAAAATTTGCGGGTCGTCTCGGTTTTCTTTCCGCGACGGACTTCCGATACGCGCTCGGTGGGATTGATGACCTCAAATACGTAGTCGGCCATCTCATCGGTCTTGATGCGCTTGGTAATGCTGTCGTGCACCTTGTTCTCCTGGCCGGAGAGGACGTGGACGACATACCACTGCTTACGTTTTTGCTCTTCGGTCATTTAGTGTGTTTTGAAAATCCACGAACTGATTCCGAGAAGGCCGAAGTCTATCGTGGATACGTAGGCTCCGAGAAGAATCATTGCGATGATCACCACGAGTGTGGAGTCGATCAGCTCCTTGTATTTGGCCGCGAAGTTCTTCTCCTTCGGGTCCCAAGGCCACGTTGCTTTTTGAAGCTCGGTCACCACCTCGCGGAAATACACGGCCAGTTTCTCGCGCTTCACGAGTGCTGCGATGAGACAGATGAGGGCGATGCCCCAGATGATGATTCCGAGAAAGAGGCTTCCGCCGATCTTTAAAAAGTCCATGGTTTGTAGGTTGAAGACTGGCACGGGAGGAGGGACTCGAACCCCCACCAGGCGGTTGTGGAGACCGCTACTCTACCAGTTGAGTTACTCCCGTATCTTGTTTTAGCCGAAAGCGCGGGGCAGAGCTTTGAGTCTCCGCCCCGCGCGAATTCCGGCAAGTGTTTTCCGCTTAGGCGATGATGTCGGTCACACGACCGGCACCAACAGTGCGTCCACCTTCACGGATGGCGAAACG
>SXGQ01485817.1_pt1 | contig 15435 bp, 12 predicted proteins | sample 3178371 | NCBI WGS metagenome assembly SXGQ01 (sample SAMN11356859, study PRJNA531348) | freshwater metagenome | isolation source: freshwater sample F1-20 | place: China: Fuxian Lake, Yuxi | collected 2017-12-25
AAAACAAACTTATTATTCTGCGATTGCATGCAAGATACCCCAGGGCAAGCCCCAGAGTAATCAGAAAGCAAAGAAGCGTGTCGGGGGCGAGCATTCTTTCCAGATATACAAACCTGTTGGTTAGGCAAAGGATAATGCCCGCAATCAGTCCCTCCCATGGCATGCCAGCTTTTTTTCCCCAGATTACAAGCACAAATATCGTTGCTATCCCGGAAAAACACGGAAGCAACCTCGCACTCCAGTCATGTATCCCGAAAATTTTGTAAAGCCCCATTACTGCCCAATATGCAAGAGGAGGTTTATCCAAGTAAGGCTTACCGTGAAGTAGCGGAACCACCCATTCATTTTCCAAAAGCATTTCCCTTGGCACTTCTGCATACCTTGCCTCCTGTGGTTCAAGGAGTGGTGCGCGAAGGCTGGAACCAAACAATAAAACTGAAAAAATGAGCAGTAGAACGCAGCCCGAAAAGTATGCCAGTCGGTCAATCCTATTCCATTCATTAATGGAGGGCGTTGATTCATTTGTTTTGAAAAAATGATTTGAGAAACAATATGGAATAAGTGTTTTTAATGTCTTTGGGACTTCCAGCCAGCCAACCTTGCTTGACCCCGCATAACGCATCCTATGTCTAACCGGAACTTCTGCGATTCTTAAATTATTATTGGCGGCCTTGTGGAACATCTCCGTATTAACAAAAAAGTTTCTTGAATCAGGTAGGATTTTCGAAAGTGCTGTCTTTCGGAAAATTTTTAATGCGCAATCACAGTCTCTTACGCCGGTTTTTAAAAGGGAATGAACCAAAAGGTTATAACCTTTTGACAAAAAGATTCTCAATTTTGGATCCTGCCTGTCAAAACGATAACCAGTGGCTATGTCGGCATTTTTTATTGCTTCGAGTAAATTAGAAAGATCTTCCAAATAAAACTGACAATCCGCATCGGTGAATGCTACAAATTCAAATCTAGCTGCTTCAAACCCTGTGCGCAAAGCCGCTCCATAGCCTTTATTTACATCGTGCCTAAGGATTTTTGTGTTTTTGTAAAGCTTGGCTATTTGTGATGCCGCCTCAAAAGTGGAATCAGAACTTCCATCATCAATGATTAGAATTTCGTAGTCGGTCAAATTAAGCAAAGACAGGGCTTCTTCAGCTTCAATGATTGCCTGTCCGATTCCCTTTTCTTCACGGAATGCAGGTATGACTAACGACAAACATCCATATGTTCCAGAGGTTTGTTGCACTTCCTTGTGCCCTCAATGTTGTAAGATTGAAAGATCTTGAATCATAAAGATTGGCACATTATGCGTTTAACTGTCAAGGTGTTTGCTTGCAGGATTTCTTTACTTACCAAATTAGATGTAGAATCCTAACATAACAAGATGAAGCACCCAGACGCCCCACCTTTACCCGCTTGGATTATGAAAAAAGATGGCAGAATCATGCCATTCAATGAAGATCAAATTTGCAAGGATTTATATGAAGCTGGTGTTAAATTGGGTAAGCCTGATCCTTTTCTAGCAAGGGAATTGGCGGATGCAACTTCTTATTTCCTGGCATCAGAAAACCCCGGCGCAACATTAAAGCAGGAAGATATCATTTACGCGGTTACCAGAACTGTGAGAGAGTTCGGGCATCCTGATATTGCATTGAAATACCCTGAGTTAGCCTATCAGGGTGAATTTATCCAGGATTTTGACGATGTTGCCACTGAATTATTCCCTGGGAAAAATTTCAAGACTCACCAGGAATATAATCGGGACAAGATGTTGAAGGCTGTAATGCCTCCTGATATTTCCGCGGGAATTGAGGAAGCATGGATTCAAATGGAAGGATTATCCTTTCCAGATGGATTGCTTTACAGTACTTGGGCAAAAGAGGATTGGTTTGAAATGGTCCTTCAGAGGCCACTTGAGTTTATCTTAAAAATTAAAAACTTAGCTGCAAAACATATTCATTTTGAAGGAGCGGAATATCTGGCTTTGGAACATGACCTTGCAAATCCAGAAATTTTTAAAAATGCTTTGGCTGTAATGGATGCTTGTCTCACAAAAGTTGAATGCCATGGTGTTTTGCATCTTAACTTTCCCATCCCGCCCTTATGGTTCACCGGGCTGAATTATAGCCCATTGTTCGTTTCAAAATCGGAAGCAGAATATCAAAAAAGATTGAAAATCACCCGTTCATTTCTTGATGCCTGGATTGATGTGAAACCTAAAAAAATCAAAATGCACTGGCATCAGCTTGGTCTTATCGATGAGAAGTTGAGTTCCCTTTTTAATGATCTTTCTCAAAACCAAAATAATTGGGCATTTTCTCAATTGTCAAAGTCTGAGGCAATTGATTCACCAGTCAAAATGGATAGAAATGTTTTGGATAAAGTTCACCTCCGGCTGGATAAACTCGCCAGAGTTTGTGCAAGAAAAGGCATATTGGATAGATTTGAAACCAGATTGCCAAGCTTGGTTCGATTGGGGGTAAGTGCGGGAGTTCAAAAGCGCTCGTTTTTAAGAAAAATTGAAATGGAGAGAAGGCAGTTCGAAAACCTGAATGTAAATTTAGCTGCAGGTTTCTTGCTGGAAAAGGCCAGACTTATCATTGCTCCAAAAGGCATTCCCGATTTGCTTGAAAGTATATTTCCGGGTAAATCTTATGAAGATGAGGAAGTTCTTGGGTATGTTCGAAACATTTTAAATGTTTTAAAGGAAACTGTGAATTCTGAGGAGAAAAAAGGATTTATCCCTATTTCAATAGATTTGTCCCATCTTCTAGAGGTTAAAGAGTCTAAGATCAAAGCTTTGGTTGATTTGCAGCGAGGTGGCCCTAAGTTCATTCTGCCAATAGACTTACAGGGTAAGTTGAAATGGGTTAAATCAATTGTTTCTGAATGGGAATCATGTAGTATTTTTGTTTTTAAGGAAAAGGTGATGTTTGAAGATAGTAGGAAGTTGCTTGGGAGAATAGATTCATTGGAGTGGTAATAATTGCAGCTAAGACCCTTGTCGCAAAGTGTTATTAATATTAAAATGATTTTTTGTAGAGTTTTGCTTTCGTTAATCAAATATCAGGAGTTTCTATGCCTCATACGCGCAGTGCCAAGAAAAACTTGCGCAAATCCGAAAAAAGGCGAGCACAAAACCGTGCTGCTCTTCGGGACATCACCTTGCTTGTCAAAACTGTTAAAAATTCCGACAAGACTTCTGCTGAAGAATTGCAAAAGCAATACAATGCTGTCGCCAGTAAGATAGACAAAGCTGGTGCAAAAAGAACAATGCATGCAAATAAAGCTGCAAGATTGAAATCACAACTTAGCAAGATTCTCAATAAAAAGATCGCTGGAAAGTAATCTCTTTTAAATATTATCAAAGCGCATATCCATATTGGTTATGCGCTTTTTATATTGCCTTGCGTAACTTTTCCCTGTACCGAAGTCGATGGATTTTTGCGGTGCTATTGCCTTCAAGCTTTTTCCAAACCAGAACTGTAAATGCTGGCACTAGAATTGGGCGGACTATGAAAGTGTCCAATAAAACGCCAAATGCAAGAGCAAAGCCGATTTGAAACAATGTGTTCAATCCCGCAAGCATCAATGTTGCAAAAGTTCCTGCCATAATAAGGCCACAAGAAGTTATCGTGCCGCCTGTCATGGCTAGTGCCTTACGGGACCCTTCAACAGCACCATGTAATTCCTTTTCCTGAATCATGCGTGTGATTAAAAAAATGTTGTAGTCCTCTCCAACCGCGACAAGAATAATGAAAAGGAAGAAAGGCACCCTCCAATCCAATTCACCTATGGCCCTGCCGTCATACCAATGTGCCATCAAAGCAGTGGCTCCGAGTGTCGCAAAATAACTGAAAAGAACAGTCACAAGCAAATAGGTTGCCAACCAAGGGGCCCTTACCAGGTAAAGTAAAATAAAGAAGATTCCCGCAAGCACCATCCAGTTAATTCTAAAACGGTCAGATTCAGTGATATTTTCCATGTCTTGGGCGGAGACGGTAAGGCCATATATCTCGGAGTTAATAACCCTGGATCTTCCAGCAGCTATTGGTAATTGTTCTCTGGCCCAGTATCGAAGGCTATCAAGGGTTGGCAGGCTTGCCGGATCAAAAGGGTCTGTCTTGAGAACAACTTCAAGCCTTGTGATGTATTTGAGTTTGTTTTTTTCACGCCCTTCACGGTTGACCAAGGTCGCAAGATAATACTCCCTTGCCACCCTCATGATTTGGTCATCAACGCCTGCTAGAACATTTGACCATAACTTTTTGAGAATTCCCTGGGCATCTTCATTTATTCCCTTGGGTTCCTTTACCGGTTGACCAAGTGGTTGGGTGAGACTTCGGACCTCAGCGACCCCGGATAGTTTGAGAAATCCCTGGCTAAGGTGGGATAATAATCTCTTTCCTTCCTGGTTATCCCAGGGCTTGTTGGATTCCAGTAACACAATCACTGGTCCAAGTTCTCCCGGTGTGAAATGTTCCTGAATGGCTTGTAATCCCACAACGCTTTGGCTTTTCCTTGATAATTCCCCAGTGGTGTTGTAATTAGGGGTAACTTGGAAGCCAATAACAGCGAGAGGAATCATGGCTAAGGTTATTACTGTAAGTGAAAGTATTGGGTGATTAACAATAATATCGCCAAAACGAAACCAAGCGGCATGTTCTTTTTCCGGTTCGATTTGAACAGGAAGTTTTCCGGGCCAGAATGCGAGTTTTCCGCAAAGTCTCAATAATGCCGGCGCCAAAGTCAATGAACCAACCAATGCGACAGACAGACCAAGTGCTATAGCAGGCCCACCGCACCTAACTTTGGCAAATTCCGCTAATATCATAAGGCTCAATCCGCAAATCACTGTTCCAGCGCTTGCAACAATTGCGTGCCCTACATGTTCAACTGCCGCAGTGATTGCTTCTTTGGGACTTAATCCTTTACATAATTCTTCCCTGTAGCGGCTTATAAGGAAAAGACAATAATCAGTCCCTGCGCCATAAAGCATAACAATCGCGAATATCTTGCTAATATTCATCAGGTGGAACCCTTTGATCAAAGTGCAAAGGGCAAGTAGGTTTAAAGCAATCCAGACGGATAGAACAATTGTAATCAGTGGAATAATCGCAAGGCCGGGTGCCCTGTAGACAAATAAAAGGGTCACAATAACCAGAAGAACTGTCGCCAAAGTCGTGCTGTCAAGGCTTGATGCCCCAGCGCTGATTAAATCTCTGCCTACCGCGGCCAATCCGGTGACTTTAATTTGAACGGGGCCTCCGTCGATTGTGGGAAAATTTTCCCTGAAAACCTTTTCGGCCCTGTCAACGGTCAATCGGGTTTGGTTTGCCATGAAAGGGGTTGCAAGGAAGACTTGAACCAATGTGCAGGATTCATCTGGGCTTTTAAGTTTTTTACCTATTACAGGTTCTTTTTCATAAAGCACTTTTCCGATTTGCAGGTCGGGTTCATCTTTACCCAGCTTTTTGATGGCCGCAACAGCCTGATCCAGATTTGCGTAATCATCCTGGCTGAAAGCACCAGTTTTTCTCTCGACAAGGAAAATGACTTTGCTTGCGAAAATATCGTTTGGAAAGGCTTCTTCCAAAAGTTTGTAACCGCGCACACTATCGCAACGGGCAGGCAGGAAACGAATATCATCATCTTGGGAATTTTTTTCCCAGGATGGGGCAAAAAATGCCGCAGTGACTCCGAATAGGAGCCATGCTAAACATATCTTCCAAGGGTGGTTGGCAGCCAATTGGCCTAACCAGCGGTACATTCCCTTGCAACTCCTTTGCTTGAAGCAAAGTTTTAGGGTGTAAATCCTTTTACACCAACAATATCAATATCGGCGTGTTAATTTGCCACGCTTAAGTGAAAAACAAAGATTTTAATCTGATGGCAAAATGGGTGATTCCGGCAAGGATGTTCCATTAAGTCTCTGATTTTTCACAATTACTTAATGGCCGATTTTCACTCTAAAATGCAATACCTATCATCGCTGGCTTTTGATAATCAGCACCTAGAACCTGGTAGCTTACGGGGTTTAGGTTGATTCTTTCTATCACACCTTTTTTTTCAATATGTGTGTGCCCACTTATTACATGACCTAATTTTTTATATTTAACCACCTCACGGCCCAAGGTCAGGTTTCCTGCGTATGCATTTGAAAATGACCATCCGGGTTTTTCGGCATCCCTGTGTATTTGTTCGTCAAGAATCGGGAAATGAGTCGCAACCAAAATTTTTGTCACAGCGGAGTTGTTCTCTAATTTGTTTAATTCCCCGAGAAAAGGTGTTGAAACCCGCATGGCAAATTCCGGGTCCGACCATTCCCAATCAATAAGTAGCGCATCGCTGTTGAAATTGAATTTTTCCTGGGCAAAATGAAGTTCTGAATGATTGATTCCAGAATCCACTGCGGAATAATCGTACCATCCAATGGTTCCAGTTATTCCAACTCCATCTTGCACGAAAGAATTACCTTCAAGCCATATGCATCCAACATCCTTGGTTATCTGCGGTAATTCCTCGAACCAAAGCTTTTTGCTGTCATTGAACCTTCGAACCCAAAGGTCGTGATTTCCTGGAATCACTAGTAGCGGGCAATTAAGGGATTTTCTAAAAAGGCGGAGACATTTTTCAAAGTCCTGCAAAGATTCCCCAATATCGCCTCCAAGAATGACGATTTCTGGTTTGAAATCAGAAACATTTTTCACAAGTTGTTCGATTTGCCAAAGGGGGGTTATCGGTTGATGAAGATCTGCGGTGTATGCAATTTTCATTTTTAACCAGGGGGTGAAGTCAATTAATTGCCTAAATTATTCAATTGTCTTTTGTTGGTTCCAAACATTATTTAATTTTTGAGTGACTATTCAATTATTTTGTTTAGGGGGTATTCAACAATTCCCTTGGCGCCAGCCATGCTTAATTTCGGTATTATGTGTCTCACCACGCTTTCGTCAAGAATGGTGTTTAATGCCACCCAGGATGGATCCGAAAGAGAGGAAATGGTTGGTTTTTGTAATGCAGGCAGGATGTTCAAAACTTTATCGAGAGAATTTTGCGGCACATTCATCATCAATCCAACCTTGCCTTCAGCCGCAAGCGCGCCTTTTAACATCAAAACCATGTCATCCATTTTTTTTCGTTTCCATTCATCCTCACATGCTTTGTTGTTCGCAATAAAACGGGTGGTGCTTTCCAGAAGTTCTGAAACCACCCTTAGATGATTCGCCCTTAGGGAACTGCCAGTCTCAGTCACATCAACAATTGCATCCGCAAATCTAGGAGGTTTGACTTCGGTTGCTCCCCAGCTGAATTCAACATTAGCCTCGACATTATGGCTTGCAAGCCAACGCCTGGTGATATTCACCACTTCCGTGGCTATTCTTTTTCCCTCCAGGTCTTGGACGGTTTTGATGTTGGAATTTTCAGGCACTGCCAAAACCCAGCGTACTGGTCTCTTGCTAACTTTGCTGAAAACCAACTCGGTTAAAATGGTTACATCAGCCTGGCTTTCCTGGATCCAATCAAAGCCTGTCAATCCGCAGTCCAGCGAACCATTTTCCACATAGCGTGGCATTTCCTGGGCCCGGATCAGGGTGCAGTGAATTTCTGGATCATCGATTGCGGGGTAATAACTCCTGGATTGAAAAGTAAGCTTGTATCCGGCCTTGCGGAATAATTCTCCGGTCGCTTCCTGTAGGCTGCCTGCGGGAATTCCAACTCGCAAAATCCTTGGACTATTCATTTTTTATACACCTTTGCAGGGTCAAACACTCTTGTTCCGATAATCTCAGTTCCACCACCATTTAATTTACGAAAAAAACAGGAAGAAAAACCTTCATGACAAGCGGCTCCTCCAATTTGGTCGACCTTGAGCAATAAGGTGTCGGCATCGCAATCGATGAAAAGCTCCCTAACAACTTGGAAATTTCCACTTTCCTCCCCTTTTCGCCATAGTTTGTTTCTGCTTCTGCTGAAATAAACAGCTTTACCTGTCTTGAGGGTTTCATCGAAAGCCTCTTGATTCATGTAGGCAAGCATCAATACTTCACCAGTTTTAAAATCTTGGGCGATTGCAGGGATTAGTCCACCGGTTTTAGAAAAGTCCAACATCTGGCATCTCCGATAAAATTTTGTCAAAAGTTCAGCAGACTAAAGTATTCGTATCCATGGAGTTGATTTTTCCCATTTAAAAAAGATAATTCAATCAAAAATGCACATGCTGCAACATTTCCACCAGCTTTTTTTACAAGTTCGCAAGCAGCTTTCATAGTTCCACCGGTTGCCAGAACATCATCCAGAAGTAGTATGCTATCTCCTGGTTTGAAAGCATCGGTATGCATGTGAAGTTCAGCGCTCCCATACTCTAAATCGTAGCGCAAGGAATGGGTCTTATAGGGCAATTTTCCAGGTTTTCTAAGAAGAATCAAAGGTTTTTTCAGATGCAAGGCCAAGGGCGCTGCAAAAACAAACCCTCGAGCCTCCGCTGCCGCGATAGCATCGAATTTTATAGATTTAGTGATTTCTCCAAGTTGTTTGATCGATTCTTGAAATGCATCTGCGTTGCCCAAAAGTGGGGTTATATCCTTGAACATGATTCCCGGTTTGGGAAAATCAGGAATATCACGGATAAAGGATTCAAGTTTCATCAATAGGCGCTCCAAAAATATACAATGGGTTTTTAACCCGGTTTCAAATGCTTAAAGGAAATTATGAGGATTAATGTTCGAAAGGCGAATCAAAAAGACGCAGTTTCCATTGTTGAAATGAACAAAGCTATGGCTTTGGAGACAGAATCCTTAATCCTGCAGGAGAATGTAATAACATCCGGAGTCCTTAACTGCCTTGAAGATGATAAAAAGGGCATGTATTTTGTTGCCGAAAATGATGGCGTTATTGTCGGGCAGTTGATGTTTACTTTTGAGTGGAGTGATTGGCGAAATGGTTGGATATGGTGGATTCAAAGTGTGTATGTAAATCCACAATATCGCGGGATGGGTGTTTTTAAATCGTTGTTCGAACATGTTGAAATGTTGGCTTTGTCTCGATCTGATGTGGTGGCGTTAAGGTTATATGTTGAAATTAATAATATTTCCGCCAAGGAAGTATACAAAAAGATGGGGATGTATCACGCAGGTTATGAGGTTTATCAAAAAGATACCAATTCTCAAAGCGGATTTAAAAATTGACACATGGTAAATAATCAAAATACAACCAGTGATGCCACAGGTTTATTCAGGGCGAGGTTGTTGTTGGTGATTGCCTCCATCCTTTGGAGTGCCAGTGGTTTCTTTACCAGATGGTTGCAGACCACCTTTGAAAATGGAACTGGACCTGAAATCCATCCTTTGCAAATGGCTTTTTTTCGAGTTTTGTTTGCGGCGTTTGGCATCGGCTTGTTTGTCCGGTCCAACGAAATCAAATTTGCCAAACCCATGCTTTTCACATCCATCTCATTCGCGGTCATGAATGCATTGTTCGTCAGCGCCCTGGCAATGGGATCTGCCGCAAATGCCATTTTGCTTCAATATACCTCGCTAGTTTGGTGTGTTCTATTTTCAGTTTTTTGGTTGCAAGAAAAGCCAGATTTGAGGGCCATACAGGCGGTTTTCCCCGCGCTGATTGGGATAGTTATCATTGTGGTTGGAGGTTGGCATGCCGGTGAGGGAGTAGTCATATTGATTGCCTTAGGTAGTGGTCTTACCTACGCTTTTGTTCTAACTGGAATCAGGGCCATGCATGATATTTCGCCCGCATGGATTACATTTTGTAACCTGATCATGGCGGCCATTGTTTTGCTTCCATTTGTAATCACGATGCCTTTCCCCACTATCTACCAATTGTTGATTCTCTTAATGTTTGGAGTTTTCCAGTTGGGTTTGCCTTATTTGATGACCGCGAAAAGTTTAAAAGTCATCAGTGCCCAAGAGGCTGGGATTCTTACATTATTGGAACCAGTATTAAGTCCGATTTGGGCCTACTTGATCGCCCCAGAAAAAGATGCGCCAATCCTAACCACCTGGGTTGGGGGAGGGTTGTTACTTGCGGCTTTGTTCTGGCGCTACTATCCTGTAAAAAACAGGGGATAAATGTTGGTTGATCTTCAGATATTTTTCTTTTTTAAAACCAGGCCTGATCCGTTAGACTCCACTATGTAACATTTTTTCTTTAGGGGAGGATTCAATGAATAGTTTTGCAAGTTATCGTTTATGTCTTGGTGTTTTGCTTTCAGCAGTTATTTTGCATGGCACCATGATAGGTGCTGATTCCAATGATGAAAAATGGGTTGCTCTGTTTAATGGGAAGGATTTAACCGGTTGGAAAACCCACCCGGATGATAAGGCCAAATGGGCGGTTGTCGATGGGTTGATTGTGGGTACGGGGCCTGCGGGGCATCTATTTAGCGAAAGGGGCGACTACAAAAATTTTAAATATAGGATGGAAGTTTCCATTAGCGACAAGGGTAATAGCGGGCAATATTTTCGAACCAAATTCGGGAAGGCGTTTCCACAGGGACTTGAGGCGCAGATAAACAGTTCTGGTGGTGATAAAGTGCGAACCGGTAGCCTATATGGGGTAAAGGATTGTCTTGTTTATGATCAACTTGTAAAACCTGACACTTTCTTTGTTCAGGAAGTTTTGGCGCAAGGTGATCATGTTGTGATCAAGGTAAATGGTAAAACAACAGTTGACACCAAATTGACAGGAGATAAAGCGAAAATGATCGAGGGGCATTTTGCCATCCAACAGCATGATCCTGGTTCAACTGTCAAAGTTAAAAAAGTTGAAGTTATTGAACTTCCTTGATTTGAATTTTTAATGGAACCAAAGATCCCTGAGGTGTTAAAAATGCCTTGGGGATTTTTTAATTCGCACCATTGTTCAGCCAGCGTCCCTCGTCAATTTTGAATTGCCCGGAGAGGCGGTTGTATGTGATCTTCTTGCCTTTGATTTCCTCGGGAGGAACTCCCTGGCGGGTTTTTTTGTAAAGGGTGGCAAGGCCATTTTCTCCACCATAAAATATTACCAGATTTTTAGCTTCCTCGTATGAAACTTGCTCCGCTCTGCCCCAGAATTCCTGTGCTTGAACGATGACCCTCCCCTTGGCAATCATCTCTTGCTGGGATTTGTTTTTGCCCTGTTTGCTCAAGACATCCAATCTGTCGCATCGGAGATATATTCCCCCCTTGGGAAGATGATCCATGACGGATTCTAGATCGATTTCTATGGTGGGATTTTCTGATGGGAAATTCAAAACCCTGACATTTTCAAGGAATGTTGCTGTGTTTCTTTTGCTGTTGCCATACATGCTTCTAAGGAAACTTACTTGTGTCAATTTCATCTCATCTTCAGATCCCTTTTCATTTGCTTTGATATCAGGCGTGTTTTGTTTTTCGGGAGAAATTGGTGTGAGGGAGATATCGGCACCGCTGCGTTGCATGATTCTGACTTCCCCGGGACCTGAAGCCCGAACCTCGTTACCATCAGAGCCATCCTTTCCGTCCAGATCATCCTTGTCCAGTTTGTTCATGGAAAGAGTGATTGATTGGATCCTGTGGTACTTTATGATTTTGTCATCCTCGCGGATTATTTCCTCAACCCTTACACTCCGGTCGCAAACCAGGTTTTGGACTCGTGCAGGTTGCTCAGGTTTGTTACCAGCTTTCAAGGAGACAGCCTTGTCAAAAAAGACTTGAAGGGACTGGCAAGCAAGCCTGGAATTTTCCTGTTCCGCCTGTATTCCTCCATGAAACTCGGCAAATTTCCCATTGAAGAACATTGATTTATTCCAATGAACCTCCATGGGGACTGGTTTGTTTAATTTAGTGCCTTGGAAATTGGTTGTACTTTCCATTTGCATGGCCCCGACCCCATTGACCCATGCCTTGTTGGTTGCCTGATCGATGTTTACTTCAGGTCCGACTATGAGCATTCGATCCATTCGAAGTTGGGCTAGGTCTCCTGTGACCACTAGAAAATTACCGTCAGGGTGAGCAGTCATTTGCAAGGTGTCGCCCTTGATATCAACCCCTTTTTCTCCGGGTTTTTCAGAATCCTGTTTCACAGTGACTGATCCTTCAGTCCAAAGCCTTTCAAGTTTGTTTTTGTTCTCAATCTGGTCAACCCAGGCTTCGATGGATCTTGCAGACAAATGGATGGGTCTGGGCGTGTTGGGATTTTTTTTGATATTGTCGTTGTTGTTGGCATCAATTTTTATCCCCATATTTGGAATCACGGAGATGGGTGGTGTTGTTTGGTTGGTTGTGGTCTGAGAGGCGATTGCAGGTTTGGGACCATTGTTGATTGGCGAGGTGGATGTGCCCACAGTCAATGCGTTTTTAGGGGCTACCTCCTTGAACCATGCTGAAAGCCTTCCGCTGTCACGAATGATCACTTCTTTTGAGTCAGCGGAAACATTACCTATTGCCTCAATCCGGTGAAGTTTTTTGCCACTACCTGTTGGGTTAGTGGTGGATTGAGGGTTTTGCTCTTTGCCATCAAGTGGGGAAGTGGTGTTTTGTTTTTTTAATTCGCTTGCTTTTAGCCATACCTTCAGGGTGTCAGCATGTAAATTCTGATCATGCACAGGGTCGTCAAATTTTGCTTCGCCAGTGAGTATAAGCAGGTCAAGGTTTCCCTCCCTTGTGGAAACCAGTTGTTCCTTCCAGGTTGCACGAACAGGTTTTCCTTTTATATTTTTATCCTTCTCGGTGATGTTGATCCAGCCTGGTCCCCTGGCTGTTGCTTTTTGGAATGACTTTGCGGTGGGATTTTTAGGGTCGGCTTTTTCATTTTGTATGGTCATGTCCACTGCATGAAGAATGTTTCCTTCCTTGACGGCCCACATTTCAGGCGATCCCTTTAAGGTTGCCGTGGAAGTTTTTGCGTCGTAGAAGAAACTGTTGCCATGAGCTTCCAGCTTTTCTTCCTCGGAAATCAACACGACCTCTTTTCCGGTAGCGAGGGCATTTTCAATATCAATCCCGGAGTTGAAGCTTTTTTCCTCGTTTTGGATTCCAGAACTGGGTCCAACACTTTCTTTCCTTTTCAAATTGATTTCCAGTTTCTCACAAACCAACTGGTCAATTAATCCTTTTCCCTCATGATGTCTTGTGACAATAACATCGCGCTTTGGTGTACCAGGGGAAATACAAGCGTCAAAAGTGGCTATATCCCTTCCTTTTTGGATCAAGTAGTCAAATGTTCCGAGGGTTTTAATTCCGATATGAGCTTTCTCCCTTGGAGTCCCAGTTGCTTTCTCAGGTTTTCCTTTTTCAGGTGTGGCTCCGAGAAAACTTGAATCATTGTCAACATACAGGTGCATATCGACTTGGGAGAGGAGTTTAACTTTCTTGACACCTAGGATATTATCCCCCTTGGGCTTCTTTGTCTGTGCCGGCGTGGGTAAAGAAGCCTCGGTTAGAAGTTCCATCTCCATGCCCTGACCGTGGATTTCAGTCGGTCTTGGTTTGCTGTGGTTGTCCGTGAGGTGAATCATGTCGGTGGTCCAGATGAGTTGCTTGCTCTCCTGGTAAAATAAGGGACCATTTGGAATGAAAATGAACAAGTCATCGTCCCTTGATGGGGTTTTTCGATTGTTGATGATCTCGATTTTTCCTGAGATTTCACCCCCAACGATTTTCCTGTTTCCAATGTCCGTTAGATTAACGATTGGGCGGTCAAATTTAAGATAAGCAACTTCACCTCTTATGGTGTTGATCTCAAGTGTCCGGTTTTCATTTTTGTCCCTGTTAAATACCACAACGCTGAGGGGAAGCAGTCGCACTCTGCCATCAGGTTCGATTTGGAAACTGTCAGCGGCAAAAAGCATATTCCTTGAATTGAGTTCGATTTTGATTTTTCGTTGAACTTCAGGGCAATCAAGGCCAAAAGCTTGTTGTAATTTTGTGACAACCCTGCTAGTTGGTCTTACCGGGAGAGGTGGAAGATCTTCCTTGGCCCTGGCGCTGAATGCCGGAGGCAATGGGGGAATCCCATCAATTGCTCCCAAAAACCAGGCGTATACAAAATACAATGCCAGAAAAAGGGAAAAGCCGAATCCAAGGATCAATATCCGTTTAGGAGTCCACACTTTAGAACCACTCCTTGAACATGCAGCGTATGATAGTTGAGGTTAATGGGATGAACATAATGATTCCCACTTTCTCTGAACTTTGAGGATTAATTCCACAAGTTCGCGCAAGGCGGATTTGCCTCCCGAATTCTTACAAACAAAATGCGCTTGGTTGCGCACCTCAAAACAAGCATCGTTTGGCGCCGCTGCCAAGCCACACGACTTCATGATTGAAAGATCTGGAAGGTCATCTCCAATATATGCGATTTCGTCGGGATTAATCCCCGTTGAAGAAGCTATTTTATCAAGGGTATTTTCCTTTTTACCCACTCCTTGAAAAACCATGTCAATATCTAGTTCCCTTGCCCTGAACTCAACAACTATGGAACTGCGGCCTGTTATGATCGCGGTTTTGATTCCAATCTGTTTTAGTTTTTTTAATACGGAACCATCACGAACATGAAAAACCTTCCATTCACTTCCTGTGCCGTCATGAATGATCCCACCCTGGGTAAGCACGCCATCCACATCCATTGCGATTAGCTTGATGGATTTGCATCTTTCAGAAAGTGAAATGGTTCTTGATGAGATCATTTTTCGCCTTATGCCACCTTTGACGAAGGGAGAACCATTGCGGGAGCGAGGCTGATCAAGTCAGTAATATCAAGCAAGCCTCTAGGGATATTATCAGCGTCTACAACAGGGATTTCGCTTAGTTTTTTCTGCTTCATCAGTTCAATCGCATCAATAACCTTTGAACCGATAAGGATTGTCTTGGGGTTTTTGGTCATCACATTTGCAATTGGTTTGTCCAGGGCTTTGTCGTTCCTGGTTTCAATCAGCCTTGCAAGATCACTGTCGGTGAAGATGCCGCAGAGCCTCCCTTTTGAATCCACAAGTATGACCGCCCCGGTTCTCCTGCCCGGTTGACTTGCCTTTGAGAAAACAGTGCGGACCGTCTCACTTGAATCCGCCAACCGCAGTTCAAGCCCGTGCCTCATAACAGTTTCCACACGCATGAGTTTTTTTCCCAGGCTGCCCGCGGGATGAAACTTTGCAAAATCCTCGTGGCAAAACTGATTGGCCTTTATTAGGCAAAAAGCCAAAGCATCACCCAAGGCAATCATGGAGGTGCTGCTCGCGCTGGGAGCAAGGCCCAAAGGGCAGACTTCTTCCAAGGGGCCATAGGCAATCGTAATGTCAGCTTTTTTTCCAAGCGTACTGTGCTTATTTCCTGTCAGGCCAATTATTTTTTTGCAATGTTCCTGCAAGGGACCCAGTAATCTGAGAATTTCCTCGCTTTCACCACTGTGCGATAAAACAATGGCTATATCATCGGGGTGGAGCATACCCAGATCCCCATGGAC